>JGI12316J15310_10000101_pt49 | contig 12247 bp, 9 predicted proteins | sample MarCyaLeptolynsp_FD_15310 | JGI IMG/M metagenome (IMG submission 15310)
GACGAGATCTGCACCGACTACGAGGACTGCTGCGGCGACTACGAAGACGTGTGCAGCGCCGACGCCGAGCCTGCCCCGAGCTCGTGCGAAGACGCGTGCGGCGACATCGCGCCGTCGGGCGAGTGCTACTGCGATGCCGAGTGCGCCGAATGGGGCGACTGCTGCGAGAACTTTGCCGCGGAATGCACCGAGCTCGTCGCGACCTGCGAAGGCCACTGCGGCAAGGGCACGGAGGTCAACGGATGCTTTTGCGACCCGCTCTGCGTCGAGTTCGAGGACTGCTGCGGCGACTACGAAGCCGTGTGCGGTGGCTAGAGCACCGATCAGTTCGATTCCACGAGCTGATGCACGGCGTCGCGAGGCGCTCGTAGTGTCTAGCCGGTCGAAGCAGCCCTCTGGAGTCGATCGATGACGGCCGCCCACGTCTCGGGCGGTCGCTCGACGACGATCGTCTGTGCCGACGATTCGTCGGCCTCCCGCAGTCGGGCGTAGAGCACCCGGGCGTAAGCAACCGGATCGTCCGGCATGGCAACCCAGCGAACGCCGTCGCGGGGGGATGACAGTCCAAGCACGACCACCTCCCTGCTGGGCGCCGCATCGGACACCGCATCGGCGACGTCGGTCGCCAGCACCATGCGCGTCGTCGGAGCGTAGTGTGAAGCCAGTGCCCCCGGGACGCGTGGCGCCTCGGCATCGGGAGGCAGCGGCGCCCGCCCCAGCACTTGCTCGAGCGCCTCGGCCGTGATGCCCCCCGGGCGCAGCAGTCGAGGCGCCTCCCCGGACAGATCCACGATCGTCGACTCGACGCCGACGTCACACGGTCCACCGTCGACCACGGCGTCGACCCGTCCTTCGAGCTCGGTGATGACGTGCTCGGCGGTGGTCGGACTGATCCGACCGAAGCGATTGGCGGACGGCGCCGCGACGCCGAGCCCAGCCGCCTGCAGCAGCCCGCGTGCGACGGGATTGCCGGGCACGCGCAGCCCCACCGTGTCTTGGCCTCCCGTCACGGCATCCAGCACGCCCGGTGCCCGCCGCAGGATCAGCGTCAGCGGCCCCGGCCAAAATCGCTCGGCCAGCCGACGTGCGGTCTCGGGAACATCACGCGCCCAGGCATCGATCGCCTCCGCCGCCGGCAGGTGCACGATCAACGGGTGATCCGCCGGCCGCCCCTTGGCCGCGAAGATCTTCGCCACGGCGCCGGCCTCGTCGGCGCGTGCTCCGAGCCCGTAGACCGTCTCGGTCGGAAACGCGACCAGGCCGCCCTCCCGGAGGATTTCCGCCGCTCGCTGAAGATCGGCTGCGCTGGAGCACAAGATGAGCATCCAAGATCCGCTTTGGCAGAGCATGCCACTTAAACCCGAGCCACTCGATGCGACACTTCGGATCCGAGGCATGCGGACACCACCCGGCAGCATCTTGCTCCCCGCGCTCCTTGTCCTTCCCGCCGCGTGCGCCGATCCGCGCGCCGCGGAGGACGATGGCGCCGAGTCGACCACGGCCGGCAGCGACGAGAGCACCGACACCACCGGGGGCGACGAAGAGGGTCCAGGCTCGTCCAGCGACGGCGAGTTGGCCGACTCGTCCACCGGCGAGCCGCCGCCCCCACCGGAGCCGCCGGTGGACGATCCGTGGAGCCCGGTGGCGGGGGAGTCGTTCGACCTGCGGCTCGGACCGGTCCGCACCGTCTACGAGCCGCCCGCGTCCTTCGACCTCGGGAGCTTTCCCGCGGCGATCAGCCTGCCCGCGGGCGACGGCGTGCCCGGTGCTCGCGTGCTCGTCGCGTTCTCGGAGAATGAGGACGCCGCAGACGCCGAGCTCTCGACGCGAACGATGGCGACGACCGACCTCGGCGCTTCGTACGTGACCCTCGACGAAGGCACGCAGGTCCTCAACGCGACCCAGCTCGAGGATGGCAATCTCGTCGGGGTCGGCTTCGTCCCGCAGTGGCAGTCGGGCGCGACGATGGCCACGCTCGACATCGTCCGCTCCCTCGACGGCGGTCTATCCTGGTCGACCGAGCAAGCTACGTTCGACGCCGGCGAGACGATTCGCGGCCTGCGATTTCACCGCGGTCTGGTCCGTATCCCCTCGGGGCCCGATGCGGGGACCCTGCTCGTGGCGTTCTACGCACTGCTCGGCTCGGACCAGACCCGCACCATCGGTCTGGCCGCGAGCGCGGACGACGGGGCGACATGGGAGCGCTGGGGCACGATTGCGCCGCCCAACGACCCGTTTCGCACCTACGACGAGACGTCCTTCGAGTACGCCGACGACGGCACGATCGTCGCGGTCACGCGCGCATACGAAGACGGCACGCTGGGGCCCCTGCTCGTCAGTCGGTCCAGCGACGATGGTCGGACCTTCTCGCCGGTCGAGCCCCTGCCGGTCGCGATCGACGGCGCCGCCCCAGCCCCCCGCGTCGGCGTCGACCCGGGCCTGCTTCGGCTGCCCAACGCGGCGATGCTCTTGGTCGGCGGACGCCCGGACAACTTCATCACGGTATCCGCGGACGGCGGACAGACCTGGACCGAGGGCCTGACCACCTACGTCAACAAGCCGGCGATGGGCCATCCATTTCACGGCAGCAGCGGCTACCAGGCGCTCGCCATCACCTCGGCGCACCGCGCGATGCTGTTCGGGGACAACTGCGCCAACAGCTGGGGCTGCCCGGAGACTGACAGCGGCTGGACCATCGACGGCGAGTACCGGATCTGGTCACGGCTCGTCGACGTCGCGCCGGCCGACCCCGGGCGGATCGACCTGGCCACCGCCGTGCAGCGCGGCGAAGTCGAGCTCACCAGCGACCTGGTGCCCGACGACGACGTGCTCGGCACGTTGGCGCTGTTCGACGGCACGCTCACGCCCGGTTCGGTCCTGCGCGGCGCCGGACAAACCCGGATCGTGTTCTCGACTCCCGTCGCGGTCACGCGCCTGGCCGTGGCGAGCAGCGAGTCGAGCCCGCCGGCGATCGTCACGGTCTACGACGGAGCCCAGTGGATCGACCCTGGCATCGCGACCTCCGCCGACGGCGACCGCTCGCTGCACGCCTGGGTGCCGCCGGGGCCGCGCGTGGTCGAGGAGATCCGAATCGAGACCGGGGATGGCGGCTCACTCGCCGAGCTCGAGCTGTACACGACCACCAACTCGTTCGAAAACGAGGCGCTCGACCTGCCACCTCGATATGCGCTGGAGGCCGAGCTCGCCGAGGTCGTGGTGCTCGACAACGGCGGGTCCCGCCAGGCGGTTCGCCTACACGACGACCTCGACGATGCGATGGCTCGAATCGCGTTCGAGCTGCCCGCCGACGCAACCGCGGCCAGGTTTCGACTGCGGGCCGACGCGCTGCCCGGCTCGGCGCTGCTCGGTCTCGCCGACGCCGAAGGGGCCCTCGTCCATCTCGCGCTCGACGCGGGAGGAGGACTGCGCCGCTACGACGGCCGCCAGTGGCAGCAGGTCATCGAAGCCGGCGCGTTCGACCCGTTCCAGTGGCTGTCCATCGAGCTTCGCACCGACGGCAGCATCGCCATCGGGGACGTCGAGGCCGAGGTGGAGCCCCTTCGTTTGGGCGTTGCCGACCGCGTCTACGTGACCAGCACCGGCACGGCGCCGGTGGGTGTGGACGTGGTGATCGACGACCTGTCGATCATCACCGCACAGTGACGGCTCAGCTCTCGAGCACCGCCCGCCGCACCCCGGCCACCAGGGGCTTGCGGCGAACTCGGAACAGCACGAGTGCCTCGACCATCCACTGCCGCGCCTGCCGGGGCATCAGCAGCTCGACGAGGCCTGCGCTCATGAACACCGACGCGAGCACCGGGCCCAGGAACGCGAGCACTACGATCGAGAAGCGATGGGAGTCGCTGACCGCGTCGGCGCCGAAGTACCCCAGGATCAGCCCCAAGATCACCCCCGGCACCAGCAGTCGCATCTTGAACGCACTCGCCTTCTCGGCGACGTAGAAGAGGGCTCGGGTCTGGTCGTCCAGCGGCAGGTCGGTCTCGGCCACGCCCATAAGACGATCGAGTCCCCCGATGTTTCACCACAATGTCGGAGCGCCCCGAACTTCCGCTCGAGGCGCTCCAAATGGCCGTCAGCGCGTCTTCGCAGATCGCGCCGGACGGTTGGCTACAGGCACTGGCCGAACAGCGGGCCGACGCAGGCGTTCGCCTGCGACAGCGTCGTCGAGCCGAACGAGCCGTCGGTGAAGGTCGTGTCCGCGACGTTGAAGTTCGCGATCTCGACCGAGTCGCTGTCGCGCACGATGGTGATCGCGCTGCCCATCGCGGTGAAGTCGATGGTCACCGTGTAGCTCTCGCCTTCCTCCCAGCCGGCCGTCGTGGAGCCGGCGTCGCCCGGAAGCACGAGCACCGTCGAGTCCGCGGTGTCGTTGGGGCAGTACCAGTCCGCGCCGCCGAGGTCGGTGAACGCGTCCGCTTCGATGCGCTTGACGAGCACGCCGCCCGGCGTCGTGCAGCCAAAGAAGTTCTGCGCGCTCTGCTTCCACGCGAGCGAGTAGAAGTTCGACTCGTCCTGAGCACCCCACACCAGGCCGACCCAGTCGTTGTCGCCCACGTCGTCGAGCACCTCGACGGTGCCGACCAGGCGCGTCTCGGAGAACGAGACGCCGTCGCACAGGTGCAGGCCGAACTCGTTGTTGCCGAGCTCGCACGCCCGCGTGCCGTTTTGGTCGTACGTGATCGAAGCCTGCGGTCCCGCACCGGCGTCGTAGTCCGCGGTGAAGAGCGTGCAGTTGTTCTCGAGGTCGAACGGCGCGCTGTTGACCACAACCACCGTGTCCTGCGCCGTGTTGACGCCGTCGTCCGCGGTGACCGTGTACGACGCGAAGCCGACCGGATCGACGTCCGTGTTGGCTTGGTCCGGGTTGGCGATCGAACCGTCGTCGGGCGTCCACGCGTAGGTGTACGGACCGCCGGTGCCGCCGCTGGCCGCGGCCGTGAGCGAGACGGGCGCGCCGGTCGACTCCGAGCACGACGGCGCCGCGACCACCGTGAGGAAGTCGTTGCACACGAGCGCCATGGGATCGCAACCGGCCGACAGACAGTCGGCTCCGTCTTCGCACATCTCGCCGGGATCGCAGCCCGGGCAGGTTGCGCCGCCGCAGTCCACGTCCGTCTCGTCCCCGTTTTGCAGTCCGTCGTCGCATGCCGGCGGCGTGCAGGTGAGGTCCATCGGGTCGCAGACGAGCGACATGCAGTCGCTGCCCATCAGGCACATCTCGCCGTCGTCGCAGCCGTCGCAGGTCATGCCGCCGCAGTCGACGTCCGTCTCGTCCCCGTTCTGGACACCGTCGTCGCACGCCGGCGGCGTACAGGTCAGGTCGATCGGGTCGCAGACGCTGGACATGCAGTCCATGCCCATCAGGCACATCTCGCCGTCGTCGCAGCCCGGGCAGGTCCCGCCGCCGCAGTCCACGTCGGTCTCGTCCCCGTTTTGCAGCCCGTCGTCACACGCCGGCGGCGTGCAGGTCATGTCGTCGGGATCGCAGACCATCGACATGCAGTCCATGCCCATCAGGCACATCTCGCCGTCGTCGCAGCCCGGGCAGGTTCCGCCGCCGCAGTCCACGTCGGTCTCGTCCCCGTTCTGCACCCCGTCGTCGCACGCCGGGGGCACACACATGCCGTCCACGCATACGCCCGAGTCGCAGTCATCGTCGTCCACGCAATCGCGGCCATCCGGGCACGGGTCGCACGAGTCGCCCCCGCAGTCGACGCCGGTCTCGTCCCCGTTCTGCACGCCGTCCTCGCACGTGCGGCCGGTGCAGGTTCCGTCGTCCGGATCGCACACCTTCGACGTGCAGTCCGGCCCCTCGAGGCACATTTCGCCGTCGTCGCAGCCGTCCGGACACGAGCCGCCGCAGTCCACGTCGGTCTCGTCTCCGTTCTGAATGCCGTCGTCGCACGTCGGCCCCGCGGTCTCGGAATCCGACTCGGAATCGGAATCCGACTCGGTCTCGGAATCGGAGTCGGACTCCGTCTCCCCGGTGTCGGTGCCCGAAGCGCTCGCGGATCCACTGCCGTCCGCTGAATCGGTGTCGGTGTCGCTGTCGGTCGCGTCGTCACCGATCATCTGACCGGTCGCGCCCGTGCTTCCGCCGCCCGTGCCCGCACCGGTCGCCCCCGGGCACGCGCCGTTGTCCTCCTGGATCAGCCCGTCGTCGACACACGGGTCTGCGCAACCCGTCAGCCATACCGTGCTCGCCAGCACGCTCGTCACAATCGTCAGGTGTTTGTTCGACATTCTCGGCTCCCCCTCGGTTCTCCAGAAGTAAGTCAGGGACAAGTCAGTTCATCCATTGTCGCTCAATCGAGCAGCTCGAATTCGATCCGGCGGTTCTTGGCGCGCCCCTTCTTCGTCTTGTTCGTGTCCAAAGGCGCGTCTTCGCCCACGCCGCGCGTCTGCAAACGCGAGGCGTCGATCCCTTGGTCGACCATGTACTGCTTGACGGCATCAGCGCGCCGCTGCGACAGGTCGCGGTTGTAGTCGTCGTCGCCGCGCGAGTCGGTGTGCCCGCTGATCTCGAGGCGCAGCGACTCGTACTCCTTGAGTACCTTCACCGCGTTGTCGAGCTTGGGCTTGGACTTGGCCTTGATCGTGGCCCGGTTGCTGTCGAAGTAGATCCCTTCGATCACGCCGGTGAACTGCTTGACCGTCTCGGGCACCGTGTCCGGGCAGCCGTCGTCGTCCTCGAACTGGTTGACGGTCTCGGGCTCCTCGATGCACGCGTCCTTGTCGTCGAAGATCCCGTCGCCATCGGTATCCGGGATCGGACAGCCGTTGTATTCGGGCACGCCCGGCTCGTCGACGCACTCGTCGTCCGGATCCAAGATGCCGTCCCCGTCCGTGTCGGGGATCGGGCAGCCCTTGTACTCGGGCACGCCTGGTACGTCGACGCACTCGTCGTCCGGATCCAAGATGCCGTCCCCGTCCGTGTCGGGGATCGGGCATCCGTTGTACTCGGGCACGCCCGGCTCGTCCGGACACTCGTCGTCCTTGTCGAGGATTCCGTCCTTGTCACGATCGGAAGGCTCGGGCTTGGGCTCGGCCTTCTTGCGCAGCAGCGTGATCGAAAATCCGAGCAGAACCTCGGGGGAGTGCACCACGCCGTCCGCGACACCGCGGCGCGCCGTGAGCGTGTCCCGAACGTCGAGACGAAGCGCGGTCCAGCGATTGAAGAAGAACTTGAGACCGCCGCCGAAGTGAAAGCCCAGGTCGATGTCGTTGCCGAGCGCCGAACGGTCACTGACGACGCCCAGTCCCGAAGGACCGGCAAGCACGAACGGAGTGATGCTCCAGCGTGCGATCTGAGCGATGAGATGACCGCGTCCCGCCCACATCAGAGCGGACTGGCCGTCCTCGGTCTGCGTGGGCAGAGCCGCGCCCTCGATCTCCATGCCCAAGAATCGCGCCGGGTAGTACGCGAACCTCGCGCCAACCTCCGGGGCAAAGGCGCGCTGGGAGCGGAATCCGAATTCGGGGAGCGCCTGGTCGAACTCGTAGAGCTCGAGGCGCGGGTGGGGAAACATCACCCCGCCGAAGACGCCGAGCTCGAGCATGTTTCGCTCGGGCGCCCAGCGCTTGATCCACTTTTTGTCGCCGCGGTCTTTTTCCTTCTTGGGGCGCTCGGAAGAGGCATCCCCCTCCGCCGAAGCACCTTCGGTGGACAGAGACGCACTCCCGGAGGCTTTGGGAGCGGAATTGGCGGCGCTAGGGACGAGACAGAGAAGAGAGCAGAGAGAGGTCGCGAGATGAGCACGCATGATCGTGGCCACGGACCAACACGCGCCGGTGGTCCTTGGTCACGATTGATTACCCGAACATCGGTGGCTTGCCCAGGAACTAAAGCGTCGAACCCGCGGTCGAAGCGCAGAGCACCGGGCGGGGTGCACATCCGTGCATACACGGACCGACTCCCGGCCAAACTCGCCAAACACGACGCAGCTCAGTCCGCGCAGTCGATCCCGTTGGGCTCGATCAGTGTCTCGTAGCGCTGATCGGTCAGCGTCCGCAAGAAACACACGAGGCTCTCGACCTCCAGGTCGGTCAGCGGGTCCCCAACATCGAGCAGATCCGTCGCCACCGTCTCGGGGATCTCGGCGTCGCGCCACGGCTCCCCGGTCTCGGGATTGCGTGCGCGCATCTCCGCGTTGTTGTGCCGGTCGTAGAATTCGACCACGGTGCGCAGCTCCCGAAACACCCCGTTGTGCATGTAGGGCCCGGTGACCGCCACGTTGCGAAGCGTGGGGACCTTGAACTTGCCGCGCTCCGCCTGGTCGATGACCGCATCGTTGTTGAGCAGCCCGAGGTCCGGGCCGCTCACCCCGTTGCGCGCCCGAACCTCTGCATTCACCGGCACGGCGACGTTGTGGTACTCGAAACCCGTGAACGGCTCCTGCCGTTCGTTGATCGGGTCGCCCTCGCTGTAGAGCTGATGGCAGATGCTGCAGTTGGCGAACTGCGAGAAGAACACGGCCTTGCCGGTGAGTTCCTTGAACGTCAGCGCGACCTCGCCGGTCAGCGAACGATCGTAGCGGGAGTCGAACGGCGCGAACACGTCCGTGCGCTCGTACGCGGCGATCGCTTGGGTCATCGCGACGTACGCCCCCTCGTCGGCGTCGAAGACGTCGTCGCCATACAGCTCGATGAACGCCGAGAAGTACTCGTCGTCGTCGGTAAGCCGCTCGACCACGGCGGCCTGGTCGACCATGCCCATCTCGAGCGGATTGAGCGGGGGACCACCGGCTTGGCCCTCGAGGTCGGGTACGCGCCCATCCCAAAACAGCCCCCCGAGCGGCCCGGTGTAGAGGCGGTTGTTGTTCTGCTTGTTGTGGCGCTCGCGAGTCCCGTAGCCGAACGCGGGGGTCATTCGCGCGTAGGCGGCGGTGGGCGCGTTGCGGTCACCCCAAGACGTGCCGTCGTCGCCGGACGAGACCGCCGACACCAGTCCCTGCGGATCGGGCCGTCCGTCGGTGAACGCACGCTCGGGGTCGTGGCACGTCGCGCAGGCTTGGGTCCGGTTGCGCGACAGGTTGACGTCGCCAAAGAGCGCCTCGCCGAGCTCCTCCTCCGTCTCGTAGATGCTCGGCTCGAGCATTGGCTCCGGCTCCGGCTCGTCGGAATCGGGTCGGCAGCCCAGGGGGCCCAGCACGAGCAGCGCGATGGTCGTGGGCCGGCGCATTTCAGTCCCCGTCCGAGAAGGTCAGGCCGAGCTCGACGCCGAGCGCATCGGGGATCTCGCGCTTGACGTTGCCGTCGAGTAGCCCAATGGCAGCGGACAGCCCCTCCCGATCCTCCGCCACCGCGGCTGCCTTCGCCGCGGCGAGGTTGTCCCGCACCGTCTGCGCGTCCGCGTCGAAGCCGTACGCGTCCATGAAGTCGAGAATGCCCGCCTCGTCTTCGGGGTCGGGCTGCTCGAGCAGGCGCTCGAACGCGTCGAGCATTGCGCTGACGTTGGGATAGAAGTGGCCGGAAAGCTGCGCGTCCAAGATGCCATCGAGCTTGCGATCCCGCAGGTAGACGAAATGCTCCTGAAGCGCGATGAGCAGCGCCGCGACCGGCTCGGCCCCATCGGGGAGCTCCGTCCCCAGCATGGTGTCCCGAAACGCCTCGCCCTCCTGGAACGACTGCGACCAGCCGAGCTCGACCTCGGCCGCGGTGGCGACCAGGCGCTCGTTGATCCCCCGCAGGTACCCGCACTTGCGCGGCCGCGCCTCGAAGTCGGCGAGCACGTCAGCGGGATCGGTCGAGTTGCCCTCGCGGCTGTCCTCGAAGACCAGCACCTCCAGCGCCAGCAGACCGACCTTGTTGAAGGTCAGCCCCTCGATGAAATCGGTATCCAGCGGATCCTCGCCTTCGATCGCCTGGCCCGCTGACTCGCGCACCGTGTTGATGTAGTTCTCGCCACGCTGCCGCATCGACTCGACCAAGATGATCTTGGGCACGATGAAGTCGTCGTCGAGCGGACCGAGGTTGTACGGGACGACCGCGTTCCACGACTCGGACAGCGAACGCCACTGCGCTTGGACCGTCGCCAGTGTGTCGGCACTGGGTGCCGCGCAGAAGGCATCGATCTCGGCCTGCATCGCTTCGGTCGCGTCGGCAAAAGCCGCGAAATCCGGCACGATCGTGTTGTCGACCGTGTTGGCCATGACCTCCGGGCCTGTGGGCAGGGCGTCATCGTCGTCGCCGGCCACGCCCTCGCCAGCACCACCAGAGGATTCCTGGCAGGCAGGCACGAGAGCCACCGCGAGCGCGAGAGGCAACAATGGATGGGCGTGGGAGAGCTTGGCCATGGCAGTCACGAAGAAACCGCGAGCAGATGGTTGTCCCAGCGAATGCCCTCGAAGCGCACCCGCGCCTCGCTGACGTCCTCCAGGGTATCGACATCGATGCACCGGACCTGCCCTCCCGAACCGCTGAGGACAAAATGGGCCTCGGTCTTGGACACGGTCACGCCGCTGACGTCGTCGAATGCGACCTGCCCCACCAAGCGACCCGTGTCGACGTCCCAGAACGCGACGAGGTTGCCGCGCGGACTCGTCACCGCGGCCCGACGCGTCCGCTCGTCGAACGCCACCCCCCCGGCGTAGTCATGCATGACCGTTCCGAGCTCGAGCCCGTCCTCCAGCACCTTCAACGCTCCACCCGGAGCCTGTACCGCGATCAGAGGTCGGGGCTCGAAGTCTTGCAGTGCGTCGCGCTGAACCTGCATGACCGCGATGACGGTTCCGTCCTCGGCGACCGCGAGGTGTCGAATACTCGCCTTCGCCTCCGCGACGAGGTGCTCGGACACCATCGCGCCGCTCGAGAGGTCGACGTAGGTCAGCGTCGACTGCATGGTGTCGAGGTTGAGCTTGTCGGCGCCCGTCTCGGGCCGGGTCAGGATGCCACCGTTGCCGACCACGAAAGTCCGGCCGTCGGGCATCGGCGCGAGCTCGTGAGGGCCGATGCCGTACGTCGGGACCTCACCAACGAGCTCGAACGTCCTCGCGTCGCGGATCGCCAGCGTGCCTTCGGCGGTTTGAACGTCCAGCTCAGCGGTTACGAAATGCGAACCGTCGGTGGTGAAGCAGCCGTGTCCGCCAAACCGACGGTGCCGCACCGTCTCGAACCGATGACGGACTCGCGCGCCCGTGAGGTCGGCGACGACGCCGTACTCGCCGGGTCGCCGCCCTACCATCACCGCGCGGTTCGGGTCGGCCGGATCCACCGCGACACCGTGTCCTCGAAAGCCGGTCTCGAGAGTACGCACGCGCCCATCGGCGGACGCGATCACGAGGCCGTAGGTGTCCTCGTCGTCGCCCTGCGCCGAGATCCAGCGCTCGCCCGTGTCTGGCCCGCGCTGCGAATCGCAGCCGCACAAGGCAACCGCCGTCGAAGCCCCCGCCACGAAACCGCGGCGACCGAGGGCGGGGATGGACACAGAACGGTTCAAAGCGACCTCACAAAAGCGACCAGGGCTCGGCGCCCGTCGGCGTCGAAGGCCGCGAAACGTTCCCGGCTCGGGACGGCCTCACCGGCGTGCCACAAGATGGCCTCTTCGACGGACCGCGCGCGCCCATCGTGAAGCAATCCCACATGCTCGCCCATCGCGCGCGCCAAGCCGACTCCCCATAACGGAGGCGTTCGCCACTCGGAGCCCGTCGCGAGGAAGTCCTCGCGGCCGTCGGCGAGCGCTGCGCCCATATCGTGCAGGAGCAGGTCGGTGTAGGGCCAGATGTCCTGCTCGGAAAGATGCGGGTACTTCGGGTCGGCGCCGGTGACGTAGTGCGGCGTGTGGCAGTCGGCGCACCCCGCGGTCAAAAACAGCTCGCGACCGCGAAGCACCATCTCGTGGTTGTGCTTGCGCCGCTCGATGACGCCGATCGACATGTTGAAGAACACGACGAGGTCGAGCAGGTCCTCGGGCAGCTCGAAGCCGTCGGCGTCGTTGCCGGTAGGCTCGGCGAGACAGGCCTTCTGCTCGCTCGTGCACGGCTGGCCCGGGTAGACCGGGCTGGTGATGCCCATATCGCCGTTGAACGCGGCGGCGACCTGCACGCGAACGCTGGGCTGGTTGGCCTTCCAGCCGAACCGTCCGGGCCGCTCCCGCTGCTGCGCGGGATCCCAGACCCGATTGAGGCGACCGGAGATGCCATTGCCGTCGGCATCCTCCGGGTCGGCGAGGCGCTCGAGATCCTCGATCGCGATGAGCTCGAGCAGGCCCATCCCCGGCAGCGGGGGC
>JGI12316J15310_10000282_pt53 | contig 12238 bp, 5 predicted proteins | sample MarCyaLeptolynsp_FD_15310 | JGI IMG/M metagenome (IMG submission 15310)
CTCTACGACCGCGCCGGAGGCGACGACAGCTCCTATTTCGTCTGGCTCAACCAGGGCAAGCAGTCGCTTGTGCTCGACTACAAGACCCCTGAAGATGCCCAACTGCTGGAAAACCTTTTGGCGAGGGCGGATGTGTTCATCCAGAATCTGGCGCCGGGCGCGCTCGACCGCGCCGGGTTCGGGTCGGCCGCGCTGCGGGAACGCCACCCGCGCCTGGTCACATGCGACATTTCCGGCTACGGCGAAGACCCCGCCGTCGCGGACCTGAAGGCCTACGATCTGCTCGTCCAGGCCGAAAGCGGCCTTGTCAGCATCTCCGGGGGTCCAGGGGAACTGGGCCGCGTCGGCGTTTCCGTGGTTGATATCGGCGCCGGCATGACCGCCCATGCGGCGGTCCTGGAAGCCCTGTTCAATCGCGAGCGCACGGGCCGGGGCGAAGCGGTCAAGGTGTCCCTGTTCGACGTTACCGCGGAATGGATGACGGTACCGCTGCTGCACCATGAACACGGCAACGGCGCACCGACGCGCGAAGGGTTGCACCACCCATCGCTCGCGCCCTACGGCGCCTACGAAACCAATGACGGCATCCTGACGCTGCTCTCGATCCAGAATGAACGGGAATGGCTCAGGTTCTGTGCAATTGTGCTGGAACTGCCGGACCTGCCCTTGGATCCGAAATTCGCCAGCAACAACGATCGCGTCGCCAACCGGCCGGCGCTCGACGCGGTCATGAATTCGGTCGTCGGCGCCATCGATGCCGGCACGTTCCGATCCCGGATGGCCAAGGCTTCGATTGCCTACGGCGCGGTCAATTCCGTCGCCGACCTGTCAACGCACCGTGCCCTGACCCGCCGCACGGTGACCTCCTCGACGGGCAAGCAGATCGACATTCCCGCTGCGGCCATTCGGGCGGGACAGGTGCCCCGTCGTGCAGAAACCGGCGCCCCCCGTCTCGGCGAGCACAGCGAAGCGATCCGCAAGGAGTTTCAGGACGAGTCGGCGGCAATCGCACCCGGAGGGGACCTGACATGAGCGACCAGTCGCTGCAGGCCTGGGTCGGGCGGAGCCGCACGGTTGACGACGTCCTCGACGCACGGCAGGCCAATCTGATGTGCGCGACAATGGACATGCAGGCCATCCTGACGGATGGTCAGCCGCTGCCGCCGCTCTGGCACTGGGTCTATTTCGCCGAAACCTGCCGCACGGACGCCGTCAGCACCGACGGCCACGCCGTGATCGGCGACTTCATGCCACCGATCGATCTGCCGCCGATCGGCCTCCCCCGCCGCATGTGGGCCGGAGGGCGTGTCCGGTTTCACAATCCCCTGCCGATTGGCGCGGCCGCCACCAAGAAGCTGACGATCAAGTCAATCGATCAGAAAGAGGGCCGCTCCGGCCCCATGTGCTTCGTCACGCTCCTGCACGAGATCTTCGTGGAGGGCGAACTCTGTCTGTCAGAGGAAAAGAACGTCGTCTACCTTGAGCCGCGCGACCCGGCGGCGCCGGCGGCCAAGCCGCCGGAAGCACCCGGCGGCGCCCAGTTCAGCCGGACGATAAACCCGAATTCGGTCTGGCTCTTCCGCTATTCGGCCCTGATGTTCAACGGCCACCGCATTCACTATGACGTCGATTTCTGCCGCGATGTCGAGGGTTATCCGGACCTTCTGGTGCACGGGCCCCTGCTCGCGACGCTTCTGGCCGGACTGGCCGCCGAAAAAACCGGCCCCTTGCGAACCTTCACCTACCGCGCCGTCAGCCCGATCTTCAATGGTGCGGATTTTTCGATTCATGGGCGAAACAGCGATGGCGGCGGCGCCTTCTGGGTCACCAACCCGGCAGGCGGATTGGCCATGCAGGCAGAGGTCACGACCGGCTGACGTCGTCGGACCGGTGCACGAATACGGCCCCCTGGTGCACCCATCGACCCCCGAGCGCCGGATCCAGTCCGGCGCGGCAGATCTGGGGTTTGGGGTGGAGAGAACTGGAAAACGGTCCGCCTGCCATTTAGAGCTTTTCCTGTTCAGACGGAATCGTCTGGACAGATAAGAAATGCGGAATATAGGGACTTTGAGCTTTTCACTGTTTCCGTGAAACTGTGAAAAACTCTAGCCACCTGGCATCCCCTCCACACGTCAAGCCCGCAAATGCGGGTATCCATGCTGACGCGGCCAATCCCGGTCCCGGAAGCGGCGGCCTGATGGGTCGCCGCGTCTGGCGCGGCGATGACGGGGGTGGGATGAGTACGGGAGCAGGATCTCCTGACATGGCGTGCGCCATGTCGGTTGCTTGGGCGGCCAGTGCCCCCAATCTGCAGTCCCGCCCCACGAGCCGGGGGCCACCGTGTCGATGCAGTCGACACCGGAATTTTCGGTGCCCTCCTGTGCGCGCCGATCGGACAAACCGCCCCGTCATTCCGCCTTGTCCAGCCCCATCTCCGCGCGGAACGTTCGGATCCTCTTCAACATCTGTTCGCGCAACCAGCGGTGCCCGGGATTCCGGTCATTGCCGACATGCCACATCAGATAGGAATATTGTTCCGACATCGGCACCGGCACTTCGTGGATATCGATCTTGAAATCGTCCCTGATCTCCTCGGCGAACCGGCGCGGCAGCAAGCCGACAAGGTCGGTTCGGGCCACGATCGCCGGCATCGACCACAATTTGTTGACCATATAGACAATGCGCCGGTCGAACGAATTCGCCGCGAAATCCTTGTCCACATGGGCCAGCCTCCTGAAATTTCTGTTCAGGGCCACGTGGCCGAGCCGGCCGTAGGTTTTGAGATCCAGCGGTCTGCGGATCTCCGGGTGATCCCGCCGCGTGATGGCGACCACGTCGGCCGGACTGCACGGTTCGATCACCAGGTCGGTCGTATCGGCCGGATAGGAAAAGCAGACAAGGTCGAGTTTGCCGCCACGCAGATCCTCGGCATAATCCGGGGTAATCTGAAAACACTCCATCGACACGCCCGGCGCATGTTCGGTGATCGTTTTCAGGACCGGAGGAACCAGATCGAGCTCCACGGAATCGACCATGGCAATCCGAAACGACCGTTCATAGGTCGAAAGATCGAGCTCCTCGCCCTCGAACTGGCTTTCGATCAGCCCGAGCGCGGCGCGGATCGGTTCGATCATTTCGTGCGCCTTGTTCGTCGGCACGACGCCGCGCGTCGCGCGCGTGAACAACGGATCGTCGACATGCTGGCGCAAACGGGTCAGCGCGTTCGATACAGCGGGCTGGCTCATATTCAGGCGCTCGGAGGCATTGCTGATATTGCCGGTAGAGTAAACGGCCTCGAAAATGACCAGGAGGTTGAGGTCGATCGTCTTTAAATTCAGCGCCATATTTGGTTAACCGATAGCTGTGATTTTCCGGCATTCAGAGCATGAATAATAACTATTTGTAAATAAAATTTCCGAAACGCGTTTTTTTGCTGCTCACTGGACCCGTCATCGAACCTGGCCGGACCTCCCGCTCCCGTCCGCCGGCCTCTTGACGGAGTCAGTATGAACGAGTTGATCCATCCGCCTGCCTGGGCCCGCGCCCGGGCCGACGCTTCAACCCGGCGTTACGGCGGCAACGAATTGCCGTCGGAAATGATCGCCCTGGAACCGAGGGTCATGCTGGATGGAGCGATCGCGCTTGCCGCCGCGGAAGAGGCTCCGGCCGACAACGCGTCCGCTGGTGATGACAAGGGCCCAACCGGCGAACCGGCAGCACAGCAAGCCCAAAACAGCGATTCCGAGGCCAATGCGGAGAATTCCGGCACCACGCCCGAAACCGAAGCCGCATCGGGCAGCGAACCCGGCAAGACAATCGTCATCATCGACGCGGCTGTCGAAGACGCGGCCGCCCTGCTCGAGGGCATAGACCCTTCGGCGGACGTGTTCTATCTCGTCGCCGGTGCCGACGGCGTGGACCAGATCACCAATATCCTGGCCGGCCAGTCGAACGTCTCGAGCCTTCATATCCTGTCGCACGGCGACACCGGTTCGGTGACAATCGGCGTGACCACGCTGACCCTGTCCAACATCGAAACCTATGCCGCCGACTTTGTCGGCTGGGACGTCGCGCTTGCCGAAGGCGCTGACATTCTGCTCTATGGCTGCAACATCGCCGAAGACCGGAGCGGCCTCGATTTCATCGATCTGTTCGCTGAACTCACCCATGCCGACGTTGCCGCCTCGACCGATCTGACCGGTGCCGAAACGCTTGGTGGAGACTGGGTGCTGGAGGCGGAAACCGGCGTTATCGAAGCCGCAACGCCGTTGAACGCGACCGCCTTGCAGGGCTATCGGCACACACTGGCTTTCGGGGAAGTCGGCGCCAACGACTTTCGCATCTCCTTTGCCGGCACCGACGGGGACACAAGCGTGCTCGCCGACAATACTCACGTTGCCTACAATTCGACCGACAATGAATATTTCGTCGTCTGGCAGGCCGCCGACACGAATTTCCCCGACATTGGCACCAGTGAATCCGAAATTTTCGGCCGGCGTATCGACGGGACAACGGGCGCCCAGATCGGTGACGTCGTCCGGCTCTCAGACCAGGGAAGCAATGATGGCGGCGGGATTCGCGCTGCCGGCGTACCCCGTATTGCCTACAACTCGATCGAGAACGAATATCTCGTGGTCTGGATCTCCGATGATGCGGACGCAGGCCTCTCCAACAATTCCCCCGAAGTGTTCGGGCAACGCGTCGATGCCGCAACCGGCATGGAAGTCGGTGCAAACGATTTCCGCATATCCAACGCAGGGGAAGATTCCGTCAACGGAAACGTTGCCCGGGCGCTGAGGCCCGAACTTGCCTTCAACTCCACGGACAATGAATATCTCGTCGTCTGGTATGCCGACGACACCGACAGCCCCGGTGTCGTCAACGACGAAGACGAGATCTTCGGGCAGCGCATCGACGGCGCGACCGGCGTACAGATCGGCGCCAACGATTTCCGCATTTCCGATTCCAGCGGCAATGGCGCCGGCGACGCCCAAGCCCCCTCCATCGCCTACAATTCAACCGACAATGAATATCTCGTCGTCTGGTATACCTCGGACAGCGACGCGGCCGACACCACTAGGGAGGTCTACGGTCAGCGCATCGATGCCGCAACAGGCACCGAAGTCGGAACCAATGACTTCCGGATTTCCGACATAAGGGGTAACACGGCGGGCAGCGTGTTCAGCCAGGCCGTCGCCTACAATTCCACCGACAACGAATATCTCGTCGTCTGGTATGCCAACGATTCCGACAGCGCGCCGACACTCGCCTTTTCCGAGTTTGAAGTGTTCGGTCAACGGCTCAATGCGCGCACGGGCGCTGAAGTCGGTGTCAACGACTTCCGCATCTCCGATGCCGGCGGCACCGGCAGCAGCAATTCCAACGTCAGTTTGCCGAAACCGGTCTACAATTCCAGAGACAACGAATATCTCGTGGTCTGGTCCGCCAGTGACCCGGACAGTCCCGGTATTGCCGAATTCGAAACCGAAATCTTCGGCCAGCGCCTCGATGCGGCGACCGGGATGGAAATCGGTGACAACGATTTCCGGATTTCCGATGCGGGCGGCTCCGGCAACGCGCAGATAAGCGTCGGCGGGCCGGCCGTTGCCTACAATTCAACCGACAACAATTATCTCGCGGTCTGGCGGGCGGACGATACGGACAGTGCGGGCGTCGTTGACAACGAACGGGAGATCTTCGGGCAATTGCTGGCCGACGTTCCCGACCAGCCGCCGGTCAATACTGTACCGACGGCGCAGACGATCAATGAAGACACATCGCTGATTTTCACGGCCGGCAATGGCAACGGCTTCTCGGTCGCCGATGCCGATGCCGGCGGTACAGACATAACAACCACCCTGTCGGTGACATCGGGAACCCTGAGGGTAACCGACACCGGAACTGCGGTCCTTGCCAACAACGAAACGGGGACAGTGACCATCACCGGTACCGTGGCGGAAGTAAACGCGGCGCTCGCCGCCGTAACGTTTACACCGGCTGATCACGTCTCAGGCGCCGTGACGCTCACCATGATGACAACCGACAACGGCAATACCAGCACCAGTGGCGCACTTACCGACACCGACATGGTCGATATCACAATCACGCCGGTTGCCGACGCCCCGACACTGGCAGTCGACGCCGATCAGGTCACCTCGCCGGAATTCCAGATCAATACGTTCACTGATAGCAACCAATTTCGTCCGGTCGTCGCGTCCTTGTCGGGTGGCGGCTTTGTTACCGCATGGCAATCCGTCGGCCAGGACGGCGACTCCAACGGCGTTTATGGCCAGATCTTTGACGCGTCCGGAATTCCGGTCGGCACCGAATTCCGGATCAATACGGAAACAACGGATGCACAAGACAGTGTCGCTCTCATCGGTTTGTCCGGCGGCGGGTTCCTGGCGAGCTGGGATTCGGATGCACAAGACGGCAGCTTTGCTGGCATTTTCGGGCAAAGGTTTGACGCGTCCGGCGGTAAAGTCGGCTCCGAGTTCCTGATCAATACCGAAACGGCTTCTTCACAACAGGGGTCGTCCCTCGCGGAGCTTACCAATGGTGACGTTTTGGTCACATGGGCTTCGCTTCACCAGGACGGTTCAAACTTCGGCGTTTATGGGCAGCGTTTCGATGCGACGGGAGCAGCCATCGGCGGTGAATTCCTGGTCAATACCACAACCGATCTTGGCCAGATCGATCCGGCGGTCGTCGCACTTCCCGGCGGTGCGTTTGTCATCGTGTGGCACGCGAACGGTCAGGGCGCAGACAATTTTTCGATATTCGGCCAGCGATACGATGCCGCCGGAATTGCGGTCGGGACGGAATTCCGGGTGAACACCACAATCGCAGGTATTCAGCAGAATCCGTCGGTGGCCGCGCTCGCCGGGGGCGGTTTTGTCGTGACCTGGCAGTCCTTCGATCAGGATGGCGACGGTTTCGGAATCTATGGACAGCGCTTCACCGCTGCCGGCGCAAAATCGGGCGGAGAATTCCAGGTCAATTCGTTTTCCACGGGCGACCAGCTGGATCCATCTGTGACGGCGTTGCCGGACGGCGGATTTGCGATTGTCTGGACCTCCGAAAATCAGGACGGCGATGCCAAGGGTATTTTTGCAAGACGATTCGACGCCGCCGGCGACCCGGTCGACGCCGAATTCAGGATCAACGCCACGGCTGCGGGGAACCAGGAAAACAGATCGGGAAGCCAAACCGTCGCGACGTTGGCTGACGGGCGGATCGTTACGGTCTGGGCCCATGATTTTGACGATTCTTTTGCGACGATCGTCGATCTCGACAATCCGCCGAGCGGCCTTGAAGACCAACCCGTCGGCATCATGCTGCAAGCAATGCTGGTCGACCAGGACGGATCGGAATCCCTGACCGTGACATTGTCGGGCTTTCCGGTTGGCACCACCTTCAATTTCGGCGCCGCCGGCGCCGGCAACACGTGGGTGATCCCCGACGTCCAGGCGCTCGATCTCTCCACTCTGGAGCTAACACCGCCGGCCGACTACAACGGCACGCTCACCCTCAGCGCCACCGCGCGGGCAACCGAAGGCACCAACGGCGACTTTGCCGAAACCACGGCCACGAAAGAGATCATAATCGCGCCGGTCAACGATACACCGACGGTTGCCGCGCCCGGTGCGGCGCTTACGGCCATCGACCAAGTCGGTTTGAACATTCACGGCGCCGGTTTCACCGTCGGCGACATTGATGCAGCCGCCGGTACAGTCACGGCCACCCTCGCCGTCACCGAAGGCACGCTTGCCGTCGGCGCCGGCGATTCCGGCGTGATGGTTGCCAATTCCAATTCAACGTCGGTCACGGTCACAGGCACGATCGACCAGATCCACAATCTGCTGACCGGCGGCGGGACGGGAACGATCGTCTATACGGCTCTCGCCGCACCCTCGGCAACCACAACGATCACTGTGACGGTCAATGACGGTGGCAATACCGGTCGCGATCCGGGAACGTCCGGTGATGCGAACTCAGAGGAAGCAAACGCCAGCCAGACGATCGCCAACACCTTCTCCAACACCGCGCCGGCGCTTGCGGGGCTGGACGGAGCCCCCGTCTTCACCGAAGGCGGCACACCGATCCTGATCGATTCCGACGTCACCGTAGGCGACGCCGAACAGAACTGGGACGGCGGCACAGCCACGATCTCCGGCCTCGACAGCTCCGACACTGTCTCCGTCCGCAATCTCGGCACTGGTCCTGGCGAGACAAACATTGCCGGCGCAACGATCTCGGTCGGCATGACACCGGTGGCAACGTTTGCCGGCGGGGTCGCGGGAACCGACCTGGTCATCACCTTCAACGCGGCAGCCACCAACGCCCACATCGAGGCTGTGCTTGAGAACCTGGTCTATTCGAACAATTCCGACGCGCCGGCAGCAACCCGCACATTGACGATCACACTCGCCGACAGCGACGGCGCCGATGCAGACGGCAATGTGATCGCCAGGGTCAATCCGGTCAATGACGCTCCGGTCAACGGCGTGCCAGGTGCGCAAACGACGAATGAAGACACGGATCTTGTCTTCTCGGCCGGCAACGGCAATGGGCTGTCCGTTTCCGATGTCGATGCCGGCGCCGCCGACGTCACCACCACCCTGTCGGTGACCTCCGGCACCCTGACCGTCACGGATACCGGAACGGCAACGCTTGGCACCAACGGCACCGCGACCGTCACCATCACCGGCTCGGTCGCGGAAGTGAACGCGGCACTGGCGACCGTGACCTTCACGCCTGTGCTGCATGCGAGCGGTGCCGTCACCCTGACAATGGCAACGAACGACGGCGGCAACACCGGTTCCGGCGGCGCGAAATCCGATACCGTTAGTGTCGACATCACAATAACGCCGGTCGCCGACGCGCCGACACTGGCCTTCGATGCCGAGACTGTCCAGGAGAACAGCGCCCAGGTTGATGCGCCCGGTCAGACCACGCGCCCGAACAGCACCGTGACGGCGCTTGCGGGAGGCGGTTTTGTCGTCGCATGGCATTCACGCGACCTTGACGGCGACAGTTTCGGAGTTTTCGCACAGCTCTTTGACGCGACAGGGACAGCGCTCGGCTCGCGTTTCCAGGTGAACACGGAGACGACCGACCAGCAACTCAATGCTCATGTCGCCGCCCTTACGGCCGGTGGGTTCATAATAACATGGGATTCCGAAGGTCAGGACGGTGATCGCGATGGCGTCTTCGGCCAGCGCTACGATGCCGCCGGAAACCGGGTCGGGACAGAATTCCAGATAAACACCGAAACCTTCCATGCCCAGCAAAGGCCGGCCATCGCGGAATTGTCAAACGGCGAAATTCTCGTCGCCTGGGAGTCGGCATTCCAGGACGGCAGCACGTTCGGCGTCTTTGCCCAGCGTTTCGATGCCGCGGGCAACGCCCTGGGGTCAGAGTTTCAGGTAAACACCTACACGGACCGCGAACAATTCGGCCCGGCGATCGGCGCGCTGAACGGCGGCGGATTCGTCATTGCCTGGTCCTCCAACGGCCAGGATGGCGATATCTACGGCATCTACGGCCAGCGCTACGACGCGGCCGGAATGCCGCTCGGCGGCGAATTTCACATCAGCACCGAAACCGTCGCCAACCAGATCTATCCGAGCCTTGCCGTTCTTTCAGGCGGCGACTTCGTTGTCGCCTGGGAATCCTACGGCGACCAGGATGGCAGCGGCCCGGGCGTGTTCGGACAACGTTTCGATGCGTCCGGAAATCCGCTCGGCGGCGAATTCCAGATCAACACGGTCACGGCGGGACAGCAAGTGAACCCCACGGTTGCCGCTCTCCCGGATGGCGGGTTCATCTTTACATGGTCGTCGGAAGGCGTCGACGGCAGCGGTTTCGGAATTTCCGGCCAGCGATACGACGCCAATGGCTTGACTGTTGGCGACGAGTTTCCGGTCAACGACATCACGGCTGGCGATCAGAGGGTTTTCACAACGTCCAGCAGCACTCAGACCGCGGTGCTGGCCGACGGGCGTATCGTGTCGGTCTGGGACGACATCAATGCAAACGACGGATCGGCAAGCGGGACGTCGTTCCGTATCGTCAACATCGATGATGCGCCGAACGGGCTGGAAGACCAGGCGCTCGCCATCCTGCTCGACGCCGTGCTCGTCGACCGGGACGGATCGGAAACCCTGACCGTGACCCTGTCAGGCTTTCCGGCCGGCACCTCCTTCAATTTCGGCGCCGCGGGCGCGGGCAACACCTGGGTGATCCCGGACGTCCAGGCGCTCGATCTCTCCACGCTGCAGCTGACCCCGCCGGCCGACTACAACGGCACCTTTACCCTCTCCGCCACCGCGCGCGCAACGGAAGGCGCCAATGGCGACTTTGCCGAAACCACGGCCACAAAAGAGATCGTCATTGCGCCCGTCAACGATACACCGACGGTTGCCGCGCCCGGTGCCGCGCTGACGGCCGTCGACCAGATCGGACTGGATATTCACGGAACGGGTTTCAGTGCCGCCGACATCGATTCTGCAGCCGGAACGGTCACGGCCACCCTCACCGTCACCGAAGGCACGCTTGCCGTCATCGCCGGCAATTCCGGTGTGACCCTCGCCAATTCCAATTCCGCGTCGGTAACCGTCACCGGCACGATCGACCAGATCGACAACCTGCTCACCGGCGGTGGGACGGGAACGATCGTCTATACGGCGATTGCCGCGGCGTCGGCGACGACAACGATCACGGTGACGGTCAATGACGGCGGCAGTACCGGCCGCGATCCGGGAACGTCAGGCGACGCGAATTCCGAGGAAGCGAGCGCCAGCCAGACGATTGCCAACACCCTGTCCAACACTGCGCCGACACTTGCAGGCCTTGATGGAACCCCGGTCTTCACCGAAGGCGGTTCACCCGTTCTGATCGATGCAGACGTTACCGTCGGCGACACCGAACAGAACTGGGACGGCGGCACGGCGACGATCTCCGGTCTCGACGGCTCCGACAGTGTCGCTGTCCGCAACATCGGCAATGGTTCGGGCGAGACAAACATTGCCGGCTCGACGATCTCGGTCGGCATGACGCCGGTGGCGACGTTTATCGGCGGCACCTCGGGAACCAACCTGGTCATCACCTTCAACGCGGCAGCCACCAACGCCCACGTCGAAGCCGTTCTTGAAAACCTCGTCTATTCGAACAGTTCCGACGCGCCGGCGGCAACCCGCACGCTGACGGTCACACTCGCCGACAGCGATGGCGCCGATACGAGCGGCGACGTGATCGCCAGGGTCAATCCGGTCAATGACGACCCGGTCAACAGCGTGCCGGGTGCACAATCCACCGACGAAGACACCAATCTCGTGTTCTCCGCCGCCAACGGCAATCTGCTCTCGATTGCCGACGTGGACGCAGGCAGCGGCGACATCTCCACGGTTTTATCTGTTACATCGGGAACCCTGTCGGTCACAACCGGCGGCGGCGCCATGATCAGCGACAACGATACCGCAACAGTAACGATCGTCGGCACGGTTGCGGAAGTGAATGCGGCCCTGGCATCCGTCACCTTTTCGCCGTTGGCGAACGCAAACGGCGCGGTCACTCTGACCCAGACCGCCAACGATAGGGGAAATTCCGGGGCCGCCGGCGGCGGCGATCAGGTCGCGACCGTCGCGATCACCGTGAATGCCGTCAACGACGATCCGGTCAACACTGTGCCCGGACCGCAGACCACCGACGAAGATACCGATCTCGTTTTCTCCGCCGGTAACGGCAATCTGCTCTCTATCACCGATGTGGACGCGGGGACCGGTGACGTCACCACGACCCTGTCCGTTACATCCGGAACCCTTGCGGTAGCGAGCGGCGGCGGTGCAACCGTCAGCGCCAACGATACCAGCGCGGTGACGATCGTCGGCACAGTTGCGGAAGTCAATGCGGCCCTGGCATCGGTCATCTTTTCGCCCGCCGCGAACACAAACGGCGCGGTTACCCTGACCCAGACAACCAATGACGGCGGCAATACCGGCTCCGGCGGCGGAACCGACCAGGTTTCGACCGTTGCGATCACCGTGAATGCGGTCAACGACGATCCGGTCAACATTGTACCGGCGGCACAAGCGACGAACGAAGACACGGATCTCGTCTTCTCGGCCGGCAACGGCAATCTGCTCTCGATTACGGACATTGACGCGGGGACCGGCGACGTCACCACGACCCTCTCGGTGACATCGGGAACCCTTGCGGTGACGACCGGCGGCGGCGC
>JGI12316J15310_10000013_pt13 | contig 12221 bp, 6 predicted proteins | sample MarCyaLeptolynsp_FD_15310 | JGI IMG/M metagenome (IMG submission 15310)
GAAGTGATACTACCATCACCACTCAGGGCCGTTACGTCCACATCCAGTCCAACATCCTCGAAGAGTGCATTGGCCGGGGTGCCCGTCAATGTTATTGTGCTGTTGGGAGAGGTCACGCTTCCGTCAGCCAGCGTAGATTCGTTTACGTCAAGGGTGACGTCCTCAAATAATGAATTTGCAGGTGTTCCGCCTAGGGTTAGTGTCCCGTTGGGGGATGTGATACCTCCGTCACCCGAAAGCGCCGTTACGTCGACATCCAAGCTGACATCTTCAAACAAAGAATTTGCGGGAGTTCCTCCCAAAGTTATTGTACTGTTGGGGGAGGTCACGCTTCCGTCCGCCAGGGCCGATTCGTTTACGTCCAAGGTTACGTCCTCCAACAGGGAGTTGGCGGGGGTTCCGCCCAAGGTTATCGTACTGTTCGGAGAAGTGATGGTACCGTCACCGCTAAGGGCGGATACATCTACATCCAATCCTACATTCTCCAACAAGGAATTGGCCGGGGTACCGGTCAACGTTATCGTACTGTTCGGCGAAGTGATACTTCCGTCGCCCGAAAGTGCGGTCACGTCCACATCCAATCCCACATCCTCGAAAAGGGAGTTGGCGGAAGTGCCCGTCAATGTTATTGTACTGTTTGGCGAGGTCACACTTCCGTCCGCCAGTCCGGTAACATCCACCTCCAAGGCCCCGCTTGCATTTTGGGTAAGTCCGCTACCAGCCACATCGGGATTAATGGCGGCTGCATTCACCGCATCGGCGGCAATATCACCTGAAGCTATTGTACCGTCCAATATTTGTGTGGTGGTAATTCCTCCGTCGGCCACGCCCAAGGTATAAGGTGATAAAGTGGTACCCAATCCCGAGCGTACCAAGGTCCCGTTGGTGGCATCAGTTACTTCGTTTCCGACCACGCCGTCCAGATCGGGGGTAGCACTGCCACCAACAGCATTCCAAGTGGCCCCGTCATAAACATAGAGTTGACCAGCAGCACTGTCCACGTAGGTGACCCCACTATTACTAGGTGTTACGGCGGGTGCACCTACACCAATCAAAGTAAGCTCATTGGTTATATCGGCATCCGCATCACGAATGTCAATGTCGGTATCGCCTCCTCGCTGTAATGCAATATTAACTAGTTCATTGGGGGTAACCACACTACTACTTATCTGCTGGTTATCGGAACTGTTGTTGGCCAAATCCTGTATGGCTTCCTGTACATTGGTTTCGTCGGTCAAATCACCGTCCACATCAATGTTCGGACTTAATGTTACTTCCGTCGCATTTTGATCATCGGTACCGTCAAAAGATGTTGTTGTGGTGTCTTCTGAGGTATAGGTAAATGTTATCCCATCTGGTGTTGAAAGAGTTGTAATGGTTTCCGTTGGTAATGTGATTACCGTGGCGGTGCCCTCCTCGTCCGTATAGGTCAGCTCCCGGGTGGCCGGGTTGAAGGCAAGGCTGCCCACGTTAAGCGGGATGTTCGTCAGGGTGCCGGCCTCGTCCGTGTAGTCCAGGCTGTTGCCGTCCGCCCCGAGGGCCAGGTTGCCCACGTTAAGCGGGATCACGTTCGTATTGTTGTCCTCGTCCAGGTATTCCAGGCTGTTGCCGCTCAGCGTCAGCGAGGTCAGGAACTCCGTTGGTAATGTGATAACCGTGGCGGTGCCCTCCTCGTCCGTATAGGTCAGCTCCCGGGTGGCCGGGTTGAAGGCAAGGCTGCCCACGTTAAGCGGGATGTTCGTCAGGGTGCCGGCCTCGTCCGTGTAGTCCAGGCTGTTGCCGTCCGCCCCGAGGGCCAGGTTGCCCACGTTAAGCGGGATCACGTTCGTATTGTTGTCCTCGTCCAGGTATTCCAGGCTGTTGCCGCTCAGCGTCAGCGAGGTCAGGAACTCCGTTGGTAATGTGATCACCGTGGCGGTGCCCTCCTCGTCCGTATAGGTCAGCTCCCGGGTGGCCGGGTTGAAGGCAAGGCTGCCCACGTTAAGCGGGATGTTCGTCAGGGTGCCGGCCTCGTCCGTGTAGTCCAGGCTGTTGCCGTCCGCCCCGAGGGCCAGGTTGCCCATGTTAAGCGGGATCACGTTCGTATTGTTGTCCTCGTCGAGGTATTCCAGGTTGTTCCCGCTAAGCGTCAGCGAGGTCAGGAACTCCGTTGGTAATGTGATCACCGTGGCGGTGCCCTCCTCGTCCGTATAGGTCAGCTCCCGGGTGGCCGGGTTGAAGGCAAGGCTGCCCACGTTAAGCGGGATGTTCGTCAGGGTGCCGGCCTCGTCGGTGTAGTCCAGGCTGTTGCCGTCCGCACCAAGGGCCAGGTTGCCCACGTTAAGCGGGATCACGTTCGTATTGTTGTCCTCGTCGAGGTATTCCAGGTTGTTGCCGCTCAGCGTCAGCGAGGTCAATGTATTGGATGGTAAAGTAACCGTAATTGGAGCTCCACCATTTTCCAGCTCTAGTGTAAGTTCCTGAGTCGCCGGGTTGTAGCTAAAATCCAAGACTTGTTGATTGTCCGTGGCTGTTAATTCCCAAGAATCCCCGTCCCAGAAATAGATGGTCCCTGTATTTGTATTTACATAGATATCCCCAGTATCCGCTCCGCCAGGGCTCGTGGCACCTGATGCGGTTACCGCCGTACCGCTTAACACTTCACAATTACATTGATCTTGCAAGGTGACCGTTGTTTGTGAGTAGACAAATCCGGATATCAGAAAAATGAACAATACGATTCTCTTATCCATGGTGGTTATATATTTACTTATATCTTTCTATTCAATTTTGAGCGAACCGCTATAGCGTCCTGCTCAATTGATTTATTATTCTTATTTCGCCCCTTTATGTAAATAGATTGTTCTTTTATACCCTAAACTTTGTTGGGTATAAAAGTCTTGCTGGAAAGAAAGAACAATGGGTAGAATGGGTAGATGGATACCCCACGGGCCATTAAGGTTTCTTCTAGGCATAACTTCCTCAAAGATTTGGTCAAGCTATTCATGTTTGGGTCGAGACGAACCTTAAATGTCAGCACTTATTGACATCCTGGTTCTATTACACTTTACAAATTTAACCCAACCCCTACCCTAGGAAAATAAATGTTGTGTAAGTGTTAAATTGTAATGCATAGGGTTAAAAACTTGAAGTCTTTCGCTGTTATTCTTAATATTTTCAATAAAATTCATTGGTCGATCAGCTCAACTATAGTAGTGCCTGCGGAATGTCGACTTATGGAAAAAACAGTACTTTTGGGAAGGAATATCAATCGGGATCTACCCTATAGGTTATACGCCGATTTGTAATAAGGGAAGTCGTCATATTGATGGTTACGGTAGCTGTGTCGCATAATTTGCTTGTGTCCGTAACGGCAATTTTACAAAGGGACGGATTGGGCCCACCGGAGTTATCCATAAACCGACCTACAATGGGGGCAACCACCAGACTGGTGTCCAAAGGCGAGTAATCCGGCGCAACATTGTTGATTGTTGTTGTGGTCCCGTTTGCCGTATATATGATATCACCTGTAAGTTCGTCATACTCCACAATATAATTGGCGGTTCCGCTAAGAAAATTGCCCAAGTTTTGTGTATAGGTTGTACTGTTTCCTGTATTCCCGTCAATAACAGTGATGGCAACACCGATTTGATTTCCTGTAATATGATATATTCTGAAATTACCTCCCGTTATGATATCCGCGGTATTCTCGTTATCCCGATAATCTAATTCGATACTGAAGCTCGTAAAATTGAAAATGCCGCCAGTATTGGGGACGGTAATATCCAGTCCTGCACTGCCCCCCGCTCCCGAGCCTATACGGACGCCGCATGCCGTCTGGACCGCATTTGGATTTATCGTGGTCGCATTGGGGCCAACGGTTGCAGTGGTCAAGGCAGGAGTGTCAAAATCAAATTGGGATACCAATTGATTTGTGGTTCCGTCGTCGCAAACGCTGTAGTCAAAAGTTACACTACCAGTGAATCCCAATTGTGGTATATAGGTAAAACTCCCATCCGCAGCCAAAGTCAATGTTCCACTGGAGGGAGAAGTGACCGGAGTCGGATTTACGGAAAGGGTGCCTCCATCCGGGTCGCTATCGTTGGCCAAAAGTCCATTACCGGCACTTTGGGTCATAGTCCTGTTCAGATACCCCGTGTACCCGTCGTCTGTGGCTACGGGTGGGGTATTTTGAGCCGCAAGTTCATAAAATATGGACAAAAAACTCACAAAGAACACCCAAAAGAAGCTGTGTTTAGTCAATTCCCCTAATTTTTATCAATACGATACGTTATTCTTCGGTTTGTAATTATCGTAGGTATGGGGGAAACGTTTATAAAAGCTGTTGCACTGTCACTTTTACCCAGTGCCGGGCAAACGGAAACTGTAGAATCCGTAATAGTATAATCAAAATTGGTGCCTGGAAAGGATATTCCGGCATTATAGGTATAGGTAACCAATCCGGCATCCGCATCGTCAATAACCACTGATCCTACCGCAGGTTGCACTATACTTTCTATAAAGAAGTCTTCACCATCTGGCTCGGTATCGTTATCGAATAGACTGATTTGTATGGAGACGGTATAATCCAATGGTACGGAAACATAATCATCCACAGCATCGGGTGGGTTTATGTTTTCCAAAATTTCGGCATCCGTAGTAGACAAGTCATAGTGGTTGGTACCTGGAATCGTACTCGGTTGGGCAACCACCGTGGCCACCAGTCTAGTTACCCCTTCCACCGGATCCACGAAATTGGGATACCGTACTTCTATGGTATATATTTCATTTTCGCCCAAAGGCAATCCAAAATGTACTTCTTCGGGACTTTGGGTACCATGACCGAATACTCCATTGACTTGACGAAGGCCGCTTATAATATTTCCTGCGCAGTCCTTAATCAACACATTGGTCCCAATGGCCACCCTTCCAGGTAACATACCGGTGGAACCGTCTGCGCCCCGGTCCTCGGTTACATCGATAAGCAAGTGGTTGTTTCTATTGGCCGCAGGTAAATTATTGATATAAAGTTCGTTGTTCCCGCCATTGATATTCATGTAAATGTCCAAATCTCCATCGTCGTCAATATCAACCATTGTCGCACCTTCACCATCACCGGTATTAAACGTCTCTGAATCCAAACTAAAGGTCATCGGGGCGCCGCTTCCAATTACTCCTGGTGCTGGAGAAGGGCTGTTGAGTTGATTGATATATAAGTAACTTCGGTTGTTTGCTCCACTACCTGGAGCGTCTCCGACCAATAAAATATCGATATCCCCATCATTGTCGATATCTCCCCCGGCCAGAGCATCAATTGGATTGGAAGAGCTGCCACTGTCCGTATTGGAAGGCTGTGGAAGACCGGGAAATACGCCACCTCCCAGTGCTGTCCATACTCCGGGCCCATCATTCCTAAAAATCTGTGTCAGTCCATTTTCTGTCCACACGGCATCCAAATCCCCATCATTGTCCAAATCCCAAAGTCCGTTGGCGCCCTTGTTGCCGTTAGCGGCTTGTGCCAGATCTGACCCATTGGTAAACGTCCCTCCCTGATTAAGAAAGAAATCATTTTCATTTCGTTTTCTCATAAAAATATCTACCCAGCCGTCGTCGTTTACATCGGCGGCCGAGCCATAATCTCCATCCGTAGCAAATTGGTTCAGGCCATATTCGACCACACCGCTGCCATTTCCGGGTGTAATATGTGTAAAAAGGGCCGCTGGTGCAGGATTAACAACCGTGGACGTGGTATGGTCTATGAAATTGTTTCTTAGGAGTTCAATCCCAAAATTATGGTTGTCGAAAAAGATATCAAGATCACCATCCCCTTCCAAATCCAATAATCCAAGACCTTCTGTGTTTAAAGGGTTTATGGTAAAGGTAGCACTGTTGTTTTCCCCAACGGTCAAAGGGGCTGTCCCGCCGATTCCATCACCAAAGGTCCCATTGGTATTTTGAATGAATATTTGAATAGCCACTGCACCGCTACTTGTGCCATAAGAGTTGATTATGAAATCGGACCTGCCGTCACTGTTCAAATCACCCCATACGGCCTGACGTTCGGCTCGGTCTCCCAACATACCAGGAGCCAAAGTAGCCTGAACGTTAGTAAAGACTCCGGCGTTGTTCTGCATAAGAAAGCTCTTGACAACGGCACTACTACTGCTCTCCAGCACCAAAACATCCAGATCATTATCATTGTCAAAATCACACCAAGCGTGACCCCCATCCTTACTCCTGTTCAAATCCAGCCCATAGGCCGCTGCGCTCTCCACAAAGGTAGTCTGTGCCCACACCTGCTGACTCGTGAAGGAAAAAAACCAAGTTGCCAGGAACCCAGCAAAAGTCTTATAATTATTCCCAAACAACGTTGGTCTCATTTCATTTGAATTATGTAATGCACATACAACAAAATACTGAATAGCTTCTATGCACAAACAAAAATAGTCTAATGGGCAATCCATAAAAATAAATGTTGTGTAAGCTCCTCAGGGTAGTGCAAAGCTTTGAAAAGCTGAGGCTTTCTTCAATTATTTTTGGTAATTTGGTTACCACCATTGGTCGATGAACACCCATGGAAGAAGTACTTTCCAGAGCTCTATCGATATTAGCGGATGTGAAAAACGTGATTTGAATATCGGGTCTAGTTCCTATTAATTCGATAGGTAATTCTCCTATTGGAGATGATAGAGGGGACACTTACGGTTAGAACAGCAACATTGGATGTTATCGCGGCACAGAGCGAAGCGGAATTGGATACTTGCAACCTGTATTGATTACCATTGTCCGCAGGTGTGGCATTGGTAATGATCAAGGTATCCGTCGTTGTTCCGCTATGGATTCCGGTATCTGTTAAATCTACCCAAATCGAGCCATTGAAAAACTGCCATTGGTAGGTATCCGCATTGGTAACAGTTGTAGTAAATGTGGTACTGCAACCAGGGCATATGGTGACATCTACGGGCTGCGTACTTATCGATGGTCCGGCATTTACCGTTGCCGTTACCTGTGTTCTAGAAACCGAGGTACACCCGTTGCTTGTGGCCTCAGCATAGTAATCCGTAGTGCTGGAAATAGAGGGTGTTACAAAGTTGGTTCCCGATCCCAAGGAGGTCCCTCCAGTTGCCGCGGCATACCAATTAACCGTTCCTGCAGAGGCAGTGGCAGACAGGGTAACGGTACCCGTGCCGCAACGAGATCCCGGAGTGGTACTTGTAATGGTAGGAAAGGGCTCTATGTTAATAGTAGTGGTTGCGGTAATATTAAGTATGGGGTCCCCAGGAGTCCCACCGTATTCCACCACATAACCTTGCGGCTGATAATTACCTGATGAAGCCCCCGTATTGGATAAATCGTTCCAGGAACCGTTGGGATTTACGTTGGGGTGGGTAATGTGGGCATAGTCTTCATTGCCGGACTGATTGGGTTCCCCGGTATTCCAAAACGCAAAGTTGGGCGTACTCCCCCCTGCCGTTCCATTCCAGAAAACAGTACCTGCTTCCGGTCCGGTAACCCATTGCCAAACGCCTTCCGTAGCGGCGTCGCTTCCACCGATCCATCCTACCCCAGTGGCCTGGGAGCCTGAGAAATCCGCTTCTTCTTGAGATGTCAGGGTAGCCAAATATCCTTGTAACCCAAAATATGTCCTGGCGCTGGCCGCAGTATTGGCTGCCGTCCAGGTAATCCCCAAGTTGGGTACATATTCATAATAATGGCCCGTTGCCGGTAAATAGTTGGCTTCCCCTACGGTTATTGAAAACTGTCTTGTACCGGTCGGATTCGCGGCACTGCTCGAATATTCGACAGCCAAAATGGCGGTTTCAAATTCGGTATATGTTGCGGGACCTGAGAGCGTTAATTCGCCTTGTACGGCATCCCAACTCGATGTAATATTCGGGTGTGTGCCCGTTAGGGTCAATAGGTCCTCCCCATTGATGTATCCGGACGAAATTTGAATATACACCGCATTGGTAGACGTATCATCAACATCCGTTATGCTAATGGTTTCGGCTACGGGAACGGAATCTCCCGGACAGTAGGTCTGATTTCCCGTGGCCGTCAACACGGGCGCTGCGTTCGCCGAAGGAACCTCTATTTGGACATTGTCAATGTAGGTGTATTCGTTGGATTCCCAGTTACAATAGGAACAAGATCCCAGATTAATGAAACGTATAGTGGTAAATGCTGAAATGTAAGCTGAAATATCTTGGCTAAAGCTTCCACTCTGGCTTCCTGTAAAGGTACCTATAGTGGTAAAACTTGTTCCATTGGTAGAAACCTGTACATTCAATTGTTCCCCAGAGGAACCCCCGTCCAACCCGGAAGTCCGCCAATCGAACGTTAAGACAGCATTGCTATATGCACTTAGATCTGCCGATCGGGTAATCCGTCTATTGTTTGTTGAAATGTCCTCAAAACGGAGCTCGTTACCTGTAATCCGGATCCTTCCCGAGTTCGGGTTGTTATTGTCATTGGCTTCGACCCAATTGGTAGAAAAATTCATGGTACCGTTGTTATTGGAATAGGATACCGTATTAAAATTGTCCAAATACGTTTCCTGACCAAAACCGTAGGAAGCAAGGACTAGAAATAATGGGAATATTATTTTTCTAAGAAACAAAGTCATGCCTTGGCACTAATACCATTGTGCCGATATCTTTTTGGAGTTAATTTAACTTAATAAAACTACGCACAATGTCCTTTGTACTCCTAATAATTGTTGTGAATGCCTAATAATCCCCCTGTGAATTCACAAATTATCGGTGTCTATTTTTTTGAAATCCGTACGAAAAATCCGAGAGATAGAAAATTTTGGCAATTTGGGAGGTCCTTAATCTGAGCTTTAAAACAAAAATGCAGCTTCCAAGAGTAGCTGCATTTTTAACTATTTTGGAATGGTCGTTATTCCATAATAATGAACTCCGACCTTCGGTTCAATTCGTGTTCGGCATTGGAGCATCTTACGCCATTTTCACATTGGTTGACCAGTTTGGTTTCCCCAAAGCCTTCACCCTCCAAACGATCGGAAGCAATTCCTTTGGCAATCATATACTTAACCGTGGACTCCGCCCTTTTCTGTGACAACCATAGGTTATAAGCATCCTGTCCACGACTATCCGTATGCGAATTCACTTTTATCTTTAGACTAGGGTATTTTTCCATGGCGGCAATTACCTTTTCTACTTCCACCTCAGAATCTTTGCGGATATCGTATTTGTCAAAGTCAAAATAGATAGTGCTCAATTGTAATAACTTTGCCAAATCATCTCCAAACCCAGCTGTAATCCGGTCCCTTTCCAGATAAAAGTCCATAATCCGTGGTTTTCCATCGGACTTGCCCAAGTATTCTTCCGAAGGCACATAACCTTGCATTGAGGCCCTTACAAAGTTTCCTTGATTACAATCGATCATAATGGAATAATTCCCTTCTGAATTAGTAATTGCGGATAGGATCTCCTCATTGTTTTCATTGATTACCTTTATGGTAGCCCCTACAAGCACTTCGTTGGAAATTTTATCCCTTACCGTTCCGCTCACCTGTTGGTTGCAATCCAAGACCAAAGGCGTGGTTTCAAGAAAACTATAAATATCATCGGCACCCAGCCCTCCCGATCTGTTGGACGCAAAATATCCCCTTCTCGTATCTTCGTTAAAAATAAAGGTGAAATCATCTTTATTACTGTTCACCGGTTCACCAACATTTGCCACAGAACCATCGAATACGCCCCGGGCAATCTTTGTGGCAAAAATGTCCAAACCTCCCAATCCAGGGTGACCGTCCGAAGAGAAGTAGAGCACCTCTTCACTGGTTACGAATGGAAAAGTTTCCCTTGCTTCCGTATTTATGGTGCTTCCCAGGTTAACCGGGTTGCCATAAGTGCCATCTTCGTTTATACTCACCTTAAAAATATCCGATTCTCCCAAGGAACCCGGCATATCCGAAGCAAAATACAAAGTCTTTTCATCTGGACTTAAAGCAGGGTTTGCAACCGAATAACCATCATTATTAAATGGAAGTTCCTCCAGATTACTCCAAACACCATCGACCAACTCCGCCTTAAATATTTTTAGACGTATGACACCCTTTTCATCCTTTTTATATTTGCCTTCTACAAAGTTGTTTCGTGTGAAATACAAGGTTTTTCCATCCTTGGTGGTTATTGAAGTGGATTCGTGCAGCCTTGTATTCACTTCATTTCCCAATTTAGTTACCAAATTAGTGGAAACACTATCCGCATTCACTTTATACAAATCCAAAAAGTCCTTGGAATTCCACGTATGTCGGTATCTGGCAAAGTTTCCCGTATCCCTATCCGAAGAAAAAATCAATCCTGCCTCATAAAAAGCAGGGGCAAAATCAACATAAGGTGAATTATATTCAAAAGGAGTTAGGGAATATCTTCCCGAGTTTTCCTTGATCTCCTCCATATAGTCCCGTTCCTCATTATAAATCGAAGCTCTTAAATCGTTGGAAGTGACTTCGGTAAACTTGGCCATTGCCGCATTCGCCCGATCGTAATCCCCTATGGTTTTTAAGGTTTGTGCGTACCTAAAATAATATTCCGGGCCAATATCCTTAGGATACTCATTTGTTAACCTTTCATAAATTTTGGCGGCATCTTCGTAGTCCGCGTTGAAATAATAAGAGTTTCCCAGTTTTTTAAGCAAGTCTGAGGAGACATATCCTTTTTCCAAAACTCTTTGGTAAATGTCTATTGCCGGACTAAAGGAATAATCCTCGTACTTGGTATTGGCCTTTGTCAGCAGTCGTTCCTGAGCGGTAGCTTCTATGGAAACAATAACAAGTATAAGTAGTGCGAGTATTTTTTTTGCCATTTTGTCCGGTTTTTAAAAGAATCGGGGTGATACCAACCTTCTGAAGGACTTGACCAACTCAACTCTCAAAAACACTTCAAAAGATCCGTCGTTAAATTGAGTCCCTCCCAAATCCGTAGTTTCTCTATCATAGGCCAGTCCCAACATTAACTGATCGGTTATTTGAAACCCGATCAGACCACTAATGGCGGCATCCCATCGGTAGGCTGCGCCAAAGGAGAACTTTTCATTGAACAAAAAGCTGGCCGAAAGGTCGAGTTGTAGGGGAGCTCCACCCACCACCTTGGTCAACAATGCCGGTTTGAACTTGAGATTTCCATTCAAGTCAAAAACGTAACCGGTAATCAGATAGAAGTTAATTCTTTCCTGGGAAAGAAACTGTACTGAATTAGCGTCTCTTTGGGAGTTATCGAAGTATTCCGTCTCTAGGATATTTGGAGCCGACAATCCAGCATAAAACCGATTTGTATGATAGTATACCCCTAAACCAAAATTTGGCGAGAACCTATTGTCGATATTGTCTCCTGTAATGGGTTCATTGTCAAAATTATTTAACCCATTAAAGTCCAAGCTCAACAAGTTACCTCCAAACTTCAATCCAAATGACAATTTGCCTTCCAAGGAGACATCGACCGTATAGGATATCATGGCGTCCAAATAGGTTTCGGAAACAACCCCATCCCCGATGTTATCATTTACCACTGAAATACCGTAGCCCAGCTTGCTATTTCTTATGGGGGAATGCAAGTTTAAGGTAAAGGTCTCGGGGGCCCCGTCCAATCCGACCCATTGGGATCGGTATAGGGCGGCCAAACTAAGTTGACCTCTGGACCCGGCATACCCAGGGTTCACGGTCATTGTATTGTACATATACTGTGTATATTGTGCGTCCTGTTGTCCTATAGTATCATTGATAAAAATGAGAACAAAAAAACCGCTTGCCAATAAACCCTTGAGTTTAACCATATTAAGTAATGATATTATTTGCTAATATATATGTAGCCATCTTCTGTAGTTCTCCGAGGAGATCCCACCAATTGGTATTCAAATATATAAAAATATACCCCTGCCGGAAGATAATCATTTACACTTAGCGTAGATCTTCCCTTCGATCTTCCATCGAAAACGTTGTTTTGATTATTGTAATTGGCACCTTCATATACCTTTACTCCCCATCTATTATAGATTTGTATCGAGTTATTGGCCACCAATTCAAGACCTCTTATGAAAAGGAAATCATTATCTCCATCCCCATTTGGGGTAACTAGCTGGTTCACTTCAACCTTGTTGTCCGGATCAAGGTAGTTAGGTGTGCCGTCGTTGTCCGTATCGTCGTTGGTGGGGTCACCGTCACCGTCCGCGTCCTCGTCCGGGGTGTCGATCCCGTCACCGTCGTCGTCGATGTC
>JGI12316J15310_10000041_pt128 | contig 12220 bp, 10 predicted proteins | sample MarCyaLeptolynsp_FD_15310 | JGI IMG/M metagenome (IMG submission 15310)
CGTCGCTCCAGCCGCCGTACATCGAGACGCCGTCGAGCATCACGATGACCGCATCGTTGGCGACGTCGGCCTCGTAGGTGCCGCCGGCGACACGAATGCTCTCGATCTCGGCGTTCATCGCCGCCTGATCGAGTGCCCACTGGATCGTCCGCATGGGCTCGTCCGGGGTGCCGGGGTTGCTGTCTTGGCCCAGCTCGCTCACGTGCAGGGCAGTCGAAGGGTCTCCGGGCGTGTCGTCATCGTCGTCGTCATCGTCATCACCGGTCGAGTCGTCGTCATCGTCATCGTCATCACCGGTCGAGTCGTCGTCATCGTCGTTGCCGCCGGTCGTGTCCTCCGCTTCGTCATCGTCGTCATCATCGCCGGTCGTGTCGTCACCGTCGTCATCGTCGTCGTCGTCGTCGTCACCGACGCTCGTCTCCGACCCGCCGTCCGAGCCGCCCCCGCCCGCATCGCCACCGTCGCCCGTACCGCCACAGCCCACGAGCGTCAGGGCACAGAACAAGGTCGTTCGCCGCAAAGCCATCGACGCCCAAAGAGCACGCGTCGTGCCAGGCGAATTCCGCAGTGCTTGCGACCGTGGCCTTCCCGATCCGGGAAGCCCTCCGCTTCCCGATCCGGGATTTCCGGGCCGATCAGCGTCACTCGCCGATCACGATCGGTAGGTACGCGGGGGTCGGAGCCGCCCCCTCCGGAAGCTCGATGTGCAACCGCTCGACCGTGTCTCGAACGCAGGCGGCGGCCTCTTCAGGCATGTCGTCGACCAGCACGACGACGTTGTCGAGACTGCCGTCCGCGGACACGTCGAAGTGCAACGTGGCCGCGCCCTGGCTCGTGCATTGTCCCAGCTGCGGAAAGACCGTTTGGACCGCGGCGACGATGGCGTCGTCGTAGACCGGCCTTTTCACGGTCTGCAACCTGTCCGACACCAGCTCGAGCAGTGGGTCCGGCTCATCGAGCTCGTCCGGCCACGTCACGAGGGCGACCGGGTGCTCGTCATCGGCGAGCCTCTTGACCCACGCCTGGGCCTTGATCGGCGACCCGCCCATGATCCCGCCCCCGTTGTTGATCCGGCCGCGCGGTCCGAAGCGCAGCTCGACGGCATACAGCTCGCCGCCGAACATCTCACCCTCCGGCGGCGGGCCCTGCAGCATTCCGTAGATCACCGGCATGTGAGCGGCAAGCTCGTTGGAAAACGGTGCCAGCCCGTCGCCCCCACACGCGAAGCTGCCCTCGATGGTGGTGCCGTCTGCCTCGAGCACCACGGGCTCACCACCCCCCTTGCTCCCCGGCGCGTGGACGAACAGGCAAACCGCCAGCGATCCTCCGCGCAGTTCATCGACCAGCCCGTCGATCCCCATCGACGCATCGACCGTCACCACCCGAGGGTCCTCTGGCGGCAAGACGCTCACGGGATCGCTGTCGTCCACCGGCGCGATCGTCGAAGACGGCGTGGGGCCGCACGCCGCAAACACGGTCATCCCAAGCGCAGTCCAGGCTCGGCTCATCACGACACCAACCTACGCAGCCCGAGTGGCCGTGGGCAACGAGTGGATCCCCCTGCGGGGGCCTATAGCCGGATGCGTCGCCAGCCCTTGCCGCGGAACTTGATCCCCATGACCAGTCCGAGCAGGTTGGCGTAGAGCGTGGCGGCGATCCAGGCGCCTTCCATGCCGTAGCCGAGTACGGGACCGAGCAGCCAGGCACCAGGGACCAAGATCCCGAAGTGCAGGCACATCTCGGCGACCGCGACGAACGTGTTGGCACCCGCGCCAAACAGCGCCTGCGCCAGGATGAGGCCGACCGCCATCAGCGGCAGCGCCGTCGTGGTGATGCGCAGCGAGGTCGCGGCCGCAGCCGGAACCGCGGGGTCGTTGGGCGCCAGCAGCCCGATAATCTGCTCGGGGATCGCCATGAACAGCGCACCCAGCACCAGCATGCCCAGCACGCCCACGCGTGCCGACTCCCAGCCGTAGCGGGCGGCCAGGTTCGGCTTGTCCGCGCCGAGGCTCTGGCTCACGCACGTCGCGGTAGCCGTGCCGAACGCGATCATCGGCATGAAGCACAACGCCGTCGTGTCCATGATCGCCTTCGTCGCGGCGGAGTAGGTGTTGGTCCCCTCCATCGCATCGATGTCGCCGACGAAGCGCATGAACAGCGCGAACCCGGTCATCAGAATGACCGTGGCGGAGCCCGACGGGATCTGCAGCTTGACGATGTTGATGATGACCGACGGGTCGAAGTTCCTGAACCGGTAGAAGATGTACTTGACCCGGTGCGACTTGCGGAGGCTGACGAACACCATGATCGCCAGACCGAGGTAGGTCGAGATCACCGATGCGATCCCGGCGCCGGCCAGCGCCATGCGGGGCACCCCGAGCGAGTCGTTCCCGAAGATCAGGAAGTAGTTCAGGACGATGTTGAAGAGGTTCATCGCCAGCGCGGCCCACAGGTGCACGTACGTGCGGCCGATGCCGTCGAAGAACGCCTTGTACGAGAACGTGATCACCATGCCCGCGACACCGAGCATGCGCAGCTGCGTGTACTCGATGCCGAGCGCCTGCTGCTCTTCACTCGCGGTGGCGAGCCAGCCGATGCCGGGCTCGGAAACCCAGTAGCCGAAGGCCGAGCCGAAGATGCCCGCGATCACCGAGAACATCAGCGAGTTGAAGAGCACCTGGCCGGCACCCTTGTAGTCGCTCTCGGCGTAGCGCCGTCCCGTGATCGCCTGCGTGCCCTGACCGACCGCGGCGAAGAAGCCGCCGACCGCCCAAAAGAACGGCATTCCCAGCCCGAGTGCCGCCTGCGACGCCGACGCCTCTGGTCCGTCGAGCCGACCGACCATCAGCGTGTCCGCGTAGTTCACGAAGAACTGGGTGATCATCGCCAGCATCACCCAGGAGCCGAGCGAGAGGACCTTGCGGACGAGCGGCAGCTCGAGCCCGAACTTGAAGACCTTCGGCGGATCGTCGCTGAAGTTGGTCAGTTCGTCGGACAGAGTGCGGCTCCCTCATTGGCCGGCGTACACCGACGGCGAGCCTGGTCGGATTACCCCAGGCCCCTCTACGCGGCAAGGCGCGGGACGCCTGCGGCGCTTGCGCTGACTCTCACTTGGCCCGGGCTTCGGCGCGCTTTTCGAGCCCCTCCCGGAGCTGGGCCTCGAGATGCCCCATGCACTCGGGCTCGTAGCCGAAATATGACGCCTGAATGACGCCCCGGTGGTCCACCACGAACGAGAACGGAAACTGGGTGCTCTCGTACTTGCCCGCGTATTCCTCCCCCGCGATCGCGACCTTGGCGGCGATCTTCTTGGAGGCGAGGGTGTCCTTGACGGCATCGGCGTCTTCATCGGTGGCAATCGCGAGCAGCGTCATGCCGTGCTTGCGATACCGGCGGTACAGCTGGGCGAACTTGGGCAGCTCCTTGAGGCACGGCTTGCACCACGTGCCCCAGAAGTTCACGAGCACAACTCGCCCGCGAAACGAACCGTTGCTGTACGTCTTGCCTTCCTCGACCCGCGGAAGCTTGAAGGACTTGAGCTTCTGGCCGACGCCAGGGTCTTTGCCACACTTCTTGTCGACCTTGCCGTGGATCGGCTTGGGAAGCTCGAGCGTGGCGGTCTTGGTGGGCGTGTCCTCAGGGGGCTGTTCGGGCGGGTCCGCTGGCGGCTCGGTACCTCCGTCGTCTGACACCGCAGGGGGGTCGCTCGTCGCATCGCCGCCATCGGCCGGAGGATCGGCCGGAGGATCGGCCACCGCGACGTGGTCGGCGGCGTTCACCGGCGCGGCATCGTCGCCTTCGTCCCCCGGCTCGGATTCGCTCCCGGCGCCGGCGCCCACGGTCTCGGCCTCGTCGCTTGCGTCCGGCGGCGGCGTGGTGCCCCCGCCCTTGTCACAGGACAGCGAGAGCAAGACGACTGCGAGCGCCAGGCGTTTCATCCGGCACACCGTAGCAGCGCTCAGCCGTTCGTGTCCTCGTCGAGCGCCGTCCCGAGGATCTGCCACGCCTCGCGCAGGATGGTCTCGCCGGCGCCGTAGGGGAGCAGCAGGCGCACGGTCTTGCCGCCGCAGATGGTCGTGAGCATCCCGTTCTTTTGCAGCAGGGGCCCGAGGGCTGCAGCAGGGGTGTCGCCCTCGCCGTTGATCTCGATGCCGATCATGGAGCCGAGACCGCGTACCTCTTTGACACGCGAGTGTGGATTGTCGGACGCGATCTTCTGGAGTGTGGGCAGCTGCGCGCCCGCGGACTCCATGAGCTTCTCCTCGTCCATGATGCGCAGGGTCGCCACGCCGGCCGCGGACGCGAACGGATTGCCGCCGAAGGTCGACCCGTGGCTGCCGCGGCTCATGTTCTCCGCGATCTCGGCCGAGGACACGCACGCGCTGACGGGCAAACCACCGCCCAGCGCCTTGGCGTACCAGATGACGTCCGGCGCCAGCTTGGGATCGTCGCCGACGATGGTGGTCCACGCCGAGAAGTCACCCGTGCGGCCGGCCCCACTCTGAATCTCGTCGGCGGCCAGCAGCGCGCCGTGCTCGTTGCACAGCTCGCGCAGGCCCACGAGGAACTCCTTGGTCGCCGGGTAGATGCCGGCCTCGCCCTGGATCGGCTCGAACCAGATTGCGGCCACGCGGCCCTGGTAGCGCTGCAGCGTCTCCTTGACCGAGTCGAGCTCGTTGAAGTGCGCCCGCGCGACGTTCATGTGGGCGAAGCGATCCTGTGACTCCTCGAGGCAGGACACGTACGGGTCGCGGTACTTGGGATTGGCGGTCAGTGCGATCGAGCCGAGCGTGCGCCCGTGAAACGCCCGCTCCATCGAGATGATGACGTCGCGCCCGGGCCGGGCCCGCAGCACCTGCTTGATCGCCGCTTCGTTGACCTCGGTGCCGGTGTTGCCGATGAAGACGCGACCGTCCTCGATCGGGGAGCGGTCGGTGACCTGTTCGGCGAGCTCGAGCAGCGGCTCGGTCCAGAAGCTTCCCGCCGACACCGTGAGCTTGGCGAGCTGCTCGGACATCGCAGCGACGAACTTCGGATGACCGTGGCCGAGCGGGTTGCATCCGATGCCACCGATCGCGTCGAGATAGACGTTGCCGTCCGCGTCGCGCACGTAACACGACCCACTGTCGGCATTGGCCTTGTCGCGGACGCCTTCGCGGAGGATGGTCTTGCGCAGCGGATACGTGGGCCAGCGAAGGTCGGTCGACATCGACCGGAACGCTACCGCAGCGCGTTGAGGCTCACCAGCGGAACGTCAGGCCATCGGCGCGAACCTGCACGCGCGCGTTGGCACCGGACGGCTTCTTCTTGGTGAAGGCAAAGACACCGAGCACGACGCTGGTCACGCCGAGCGCTGCGGTGACGCCGATCATGACGTTGGTCGCGAGGACGTAGCGATCCTTGAGCCGCTCGTGGCGCTGCGGATAAAAGGAGTCACTCTCGTCGTCGAACTGGCCCTGCTCCATGCACTGCGTCGAGTTGAGGCCGCCGCAGTGCTCGATGTTGAAGCGGCGCTGGTGATACCGCGCCAGCCCCCCGACGGTGCCGAGCACTCCGCCGGAGACCGCGGTCAAGCCAATGCTGGTCCAGAACGCGCCCTTGAGAATCCGTTTGCGCCGCTGCTGTTGCTCGAGCGACTGCCCGTCGTCACCGCCGTCGTCGATGCCGCCATCAGGATCGACCACGCGCGCCTTCTCCCACGGCGGCACGAACACATTGAACGTCTCCCCCGCCTCCACGGTGACGTCATAGCTTCGCCGCTGCTCCTCGTTGGGCCCGCTGAGCTCGACGATGAACGAGCCAGGCAGCACGAGCAGCGGAAACTGATCGAGCGGCACCGACTCGTCGGCGACCTTCACGTCGCGCAACACGACATCTCTCGCCAATTGGAGCTTGAGCTCCCCGACGAGCTGACGCAGGCGGTTGGACTTCTTGATCACCGCCTTGCGCTGGTCCGGCTCGGCACACGGATACGTCGCGGGCGTCTCCTTGCCGCCGGGGCAGTTGTCGAGCGCGATGTACTCGCGAGCCTTCTTGAGCGCTTTGATCGGCTCGTTCGCCGACTCGTACGCGCCGACGATCTTGAACAAGGTGTCGCCGAACTCGATGCTGGCGTGCGAGCGCTCGAACTCGGCGGCTGCCTCCGTGTAGCGCCCCTCCGACATCAGCGCCTTGCCCTCGGCGAATCGCTTCTCCGCTTCCTCGACCTTGGCCGCAAACCTCAGTTGCTCAGGCGTCGGGCCGGGGTCGGCAGCAGGCTCCTCGGGCGACTCGGGTTTTTCGTCGCCGTCGGCGGGAGGCTCGGCCACGACAGCCTCGTCGGTCGTGGGCACCACCGGTGGCCCCGCGCTCGCGGTTGCTGCGACGAGTTGCACGGCAACCGCCAGTGCGATGCCTGGTGCGTGGCGCATCAGTTCGGCTTGTGCGGGGTGTCCAGCAACCCTGCGAAGTCGGGATCGCCGTCGTCACCCTTGTCGTCTTTGGTGTCGGGCGGGGGCGCCTCGGCCACGGGACCCGGCGTCTTGGCCTTCTTCTTCTTCGGGATGACCTTTTTGGGTTTCTTGCCGTCGTCGGCAGCGACGTCGGACGCGAGCTTGTACTCGGGAAAGTTCTTGGTCTGCGTGGGGACGTGCCGCAGCACTTTCTTGCGGTACCCGTCTTTGACGATCTCGATCAGCAGCGACTCGTTGCTCTTGGGCACCGTGACCGTGAGCGGCGTGACGTCCGGATGCTCGATCCCCTCGATGATCACCTTGGCGCCCTGGGGGACCGTGTTGAAGGTCCACTTGATCGACGGCACCGACTCCTCGACCTTCCGCGGCGGCGCGGTCATCGGCGTGGCTTCGGCGGTTTTGTTCTCGCGGGGGTTCTGCAGCTCGCCGACGTTGCTCAGGCTCGGCTCGCTGGGCGCCGCGGCCACGGGCTCCTCGCGATCGCGGCCCGTCCAGCCGACCACGGCAGTACCGATCGCCGCACCGACCAGCGGCAAGATCAGCCACAGCGTCCACTGACGTGCGGGTGCACCCGCGAGCGCCGTCGCCGTGCCGGTGCTCGCCCGGCCGTCGCCCGAGTCACTCGCGGCGCGCCCGGGCGTGTGTCCGCGCGGTGGCGACAACAACGCGGTGGCATCGGCCCCATTGGCCGCCACGGACTCCGACATCATCGAAGCCGACGAGCCCCGAGGCTCCCCGCTGTCGCGGCGACGCACTGCCGCACGGATGTACTCGACCCGCGCGGAGAAGTGCTTGTGCATCACCTTCGAGAGCTCGGCGCGCGGATCGACGTCCACTTCGATGTCGCGCTGAAGTCCCCGAATGTCGCGGAGCATCTGCTGCGCGCTCTGGTAACGATCCTTGGCGTCGCGCGCGAGCGCCTTGCGAAGCACGTCCTCGAGACCCTCGGGCAGGTCGGGACGCAACTCGGCCAGCGAAGGCACCCTGCACTTGGAGACCAGCTCGAGCGTCTCCGACTCGGTCGGCGCTTCGAACAGCCGCTCGTTGGTGCACAGCTCCCAGATCACGGCACCGAGCGCGAACAGATCGGAGCGCTGGTCGAGCGGGCGCCCCTTGGCCTGCTCCGGGCTCATGTACGAAAGCTTGCCGCGCAGCTGACCGGTGAGCGTGTTGCTGCGCTTGCCGGCCGCCTTCATGATCCCGAAGTCCACCACCTTGGTGTGGCCGTCCATGCCGACCAACAGGTTGTGGGGCGACACGTCGCGGTGCACGAGGCCGTACGGTTCGCCATCGCGATCGGCGAGCTCGTGCGCGCAGGCAAGACCTTCGGCTGCGTCGGCGGCAATCTGCAGCACCGCCGACAACGGCAACCGTTGCTCGTGCTTGCGAAGCTGACGAACGAGTGACGCGAGGGTGTCGCCCTCGACATACTCCATCACCATGTAGAAGACGCCGTCGTCTTCGTCGGCGTCGAGGATCTGCACGAGGTGCGGATGGTGCAGTCGCGCCGCGATGCGAGCCTCGTCGAGAAACATCTCGACGAACTCGGGCTCGTTGGCAAGGTGTGGGTGAATCACCTTCACCGCCACGAGCTTTTCGAAACCAGCGCGACCCGTGGCGCGGCCGAGAAACACGGTGGCCATGCCTCCGTGACCGAGCCGATGCACGAGCTCGTACCGACCGATCACATGATCGGTCCCGATCAGGTTCAGGACCTGAGCGGACTCGCCTTTGGTCTTCGACTCGTGGTCGACGACCTTGGTTTCGGGTTCGGCTTCCATCGGCGTGTGGGCAAGCAGCGGAATACCGCGGGACGTAGGCTTCGGACCATCACAACATACGCGAACGCGGCGACACAATCACGGTGCATACCTGCATGGAGAGCCGCGTAGAGCATGTTCTGGAGCCGTCCGTGGGTGGAGCCGACGCCTTGGCCCTCGATGGATCGGGTATGTCGGTTTGGTCTGGGTCTGGTTGCGTCGTGAGGGTCGTGAACGCGACAAGCCCACGAACGCATGGCGGGGGAGCTTGGGCTTTGTCGGGATTGGTCTCGAACCGAGGTCGGACCTGCCGCCGCGCACAACGCGAGTTGCGTGAGTGCTGCGGCTGCGTGCCCCCCGCGTTTTCGCGCTTCCGAGGGGCGGTCTCGCGCCCATTCGGCCCCCGAACCGGTACGTGTGCAAGATCGCCGCCACGCTGGGAGATCTCCTCGGAGAGATCCCGGGATCTCCTCCTACATGGAAAAATATCTGTGATCCACCAACACCAGGGTTGGGGTATCCACAAGCTTGTCCCCATCGACTGAATCCGAGGAAACGGGTGCGATTTAGATCAGTTAGGATCGGTTATCCACAGGATGTTGTGGCTGCGGCAACGGCGCAGCACAAGATGTTGTGGAACGGGGCTTGCGTGCTGCACCGGCATGGTCTACGGGTGGTGGGTACCCCACACGGGAGGCACCACCCCAAAATGGCGAAGCGACAAACCCGGCGCAGCATCTCGGTCAAAGGCATCACCTACCAGCGCCTCAAGAATTTCTGTGAAGACCAGGGTGTCAGCGTTAGCGGCTACCTGGAGCAAATCATCGCGGACAAGTTGGACGCTCAGAACGTCCCTGTCCCCGAGAAGGTCGAGCCACGTCCCGAGACCGCGGTCAAGCAGCCCGAGTCTGAAGGGCCCTCGATCGTTTCTCAGCACTTCACCTTCTAGGTTCGCCTAGACGAGTTTGGCGCCGGGCCCGCGCGGGGTGCGCGAATCGCCCGGCGATGCCGACCTCTTGGTCGCCCCGACTCGAGTCCCTGTTCGCCCCCTCGGACCTTGGTCCGAGATGCCGGGCTGGAACGTGGGATCCGAGTCGGCCGACGCGAGACTAACGAGGTCGGCCCCGTTCGAGCAGACGGGGCTACGTAACCGAGTCCTCCCTCGGTTGACCAAGTCCGTCTCTCTTGTCGACCGACGTCGACAGCGATCTCTCCTGGGAGCTGTCGGCGTCGGTTGTTTCCTTCCCGGGGGGTAGGGGGCAAAACCGGAGGCTGCTACGGTCGCCCTCCCGTGTCGTACGTCGTCTTCGCGCGAAAGTACCGGCCGCTCCGCTTCGCGGACATGGTTGGGCAGGAACACATCGCGCGCACGCTCGGCAACGCGATCGCCCAAGACCGAGTCCACCACGCGTACCTCTTCGCCGGCGCGCGCGGCTTGGGCAAGACGACAACCGCACGAATCTTCGCGAAGGGTCTCGTCTGCGAGAAGGGCCCGACCGCCGAGCCGTGCAACGAGTGCCGTGAGTGTGTCGCGGTCAACGAGGGCCACTCGGTCGACGTCGTCGAGATTGACGGAGCGAGCAACAACTCCGTCGACAACGTCCGCAACCTTCGCGAGCAGGTGCACTACCTGCCGCAGACGGCACGGCGGAAGGTCTACATCATCGACGAGGTTCACATGCTGTCGACGCAGGCGTTCAACGCTCTGCTCAAGACGCTGGAGGAGCCTCCCGAGCACGTCAACTTCGTGTTCGCCACGACCGAGCCGCAGAAGGTGCTCGCGACGATCCTGTCGCGCGTCAATCGGCTCGACTTCCACCGCGTCTCGGTGGAGCAGCTCGTCGCGCACCTGCAGAGCATTCTCGACCGCGAAGAAAAGGCGGTGGAGCCCGGCGGTCTGAGGATCGTCGCCCGAGCCGCCGGCGGCAGCGTTCGAGACTCGCTGACCCTGCTCGACCAGGTCGTCGCGTTCGCCGACGATCCCCGCAAAGTCACCGAAGCCGAAGTCCGCGGACTGCTCGGGCGCGCCGATCAGGCCGCGGTGGCCGAGCTGGTCGACGCGATCATCGACCGCAATCCAGCCGAGCTGATGAAGCGCTTCGACGCGCTGATCACCTCGGGCCACGACGTCACGGTGTTGAGCATGCAGGTGCTCGAGCACCTGCGGAACCTGACGGTGCTGTCGGTCTGCCAAACCCGAGAGGTGTTGCCGGACGCGACGGATGCCGAGATCGACGCGATGAACGGCCAGATCAAGCGGGCCGACGGCGCGTGGCTCGGGCAGCTGTTCGATCGATTCTCGCGGGTGGTCGACCGCCTGCAGACCTCGCGCGTGCAGCGAATGCTCGTCGAGATGGGGCTGCTCGACCTCGCATCCTCCGAACCCGTGGTGCCGCTCGGCGACCTCGTGGATCGCCTGCAGGCGCTCGGGGGTCGAGGAGGAGGCGGCGGCGGTGGCTCGACGTCGGGCCGTGCGCCGGGAGGCCGGGGCGGCCCTGCGCCGAGTGGCGGCAGCCGGACCCGGCGCGCAGACGGTGGCGATGCGACGCCGGCGACCTTCAGCGCCTCACTCGAGGCACCAGCCCCTGCTCCTCCGACTGCGCCTGCTTCCGTGACGCCGGCTCCCGCTGCTCCGGCCCCGGCTCCCACCGCTCCCGCGGCTCCCGCTCCGTCCGCGGCGACACCGGTTGCGCCTGCTCCTGTCCCGTCCGCTCCGGCTGCGCCCGCCCCCCAAGCCCCGGTCGCATCGTCGCCACCTCAGACCCCGCCTGCCCCGGCTCCGGCATCGCAGCCTCCGATCCCGACCGCACCGGCGCCTGAACCCGCGACCCCGGCCGCACCGCAGTCGCAGTTCGCCGCCGAGCTGTGGAGAATGAGCGCCGGGCTGGTCAGCAGCGGCGAAGAGGAGGCGCCCTCGACCCCTGCTGCCGCGCCCCAACCCGCTGCGCAACCTCCTGCACCAGCCCCGGCTCCACCACCGCCACCTCGGCCGACTCCCGCCAACGGCCACTCGGTGAGCGAAGCTTCGGGCATCGAGGCGGCATCGCTGGCAAGCGCCGGCCCCTGCCCGGCACCGCCCCCCGCCGACGGACTGATCCCGTTCGAAGAGCTCGAACCGTTCCAGGCTTGGGAGCTGCTGCTCGATCGCATCCGGCCCGTCGACGAGTTTCAGTGCGCCGTGCTCGAGCAATGCGGCCTCACCCATTTGGGCGGCGGGACGATCAAGCTTTCGGCATCGCGCGGCTCGTTCGCGCACATGGAGATGAGCAAACACCCGGAGCGCCGTGCCCAGCTCGAGCAGGCCACGCGCGATCATTTCGGGGCGCCGTTCCAGGTCGAGCTCGTCGAGGGCGAGGCTTGCCTGCCCGAAAACCCGAGCATGATCCTCGTCGCGCAACGCCGGCGGGAGGAGCACCGCGCCGCGATCGAGTCCGAGGCTCAGACGCATCCGGTGCTGCAGAGTCTCGTCAGCACGTTCTCGGGCCAGCTCACGCGCATCAAGCCGCTGTCGGAGCCCTGAGCCGTCCGGGCCTGCTACGCTTCCGATCCCATGAGCGAGTTCGATCTCGGTTCACTGATGCGCCAGGCGCAGCAGATGCAGGAGCAGATGGCCTCGATGCAGTCGCAGCTCGAGGACGTCATCGTCGAGGGCTCGTCCGGCGCGGGCATGGTCAAGGTGAAGGCCACCGGCACACAGAAGATCACGGCGATCGAGATCGACGAGTCGGTGATGTCGGAGGACCGCGAGATGCTGCAGGACCTCATCACCGCCGCGGTCAATAACGCCCTCGACAAATCCCGGCAGACCGCACAGGAAAAGCTCGGGTCGATGATGCCGGCTGGGATGAACCTGCCCGGCATGCCAGGCCTGTGACCGAACCCGGACGCGACCCCCTGGAGCGGCTGGCACGACTGCTGGCTCGCCTGCCGGGAATTGGCGAAAAGTCTGCTTTGCGGCTCGCGTTGTCGCTCGTGCGGGCGGACGCGGAGTATCTGGGCGCCCTGTCG
>JGI12316J15310_10000511_pt4 | contig 12210 bp, 9 predicted proteins | sample MarCyaLeptolynsp_FD_15310 | JGI IMG/M metagenome (IMG submission 15310)
TGGTGAAAACTATGACGATACCCGTGAAATCTATAATGAGATTATCGGGCAGTGGAGAAGATTCGTAGGCCATGTTATCACCAATGTGGGTGGCGTGACTGAAGACTTCAAGTCTACCGATCAGGAAGGTACAGTCTACAAAGTTGTTCCTGAAAGCCGTCAGGTAGAAGCCATGAATTGGATGAACAAATATGCTTTCGCAATGCCAGAATGGCTCTTAGACGAAGAACTACTTAGAAAAATGGAGAGTCATGGAGCAGTAAACCGTATCAGAGCGACACAAGTGTCTTTCTTAAATAGATTGCTCGATCCCACCAGAGCACAACGATTAATCGAAGCCGAAGCCTTCAAAGGACGAAATACCTATACTATATATCAAATGTTTGCTGACACCAGAAAAGGACTTTTTTCTGAGTTAGCGAATGGCACAGCCATCAACACTTATAGAAGGAACCTTCAGCGTGCCTTTGTTGAACGCTTGGAGTTCATGATGACCAATGAAGTGAATCAATTCCAGGCGAGGCAAGTTGATATGAGTCAGTCTGATATCAGACCTGTGGTGAAATCTGAATTGAAGACCTTACAAAGAGAAGTAAATAATGCTATTGGCAGATATTCTGACAGAGCAAGTCGAGTTCATTTGGAAGACCTAAAGGACAGAATCGCAGATATTCTAGATCCTAAATAGAATGTTCAATTTTGAGTATAAATTAGGAAGGGCCCCGTGTGGGCCCTTTTTTCATTCTCAACTCAACTAATATTTGACGTAAATAAATGCATGGGATCACGTGTTGACCCCATGCCTGACACAACCAAAACTTTAGGGTATAATTGCTTATGAATACCCAGAGAATTGACTTGACTGATTGTCTTTCACCTCGCAAAATCACCTACACGAGGCATGAATCGAAACCCCAACATCATGGACCAAAAAAGGTCAGACTCAGTAAATTCTAGCTAGTGGCCTTGTACTTATAGTGCTAATATGAAATGAAATAAACGCCTGCGGCTCTATCAATTGGCAATCCATTGGGCAACTTGCATACCTGATGGTTTCTTTCTTATAAGTGTATGTTATTCCACTTTTTGAGCACTTGCATCAGATTATCTTTTTTCCGAACCGAAACAGGTAATGTGGTGCCATTTGTCATAATTAGTGACCCACCTTCGCTCCTCTCAAATCGCTTGACATGGTTAATATTTACCAAATATGAATGGTGGATTCTGACAAAATTTGATTTACTCATATACTCCTCATAAGACTTGAGGTTTTTGGATACTAGGATCTCTTCTTTATTCAAGAGAACAAACCTGGTATAACTGCCCTCAGCAGCACACCAAACAATGTCATTCATTTCTACAACATGCATACATCCGGAATCGCTAAGGACAATCTTGACTCCTTGATCGTTTCTGCTTAAATGGTTTTCTAAAATTTCAATTCTGGCCTGTAGATCAAGGTCTTGCTTGCTTACCTTAGCCTTGCTTATAGAGCCTATAAGATCCTCTAAATCAATAGGTTTTAGTAAAAAATCTAAAGCACTACATTTAAAAGCATCAATCGCATATTTGTCGTGTGCGGTAATGAAGATCACCTGACTTGCCAGATGGGGGTTTGATTTAATTAGATCAACCCCGGTACCATCGTCCATTTCAATATCCAAAAAGATCAAGTCCGGCATTTCCTCGTCTATGAGCTGTTGACCAGATGCACAACTATGCGCCTCTCCGACCACACTTACCTCCGAACAGTATATTTCAAGCAGTTTGATTAAACCTGCTCTAATATGAGGTTCATTGTCTATGACTACAGCATTCATCAATCGAATTGAATTGGAAGTTCAAAAATTACCTCGGTACCAATGACTTCATGATTGTCACCGAGTTTATCCTTAGCAATAAAAGAAATATTCCGCTTAAGCTGTTTTTTCAAGAGCTCTATCCTGTCTTTTGTAATTTTGGTAGCGAGCGGTTCATGGTCGTCATTTTTGCCCCTTTGCGCCTTTTTAAGTGCTGTCGACTTAGAAAGTCCTACTCCATTGTCCTCAACCTTGAACATTAAAAGATCACCTTCTTGCTTAAAGCTGACTTCTATTAAACCATCCTTGATTTCCGCAATGCCATGTTCCAAAGAGTTCTCAATAAAAGGTTGAGCAAACATTGGTGGAATCATAATTTCATTAATGTCATCTATCGTATCAATATCTATGCGATAGTCGAAACGATTATCGAAACGAATCTTTTGAAGATCAAGGTAATGCCGGAGTGTGGATGCCTCGGCATCCAGCGATACCAAATCTCTCCGGCTATTTTCTAAAATCCGCCTCATAAGCTTCGCAAACTTAGAGAGGTAGTTTAAGGCATTGGACCCTTGTCCTTTATCAATCAGAAAGAGTTGAATGGAAGACAGTGCATTGAAAAGGAAATGTGGGTTTAATTGAGACCTTAAAAGGTCATTCTTGGCCTTCTGCTTAGCGAGTTGCTCCACCTCTAACCTTGATTTAAATACTTTATAGAAGTATAAAAATGAGACAACAAGAAGCAACACGAGAGCACCGAAAAGCCATGACTGTGTCCTTTGGCGTGCTTGGCTTTCCCTTTGAAGCAAATTCAAGGAGACAATCTTGTCCTCCTTCTCCTGACTTTCATATTTAGCGGAAAGCCTCTCTACTCTCTGATTAGCCTTGACCTGATTCAAACTATCCTGGAGAAGACTCCTTTCCTGCTCATAAGCAAGCGCATTTTTATAATCTCGTCTGTTACTGGCCAACTCGACTAGCCAGTTTAAAGCATTAATTTCATTTCGCGTTACTTCATACTCCCTCGCCAGTTCTAAACTCTCTTCTGCATAGTCGTAGGCCTCAGATAGTCTATTCTGAGCAGCAAGTGTTTTACTACGATACAAATGAGAAGTAATGAGAAATCCATATTCCTCTATTGGGGTCACTTCATCCCTCAGTTGATTAGCATACATAATTGCCCCACGATAATCACCATTCAGGTATGCCCCAATGGTCAATGAGTTCAAGGCATGCCATTTAATGGCGATTTCCTTAGTGACCAAAGCAAGGTCATAGGCCCTTTTGGCATAATAAAATGAAGAATCTCCTACCTCCATTCGACTATATGCCGTGGCTAGGTTTCCGACAGCTGTTGCAATCTGAGACGAGTCTTTTAAATTCTCGGCCAGAGCAAGTGATTTGTAATAGTACTTGACCGCCAGATCATCTCTATCCAGACCGGCATAAGTTACAGCTATGGCATTAATAGAAGCTGCCTCCACTTGCCTTTTACCAATTGATCTTGATATGTCCAGGGCCTTTTCAAAATAGACCAGAGCGGAATCATCTTCATCTTCTCTGGCAAATAGATTTCCAATAAAGTAAGTGAATTGCGCGTAGTACAAAGAATCACCATTGTTCAGCGCATGGTCGATCGTTTCGTCAAGTAAGGCACGTGATTTAACTACCTCGTCCTGATATTTAAGATGGATGAACCGTATGTTGATCGCCTTATAGTAAACAGCCTTATAACCCTTTTCACCACTAAGGCTTAAGACGGAATCAATTGAGCTATCAAACTGAGAAAAGCCGGGCTCATATGTAGATTCATCAGCATAATTAAAGGTAAATATTACACGATAAAGAGAGTCTAAAACACCAGTCAACGCCTTCTCTTCAACGCTTTGAGCCCGCAACATACTGCTTATGCAAATCAGGGCACCAATTACGAGGCCAGTCCTCATCTTTATTGGAATCATCGTCAAGTTTAGTTTTAGTTGTCAATCTAATTTAAGCTATTGCAAGAACTCATTCCCGAAAGCTTGAGCTCAATTGATAAGTGTGGACTCTCAGTTGATAATTGTGAATGAAAAGAGGTATCCGTTTACCCCCAAAATCATTATTGAACCACTCTCATATTTGACTTTGAAATGATAGGACCTTTCGAGTATATTATCCCCTTGAACAAATCATAACTAAAATTCTTAATATGAAATCGCTTCGAATGTTACGCCTACACTTAGTGTTGCTGCTTTCATTCACTGTTTTGCAAACGAGTTTGCTAGCTCAGAGTGACCCTACGGGTACGTCTGCAGTAACCAGTACTTATGCAATTACCAATGCTACGGTGATCACGATGCCGGGTAGTGAAATGAAGGATGCCACTGTGGTAGTCAAAAATGGATTAATAATGGGTGTTGGAAACAATGTTTCCATACCAGATGACGCAGAGGTAATCGATGGAACTGGACTATACGTCTATCCAGCATTTATCGATGGTATGTCTAATACCGGTGCTAAAAGACCTGAAAGTTTGCCAAGACCTCGAAATCTCTTTACACCAGACCCACCGAACGATTATGCCGGTATTACTCCCGAAAACAGCGTTATCAGTCAAATAGATATTGCGAGTAGTAGTATTACCAACATGAGGAAGGTTGGTTTTGCCATATCTCACAGTGTGCCATATGGAAGAATGCTTCCTGGTTCAGGTTCACTTTTGCTGCTCAACGCAGCCACTCATATGGATGATATTATTCTGGCCAAGGATGTAGCCCTTTACGCGCAATGGGTGGGCGCTCCAGGAGCATATCCTGGTAATATTCTGGGTATAATGGCGAAGTGGAGAACCCTTTACCGCAATGCTGAAAATCACAAAAAACACACTGAATTGTATGCGCAAAACCCAGCTGGTCTTCCAAGACCTGTAAACGATAGGGTTAGCTTGGCTTTCCACCCTGTTATCGGGAAAACTAAGCCAGTAATGTTCGATGTGAGCAGTATGCTGGATGTAAGACGCGCTATGCGACTTCAAAATGATCTTGGTTTTGACTTAATTGTATCGGGTGTCAAGCAGGCTTGGGATTTGGTTGACGAATTAAAAGCTACAGGCACACCTATATTCTTATCGCTTGATCTTCCAGACAAACCAAAAGACGCCAAGGGAGATGATGTTTCAGATGAAGTTAAAGCACTGGAAGCCAGACGCATGGAATTCTATAATACCTATGTCGAACAAGCTGCAGTACTCCAAGCAGCGGGTATCAAATTTGGCTTCTCAATAAGAGGAACAAGTGCAAGCAAGGTGAAAAAGAATGTCATGACCCTGATAGAAAATGGTCTTAGTGAAAGTGATGCATTAGCTGCTTTGACTACGAACCCCGCTTCAATGCTTGGTATTGATCAAGTAGCCGGATCCATCGAGAATGGCAAAATGGCCAACCTGATGGTTTCAACCGCTCCTTATTTTACTAAAGATTCTCAGATTAAAATGATGTTTGTAGATGGCACCAGACATGATTATGAAGTCAAAGAGAAAAAGGCCAAGAAGGATACCGATACTGCAGAGGCTGAAGAGACCCCTGCCACCGGAGGAGATGTTCTTGTAGGCACCTGGTCTTATGAACTGGTAACACCAGGAGAACCTCAAGGTGGTAAAATGATTATCAAGAAAGAAGACGGTAAATACTCGGGAGTACTTACAAGCAATGATGGTTCACCGGATAATGACATGAATAACATCAATTTTAGAGATGGCCAGCTAACATTTGATTTTGATATCGATGCGGGTGGACAGTCTGTTACTGTTGTAGTCGAGGGTAGCATCTCAGGTACTGAATATGACGCTGAAGCTTCGGTTTCTGTTGGTGGTCAAAACTTTGAATTAGGATTTACTGCTTCGAAAGACGGTAAGTAATCGACTCAAAAAGATACAAATCATGAAAATGAAAAATATACTAACCCTTCTCCTGGCCTTCTTTAGTACTGTGGCCTTGGCGCAGACGCCAAAAGGAGATGTACTGATTAAAAACGGTACTGTAATAACGATTACTAATGGTACCCTGGAAAATACCGATATACTGATCCGAGATGGTAAAATCTCAAGAATTGGTAAAGGGCTTAGAACCCCTAGAGGTGTAGAAACGGTTGATGCCACGGGCAAATTTATAATGCCAGGTATCATTGATGCGCATTCACATATTGCAGGAAGTGCTATTAACGAAGGAACTAGCCAGGTAACCGCTGAGGTAAGCATGGAAGATGTAGTCAATCCACTTGATGTTTCTATTTATAGAGCCTTAGCGGGTGGTGTAACTAGCATTCACTTGATGCATGGTTCTGCCAATGTTATTGGTGGTCAGAACGAAACAATGAAGTTGAGATATGGTACAATGGACCCTGATGACCTCAGGTTCGAAGGTGCTCCTAGAACCATCAAATTTGCACTTGGTGAAAACCCAACTCGGGGCGGGCGCTCAAGGGGTATTCAGCCTCAAAGTCGTATGGGTGTTGAAAACATGATCAGGACTTCTTTCACACAAGCTCAGGCTTATGAGAAGAAATGGAAAGCTTATAACGCAGATAACAACCCAAGAAAAGTCGCTCCAGAGTATGATCTGAGAATGCAAACTTTAGTAGATATTCTCAACGGAGAGATAATTGTACATTGTCACTCCTACAGAGCGGATGAGATTTACATGCTCATGAAAGTTTTCAGTGACTTTGGTATTCCAAGAATCGTGTTTCAGCACGCCAATGAGGCTTATAAAGTAGCACCAGAACTTGCTGCCTTTGGAGCCAGTGCATCTGTTTTTGCAGACTGGTGGGCTTATAAATTGGAGGTATACTACTCTACTGCATACAACGCAACAATTCTTCAAGAAAATGGAGTATTAACCTCAATTAACTCCGATTCAGGAGAATTGATAAGACATCTTTTCCACGAAGCTGCAAAGACGCAAAAATATGGTAACCTGAGCGATGATGAAGCACTGGCTATGATCACTTTGAACCCAGCCACTCAATTGGGTATTCAGGACCGCGTAGGCTCGATCGAAGTGGGTAAAGATGCGGATATCGCAATTTTTGATAATCACCCTTTATCTGTATACGCTGTTCCGCAAATGACCTTCATTGATGGTGTCAAGTATTTTGATATCAATAATGACAAAAAGGATCAAAGGATTTTTATTAACCCAGAATCGTCTATCAGCGAAGTACAACTCTTCGAAAAGATGGATTACAGACATAGATGTATGGAAGATGTAGCATCCTTTTTTGGAGCTAACTTATTTAAGCATAAGCACTAAGAATCATGAAGAAATTTAAAATAAGTCTTTTACTATGCCTTATTGCATTGGTTCCAATGCTAAGCTTTGGCCAAGAAGATGATCAAGTAATGAAGGCACGTTCTGGCAAGTTTGCCTTAACTAACGCCAAAATTTACACCGTGACTAACGGTATAATCGAAAATGGCACCATTATTATTAACAATGGTATTATCGAAGCTGTTGGTGCTAATGTGAGTATACCAGCAGATGCTGAAGTATTCGATTATGAGGGTAAGGAAATTTATCCTGGGATGATTGATGGGGGAACCTCTCTGGGTCTTGCAGAGATTGGAAGTATTGCAGAGGCCAATGACTTCCGAGAATTTGGAGCACTCACGCCTCAAATGCAAGCCTTGACAGCTGTAAACCCTAACTCAGTAGCTATTCCGGTAACCAGAGTTAGTGGTGTGACTACTGTATGGACAATGCCAAGAGGTGGTATACTGCCAGGTACAGCTGCCACCATTAACCTCTTTGGCTATACGCCAGATCAAATGGATGCTGGTGGAAGAGGAATTGTAATGAATTTCCCATCAACAGCTGGCGGAAGAAGGTTCAGAAGACTATCTCCTGAAGAAGTGAAAAAGCGACAGGAAAGAGCCTTGAAACAAATCAATGATGCATGGGATAAGGCTGAACTATATGCAAAGCTTGAGAATTCTGATGAAGTGAGGTCTTATCCAGAAATAGAAGCACTCGTGCCTGTAGTAAAAGGTGAGATGATGCTATTTCTTGAAGCAAATGCTGCTAAGGACATCATCAGTGCTATAGAGTGGGTAGAAGAACGAGGCTATAAAAAGGTTGTACTCACGGGAGTGTCAGAGGGCTGGAGAGTAGCTGACAAAATAGCTGAATCAGGTTTATCAGTAATTACTGGTCCAGTTCAAGCTGTACCTACACGTCAGTCAGACTCTTACGATGCGGCATATGCCAATCCTGGCTTACTTCAAAAAGCAGGTGTTAAAGTAGCCATTAGAACAATGGACACTGAAAACGTTCGAAACTTGCCTTATCACGCAGGTTTTGCTGCCGCGTATGGTATGGGTCGCGAAGAGGCACTTAAAGCCATTACGATCAATGCGGCAGAGATTCTGGGGATCGGTGATCAAGTAGGATCAATTGAAGTAGGAAAGAAAGCTAATATTTTCGTGGCTACCGGTGATCCATTTGAGACATCAACCAAAATTACGGATCTATTTATTGATGGCTATAAAGTACCGATGACCTCGCGTCAAATCAGACTTTATGACGAATTCTTGAATAGAACACCAAGTGTCGATAAAAGCAAAAAGGCTATAGATATCAAGAAAAGATAACCACTTCAACCTCAACCTTAGAAAGGCCCCACCCCGAGATTTCGGTGGTTGGGGCTTTTTTTTGTATTCTATCAACTATTTTTGCAGAATCGTTGTTAAGCTTCGTAATCGGAGAAAATCATGGGTAAAAGAGTAGTTGTTGGGCTTTCAGGCGGGGTTGATTCAAGCGTTACTGCACATTTGTTGATTGAGCAAGGTTATGAGGTAATAGCCATGTTTATGCGCAATTGGGTGGATGATTCAGTGATCATTTCTGAAGAATGTCCATGGGTGGAAGATAGTAACGATGCATTGGCTGTAGCTGAAAGGTTGGGTATCCCCTTTCATGTGATCGACCTGAGCGAGCAATACAAAGAACGTATTGTTGACTACATGTTCGATGAGTACGAAAAAGGCAGAACGCCCAACCCCGATATTCTCTGTAACAGGGAAGTCAAATTTGACATCTTTTTGAAGGCCGCATTAAAGCTTAAAGCAGACTATGTGGCTACGGGACACTACGTTCAAAAAGAGACCATTTTAAATGATGGTCAAGAAGTTCATAGGTTATTGGCCGGTGCAGATCAAAATAAGGATCAAAGTTACTTCCTTTGCCAACTCAACCAGGAGCAACTTTCCAAAGCTCTCTTCCCTATTGGGCACTTGCAAAAATCTGAGGTTCGCGAGATTGCCAAGTCTCTGGACTTAGTAACTGCAGAAAAGAAGGATTCACAAGGACTCTGCTTTATAGGCAAAGTGAGACTTCCAGACTTTTTACAACAGCAATTGGCACCTAAAACTGGTGAGATAAGAGAGTTAGATTCAGGTGCTACTAACTTCGGTGCATATGACCCTAAAGTGAGTATTGACTCAGATGAAAAACATGCGTCTCTTGTGGCATTGACCACTCCCTATACTTATAGTCCTGATGATGGAAAATTGGTTGGGGAACACAATGGTGCACACTATTTCACTATCGGGCAAAGAAAGGGGCTTGCTGTAGGAGGAACACCGGAACCTTTATTTGTGATTGAAAAGGACACCAAAAACAACGTGATCTATACAGGACAAGGCGAAAGCCATCCTGGCTTATTGAGAAAGGGACTTTTTGTATCGAATGAACATATTCATTGGGTCAGAGAAGACCTTCAGCTCAGCATTGGTCAATCGAAGAAGTATCAAGCCAGAATTCGTTACCGACAGCCACTAGAAGGTGCAGAACTGTTTCTAGAACCTGATGGCCTATATGTCATTTTTGATGAGCATCAGAAAGGAATTGCTCCGGGCCAGTTTGTTGCCTGGTATGATGGTGATGAGCTAGTAGGTTCTGGCGAAATCTCCTAGGCCTTCATTGGCAATGTTTTCAAATCAATTAAACTTTTCTGACTCGTGATTGTCTTAGACTTAACAAACCTAAGATCATGAGAAAGACATTTTTATTAATGAGCATGCTTTTGTTTATCGGCATGGCAGCTCAAGCCCAAAGAGGCGGAGGTCAAAGAGGACAAAGAATGAGCCCTGAAGAAGCGGCTAAGGCTCAAGCTGAGAACTTCCAGGAGCAATTTGGATTATCAGATGACCAATACAAGAAGACCTATGACGTGCTACTGGCAACAGGAAAAGCACGGACTGAGAAGCTTCAGGAGATGAGAGCCAGTGGTGATCGAACTGGGATGCGCGATGTAATAACCAAGTTTCAGGAAGAAAGTGATAAAAAGTTAAAAGTCATATTTAATGAGAAGCAATGGGCTTCTTATGAAAAATGGAAAGAAGAAAGAGCTTCTCAACGAGGAGCCAGACGCGGTGGTGGAAACTAACCGTTTTGCTTAGTATGTTTTTGGTTGTAAAAAAGCCCCGACTGTAATCGGGGCTTTTTTTATGCTTTGCTTCACAGTTATGCTACTCGTATCGCAATGACTTCACCGGGTTTTCATTGGCCGCTTTAACTGCTTGAGTGGCTACGGTGATAAGGGCCACAGCTAAAAGTACCACAGCCGGCACGATGAACAATAATGCCGAAAGATCTATTCGGTAAGCGTACCCAGATAACCATTCATTCATTCCAAAATAAGCAATCGGCAAAGCAAGCACGATGGCAACTAGGATCAGTTTCAAAAAATTCGAAGAAAGAAGTTGTATAATTGTTGACACATTCGCTCCTAAAACTTTTCTAATACCAATCTCCTTTATTCTTTGCTGTACCTCGTAGAGCACTAAGCCAAATAAACCGAGAACTGCCACAAAAATAGTTATGCCTGCAAAGGTGGTAAACACCGTTCCAAACTGTCTGTCTGCCTTATACTGCTTCTCAAAGTTTTCGTCCAAGAAGAAATAGTCAAAGTCACTCGCTGGATAGATCTCACGATAAGCCTCTTGAATGTCTGTCAAGACAGCCTTATAACTATCACTAGGGTTTCCACCTCCATTAACTTTAATGGAAACATAGCTGGATGAGTAGGCATTCTTATCGAACCAAAGCATAGTAGGGTCCACTTTGGTCTTTAGTGAATGATGATTGTAATCCGCAATTACTCCTACTATAGTAGATGGAATTCCAAAGCGATTGATCTTAGAGCCCACAGCAGCTTCATTTGATTCAAATCCAAAGACTTTTCTACCAGTTTCATTAATGATAACGCCTTCATAAAGGCTGTTTCTTTCTGGCACAAGTTGTTCAAGTCTACTGTCAAATGCTCTTCCAGCCAAAATTTCAAATTCGAAAGTCGGCAAGAAATCCTCATCCACTCTATAGAAAGACCAGTTAACCCCGTCTCCAACTCCACCTTCTATGGTTTTCATTCCAGTTGTTGTATTCATATCAATAGTACCCTGACCGAAAACCGTTTCCGAATAGGTAACCGCAGAGATTTGAGCCAGTTTTTTAAGCTCAGCCTTAAAAGTATTTCTCTGAGATACTTGCGCCTCATCATCTTCAGCTAAAACGGGAGACTTTATCACGATAGTCTGATCAATATTCACACCAAGGGATTGAGACCGCATGTGATTGACCTGCTTATAAATAGTAACCGTACCTACTAACAGAAGCATGGTAATCATGAACTGGAAAACCACCAAACCTTTTCGTAGTAACAAACCTCCTTTAGAATCCTTCAAACGGCCAGTAAGTACTGCCAATGGGCGGTAATTAGATAAAACCAATGAAGGATAAATACCCGAGGCGATTGAACCTACTAAGAATATTCCCACAACCTGCATTAATAGATCAGGCTCTGCGAAAACATTGAAAGACAATGATACTCCTGCAAGATTATTGAAGAATGGCAACACACCCTGAATACATGTAATGGTAAGTACTAAGGCAAGAAAGTTCAGCATGACCGACTCCATTAAGAACTGGAATACCAGTGATTGCTTATTTGACCCCAGAACTTTTCTGACGCCCACTTCTTTTCCTCTTTCCATGGCTCGGGCTGTAGACAGATTGATATAATTTACCCAGGCTATTAAAAGAACGAAACCGGCCACAACTAGTAATATATTTACTATGGATTGACTTCCGTTAACATCTGCCTCATAAGTTTTATCTGAGTTAAGATGTATTTCGGTCAATGGCTGAATAACCAGGCTATCCCCCCTCTCTGCAAAGGGCTTTGTTTTGGAGAAGTAATTGGTATTAAATCGTCTCTGAAAGTCATTGTCCAGCGGCTTATTAGCCAATACGTACATGAACTCGTTATTACCGCCAAACTCATCATAACTACTACCCATGTATTTTACAGCCGATTCATAAGAACCTAGCACATCGAACTTTAAATGAGCATTCTCAGGAACATCCTTGACAAC
>JGI12316J15310_10000101_pt53 | contig 12208 bp, 10 predicted proteins | sample MarCyaLeptolynsp_FD_15310 | JGI IMG/M metagenome (IMG submission 15310)
CGACCGAGCCGATCGTGCTGGCGCGCTGCGCCGGGATGGCCAACGCCGCCGCAGCTGCCTGTGCGCGTCATCGGGACGCCCACCGCGTCATCACGCTGGCCCGCCTGGCCGACGGCGACGTCACCACCGACGAGGCCGATGCTCGACTGCACGCCGCGCGTTGGCTCGGCAAGTTCCCCAAGCGGACCCACCGTGCCCTGCTCCACCTGGGCTGGACCGCGGGCTCCCGTCCGCCCGCCGACGACCCGGAAGATTGAGGCCGTACCCGCCGACCAGATGCTATTGTGTGTCAGTGGGACTTGTACGTTGGGCATCGGGCGGGTTGTGGGTCCTGGCGGGGTGTGGTCCGTCCATCGTCTTGATGGACGACGGTGCAGCCGGCGAGTCCACTGCGTCCGTCGATGCAGCGAGCGAAGACTCGATGGGCGTGATGCCGGGCTCGACGTGGGGTCCGAGCGATCCGTCGACGACTGGGCCAGAGCCTCCCCGCCCGTCGACGACCGGCCCCGAACCAGATCCCGACTCGAGTACGGGCTTGCCGGGGGGGAGCAGCAGCGAAAGCGGCTCCGAATCGAGCACCGGCGGGTTCGAGCCCGGCGGAGTCGGGCCCGATCCACAGCCTGACGACAAAGGCGACGTTGCGCTCCCGAGCGCGGACGTCGTCGCGGCCGCGGTCTACACCGACGGCGAGTCGGCCGACTTTCGGGTGCAGCTCGTCGAGCCGCCGTTCACCGCTGAAGCGACGTACAACATCACCTGGTGCATCGAGTCTGGCCCGGGCGGTTCCGGGTCTTGTGCCACCCATGCCGACAACATCGACGCCTACCTTCAGCTGTTTCACACCGACGAACCCGGCCTGTTCGAGAGCGGCACCCCAGGCATCGACTGCACCAACGCCAGCTTCGAGGACGAAACCAACACGCTGCGAATTGTGGTCCCCGTGGACACCTTCCCCGGCACCGAGGACTTCTCCTGGATTCTGACGGTCACCTTCGGCGGGAGCGGGGGCGACAACGAATGGGTGCCCGAGGAGGGCGACCTGCCCGTGACCTTCGTCGACGAGCTGCCCTTGTTCGGCGGCTCGCCGGTCTGCTGACGGCGCGCTCCGGGAACTCCACGGAGATCGGGTTGTCTCATCGCCCGTGCCGCGGACGATGTGGATGCTCGTGCTCCTCGTCGCTTGGATGCCGGCTTGCGCGGGAGCGCTCGACGGCGATGCACCGAGCGTCGAGCCCCCGACGACGGACCTCGTGCCGCTGCCGGGCTATCTCGAACTGGCGCAAGAGGTCGACCCCGCGAGCCGACCGCACGTGCCCATGGAGCCAGCCCCCGTCGCAGACGCGCTCGGGTCGCGCCGCACACCATCGCTGTACCACTGCCGACTTCGCGTCGTGGTCACTGAGCCCTCTCCGCCCCTGATTCGTTCGACGGTGCGGCGTCACGCCAACGACGTCCGAGCTTGCTACAACCGCGCGCTACGACGCGATCCGACGGTCGAGGGTCGCGTCACGGTCCAGTTCGTCATCGACCCCGACGGCAAGGTGCCGGCCGCGGCGATGCACGACACGGAGATCGACGATCCACTCATGGTCAACTGCATCACCCGAGCCGTTCGTCGCTGGACCTTTCCCGTCAGCCCCGACTCGGGCACGAGCCTGGTGCGCTATCCGTGGGTCTTTTCGCTGCCGCCCACGCCGTGACAACCGGCGCAGTTGAAGCTCACGGCCGCGAACGCGTCGGCCCGTGCCTGCATCGTGTCGGCGGAGCGTGCCGCACCGGCGACCGCGAGGATCGTGTTGCATGGCGCGGCGTGGTGCTTGGGCACCTGCTTGTCCGGCCCGATCGCCCGACAGTCCACCGCGTCGCCGTAGGCCTGGGCACCCAGCTGCCAGCGCTCGTCGCTCGGCGCCACGAGGCCTTCCCACATGCGATCGACGGCAAATCGGTAGCGCTGCATCTGCTCGGCGCCGTCGGGCTCGACCGGCTCGGGCAGCGCGATCTCGATGCCCTCCTGGCGATGGCATTCACCGCAGCGCGCCGAGACGTTCGCCACCGCCGTCGCGGCAGTCTCGAAGTCCTTCGCCTCCGCCGCCGCGCGGGCCCAATCGAGCAGCGGCTCGACGCGTGCCTCCCAGGGCTCGGGGAACGGCTCTTGCTGGTGGCGCTCGACGAAGCCGGCCGCGACCTCATTGACGACGTCGACCCGCCCGGTGACCAGGGCGTCCTCGAGCGCGGCCCCGTCGACGAACTGCCCGCGCATCCGCTCGGTGACGCTGCCACCGCCCTCGTCGGCACCCGCCGAGTCGGTCGGAGGTTGCGACGACGTTCCGCGACGCTCGCATGCCAGAGTCGCCAGGCCGACCGCGACGACCACCCAACCGTGCTTGCCGATCACGGACTTCAAGATAGCGCACTCACCACACCGGCGTCGGCGCCTGCACCTGGCAATACACGCGCCCATCGGAGGTCACCTCGCACAATCGGGCGAAAGGCGTGCGCGTCTGTGTCCAGCGCTCCTCTTTGCCATCGCGTCGCGTGCCGTAATCTCGCGACGCCGTCAGCCGAAAGCCGACGTGCGCGAGCACCCCCGGATGCTCGTCGTCGACCTCGACGTCGTCCTCCTCCACGGAGACCCGAGATGAGGGCCCCGTCACGCCCTGGCACCAGTCGTTGTCCTCGTGCGGTGTCACCCACCATCCGCTGGCGGTACGGATCGCGAGCGCGCAGTACTCGATCGGCGCGCAGGCGATGTCTCCTGGATAGCGCATCAGGCGATACTCGAGCGCCGGCTCGGGGAGCTTGCCACTGGCCGTAGCGCGCACCTCACCGCGGGGCAAATCGGCACTCGGCGGATCGCAGTCCTCGGGCAGCTCGAGCACACGACCGTTGATCTCGGCGTCGAGATCCTCCAGCGGTCCCTGGAGCAGATGGCTGAGCGCGGTGGGCCCGGGCGATGTCGTCGCCGGAGCCGACTGATCGCGCGTCGGTGGCCGGTCGGTCTCGGCGGGGTCCGCCTCGGCCGGCACGACCTCCGGGCACCGCGTCACCTCGTCGGATGCGGAACCTCCACACCCGAGCACGCAAGCAATGGCACATCCGACTCCCAACCGACCCCAGGCGCGCGGCATGGGGCCGATTGTAGCCAGCCTTGCGCCCGCTTGGTGCCGTCGCGCGCTCGAGCCCGCATCAGGGCGGCTCGCCGCACGTGCCGGAGAGGCGAACCCGCAGCCCGGTCGGCTCACTCCCTTCATAGGCGACCGACCACCCGACGCGACGGGCGACCTCGGCCGTGATGAGCATGCCCAGCCCCGGTCCGCGTCGCCGCGCCTCCTCGACCAGGAACGTGGCCTCTTCGAGCCGCGCGAGCGTGCCCTCCGGAAGGCCTGGACCATCGTCGGCGACGACGAGCTGCCACTGCGCGCGGTCGCCCGCGACCTCGAGGGTGATCGCGACGTGGCCGGGCTCCGAGTTGTGCTCGACCGCGTTTTGAATGAGGTTGGCCACGGCGCGCTCGGCCAGCGCAGGGCGACACTCCACCCAGACCGGCTCCTCGGGCACGTTGGCGGCGACAGCGACCCCGGCGTGGCGACCGACGATCGCGAAGCGGTGCTCGAGGCGACGCACGACGTCGGCGAGATCCACCGTGCCCGATGCGACATCGACCTCGTGCCGCAGCCGCGCCGCCTGGTGGAGGTTTTCGACCATCGAGGACAGGTACACGATATCCGCCAACGCGCGGCGGGCTTCGTTGCGCAGCGCCCCGTCCGACTCGGCGGCGAGAGCCTCGAGCGCAAGGTGCATGCTCGACAGCGGTGTCCGCAGATCGTGGGCGATCCCGGCGAGGTGGTTTTCGAGCGCGAGGTTGCGTTGCTCGAGCTTGTCGTGGGTCACGACGATTCGCTCGTGGCTCCGGCTGAGCACCTCGGCGATGTGGCCCAGCGCGTCGCTCGTCACGGGCGGAGAGGCGAACCCTTCGTTGCCGACCTCCTTCGCCGCGCGCGCGAGCCCCTCGACGCGGTGGCGCAGGGGTAACACGATCAACCAGAAGGTCCCGGCTGCGGCGAGCAACATGCCGCCGACGAGCGCGGTGCCGAGCACCCCCAGCAGGCGCGGTCGGACAACAGTCTCGACGTTGGGCGAGCTGACCCGCAAGACTGCACACGGTCCATCGTCCGCTGAAGGCGCGACGAAGACCGAATGCTCGGGGGTCGACTCGCCCACAATCTCTTCGCGCGCGAGCGCCCCTTGCAGGAGGGAAGGCTCGAGTGGCGGCGCATCGGGATTGGCCGACCGTCCATCGCGGTCGTAGGCGAACATTGAGACCCTGCCGGACCGCCAGCCCCAGCTCTCGGGCTCGGCCACGCATGCGTCGCGATCGACCGCGTGGACCTGGTGGGCCACTCCTGCCGTGCGGAGTTCCGACCGAGCGGCACTGAGGCCGACGACGATGAGCAGACCCGCGATCACGACCGCGAGGGCTGGCGCGATGAGCAGACGGCGGGGAAGCTCGCGGCTCATCGCTCCTCCACGTCGCAGCGGTAGCCGATGCCCCACACCGTTTGAACGCAGCGACCGGCGGACCCCAGCTTCTTGCGAATCCGTGACACGTGGCTGTCGACGGTGCGGTCGTCCCGCTCTGCGCATCCCGACAGGGCGCCCTCCGCGATCTGAGCCCGGGTCTGCGCCCGGCCTGGACGTTCGCGAAGAAAGGCGAGCACGTTGAGCTCGTAGCTCGTCAGGCCCAGATCGACGCCGTCGCGGCGCGCGACCCGAGCGTCGAGATCCAAGACCACGTCGCCGATACCGAGCTCGCGCCGCGGCGCGTCTCCAGACAGCGCGAGCCGAGCCTTGATCCGGGCGATCAGCTCCTCGATGAAGAACGGCTTGGGCACGAAGTCGACCGCGCCTCCCTCGAAGCTCTGCAGGCGCGCGGGAAGATCGGTTCGTGCCGAGAGCACGACGATGGGGACCGAGGCGCGCGAACGGACGGCGTCGAGCACTTCGAAGCCGTTGCGCTCGGGCAGCATGAGATCGAGCAGCACGAGGTCGACCTCGCCGCGCAGGATGTGCTCGAGGCCATCGCGGCCCGTCATCGCGACGGTGGTCGCGAAGCCCGCCCGCTGAAGCCCGCGGACGAGTCCGGACACGACACCGACGTCGTCCTCCACGATGAGAATGTGGGGCGCGCCCATAGCCGCGATCATCCCTCGGAGATGTTGAGGGTTTCTTGAGCCAGACTGCGCGAGATGCACATCACACCGTCGCGGCTGGCCTGGAGCGCTCCACGATTGCTCAACATTGCCCGCATACTCTCCGAGCATGCCACGCACTCCCCCGGCAACGCTGCTCTACGTCGCTTCGGCTGCGCTGCTCGCCTCCGCATGCGGCGACGACGACGCGAGCGCGACGGCGACCGATGGCGCGACGACCGACTCCACCACCGGGGACGGCACCACGGCAGTCCCGGCCACGGGCGATCCGACCACGGGCGCTGACGAGACCGGGGACTCGGAGCCCCCCATCGAGCTCACGCCCGATCTGTGCGACGACCCCGCCAACATCGCCCTGCTCGACACGCTCGTCGAAGCCGGACTTGGTGCCGAGGACCCGTCCTACGGGATGCGCAACGACGCGCAGCTGCAGCGCATGCTCGACGACCCGCTGACGGGGCCGTTCTACATGGTCAATCTGATCCGGTACCGCGAGTTGGCGGTGTACCCGGACGGACGGGACACCGATCTGAGCGGACGCGAGGCCAACGACCTCTACGCCCCGGTCGAGTTTCTCGAAGCGATCGGGGCCAACGTGGTCTTCACGGGCCCGGTGACCGCCACCACGCTCGGCGACGCCGACGTCTGGGAAGACGTCGCCATCGTGGAGTACCCCTGCCCGCTCGCGCTGTTCGCCATGGGTGCGCACCCGGAGTTTCAGGAGCGCTCGATCCACAAGGACGCGGGCCTCGAAGCGAGCATCGTGATGGTGACGCACCGCCAGCCCATCGACGACCCGGGGCCGCTCGGCAGTCCATTTCCGCCAAGCGCCGAGGATCCGGCGTTTGAGCACGTGCAGGTGTTGGCACCAAACGAGCAGGCGCAATACGACGCGGCATCGGGCGAGCCCGAACGCACCGGCGCCGAGGCGCTTGCGCTCTACGGCGCTGCGCTCGACGAAGCGGGACCGACCTACGGCGTCCTGCCCCGAGCACGCCTCGTTGTGGAAGGAGAGTTCATCGGTGACGGGCGAGCATGGACCGACGTCTGGATCGACTACGTTCCGTCCGGTGCGGCATTCGACGCGCTGCACGCTGACGAGGGGGTCGTCGCCGCAGAGCACCATCGTGACGCCGCGCTCGAACACGGCTACGGCCTGCGAACCGATCCGTTCATCTCCGCGATCCCCGGCGCACCCGAGGGCGGAGAGCCGACGCCGCTTCCGGTCACGCCCGACGGCACCGGCACGCTGTGCCAAACCGACGCGGACTGCCCGGGCGACGGGGTCGAGACGTGCCTCAACCCCGACGGCGCCGGCGGCTTTTGTACCCGCGAGGGGTGCGGCGCCGGCGAGTGCGAAAGCCCGTACCTGTGCTGCCACGACTGCAGCGAAATGGTCGCGGCGGTCCTCCCCTTCGACGGCTCGGCGTGTTTGCCGGAAACAGCCTCGGGCCAGCTCAGCGAGCCTCCGGCTGCGTGCACCTGCGACTGATCCGCCGCCGCTCCCGTCACGGGGACGGGAGGAACTCGGCGAGCTCGGGACGAATGAAGTCCCAGTGACGTCCGGCCTCGTTCAGCACGGCTGCCGCCTTCCGAGCGCGAGCTCGGCCGCCGTCGACATCGTGCTCCGACCCGATCTCGGCGCGCCCCAGACGTAGCTCGATCATCGCCGCATCGAAGCGGTCTGCACTCGAGTCACCGGACACGCGCTGCGCGGCATCGGCGAGCAGCGCCCTCGCCTCGCCGGGCTGACCGCGGCGCAGCGCGAGGTTGCCCAGCTCGGCCAACGACCGCCAGCGGCGCGGGTCATCCTCGGCGGCGGCGGCGACGAAGCTGGCATCGGCCCGAACAAACGCGGCCTCCGCCTGCTCCAGCCTGCCCGCCCGTTCGTGCACCATGCCAACCCGAAGGATCACGACCGACGTCACGACGTGCTCCTCGCCGAACCGCGCCACGGCCATCTCGATCGTGCCCTCTCCCGCCTCGGCGGCACCATCGACATCGCCGCGAAACAACCGCACCCGTGCCAGGTTGGACCGCGCGACGACCGACAGCGGGTGATCGGGTCCGAGGTGTCCCTCGACGATGTCGATCGCCCGCTTGAGCAGTGCTTCGGCCTCGTCGAACGCCTCGAGCTGCGCGAGGTTGTAGCCCTCGTTGGCGAGATGATGCGCGACGATGACCGAGTTGGGCCCGTAGCGCCGCTCGAGTCCATCACGCGCCGCCGCGTAGTAGAGCTTGGCTTCGCGCGAGCGGTGGACGCGAGACAGCGTCGTCGCAACGTTGGAGTTGAGTGTCCAACGCAGGACCGAGTCTGCGGAAAGCTCCGACTCGGCCCGTGCCAGTGCGACGCGGTGGGCCTCCAGAGACTCCTCGGATTTGCCCTCTCGGGCGAGCAGACCGGCGAGAATCTCGTCGATGCGCAGCTCGTCCTCTGCTCCCAGATCGGTATTGGCGATATGGGCGCGGGCGACCGTGGCCCAGGCTCGCGCAGCATCGCCTCGACTGGCAACCGAGCCGTACTCGCGCGTCAGCCCGGTGGCGGCGAGCGCCGCAGACTCGTCGTCTTCGGCACGGACCGACAGCCTGTACGCGTCCTCGAGCCGCTGGACACGATCCGGTTCGGACAGCTGGGACGCGTAGTTCGCCCGCTCCAAGCGGGCGTGGGCAAGCTGGGGCAGATAGCCGTGCGCCTCGATCCGAGGAACGAGGGCATCGAGCTGCTCGACGGCCTCCTTCTTTCTACCCACGTTGTAGAGCGAACGCACCCGTCCCAGCTCGCGCGCCAGCTCGTCGACGACCCCGGCAAGTGCCGCGTCGGGCGCGGGTGCACGAAACGCTGGATCGGAGAGGCAACGCGCCGGGTCCGGGAGTTGATCGAGCGCATCGATGATTCGTCGAGCATTCATTCCGCTCGCCTCCCCAATCGCATCGAGCGTCGTGGCCAACGCGTGCTCCCGCAGCAGCAAGCAGCGGTCGAGCGACTCGAACGCCGGCCGCTTCCCGCCTTCGGTCACTTCGCAGGCCGTCCCCCACGTCAGCTCGAGCTGCTCCGCGTAGCGGTCCACCGGCGCCAGCACGATTTCATCGCCGTCTGCGGCTTGAAGGAGCGTCGCCCGCTCCGCGGGGTTCCAAACCTCGGCCACGGACGCTGCTGGATCGGAGCAGTGCGGGTCGGGCCGGGCATAGGCCCAAGCGGCAGCACCACCCAGCGCGATCACACTCAAACCTGCGAGATACGTTGCGCCAGACCACGGTCGCCGCTCGAGCACCTCGATCAACGGTTCCAGGGTCGGCCACCGGTCGGCAGGTTCCGCCTCGAGTCCCCGGGACAGCGCCGCATGCAGTCGCCGGTCGACCCGACGGTGGCGCGCGACATCTCGCGCAGTCGTGGAGGCAGCCGGGACTCCCGGGAACGGCCGCTCTTCGTAGAGCAGCTCCCACGCCAGCACGCAGAACGAGAACTGGTCCGACTTCGCGGAGGTCGTTCCTCCCGCGTACTGCTCCGGAGCCATATACGCCGGCGTCCCCACCCGACCCTGCGTCTGGGTCTCGACGGCCATCAGGTGCCCCGTCGGTAGCCCTTGGCCGATCTCGGACTCACCAATCTGCACGAGCCCGAAGTCGAGAACGACGACCCGTCCCTGCTCTGAGATCATCACGTTGTCCGGCTTGACGTCGCGGTGGACCAAGCCGGCTCGGTGCGCGGCGCCGAGGCCTCGCGCAATCTTGGCGAGGACGTCCACGCGCTCGACGCGGGCGGGCTGGGACTCGTGCCAGCGACGCAGTGTCCGCCCCGGCACGAGCTCCATCGCAATGAACATGCTCTCGTCCGTCGAGCCGACATCGTGCACGGTGACGACGTTGGGATGGTTGATCGACGCCAGGGCCCGGGCTTCCTTGAGCAACCGGCTGCGGCGGATCTCGTGTCGACTGCCGATGATCTTGAGCGCAATGGTTCGCCCCAACTCGGGGTCGTAGGCGGCATAGACCACACTCGTCGCGCCCCGCCCGAGCAGCTGGGCGATCACGTAGCGCCCGACCGTGTCCCCAGGAGCGTGCGGGCCCCCGATCCGATCGGCCGCCGTGTCGATCGCGTCTGAGCTCAGAGTGTCGTCCATCTCCTCCCCGCAGTCTTGCACGAGCGACCCAGCCCGTGCCCTGCGCCCGGGGGTCGGGTACGATCCCCCCGCGCAATGATGCTCCTCGAGCCCACCAGCGGTACGGAGTGGCTACCCCCGTCCGAGTCGACCATCGGGCGCTCCCCTCTGTGCACGCGCCAACTCGATGCACCGGACATTTCCAAGGAACACGCGTCGATTCGCTGGACGGCAGGCCGGTGGGAGATCCGCGACCTCAACAGCCGCAACGGAACCTTTGCCGGCGGGACCCGACTCGGTCCCGGAGACGCGGTCGAGATCGTGGCCGGCATGACGCTTCGCTTTGGTTCGTCGGCGGTCTTCGAGGTCACCGACGACGCGCCGCCAGACCCGATGGCGCAGGCGGCCGCGGACGGGCGGTGGTGCATCGGCCCCGGAGGGCTGCTGCCGCTGCCCAGTGACGAGGCGCCGGAGGCCACGGTCCACCGCGACGGCCAGGGACGCTGGCTGCTCGAGCACGACGGCGAGGTCGCGCTCGTTCAGCACGGGGACACGACCGTCGTCGCCGGTGAGACGTGGCGCCTGTTCTTGCCGAGTGCCGACGAGCAAACGCTCGACCTCGGCGATGCCCAGCTCACCCTCGCGAGCGCGCGCCTGCGTTTTGTCGTCAGCCGCGACGAAGAGCACATCCAGCTGTTTGCTCAGACGCGCACGACGAAGGTCGACCTCAAGGCCCGCGCGCATCACTACGTCTTGCTGACCCTCGCGCGGGCGCGCCGAGACGACGCGACCAACGGTGTGGAGCCGGCCGAGCAGGGCTGGGTCTATCACGGCGAGTTGGCACGCATGCTCTCGACCGAGCGTACGCACATCAACGTCGCGGTCTACCGGCTGCGAAAACAGCTGCACGATGCTGGGTTTTCGGACGCGGCTCGATGCATCGAGCGACGCCTGACCACCGGGCAGCTCCGCATCGGCGTGCCGAGCTTCGAGATCGAGTCTTCGGAATGAGTGTGGCTGGCCGAGAGCCCACCGCTCCGAGCTACAGGCAGAAGCGACCAACCCACGCATCGCCCATTCCCGCGCTGGAAGTCCCGAGCACACCACCGGTCGAGCCCGCGAGGTACAGCGCTCCGCCTGCGCCCACGACGGACTCGTTCGCGGCATCGCCTTCGGGCGTGCCGATGAGGCGAGTCGAGAGCACTGCGCCCTGCGGGTCGAGCGTCACCAGGAACGCATCCCTGGGTCCCTGCAATCGCCCGCCCCCCAGCGATCCGCTCGTCCCGCCGCTCACGTAGACCGTGCCCGCGGCATCGATGGCGATGTCGCTTGCCCCATCGTTCCCGGCCGATCCGAACTGCGTCCTCCACTCGACGCACTCCGGGACGCACGCACCCGCGTAGCAATTGCCGCTCGTGCAGTCCGAGTCGGCCACGCAGCCCTGCGTCGTCCCGCACGGCTCGCAGCGGCCTCCACAGTCGACATCGGACTCGTCGCCGCTGAGCAGCCCGTCGTCGCACGCCGGTGGTGCATACGCGGTCGTGCAGTCGTCGGTATCGTTCTCGTTGCCGTCGTCGCACAGCTCGTCGCCCTCGACCTGTCCGTTGCCGCACGTCGGCGACCCGTCGGTCGTGTCGTTGCCGTCCTCCGAGCCCTCACCCTCGTCCGTACCGTCAGCCGGCGCCGTCGAGGTCGACTCCCCCGCAGCTGCGTCGCCGGACGAGGATGCGGCGGCCGTCTCGGCGGCGCTCTCAGGGTCCTCGAAGCAGGCGCAAATGCAACAGGTCGCCAGCGCGATGACCAACAACCCGCCTCGTTCGAGCCTGTGATTCGCCAACACCATCGCCGAGGATTCTATCCGTCGACAATGGGCAGATCGGGACGGTAGGATCTGTTTGGCGCGCGTTGTCATCGGCCGTTATCGGGGGCGAGCGACTGCACTGGGGGCTGCGATCACCGGCCGTTAGCGGCTGTTATCGAACCGCTTCGCCGTCACCGGCACGCGTGGGGCTAGGCTGAAATCGATGGTGCGGGGCGGACGGTCGAGTTGGGGATGGGTGCTGGCGCTGAGCCTGGGATGCGGCGGGTCAGATGACACCGCAGCCGACGGTGGCGGTACGGAATCGGCGAGCGCAGGCGGGTCCGCGATTTCGGAGAGCACCACGGGTCCGGAAACGACCGGCGGGGGCGAGCCGGGCGTGTTTGTCCACGGCACGATCGAGATCCCGCTCGGGTTGTCCTCGTCGTGCGAACACGATGGGGCAGAGCGTGTGCTCTCGGAGCGCATCAAAGCCATCGTGCCGCAGCGCATGTACACCGCGGGCTGCACCGACCCGTCGGGGGTCCAGCGCATGTTCATCTCGCTGCCCGTCACCACGGGGCACACACGAAGCCATCCCGTCGAGGTCGTCGACAACAACGCGGCGCTCGTCTTCGAAGTCGAGATGGACGAGAGCTCGGGCGAGTTCGCCACCACGGGCAACGCGGTCCACCGCACGGAGTGTCTGGACGCGCATGGCATCACGGTCGCGTCGGACTGCTCCACCGTCGCGACGTTGTGCCGCCGCCCGCACTTCACATCCCAGACCGAGCCCTTCACGGCCGACCTCGTCGCCGGGTTCTCGGGCGCGGACACGATCACCCAACCGGGTCCGATCGGGGGCGAGCCGACCGAGGCGCACAAGGACTACAACGACGAGATGTGGCTGTACGAATGGAACGGCGCGTCGCTCGACGAAGAACCCGACAAGTACGTCGTGCACAAGGGCATCGGGCCACTGACCCGAGCACGTGGCCTCGGCAACTACTACCTGCTCAACGGCGAGTCCGACGACAGCTACGCCTACGCCGTGCGGGCGTCCACCGGAGGAAACACCCGGCACGTCGCCGACTCGTTCC
>JGI12316J15310_10000274_pt23 | contig 12207 bp, 8 predicted proteins | sample MarCyaLeptolynsp_FD_15310 | JGI IMG/M metagenome (IMG submission 15310)
TCTGACCCGGAGGACCGAATGCAGAAATTCAAGACACTGGCCGGCATGTTCGTGATGCTTGCCCTGGTTGTCTCAGCGAGCCCTTCCGAAGCCCAGCTGTTCGGGCGGAAGAAAGACGATTCATCCGTGCGGATCGGGCAATTGGAAGAGCGTATCCGCACCCTGACCGGACAGATCGAACAATTGTCCTTCCAGATGCGCGAGATGCAGGACCAGATGCGCCGCATGCAGGAAGACAACGAGTATCGCTTCCAGCAGCTTGAGGGCGGGACGCCCGGCAAACGGTCCGAGTTCTCACCAACGGGTGCGCCGGGTAGCACGGCACCCGGTCTGGCGGCCGACGGAACACCGCGCGGTGGCACCCTGACCGCACCCAATGGCAGCGCGGCGACCCTGCCCGCCAACGGGTCCGGGGATGGCGCCTGGGATCAGAGCGGTGGTTACCAGGAAGAGCCCGGCCTGCCGACGGATGGTCCGATTGATCTGTCCGCGCTCGCGAACGGGCTGGAAACGATACCGGGCACCGGACAGGACCTCGTGCCCGGCCCGTCGATCGGGACGGAAGACGATGCCATCGCCAACATCATCGGCAGCGGAGATCCGAATTCTGACTATGACGCTGCCTATTCCATGGCGGTCAATGGGGATTATGCCGGTGCAGAGCGCGGTTTCCGGACGTTTCTCGAGACTTACCCGGACAGCAACCTCGTTGTGAACGCCCAATACTGGCTTGGCGAAAGCCTGCTTGCGCAACAGGATTACCGCGGCGCGGCCGACGCTTTCCTGAAAACCTATACGGACTATCCCGGAAATGACAAAAGCCCGGACAGCCTTTTGAAACTGGGAGTTTCCTTGCGTGGCCTGGGCGAAGCCGACGCCGCCTGCGCAACCTTTTCGGAACTGTTGAACAAGTTCCCCAATGCGGCACCGGCAGTATTGTCTCAGGCACGGGATGAACGCGTCCGTGCACAGTGCTCCTGACAGCGGCAGCGACGGCAGCGGACTGTCCGTTGACGAGGTCGATACGCTTTTCTCAAGACTGATCCCGTTTTCAAATCTTGCGCTCGCCGTTTCCGGTGGGTCGGATTCCTTATGTCTTCTGGTTCTTTTTAGCGAATGGCGGCAGCGCAATCGCTGGCACGGCAGCACGGAAGTGCTTGTTGTCGATCACGGTCTGCGGCCCGAAAGTGCCGCTGAAGCAAGATTCGTTCAGGATGCGGCCCGCCAGCATGGCCTTGCCGTAAGTATACTCCGCTGGGAAGGGCCCAAGCCCGGCAGCAATATCCAGGACGAAGCCCGGCGCGCGCGTTACGGGCTGATGGCAGAACGGATCTCCGAGGCGGGCGCACAGGCGCTTGTACTCGGGCATCACATGGACGACCAGGCCGAGACCTTTCTCGACCGGCTGACCCGGGGCAGCGGTGTTTCCGGATTGAGCGCCATGGCGATCGACGAGCCCGGGGGCCCGGAAGGCCTGCGCCTGCTGCGCCCGTTTCTTGGCGTGCGCAAGAACCGGCTTGAAGCCAGTCTTGGTGAACGCGGCCTGGAATGGTGCCGTGACCCTTCCAACGATGACAGGAAATACAAGAGAAGCCGTCTGCGGCGGATCATGGCTCTTCTGGAGGATGAGGGTCTGAGCGCAGAGCGTCTTTCGGAAACGGCGGGCCGGATGCGCCGGTCCCGTACTGCGCTCGACAGCGTGGTGCACGACATTGCCGCCAGGCTTCTTGAGCACCACCGCTCAGGACCTGCGCGCGTCGACAGGAGCTCCTACCGGGACTTGCCCGAAGATCTGCGCCTGAGGCTTTTGAAGGAAATGGTTCTGGGCGTGACCGGCCGGCGACCGGAGCCGCGCCTCAGGCAACTGGAAACCCTCGACGACCTTCTTTGGTCCGGGCAACGCGACCGGCAGACATTGTGCGGCGCGACGTTCGAGGCTGGCAGCACTTTCGTGTGGTGCTGGCGCGAAGCAGGGCGTGCACCACCGCAGACGATGACCGGCGTCACCGGTGCTGGCATATGGGATTGCCGGTACCGTTATGCGGTCGCCGCAGGGGAGGCCGGAGCGACTTTGAAGGATCGGCTGCGGCTTGGCCCGCTGATGGACGCACCGATCTCGTCCAAAGACATCATCTGGCCACAGGGTTGGCCTAAACCGGCGTTCGAGTGTTCGCCAGCCGTTTGGAACGAGCATGGGCAGGTTCTGGCACAGGCAGTCTCCTTAAAATCTGGCACTGGTGAAAATAACCATAGCTGCAGCTTGGATTTGGAGCGTGTGCCGATCCGGGGTAAATTATTGGACAGCAGGGACGACTAGGGGCCTGTGAAGGGGATTCTGCGGTTTTCCTCGTGATGAACTTCTGATAGAGGTCCGGGCTTAATAAATTAGTCAGCGCATATGCGCATTATGGCGCACCGCCTTGGCAGCGGGCCTTGGGCGACCTATCTTCGCTCTTAGAGAAATGTAACCGCGTGCAGTAAGTCGCGTTGGGCGGTTAAGGGAACGAAATGAACGCACATTTTCGCAACTTTGCTCTTTGGGTCATCATTGCCCTGTTATTGATCGCATTGTTCCAGCTGTTTCAGAGCCCTGCACAGCAGGGTGCAACGAACGACATCGCCTATTCGGACTTCATGAGGCAGGTCGATAGTGGTGAAGTCAGGTCGGTGACGATCCAGGAACAGAAGATCACCGGATTGTACAACAGCGGTGGGGCCTTCCAGACCTATGCGCCAGACGGGGCGCAATACGTGGATGAGCTTCGCGGCAAGGGCGTGCTGATCAAGGCCAATCCGCCTGCGGAAAATTCTCCTCTGCTCGGCGCATTGTTCTCGTGGCTGCCGATGCTGATCATCCTCGGTATCTGGATCTTCGTGATGCGCCAGATGCAAGGATCCGGTGGCAAGGCGATGGGCTTCGGAAAATCGAAAGCCAAGCTCCTGACCGAGGCGCATGGACGCGTTACGTTCGAAGACGTTGCCGGGATCGACGAAGCCAAGGAAGACCTGCAGGAAATCGTTGAGTTTCTGCGTGATCCGCAAAAATTCCAGCGCCTTGGTGGCCGTATTCCGCGCGGTGTGCTGCTTGTCGGTCCTCCGGGAACAGGTAAAACGCTGACCGCGCGCGCTGTCGCAGGTGAGGCCAACGTCCCGTTCTTCACGATTTCGGGTTCCGACTTCGTTGAGATGTTCGTCGGTGTCGGTGCATCGCGTGTACGCGACATGTTCGAGCAGGCAAAGAAGAACGCACCCTGCATTATCTTCATCGATGAAATCGACGCGGTCGGCCGTCACCGCGGTGCCGGTCTCGGCGGCGGCAACGACGAGCGCGAACAGACCCTCAACCAGTTGCTGGTCGAGATGGACGGTTTCGAACCCAATGAAGGCATCATCATCATCGCGGCGACCAACCGTCCCGACGTTCTCGATCCCGCGCTGTTGCGTCCGGGCCGTTTTGACCGTCAGATTGTTGTGCCCAACCCGGATATCACTGGCCGCGAGAAAATCCTCAAGGTCCACATGCGCAAGGTTCCGCTTGCGCCGGATGTTGACGTGAAGACGCTCGCGCGCGGCACGCCGGGCTTCTCCGGTGCGGACCTGATGAACCTCGTGAACGAGGCTGCCCTTCTGGCGGCGCGCCGCTCCAAGCGCCTCGTGACGATGGCGGAATTCGAAGATGCCAAGGACAAGGTGATGATGGGTGCGGAACGCCGCACGCTCGTCATGACCGAGGAAGAAAAAAAGCTGACGGCCTATCACGAAGCCGGTCACGCGCTGGTTGCGTTGCATCAGGAAGCATCGGATCCGATCCATAAGGCGACCATCATCCCGCGCGGACGTGCGCTTGGAATGGTGATGCGGTTGCCGGAAAAGGATCAGGTGTCTCTGACGCGCGCCAAGTGCAAGGCGGACCTCGCCGTCGCAATGGGCGGACGTGTCGCGGAAGAAATGATCTTCGGTTACGAGAAGGTGACTTCCGGAGCGTCTGGCGATATCCAGATGGCGACCAAGCTCGCCCGCGCCATGGCCACGCAGTTCGGGATGTCGGACAAGCTCGGCCCGCTTCTCTACGGTGAAAACCAGGAAGAAGTCTTCCTCGGCCACTCCGTGGCGAAGAACCAGAATGTGTCGGACGAAACCCAGAAGATCGTGGACGCGGAAATCAAGTCCTTCGTCAACCAGGGCTATGAAACCGCGAACAAGATCCTGCGCGATCATGAAGACCAGCTTCACACGATCGCCAAGGGCCTCCTTGAATACGAGACCCTGTCAGGCGACGAGATCAAGGATCTCCTCGACGGCAAACCGCCGGTTCGCGACACGGATGACGACCAGCCGATCGGACGCTCCTCGGCGGTTCCGACCGCAGGCGCAAAGCGCGGCGGAGACGAACCGAGCGGTGGCATGGAACCTCAGCCCTCCTGAGGAAACCTCGCCTGACGGACGTGAATCAAAACTGCCCGGTCCTGCCGGGCAGTTTTATTTTTTACGCGTTTGCGGATCGTCAGTGAATAGTAATATTTGCTCACATATTTTGAAGCACGGCCCGGCATATTTGCGATAAAAGGGCGCAAACAACGTTTTCAGATGGGCATGATCGATGCGCAAGTTTTTCGGTACTGACGGCATTCGCGGACAAGCCAACTCCTATCCGATGACCGCCGAAATGGCTTTGAAGGTCGGTATGGCGGCTGGACTCGTCTTCAAGAACGGGCGCCACCGGCACCGCGTCGTCATCGGCAAGGACACCCGTCTGTCTGGATACATGCTCGAAACGGCGCTTGTTGCAGGCTTCACATCCGTCGGCATGGACGTTTTCCTGCTGGGACCGATGCCGACACCATCCGTGGCAATGTTGACCCGGTCCCTCAGGACTGACCTCGGCGTCATGATTTCAGCGTCGCACAATGCCTACCACGACAACGGCATCAAGTTTTTCGGTCCAGATGGCTTCAAGCTGAGTGACGAGATCGAGCGGAAGATCGAAGACCACATCGACAAGGACCTCACGCCGGTACTCGCCGGGCCGGGAGACCTGGGACGGGCGAGGCGGATTGACGGTGCGCAACAGCGCTACATTGAATTTGCCAAGAGGACCCTGCCTCGGGAAATGAGCCTGGAAGGCTTGCGGGTCGTCATCGACTGCGCCAACGGTGCGGCTTACAAGGTGGCGCCGGAAGCCCTGTGGGAACTTGGCGCCGACGTGATTTCGATGGGTGTGACGCCGGACGGCTTCAACATCAACAAGGAATGTGGCTCGACGTCGACCGACGCGCTTTCGAAAAAGGTGCACGAGGTTCGCGCCGATATCGGCATTGCGCTCGACGGCGATGCGGACCGTGTCATCATTGTTGATGAAAACGGTCAGGAAGTTGATGGCGACCAGCTAATGGCTGTGGTTGCCCAGTCCTGGCAGGCCAGCGAACGCCTGTCCGGTTCGGGCATCGTTGCCACGGTGATGTCGAACCTTGGTTTGGAGCGGTATCTGGGCAGCATTGGACTGGACCTCGCGCGGACCAGGGTCGGCGACCGATACGTGGTTGAACACATGCGTGCGAACGGCTTCAACGTTGGCGGCGAACAGTCTGGACATATCGTCCTGTCGGATTTCGCGACAACAGGCGACGGGCTGATTGCCGCGCTACAGGTCCTGGCCTGCGTTAAGGATCAGGACAAACCCGTGTCCCAGGTCTGCCGCCGTTTCGAGCCGGTTCCGCAAATCCTCAAGAATGTGCGCTACAGCAGTGGCAAGCCCCTGGAACAGGAAAAGGTCAGGTCCGCCATCGAAGATGGTGAAGCCCGCCTTGGAACATCGGGCCGCCTGGTGATCCGGGCATCGGGTACGGAACCCCTCATTCGCGTTATGGCGGAAGGGGACGATGCAGACCTCGTCAAGCAGGTCGTCAACGACATCGCAGGTGTTGTCGCGACCGCCGCTGCCTGAAGGTAAATTCCAGTCTTTTCAAGTTGATCCCGTGCGATGAAGCGAGGTTGAGCGGCCTGCGTCCTTCATTTCTTATCCTGTTAAGTTTTTGTTAAGGTAAAAAAACAGGGTTAAAGAACAGAGTTAAGCCACCTTTAATGAATTCACGTCACTATGCTTTCAAGTTTGATGTGTCCGGCAATCATAAAGCGGACGCTCACTGGAAGAGGACGAGGACATGAAATCATTTTTCAAGCGTTTGTCTTTGACCGGCTTTGCAGTCGCGCTTTCCACAACTGGTTTTGCCGCGGATCTGCCGACCCCGGTTATTGAACATATCCCGGAGATTCCGGCCGTTGGCGGTTGGTATCTGCGCGGCGACATCGGTTACAAGATCTACCAGGCACCGGACATCAAATACGGTACGATCGATTTCTTCGATGAAGAGATGGACGGGACCTTCATGATCGGAGCCGGTGTTGGCTACAAGTGGAACAATCACTTCCGTACGGATCTGACGATCGACTACGAATTTCCGACTGAAGTCAGTGCCAAGGCGGACTGTAGCAGTGTCTGCGGATCGCCGGGATACTCGGTTGAGAAGGCTGACATCGACGTCTGGACATTCATGATCAATGGTTATGTCGATATCGCCACCTGGAACAGGTTCACACCTTATGTTGGCGCCGGTATCGGTGCTTCCTATGTTTCAACCAGCGACATCAACTTCCGCAATCCGGACGGTTCGACAGGCACTTATGAAAGCGACGGCAAGTGGAACTTTGCCTGGGCACTGATGGCAGGTGCCAGCTATGACATCACACCGAACCTGGCTTTGGATGGCGGATATCGCTACCTGAACATCGGGGATGCGCAGTCCAAAACCTTCAGCACTGCCGGCCAGACGTCGCGTATCGAATATGAAGACCTGGCGGCCCACGAGTTCCGTCTCGGCGCCAGGTACACGTTCAACACGACGCATGCTCCGGCCCCGATCATCTACGACAAGGGGCCGATCAGCAGCAACTTCTGATCAAGCTCACTTCGAATGCGTAATGGCCGGTCTCAAAGACCGGCCATTTTGCGTTTGACCGGGAAGTGAATTGACCCGGGCGGCTGAACGTTCTATTCCCGCAGGTGGGACACCCCTCCCCAACGAGGGGCAACTATCTGCGAGGGTAGACAGATATGACAGAGCTTGCCACCAAGCCGGACATGCGTCCGGCCAATCCCCATTTTTCATCCGGACCCTGCTCCAAACGTCCTGGCTGGTCGCTCGACGGGCTTGCCGACGCGCCACTCGGCCGTTCGCACCGCGCGAAGCCCGGCAAGGCGAAACTTGCCGAGGCGATCGAGCTCACTCGAAAGGTGCTCGATGTTCCTGAAGACTACAGGATCGGTATCGTACCGGCATCGGATACGGGCGCGGTCGAAATGGCGCTCTGGTCGATGCTTGGCGCACGTGGCGTCGAGATGCTGGCCTGGGAAAGTTTCGGCAAGGGCTGGGTCACGGATGTGGTCAAACAGCTGAAACTTGAAGATGCGCAGGTGCTGGAGGCTGCCTACGGTGAGCTGCCCGATCTTGCGTCCGTCGATTTTTCCAAGGATGTCGTTTTTACCTGGAATGGAACGACATCAGGCGTTCGTGTTCCGAACGGTGACTGGATCCCCGCCGACAGACAGGGTTTGACCATTTGCGACGCAACGTCCGCTGCGTTTGCGCAGGATCTGCCGTTCGACAAGCTCGATGTGGTGACCTTTTCCTGGCAGAAGGTGCTCGGCGGGGAAGCCGCCCACGGCGTCCTGATCCTGAGCCCGCGTGCCGTGAAACGCCTTGAATCTTATTCGCCGCCCTGGCCGATGCCGAAAATTTTCCGCCTTACGAAAGGCGGAAAGCTCATCGAAGGCGTTTTCCGGGGCGAGACCATCAACACCCCGTCGATGCTCTGTGTCGAAGATTACATCGATGCGCTGAACTGGGCCGACAGTATCGGTGGTCTCACTGCACTCAGAAACCGGGCGGATACCAACCTTCGGGTTCTGGCCGACTGGGTGGAAAAGTCCGGCTGGGCCGACTTCCTTGCGTTGGACCCGGCAACCCGGTCCAACACTTCGGTGTGCCTCAAGATCACCGATCGGGACATCCTGGCGCTTGATGACGCCGGACAAGCTGCATTCGCCAAGTCCATTGCGGCCTGTCTCGATCGCGAAGGGGTCGCCTTTGACATCGGTGCCTACCGCGATGCGCCGTCAGGCCTCAGGATCTGGGCCGGTGCGACGATCGAGGCGGACGATCTGAGGGCGCTGACCGCATGGCTCGACTGGGCGCATGCAAGCGAAAAAGCGAACCTGTTTCAGGCCGCCTGAGCACGTCTCCATTCCTGACTGAACATCCGGGCGGCCGCGCCGCCCGGCACCCACATGCATTCAAGGAGACGTCAACATGGCTCCCAAGGTACTAATTTCCGACAAGCTTTCTCCCGCCGCCGTTCAGATTTTCAAGGATCGCGGCCTGGATGCCGATTTTCTGCCCGACGTTGGCAAGGACAAGGAAAAGCTGCTGGAGATCATCGGCCAGTATGACGGGCTGGCGATCCGGTCCGCGACCAAGGTAACTGAAAAGATCATTGCGGCTGCGGACAATCTCAAGGTTGTCGGCCGTGCGGGCATCGGTGTCGACAATGTCGACATACCCAAGGCGACCGCACGCGGCATCATCGTCATGAACACCCCGTTCGGCAACGCCATCACGACAGCGGAACACGCAATCTCGATGATGATGGCCGTTGCCCGTCAGATCCCTGCAGCAGATGCGTCTACGCAGGCAGGCAAATGGGAAAAGTCGCGCTTCATGGGCCGAGAGCTTACCGGCAAGACGCTTGGCCTTGTCGGGTGCGGCAATATCGGTTCGATCGTTGCGGACAGGGCCATCGGTCTCAAAATGAAGGTCGTCGCCTTCGATCCGTTCCTGACACCGGAACGCGCGGTTTCACTCGGCGTTGAAAAGGTGGAGCTGGACGATCTCTTCGCCCGCTCCGATTTCATTACGCTGCATACGCCTCTGACAGACAAGACGCGCAATATCATCAATGCGGATTCGATTTCGAAAATGCGGACCGGCGCCTATCTGATCAACTGCGCCCGCGGCGGTCTGGCAGACGAGGCGGCCGTCAGGCAGGCTCTGGACGAGGGCAAGCTGGCAGGGGCGGCATTCGATGTTTTCGTGGACGAACCAGCGCGGGAGAATGTCCTGTTCGGTGCGCCGAATTTCGTCTCCACGCCGCATCTTGGTGCATCCACATCCGAAGCTCAGGAGAACGTGGCGCTGCAGGTGGCCGAACAGATGTGCGACTACCTGCTGGAAGGGGCCGTGCGCAACGCGCTGAACATGCCCTCGATCTCCGCCGAGGAGGCTCCCAAACTTGCACCTTTCGTGCGTCTCGCCGAGCAGCTCGGTTCCTTTGCCGGCCAGTTGACCGAAACCGGCATCGAAGGCGTCAAGATCGAATATGCCGGCGCCGTCGGCGACATGAACGTCCAGGCCCTGACCGCAGCCGCCATCACGGGTCTTTTGACGCCTCTCCTTCAGACGGTGAACATGGTTTCCGCGCCGATCCTGGCAAAGGACCGGGGCATCAAGGTCGAAGAAATCCGCAGGGACAAGCAGGGTGCCTACGAAACCTACATTCGTCTGACGGTGATCACGGAACGGCAGGAACGCTCGGTTGCCGGAACCGTTTTTGCGGATGGGAAGCCACGCATCATCCAGGTGAAGGGCATCAACATGGAAGCCGAACTCGGCGAGCACATGCTCTACATCACCAACGAGGACAAGCCCGGTTTCATCGGTCAGCTCGGCATGGAACTGGGCAACAGCGGCGTCAACATCGCGACCTTCAACCTCGGCAGGCAGGCGCCGGGTGCCGACGCGATCTGCCTCGTTGAGGTTGACGGCAAAGTGGATATCGAGGTCATGAAACGGCTGGAGGCTGTTTCGCACGTCAAGCAAGTAAAAGACCTGAGGTTCTGAACCCGTCCGGCGGCTTGAGTAACGTGAAGTAACAGGGCCCGTGAAAACGGGCCCATTTCCACACAGACTGTTCAGAGGCGATACTTTTGCAAGTGTGCCGGTAATCTAGGACGGATTCTTGCCCGCTGCCGCCGGGTTGCCCTTCCGGAACACCCTGCCGTCAAGCGCGACAAGCCCGATCAGGAGCACCGCGAAACCTGCAAGTTGCAGAGCGCTGAGATTTTCTCCGAGGATCAGCCATCCGAACAGCAGGGCACTTGCCGGGACGATCAGCGTGACCAGCGAGGCATTGGTCGCTCCGGCATCCGCCAGAAGCTGGAAATAGATCAGGTAGGCAAGCGCAGTCGCAATGATACCGAGGGCCGCGACATTCGCCCAGGCCGTCATGCTTGTTTCCGTCATGCTCCAGCCGGTGCCAAAATAAAGTGCGACAGGCAACATGATCAGGCTTGATCCGAGCAATTGTCCGGCTGCGGAAACCTGCGGGCGCACCCCCTTGAACCGGCGCGCATATGTGGCGGCGCACGCGTAGGACACGGCCGCGCCGAGGCAGCTCAGCTGCGCCCAGACAGGATCGTTCGCAACGCCGGACAAACTGCTGGACAGCATGATCGCGACGCCTGCAACCCCGAGCAGCACGCCAGCAATCTTGTTCAACGGCAGGCTTTCCTGGCCGGTCAGAACCCCGGCCACGATCACGGTGAAGATGGGAGTGGTCGCGTTCAGGATCGAGGCAAGCCCCGCACCGATCTCAGTCTGCCCGAGAAACAGAAGCGAAAAGGGGATGGCGTTGTTCAACAGGCCCATGAGCAGGAACGGCAGGGCCAGCGCCAGCTTCAGATGGCCAAGCAGCTTCTGATGCCAGAGAACAAGCAGCAGGACAGCACAGGCGCTGGAAACGCGCAGAAAAACGAGAACGAATGGCGGAATCTCGGCAACGGCGACCTTCGCAAACAGGAAGGAGCCGCCCCAGATGGCGCCCAGCACCGTCAGCATGATCCAGTTTCGAAGTGACATCTGATCTATCAATCCCTGTTCGACTGCCCTCCGGTTATCACGATGGCGCACCGGCAAACACCCGAAAAACGAGCGGTTCGCGGCCGAGTGGCTTGCGCGACGCTTTCAGTTCGGCAATGTAGGCAGACATCTTCTGCCGTGTCCGGCAGTTTCAGGAACGATCTTTCCCATGACGCAGACCGACACATCCGCTGAGAACGCCCCCCAAGCCGGGCGGCTCTATCCGTTGCTGATCGCAGCGGCCTGCCTTCTGGGAGCCAACGGTCTTTCGATGACGATGATTGCGGTGCGTGCACGGGTGGAAGGGCTTCCGGACACGAGTATCGGCCTTCTGGGCTCGCTCTATTTCGCCGGTCTCATTTCCGGTGTTCTCCTTGCCCCCTTTCTGATTGCCCGCGCCGGTCATATCCGGGTGTTTGCGGCGCTTGCTTCCATCAGTGCGATTGCCGTTCTTGCGCTTGCCTTTGCGCCGGCAGGCTGGCCATGGATGCTTGCGCGCTTCGTGAGTGGAGCGGCCTTCTGCGGCACGGCGATGGTGCTGGAAAGCTGGCTCAACTCGATTGCCTCCAACACATCGCGCGGACGCATTCTGTCGATCTACCGGATTGTGGACCTGGGTGCGGTGATGGGAGGTCAATTCATCCTGCCCGTCTTCGGGGCATCCGGTTCGGACATCCTTATGGTTCTCGCCGTGCTGTTCTGTTTTGCGGTTGTGCCGATTTCGCTCGCGCGCGGCGGCAACCCGCCCGCACCGCCTGCAAGGCTCGTCAATCCGCTGATGTTGTGGCGGGTTTCCCCCGTTGCCATCGTCGGCATCTTCACCATCGGACTGACAAACGGTGCGTTCCGCATGATCGGCCCGATCTATGCGGAAAGCATCGGGCTCGGGCTGGAGACGGTCGCGGCGTTTATCGCGATCTGGGTTTTTGCGGGTGCGATTTTCCAGTATCCGGCCGGATGGGTCTCGGACAGGGTCGACCGCCGGTTTGTGCTGATCGCCTTCACGATCGGCGCCGGAGCTGCGTGTCTGTTCATCGCGCGCTCAATGACGCAGACCGAACTTTTCCTCGGTGTCTTTTTCTTTGGCGGTTTCGCGCTTCCGCTCTATTCGCTTTCGGCTGCGCACGGCAACGACCACGCCAAACCCGGTCAGTTCATCGATGTTGCGGCCGGGATCATGCTTGCCTTCGGCACCGGGGCGATGATCGGACCTTTCGTGGCGTCCGTTCTCATGGGC
>JGI12316J15310_10000556_pt1 | contig 12155 bp, 10 predicted proteins | sample MarCyaLeptolynsp_FD_15310 | JGI IMG/M metagenome (IMG submission 15310)
GTCCATATCGACCGTTTTCATGACATTAGCCAACCACGAGCCATTCGAAGAATACCCACCGTGGTTCTCTACTACGATATTAATACCCTTACTCGCCCCATAGGCCCCGAGTCTTTTAAGTCCGTCAACAGCGTTGCGCGCTACTTCATCAGCCGTACCTTTGCCAGCAGCGTTTACTCTAATCGTATGTGCGCCCAAAAATTTTGCTACGTCCACCCATTTGTAATGATTTTCAATTGCTCTTGTTCTTGCAGCTTCATCAGCATCACCTAAATCTCCAAGAACGTCACACATGATCAGGCCGACTTGAACTCCGGCTTCTTCACACTTTGCTTTAAAAGCTGTCCAGTAGCTCATGTCATCAGCTTTTCCAAAGTAGAAAGTATTGACCAGTTCAATGGAATTTACACCATACTTAGCAGCCTCTTCTGGAAAATTCATTGGGTCTTGCCCGTCTACAATAATGTCTTCAGGAGATGTCATTAGTGTATTCATAAACCAACCAAAGCCTCCGCGTTCCTGTATATTGCCAAAGTATTTCTTGTGAAGTGACCATTGTGCCAGAGAGATTTGAAAGTCAGAAGTATTGACTTTGTCTGTTTCGCTCTTATATGATTCTGAACCAGAGTTACAGGAGTAAATAAGGAGAATTAGAGCAAGTAGAATGGCCGACCGTGTGAATACGGATTTATAGTGTTTCATTTCAGAGTAAGTGTTTCAAGAGTAAAAAGATATCGCATATTAAAGAAATCCCATAAAACTTTTGGCATTTCCATAAAGGTCAAAATCCTTTGATTTCTCACTTTATTAAGAGAAATAAATTGAGTAGACGACTATGGTCTAATTGATCAAGCCCTACCTTTGTCGCAAATTCCTATTATGTCTAAAATAAACATTGCCATAGATGGCCTCTCAGGCTGCGGGAAAAGTAGCACAGCCAAGGCTGTTGCGAAGACCTTGAGATATAAGTTTATTGATACCGGTGCAATGTATCGAGCGGTGACTCTCTATTTTCTGCAACACAATGTAGATTTGTCAGACCACGATCAAGTAGTCCATGCACTATCGGATATTCAAATCGATTTTGAGTACAATCAGGAATCTCAGAAAAACGAAACAATTTTGAATCAACAAAATGTTGAGCAAGAGATACGAAAAATGTATGTATCTGAAATGGTGAGTCCGGTCTCTGCAATCAAAGAAGTTAGAGTCGCTATGGTGACTCAGCAACAAACCATGGGTAAAACTAAAGGTGTTGTAATGGATGGTAGAGACATAGGCTCCGTTGTTTTTCCAGATGCAGAACTAAAGGTTTTTATGACTGCTAGTACTGAGGTAAGGGCTAAAAGGAGACAGGTTGAATTAGCGGATAAAGGTGAAGAAGTGGCGTTAGAGGAGATTATTGCCAACCTGGAATCTAGAGATTATCAGGACTCGACCAGAGCTGAAAGTCCATTAATCAAAGTGGAAGACGCAATAGAAATTGATACCTCTGATTTGAGGTTCGAAGATCAAGTTCAAAAAGTGTTAAATTTGGCCAACAGTCGTATCGAGAAGGCAGAATAAAGAAGAGGATGCAAGTAACGATAGATCAGAATTCAGGGTATTGTTTTGGAGTGGAATTCGCTATTCAAATGGCGGAAGACGAGATGGTTGATGGGGATCTATATTGCTTGGGTGATATTGTCCATAATAGTATGGAGGTAAAGCGCCTCAAAAACCAAGGTCTTCAAATAATAGATAGAGAAGAGTTAAAAGGGATCAAAGATTCCAAAGTGTTAATCAGAGCACATGGCGAACCGCCAGAGACTTATCAATTAGCATTAGAGAATAATATTGAGTTAATCGATGCATCTTGTCCTGTAGTGCTCAAACTACAGAATAGAGTTAAGGTAGCATATGATAAAATCAATAAGGTAGATGGTCAAATTGTCATTTACGGAAAGACAGGTCATGCCGAAGTAATTGGCCTTACCGGACAGACGAATAATAATGCCATTATTGTAATGGAAGATGCTGATCTCGAAAAGATAGATTTTAACAGACCAGTTACGCTATTTTCTCAAACAACTAAGAGTACTAAAGGTTTCTACAGAATACGATCCATGATCGAGGAGAGAATTCGAGAAGCGAAGGGAAGTTTCGAAGAGATTGACTTTACTGCGAATGATAGCATATGTCGACAAGTCTCAAACCGCGAACCTCAGCTTCAGAAATTTGCCAATGATGTGGATGTAATTGTGTTTGTGAGCGGCAAAAAAAGCTCAAATGGTAAGGCATTGTACGGAGTATGCAAGAAAGAGAATGAGCGCAGCTATTTCGTAGAGAATGAAGATGAGGTGGATTTGAAATGGTTCAAATCTAGTGACAAAGTAGGTATCTGTGGTGCCACTTCAACACCAATGTGGTTGATGCAAAACGTTGCTGATCACATAAAAATATCATTCTCAGAAACTGTCTCGGTATAAGTTTATACCCTGTCGGTCGTGTATAAGAAATTGTGGGTTTTGATAGTCCCTTAAAAAGGTCAGATTAACCCTTTTTTATGAGTGCAAATGTATTATTTTTGCCTCGATTTTGATCAACCTTAGTGATTCGCAACTAAAAGAGTATGTCCAAAACTGTAAAGCTGAAAAAAGGCTTTGACATCAATCTGGCCGGCAAGGCTGAAAAGACAATCGCGAGTACCCCTCCTTCGGAAACGTTTGCTATAAAGCCGACTGATTTTATCGGTATGAAAAGACCTAAGCTCTTTGTGGCTGAAGGCGATACCGTAAAAGCGGGTACACCTGTTCTTTATGATAAGATGCAGGAAAATGTGATGGTCTGTTCACCTGTAAGTGGAGAGATAGTCGAAGTGAAGAGGGGAGCCAAGAGAAAGTTATTAGAAATAAAAATCTTGGCTGACAAAGAAATTGAATACGAGAACTTCCAAACCTATAGTGGTTCTGATTTGCGTAATCTTTCGAGAGAAGATGCACAAACTCAAATGACTAAGGGGGGCGTTTGGTCCAACTTGATTCAAAGGCCGTATGGTGTAGTAGCCAATGAAGGCGATACCCCGAAATCCATATTTATTTCTTCTTTTGATACACATCCGTTGTCTGCTGATATCGCTTTTACCCTCAAGGGTGAAGAAGAAGCATTCAAAGCTGGTGTTGAAATATTGAAGAAATTTACATCGGGCAAGGTTCACTTGAATCACGATTTGAACGGAGAAGTGTCAACAGTATTCGCAAATATCGAAGGAGTTGAAAACAATAAGATTAATGGTCCGCATCCTTCAGGTAATGTTGGTGTTCAAATCCATCATCTGGATCCAATAGGAAAAGGTGAAATAGTTTGGACGATCACCCCTTATGGTGTGGCTCAAATTGGTAAGCTATTCCTTAATGGTATTTATGACGCTTCTAGGTTAGTTGCAGTAGCAGGATCTGAACTGAACAAACCACAGTATTATAAAACATATACTGGCGCGGCCATCAACAAATTAGTAGATGGTAATCTCAAGCAAGATCATGTTAGATTCATAACCGGCAATGTTTTGACTGGCGAGCGAATTGAAAAAGATGGTTACTTAGGTTTCTATGACAATTTATTGTCCGTGATTCCAGAGGGAGACCATGCAGATTTCTTGGGTTGGATTATGCCGAAAAAAGAAGTATTGAGTTTCCACAGAGCATGGGGCTTGTTCTCTTTCCTTAATGGGAAGAATAAGGAGTATGTTCTGGATTCTAACACCAATGGTGAGCCTCGTGCCTTCGTTCAGACAGGTACTTTTGAGAAGGTTACCCCAATGGATATCTATCCTACTTATTTGATTAAGGCTATTATGGCTGAAGATTTCGACAATATGGAGGCGCTTGGTATTTATGAAGTCATTGAAGAAGACTTGGCACTTTGTGAGTATGTGGATGTATCGAAGCACGACATTCAGGAAATTGTAAGAGAAGGACTTGAATTGATGCAAAACGGATAATCGGGATGAAGTTTTTACATAAGATTTTAGAGAAACAGAGGCCTATGTTCGAAAAGGGCGGTAAGCTTGAAAAGCTATACTACCTTTTTGAAGCGGGTGAAACGTTTATGTTTTCGCCAGCTAGTACGGCAAAGAATAAAGGAGTTCAAGTAAGAGATGCGATCGACTTGAAACGAATGATGATGACAGTGGTAATCGCCATGATTCCATGTCTCATCTGGGGTATCTTTAATGTGGGGTACCAGCATCATGTGGCAATTGGAGAAGCAACATCTTTCTTCTCAATTGACAACCTTCTGTTTGGTGCTAGATGGGTGTTGCCAATCGTTTTAGTGGCATATGCTGCTGGTGGTCTTATTGAAGCCGTTTTTGCGGTTGTCAGAAAGCACCCTATCAACGAAGGTTTCCTAGTAACAGGGATGCTAATTCCATTAATCGTTCCTCCAACTATTCCATTATGGCAAGTAGCACTGGCTACTGTATTTGGAGTGGTAGTAGGTAAGGAGATTTTTGGTGGTACTGGCATGAACGTGCTGAATGTTGCTATGACTTCAAGAGCATTTTTATACTTTGCTTACCCACTTCAGATTTCCGGAGATGTTTGGACTCAGTTAAGCGGTGAAACAGCTGTTAATGGCTTTTCTGGCGCTACAGCTCTTGCCGTGGCTAATGAAACATCTATCCAGGGGACACAATCAGTCGTTGAGGGACTTACTCAAGCTAATAGCACTTTGGCCTCACCGTTTGGTGGAGATTTCTTCAGCTTTCAAAACATGTTAATAGGAGGTATCCCTGGTTCAATAGGTGAAACTTCAACTTTAATGGCGCTCATTGGAGGACTGATACTTATCGCTACTGGGGTTGGTAGCTGGAAAATTATTGTAAGTGTTTTCGCAGGAGCTTTCGCCATGGGTACAATCTTTAACCTGGCGGGGGCTAATGAGTTTATGCTTTTACCTGCCCACTATCATTTGGTCTTGGGTGGTCTTGCATTCGGTGCTGTCTTTATGGCGACAGATCCAGTATCTGCCGCTCAAACAGAGACAGGGAAATGGATATATGGAGTGTTAATAGGTATGTTAACTGTGTTGATCAGGGTGTTGAACCCGGCTTATCCAGAGGGCATCATGCTTGCCGTTCTATTTATGAATGTATTCGCTCCACTGATTGACTTTTATGTAGTTCAAGCAAATAAGAAAAGGAGGGTAGCCCGTGCAGTCTAATAGATACATTATCATATTCTCACTAGTACTGACAGCAGTATTAGGAGGTTTGCTTTCTGGAGTATCTCAGGTCTTAGGACCAACTCAGAAGAAAGCACAAGATTTGGATACTAAGAAGCAAATTCTTGGTGCCATTCCTGCTGAGAAAGATGCTTTAGGAGATATGGATGCTGAAGCAATTTTAGCCAGGTATGCAGAAGTAATTAGTAGTGAGGTAACTGATTATCAGGGTAACCTTGTAGATACTAATGAAAAAGGTGGACCAATGGTTGCGGAAGAAGTAAACATTGAGAAAAACTATAAAAAGGCTGTTGAAGATAGGATGTACCCTGTTTTTAAGTACAGTGCCAATGGAGATGAAGCTTACATTCTACCTGTATTTGGAGCTGGTCTATGGGATGCTATCTGGGGCTTTGTTGCCATTAAACCTGATCTGAAAACGGTTAAGGGAATAAGCTTTGATCACAAAGGTGAAACTCCTGGTCTGGGTGCTAGAATCACCTCGGATGAGATTCAAGTACGTTATCGTGAGAAGAGCCTTTATGATGCTAATGGCGAGTTTGTGGCCATTACCATGGTAAAAGGCGAGAAGACTCCTGAAGACAAACTTGGACCAACCAAAGTTGATGGTATGGCGGGAGCCACTTTAACTGCAAACGGAGTAAATGACATGTTGCTGAATTACATCAGTTACTACCAGAAGTATTTTGATAAACACGTTAAAGGTGGCGCTATGTCACTGAATGACCAATAAAGATATGAGTACTGAAACTATAGAAGCACCGGTAGCTAAAGAATCAGAATCTTTACTATCAAAAAGAAGGAAAAAGTTTGTTACTGATCCTTTGAATGATGATAACCCAATTACAGTTCAGGTATTGGGTATTTGTTCAGCACTTGCCGTAACTACACAGATGAAGCCTACAATGGTTATGGCCATGTCTGTAATCTTTGTATTAATTTTCTCTAACCTGATCATCTCTTTGATGAGAAATGCCATTCCTGGCAGGGTTAGGATCATTGTTCAGCTAGCCGTTGTTGCTACTCTAGTAACTTTGGTAAATGAAGTTTTAAAGGCATACGCTTTCGATATCTATAAAGAACTTTCGGTATTCATTGGTTTGATTATTACCAACTGTATTGTCATGGGGCGTCTTGAGGCATTCGCCTTGGGAAATAAACCCTATGATTCAGTACTAGATGGTTTAGGCTCAGGTTTGGGTTACTCTTGGATTATCTTGGCAGTAGCTTTCTTTAGAGAGCTGTGGGGTTCAGGAAAGGTATTTGGGTACGACTTGATGGGTGCAATTGGCTTCGAGAGCTTTTCAGCCAACGGCCTAATGGTTTCTCCGGTAGGAGCGTTCGTTGTACTCGGATTTATCATTTGGGTCCAAAGGTCTAAAACAGGATACGTAGAACATTAAGGAGATAGAATCATGGATTTATTGAATTTAGGTATTAAATCAATCTTTATAGAGAACATGGTATTTTCCTATTTCCTGGGAATGTGTTCTTTTCTTGCAGTATCAAAGAAGGTTTCAACAGCCTTTGGTCTTGGACTCGCGGTAGTCTTTGTTCTGGGAATCACGGTTCCTATGAACTGGTTATTGAATGAATATGTACTGAATGAAGGCGCTTTGTCTTGGTTAGGTTCAAACTTTGCCGAGATTGATCTTTCTTTCTTGAGATTTATCATGTTCATTGCCATTATTGCTGCAATGGTACAGTTAGTAGAGATGACTATTGAGAAATTTTCTCCGTCACTCTACGGATCGCTTGGAATTTTCTTACCATTGATCGCTGTAAACTGTGCGATCCTTGGGTCTTCACTTTTCATGGCGCAAAGAGACTACACGATCGGTGAGGCAACTGTTTTCGGATTTGGCTCTGGAACTGGTTTCTTCTTAGCGATTATTGCACTGGCGGCAATTAGAGAAAAATTGAGATACTCAAACGTCCCTGACGGATTAAAGGGATTAGGGATTACAATGTTTATTACTGGGTTAATGGGCATCGCTTTTATGAGCTTTATGGGGATTTCTATCTAAGAAATCCATAACATAATTTCGAAGGGCTTCATTGAAGCCCTTTTTTTATGCCCTTCCGGAATCCTTCAATGGGTGCTTACGTAAACGCTTACATGCTTTTGAAAAACTTAATGATCCCTCTACTTCTCACACTAGTGACGCTTACAGTCCGTGCTCAACAAATCTCCAGATCCCAGGCCCTGGCCGATATCAACCAGCTAGAAAGCGCCTTCAGAACGTACCATTCAGGCCTAACAAGGTACACGCCATCAGACTCTATTAAGTACTACTTTAATAAGGTGAAGGATGAATTGGGAGACATGGAAGGGGCAGAGTTTTTTGGTAAGGTGACATACTTGTTGAATAAGGTACGTTGCGGTCATACACGATCATCTATGCCACAGCGGGCGAACGAAGCTTTTAAAGCTTCCAGAAAATTTATGCCGATATCAGTTAAGTTTCTCGGAGACCACCTGTTTGTAAGAGATATAGTAGGTGCTATTGGTTTAAAAAAAGGAGATCGGATATTGAGCATCAATGGACTCAACATGGATCAAATCAAAAAAGCAATTTTTGACCACCATTCATCTGATGGATATGTCAATACTAGTAAACATCGGTTAACAGAGCGATACTTCAAATACTACTATCAACTCTATATAGATCCGGATGCTGAGGTATATAATATGAATGTTCAGAGAGGTGAGGAGGTTCTGATGATTAGTGTTGAAGGGGAGAGATGGGATAATCTGTCAGTCTTAGATACACCATTGCCTGAACAGACTGTTCTAACACTGAGCCATAGTGAGGCATATAGCTATATGCGCATAGGGACTTTTGTGAGCTATTATATGGATCGGGAGAACCTTGATTATGAGGCTTTTTTAGAAGAGAGTTTCCAGGACTTAAAGGAAAGAGGTACTGAAAATTTGATTTTAGACTTGAGAGGAAACGGTGGTGGAGATGACAACTATGGAGCATTGTTGGTTTCCTACTTTGCAAAGAGAGATTTTAGATACTTCGATAGAATAGAGGTCACTGATGCTTATCAGGGTTACGGAAATGTCGTCAAGCGTGATGGAATGAATTTGATGACCTCTCATAGGGGCTTATCTGTTTGGGAACCTCAAGAAAATCGGTTTAAGGGTAAAGTATATGTTCTGACGGATGGTTGGAGTTTTTCAACCTGTGCCGATGTGGCCACCGTCTTACATCACAATCAATGGGCTACCTTTTTAGGTGAAGAGACGGGAGGAGGCTACGATGGAAATACCAGTGGGAATTCTAAGACTTTGTTACTTTCTAACTCGGGTATTAGAGTAAACTTGCCGATGTGGAAGTATACAACAGCCAACATAGGCCATGCTTTTCCTGGTCAGGGGGTCATTCCTGATTATCCTGTTGTGCAGTCTTTGAATGAGTTCTTAGCTGGTGAAGATGCAGTGCTCAACAAGGCTATTGACCTAATTGAGCACCGGTAGTCATTACTTATTCTCTGGCGATACCATTTCGTTAATGAGTACTGGCTTACCATAACCCAATTGCTCCAAACGTTTCATTTGCGTTTTGGCATCGCCTACCACTAACCAAAACATCTTGTTTGGATCCAAGTATTCACCTGAGAGGCTTTGAATTTTTTCGACCGACATGTCTCTCACTATCGCTTCGCGATCTTTTACATAGTCGTCATCCCATCCGTATCGGCTAATATTCTGCAGCATTCCCAGTTTAGAACCTGCTGTTTCAAATGCTCTGGCATTACTCTTAATGAGAAAGCTCTGAGTTGTTTCAAGATCCTTTTCAGTAAAGTCCTTAGCATAATCGCTTAGTATTTCCTTAACCAATTGACTAGACTCTAATGTCACATTGGTTCTAACTCCACTGGATATTGTAAAAGCTCCTGTTTCGGTTGTTCCGGAAAAACCAGACCGAATGCCGTAAGTGTAGCCTTTACCTTCTCTCAATTGTTGTGTCAGGCGTGAAGCAAAACCACCACCTCCAAGTATGTAATTCATAACCACTGCTGGGTAATAGTTGTCATCTGTAGCAGCCAGGGCAGGGTAGCCTATCCGAAGCACTGACTGCTTGGCATTAGGTACATCATAGAAAAAGACTTGCGACTTATCAGGGCTTTCAGGTGTTTTATAGACTGGAATTTCGACAGACTTTGCCATCCATTTATCATTCAAGTCTTTAAGAGATTTCATAACCTCTTGCTGACTGATATCTCCGACAACATGCATGGTGGCGACAGACGGAGAAATATTCTTTTCATAGAAGGCCTTTAGGTCATCCACCCTGATTTGGTTTACAGAAGATTCTGACCCCAGAATGTTCTTCGATCTAATGTTGTCCTTTCCATAGATGAGAATGTTATAGGCGTTGGCGGCAATGGCATTAGGATTGGCCTCTTGTTGCTTGATTGAACTGATTACGCTTTGCTTTCTCAGAGTGAATTCCTGTTCATCCCAACGCGGTTCTAAAAGCATCTCTTCCACCAAATCCATGGTTTTTTGATAATTGCGCTTTAGTGTATTTCCCGTAACAGTGATGCGTTCTGTGCCAGCAAAAATATTAATTGATGCGCCCAATTGCGCGATAGCTTCTTCCAATTCTTTAGGCGATTTAGACTGAGTACCCTGTGTCATAAGGTTAGCAGTTAGGTTAGCCACACCAACCTTGTTGATGTCGTCCAGCAGTAGACCACCTTCTATTGAAATATTGAATTGAACAAGAGGTACTTCATCGTTTTCTATCCCTAAGACCCTCATGCCATTGTCTAACTGGGACTTCCAGACTTCCGGAATCACCACTTCCGGAGATTCACCGTAGGGGGGTTCCAGTGTCCTGTCAAAAGTTGAAGGTGTTCTCTCATATTCTGCTTGAATTGTGGCATCAAATGTTTCTTCTGCCCCTTGTACTATCTTCTCTTCTACGACACTAGCCTTTACTGAACCACTAAGTGCCTGGGCAGTTCTACCTCTGGGTACCATACTAGTGGCAATGAAGTTTTTTCCCTTAATATACTTGTTATAGACACCCATTACATCTTCGACTGTCACATCCAAAATGTTTTGAACATCTTGTTTGACAAAGCCTGGGTCATTTGCGAAAATATTGTATTGGGCCAGCTGAAAGCCTTTTCCAAGAACACTACTTAAGCCATTATAAAAGCCTGTTTCTTGGCCGGCTTTTATACGGTCTAAGTCTTTTTGAGGAATACCCTCATTCTCAAATTTTGTAAAAGCTTCTTGAACTGCATCCGCAACATCGTCCAGGTTTTTATCTGAGAAAGCACGAACCGATAATTGGAATTGTCCGGCCAACTCAGAGCTTCTGCTACCCATTCTTACGCCAGAGCTGAGTTTTTTGTCTTCTACTAATACTTGATAGAATGGAGCCTGCTTGCCTCTGGACAGGTATTGTCCAAGTACATTTAGCGCATAAGAATCTGGATGATAGAGTTCGACAGTAGGCCATACCATAGTAAGCTCAGGTAATCTGGCGAAATTATCTTCATGGTAGAGCCTCACAGTTTCTTTAACGATGCCAGATCTCTTCTCAAGAGGGGAGATATCTTCTCCACGAGGAATCTCATCGAAGTACTTTTTCACCCATGTCTTTGCCTGGCCCGGTTCAAAATCACCAGCAATTACAAGTGTTGTGTTATTAGGAACATACCATCTTCTAAAGAACTGTTTGACATCATCCAGTGTAGCCGCTTGAAGGTCTTCCAATGAGCCTATAACCTGCCAGTTATAAGGATGATTGCTCGGATAGAGCTGCTTGTCAATAATGTATGAAGTATGACCATAAGGCCTGTTATCAACGCTTTGACGCTTTTCATTTTTAACCACTTGCTTTTCTTTGGCAAGCACAGGATCAGTTACCGTATTGATAAACCAACCAAGTTTATCAGCCTCTGCCCAAATCATTTTTTCCAAGGCATCTTTGGGTACTGTTTGAAAGTAGTTGGTACGGTCTCTACTGGTAGAACCATTGGCACCAGAACCTCCAATTCTTGCACTCATTTTATCTAGACCGCCTTTACCGAGGTTTTCGGATTCCAGAAATAACAGGTGCTCAAAAAGGTGGGCAAAGCCCGTTCTTCCTTCAATTTCTCTTGCAGAACCTACATGAGTTGTTAGCGCCACTGCCACTACAGGGTCCGATTTGTCCACATGGAGGATCACCTCAAGCCCATTGTCTAGGGTGAATTTTTCGTAGTCTACTTTAAAGTCGGGCTGATCTACTGGGCCTGAAGACTGACAAGACCAAAAGAATAGAGATAGCCCAAGAGCTATTGAAATATGAAGTTTAAACCTTTTCATAAGTTAATTTTAGAAATCAGACGATTATAGGCAATTAATCATCGAGTCGCAATCAACTTTGACTAAGGATTGTTAAAAGAATGCGAAAAGGAGAGCTTTTAGTCGCGTATGGCGATGGTAGAGATATTAATCCCCTGGATATCGGTACCATTGGCATCAACAGTCAAACCGACCCACCCTTCCGCAGCACTTGATCTAAAAGGTAAATACGCAATATCATTCCAGATCAGAAGACTTGATGTAGTCAATTCGCCATTTCTGAATTGGCTAACAAACATATCTTCATTACTGGCATCAATAATAATGTTACCGTCAATGATAGTGCCATCTGGGAGTAGTCTCAATCCCTGAAAAGACTGTTCAGTACCGAAAATCTCAAAATCCGAGTCATCACCCGAAATCGAAAATCCGTTTACAGCCCTTACCGTCAGTAGGATATTATCTGTCCAGGTAACCAACTGAAACAAAAGGTCTGCTGAACTATTACCGTCCAGATCTAAGTTGGCTTGGAAGAAAGTAGAATCTCCTGTCTGCAGAGATTGAGCAAAGGAAATCTCTGAAACATCAGAGCTATATACTACATCTACTTGGCTTG
>JGI12316J15310_10000060_pt42 | contig 12121 bp, 13 predicted proteins | sample MarCyaLeptolynsp_FD_15310 | JGI IMG/M metagenome (IMG submission 15310)
ACATCCTCGATCGTGCCGGCCGTTAAGCAGGCACGCGATAACGGTCTCCTCGTCATTGCGCTCGACACTCCGCTCAGCCCGATCGATGCAGCGGACGCCACCTTTGCGACCGACAACTTCCTTGCCGGTGAGCTGATCGGCAAGTGGGCAGCAGGCGCACTTGGCGACAAGGCAGCCGATGCCAAGATCGGCATGCTTGATCTTGCCATCAGCCAGCCGACGGTTGGCGTTTTGCGCGACCAGGGCTTCCTGCAGGGCTTCGGCATTGACCTCGGCGACCCGAACAAGTGGGGCGATGAGACCGATTCACGTATCGTCGGCAACGACGTGACACAGGGCAACGAGGAAGGTGGCCGCCGCGCCATGGAAAACCTTCTTGCGAAAGATCCGATGATCAACGTCGTCTACACGATCAACGAACCTGCAGCTGCCGGCGCATATGAAGCGTTGAAGGCCATCGGACGCGAAAACGATGTTCTCATTGTATCCGTCGACGGTGGCTGCCCGGGTGTGCAGAACGTCAAGGACGGCGTCATCGGCGCAACATCGCAGCAATACCCGCTGCTGATGGCTTCCCTGGGCATCGAAGCCATCAAGACCTGGGCCGACAGCGGCAAGAAACCTGAGCCGACACCGGGCAAGGACTTCTTTGACACAGGCGTCGCCCTTGTCACGGATAAGCCCGTGGACGGCGTCGACTCCATCGACACCGCCAAGGGCACGGATCTCTGCTGGGGCTAAAGAGGCGAAGGATCCGGGAGGCAAGTCACTTGCCTCCCGGTTTTTCTCGAATTCTGGATCAGAACCGACAAGGGTGGGCGGTTGCGTGACTGTTTGATCCGCCACGGGAGAGGAATAGATGTCTCAAACCAAGGAAGGGACCGAGAACTTCGAAGCTGCTGCTAACAGAGCGGACTCGGTCGCCGAATTCGAAGATCACCGGCGCGGCTTTCTTGGAAAGGTGCAACACACACTGCATGCCAATCCATCACTGGTGCCGCTGATTGTTCTCATTGTCGCGATTATCGTTTTCGGCCTGCTGTTGGGGTCCAAGTTCTTTTCGCCTTTTGCGATGACGCTGATTCTGCAGCAGGTGCAGATCGTGGGCATCGTGGCAGCAGCGCAAAGCCTGATTATCCTGACGGCCGGTATCGACTTGAGCGTCGGCGCAATCATGGTTTTTTCTTCGGTGATCATGGGACAGTTCACTTTCCGCTATGGCATTCCGGCACCCGTCGCGGTTGCCTGCGGCCTTGCAGCCGGCACCATGATCGGGGCGCTCAACGGCTGGCTCGTCAGCCGGGTCAAGCTTCCGCCTTTCATCGTTACCCTGGGCATGTGGCAGATCGTTCTGGCAACGAACTTTCTGTATTCGGCCAACGAAACCATCCGTTCGCAGGAAATCGAAGCCAACGCTCCCTTCCTTCAGTTTTTCGGCACAAAATTCAATATTGGCGGTGCGGTGTTTACGGTCGGCGTGATCTTCATGCTTGGCCTGATCCTGGTGCTTGCCTACGCGCTCCGACACACGGCCTGGGGGCGCCATGTCTATGCGGTTGGGGACGATCCGGAAGCGGCCGGGCTGTCGGGGGTAAACGTCCACAGAACCCTGATGTCCGTCTATATGCTGTCCGGTCTCATCTGCGCCTTTGCCGGCTGGGCCCTGATCGGGCGCATCGGGTCGGTGTCGCCGACATCGGGGCAGCTCGCGAATATTGAAAGCATCACCGCGGTGGTGATCGGCGGCATCTCGCTCTTCGGCGGCCGCGGGTCGATCCTCGGCTCCTTGTTCGGAGCACTTATCGTCGGCGTTTTCACTCTCGGACTGAGGCTTCTGGGCGCAGACGCTCAGTGGACCTTCCTTCTCATCGGCCTTCTCATCATCGCTGCCGTGGCAGCCGACCAGTGGATCAGAAAGGTATCGGCATAATGTCTGACAGTGTTCCCATTGTAGAGGGTCGCGGCATCGTCAAACGCTACGGCCATGTCACCGCCATCGATCATTCCGATTTCGAGCTGCGCAACGGCGAAATCCTGGCGGTCATCGGCGACAACGGCGCTGGAAAGTCGTCGATCGTCAAAGCGATCTGCGGCGCAACGATACCCGACGAGGGCGAAATCCTGATCGACGGCAAGAAGGTCAATTTCACGTCTCCAACTGAGGCGCGGGATATGGGAATTGAGATCGTCTACCAGACCCTCGCCATGTCGCCCGCCCTGTCGATCACCGACAACATGTTCATGGGGCGCGAAATCCGCAAACCCGGGTTCATGGGCAAATATCTGCGGCAGCTCGACCGGCCTGCCATGGAAAAATTCGCCCGTGACAAGCTCACCGAGCTTGGACTGATGACTGTGCAATCGATCAACCAGACTGTTGAGACGCTGTCAGGCGGACAGAGACAAGGTGTTGCGGTGGCAAGGGCAGCAGCGTTTGCGACGAAGTTCATCATCATGGACGAGCCAACTGCAGCCCTTGGTGTCAAGGAAAGCCGGCGGGTTCTCGAACTTATCCTGGACGTGAAGTCGCGCGGTATTCCGATCATCCTGATCAGCCACAACATGCCGCATGTCTTCGAGGTCGCGGACCGGATCCACATCCATCGTCTCGGCAAACGTCTTTGCACCGTCAAACCCGGCGACTGCTCGATGTCCGATGCGGTGGCCCTGATGACCGGCGCCATGGAACCACCCAAAGAGGTCGCGGCTTGACGGTCGGACCAACACTTATCTAACAGTGACCCGGCTCGCCCGGGTCACCTTTTTGAGGAATGAACAGTCTGGACTGTCTATGTTTTTGATCTGTGGTGAAGCTCTTTTTGACCTTTTCGGCGAAGCTGGTGCCGAAGACAGCGTTTCCTATGATGCCAGGATCGGTGGCTCGCCGTTCAATGTGGCGATGGGACTGGCGCGTTTGGGCGAAGATTCTGCCTTTTTCGGAGGGATATCAACAGATGCCCTCGGTGAGCGACTGATCGAAAAGTTTCGCAAAGAAGGCGTCTCTGACCGTTACGCGCTGCGAACGGACTATCTGACCACGCTGAGCCTGGTTCAAAAGGACACACACGGCCATCCGGCCTATACGTTTTACGGCGCAAACGCCGCTGACCGCATGGTTGGATTGGAGGATCTGCCTGATTTCGACGATCCGCCGCTATTCCTGCATCTGGGGTCCTACACGGCGCTGGTCGAACCCGTGGCAGGGACTTTGAAAGCCCTGATCAAGCGCGAACGCACCCACACCCTGGTCTCGTTCGATCCGAACATACGCCCGACCGTGGAACCTGACCTGGCGCTGTGGCGGCAGAATACCGAAGATCTTGCCCCGCTCGCCGATGTCATCAAGGTGAGCGACGAAGATCTGGCTCTGATCGCTTCGGATGAAGAAATCTCCGGCATTGCCCGCAGATGGGTTGCGGGCGGCACTGCGCTCGTCATCGTCACCCGTGGCAGCGAAGGCGCCCTCGCCTTCAGCCGCTCCTTTGAAACGGGATGTCCCGGTGTTCAGGTGAAGGTGGAAGATACGGTCGGTGCTGGCGACACCTTTCAGGCGGCCTTGCTTGCGGGGCTCAAAAGGCTTGGGGCAACTGACAGGAATTCGTTGGCAGAACTTGACGAGCAGCGCGTCAATCGTCTTCTTGAATTCGCGGTTCAGGCTGCGGCAATCACCTGTTCGCGCCGCGGTGCCGATCTTCCGCGGATTGCGGAATTGCAAAAAGATTGGTCAAAGCTCATTTGAGGGGCTGACAAACGATTTAAATCGATTTAAAAGCCCTCCGGGTTCTGCCGCAGCCGCAAGGCGGCACGGTAACAGACAAGCTGTGAAGGAGTGTCCCATGGCGGTACGCGTCATTGAAGTTCAGGAATTCGACCTAGTCGTGTTCGGAGCATCCGGAGATTTGGCGCACCGCAAGCTTCTTCCTGCTCTCTATCACCGTCACGCGGACGGGCAGATGCCCGAAAACGCCCGCATCATCTGTAGTGCGCGCCGCGACTATACCGACGACGACTATCGGGCCTGGGCGGAAAACGCCCTTAAGGAACACGTCAAGGATCTTGACGACGAGCATCTCACCCAGTTCCTCAAGCGGCTTCACTACGTGAAGATCGATGTCGCCAGCGGCAAGGGGTTCGAGGACCTGAAAACGGTTCTGGATGAGCGCGAGGATGTCATCCGCGCCTTTTATCTGGCGGTCGGGCCAGACCTCTTCGGCACGATCTGCGAAAATCTCGGCAGGATCGGCGTGGTCAACAAACACGCACGCGTGGTGATGGAAAAGCCGATCGGCAAGGACGGGGCCTCCGCCAAGGCCCTGAACGACACGGTCGGAGCCGTGTTCAGGGAAGACCAGATCTTCCGCATCGATCACTATCTCGGCAAGGAGACGGTTCAGAACCTGATGGCGCTCCGCTTCGCCAATGCCCTGTTCGAACCGCTCTGGAACGCAGCGCACATCGACCATGTCCAGATCACCGTCGCTGAATCCCTCGGAACCGGTGGGCGCGCCGGATACTACGACACGGCCGGCGCTTTGCGGGATATGGTTCAGAACCACATTCTCCAGCTCTTGTGCCTTGTCGCGATGGAGCCGCCGGAATCCATGGATGCGGACAGCGTCCGCGACGAAAAGCTGAAAGTCCTGAAGGCCCTTACCCCGATTGATGCCCAGAGCACCGACAAGCTGACCGTGCGCGGCCAGTATCGCGCCGGTGCATCCGCGGGTGGCGCCGTGCCGGGCTACCTTGAAGAGCTGGGCAACGACGAGAGCCGGACGGAAACCTTCGTCGCGCTCAGAGCCGACATTGCCAACTGGAGATGGGCGGGCGTTCCGTTCTACCTGCGCACAGGCAAACGCCTGGCCCAGCGGGTGTCGGAAATCGTCGTTCAGTTCCAGCCGATCCCGCATTCCATTTTTGACACCGAAACCGGCAAGATTACCGCCAATCGCCTGATCATCCGCCTGCAGCCGGACGAAGGCGTGCAGATGCAGATCATGATCAAGGACCCAGGTCCCGGGGGCATGCGTCTCAGGCAGGTCCCGCTCGACATGAGCTTCGCGGACGCTTTCAAGGTGCGTAATCCGGACGCTTACGAGCGCCTCATCATGGATGTGATCCGAGGCAACCAGACCCTGTTCATGCGCCGTGATGAGGTCGATGCGGCCTGGGCCTGGATCGACCCGATCCTCACGGCCTGGGCGGCATCCAAGGAGACGCCCAAGGGATATACCGCCGGCACCTGGGGGCCATCGGCTTCCATCGCCCTCGTAGAGCGCGACGGACGCACATGGTCGGAGGAAGACGGCGTCTAGGAAGCTTTCACGGGCGCGTGCCCGTTGATTGTCTGTTTTTTAAATCGATTAAATAAACAAATGGGCAAACCCGCCCTATGTGCCGAAAGACACCCCACCCAGCCTGAAACGGCGAGGAAAGGACCAGAACAATGACAATCCAGGATCGCATCGGCGACGTTACGGAACGGATCGTCAAACGCAGTCAAGACACCCGCTCACGCTATCTGGACAGGATCGGCAAGGCGGCTGAACAGGGCCCGCAGCGGTCGCGGCTTTCGTGCGGCAACCTTGCGCATGGATTTGCAGCCTGCGGCGTCTCCGACAAACAGGCGCTTTCAGGAGATGTCGTCCCGAACCTTGGCATCATTACCTCCTATAACGACATGCTGTCGGCGCACCAGCCTTACGAAACCTACCCCGCGATGATCCGCAAGGCAGCCCATGAAGTCGGCGCGGTGGCCCAGGTCGCCGGTGGCGTTCCGGCCATGTGCGACGGTGTTACCCAAGGCCAGGACGGCATGGAACTGTCGCTGTTTTCCCGCGACGTTATCGCGATGGCAGCGGCGGTTGGCCTGTCACACCAGATGTTCGATGCGGCGGTCTTCCTCGGCATCTGTGACAAGATTGTCCCTGGTCTTGCGATCGCCGCGCTTTCCTTCGGACACCTGCCCGCGGTCTTTGTTCCGGCAGGCCCGATGACGACGGGCATTTCAAACGACGACAAGGCGAAGGTCCGTCAGCTTTATGCTGAAGGAAAGGTGGGGCGCGACGCGCTTCTTGAAAGTGAATCCAAGGCCTATCATTCCCCCGGCACCTGCACCTTCTACGGCACGGCCAATTCCAATCAGATGCTGATGGAGATCATGGGACTGCACATGCCCGGCTCCTCTTTCATCAATCCGGGCACCCCGCTGCGTGATGCGCTGACAAGGGAAGCCGCCAAGCGCGCCCTGGCGATTTCAGCGCTCGGAAACGAGTACACACCGGCAGGCGAAATCATCGACGAAAAAGCGATCGTCAACGGCGTGGTTGGTCTTCATGCCACGGGCGGCTCCACAAATCACACCATGCACCTGGTCGCCATTGCGGCCACGGCTGGCATAAAACTGACCTGGGACGATATTTCCGAGCTGTCCGACGTCGTGCCGCTTCTCGCTCGGGTTTACCCGAACGGCAAAGCCGACGTGAACCATTTCCAGGCCGCCGGCGGCCTAGCCTTCCTCATTCGTGAGCTTCTATCGGACGGCTACTTGCATCAAGATGTCAAAACCGTCTACGGCACGGATCTGTCCGGCTATACGGTGGAAGCCAAGCTGGATGAAAACGGCGATATCCTGCGCGAGGACGCGCCTGCGATCTCCGGCGACGAAACCGTGCTGGCACCGCTTTCCAAGGCCTTCCAGCCAACGGGTGGCCTGAAGATGCTCAGCGGCAATCTCGGCAAGGCCGTGATAAAGGTTTCGGCGGTCGCCGAAGAACGCCATGTCATCGAGGCACCCGCGCGGGTCTTTCATTCCCAGGATGCCTTCCTCGACGCCTTCAACAAGAAGGAACTGAAGGGCGACGTTGCCGCGGTCGTGCGCTTCCAGGGGCCCAAGGCGATCGGTATGCCCGAGTTACACAAACTGACGCCTTGCCTCGGCATCCTCCAGGACAAGGGCTACAAGGTCGCGCTGATCACCGACGGCCGCATGTCAGGCGCATCCGGCAAGGTCCCCGCGGCAATCCACGTCACGCCGGAAGCGGAAAACGGCGGCCCGATCGCCAAGATCCGCGACGGTGACATGATCCGCATCGATGCGGTCACCGGCGAACTGAAGGTGCTCGTGGACGAGAAGGAATTCGCTGCCCGCCCGGTTGCTGTCGCCGATCTCAGCGGGCATCAGGCCGGCGTCGGCCGCGATCTTTTCACAGCCTTCCGCGCCAATGTCGGCACGGCGGACAGCGGCGCGCACGTGTTCGGCGCATAAGCAAGAAATCTGGGAGAATTCAATGGCACAGGATATCGCAAAAATAGAAACGGTGATGTGCGCCGCACCCGTCATCCCGGTTCTGGTTGTCGAAGATCCGCAAAAGGCTGTCCCTATGGCAACGGCTCTTGTAAAGGGCGGTCTGCCTGCAATCGAAATTACGCTGCGGACCGAACGCGCGCTGGAGGCCATTGAAGCGGTCAGCAAGCATGTGGAGGGCGCAATTGTGGGTGCCGGAACGGTGTTGAATGCAAAGCAATATGATGCCGCCGTCGCTGCCGGGTCCAGGTTCATCGTTTCGCCAGGGGCCACGAAAAACCTACTCGATGCAGCCGAGGGCCACAGCGTTCCGCTTCTCCCGGGCGCTGCGACCGCTTCGGAAGTCATGTTTCTTCTCGAGCACGGCTATGAGCGGTTGAAATTTTTCCCGGCTGAACAGGCCGGAGGGGCGTCCTATCTGAAATCGCTGTCCTCTCCACTGGCGGCGGCCAAGTTCTGCCCGACGGGAGGCGTGAGCCTGGACAAGGCCCCGGCGTATCTTGCCCTCCCGAATGTCCTGTGCGTTGGCGGGTCCTGGATCGCGGACGCCAAGGCGGTTGCGTCCGGAGACTGGGCAGGCATCGAAGAGCGGGCCCGCGCGGCGAGCGGGCTCAACAGCTGACCGGCCCGATGCCGGTCTGAAACGAAAATAGATCGGGTCGCTCAGGCGTCTTCGGTCTCTGCGGGCGCTGCTTCGGCTTCCTCCGGGATTTCCGGCCGGTCTGTTTCTTCCAGCGTCCGGTCCCAGAGAAGCCGCAAGCCGGCGGATTTGTCGTTTCGCCACGCAAATTCGGCAACCACCGGCTTGTTGAACTTGTTCATGGTCAGAAGCACTTCTTCCGGCAGGGCGGTGAGCCCGTTGGCCTTGACCTTGCAGCCGTTCTTGGCAGCATCGAGAATCGTGCCCTCTATCTCCGTGATACCTTCCAGATCGGCGATCGTCACCGGTATCTTGACGTCGTTTCGCTTTTCCCGGCGTTTGTCGCTCACTTTGCTTTCGCTGGATACAAACACCAAAGACGCGTCATTCCCCTTGACCGAGGTCACTTTGGCCTTGGTAAGTTTTCGCGCACCCGAGAAACGGATACCGATGTTCTTGTAAAGCTCCTCAACATGCTCGGAGGTCACTTTGCAACCCCACTCGTTCACATTGCTGATCACGGCGTCGACAATTGCGAGTGTGTCGAAATCAACGACCTGAACGTCTTCACTGGCTTCAGGATTTTCTTGAAGATGTGTAAGAGCGGGATCCGTATTCTCGTTGCTCATGGGTCTTAAACACCTGAGGGCTTCTTCTGTTTGTCGGCTTTGCGGAGCAAGCGCGCATATCCGATCATGCGCCGAAACTCCTAATTTCCCGTCAATTCCGAGGTCTTTCCGCCGCCACGTGGGCAAAGCAGCCCCTTCCCCGCACACACCCGGGGAACCCATTCTTCATAAAAAATCTCCCCTCCCTCAGAAGCCTGTGCTAATTGGAGCGCTGTCTGCCATGACCGAAATCCGGATAGTTAAATCGATTTAAGAGGAAGTCTCATGACACTCGAAGCGACACTTGCGTCTCTTACGCGACAGTCTGAAAAGTTGAACACCACCACGCTTCGAAATCTGTTCGCCGATGACCCGGACCGTTTCGAGACCTTCTCGGCAAGCACGGACGACCTTTTGCTCGACTACTCGAAAACGAAAATCGACGGTGACGCCTTGGCCGGACTTCTGTCGCTTGCGGTTGAAGCAGACGTCGAAGGCCGGCGTTCAGCCATGTTCGCGGGCGAAAAAATCAACGAGACCGAAAAACGTGCGGTGCTTCACACCGCGCTCCGCAACAGATCCGACAAGCCCGTCATTGTCGACGGGGAAGACGTTATGCCGGATATCCGCTCCGTCCTCGACGCCATGGCAGACTTTGCAGAAGCGGTCCGGTCTGGCGAACTGGTGTCTTCGTCTGGCGCCCCTTTCACCGACGTTGTCAATATCGGCATTGGCGGGTCCGATCTCGGCCCGGTCATGGCCACACTTGCGCTGGCGCCGTATCACGATGGCCCTGAACTGCACTACGTCTCCAACGTGGACGGGGCGCATATCGCAGATACACTTGAAAAGCTTGACCCGGAAACAACGCTCATCATCGTCGCGTCAAAGACATTCACGACCATTGAAACGATGACCAACGCTGCAACCGCGCGCAAGTGGATTGCATCGACCCTCGGTGAAGAGGCGGTTGGCAAGCATTTTGCGGCGGTATCGACCGCACTCGACAAGGTTGCCGCATTCGGCATCGACAGCGCGCGCGTCTTCGGTTTCTGGGACTGGGTCGGCGGACGCTATTCCATCTGGTCGGCGATCGGCTTGCCGCTGATGATCGCAATCGGTCCCGACGCGTTCAGCGACTTTCTCGAGGGTGCCCATGCGATGGATGTCCATTTCCAGGAAGCGCCGCTTGAAGGCAATCTGCCGGTCTTGATGGCCCTTGTCGGCATTTGGCACCGGGATGTTCTGGGCTACGGCGCAAGGGCCGTTTTGCCCTACGACCAGCGCCTCTCCCGCCTTCCTGCCTATCTTCAGCAACTCGACATGGAATCCAACGGCAAGCGCGTGAAGCTGGACGGAAACCCGGTTGATATGGACACGGGTCCCCTCGTCTGGGGGGAACCGGGCACCAACGGTCAGCACGCCTTCTACCAGCTGCTGCATCAGGGCACGACGGTCATTCCCTGCGAGTTTCTCATCGCGAAGGAAGGCCATGAGGACGACCTGCGTCATCACCACGAGCTTCTGACGGCCAACTGTCTTGCCCAGTCCGAAGCGCTGATGCTCGGACGGACACTTGAGGAAGCAAAAACGATACTCGCGGCGTCCGGGATGTCTGAAGGCGACGTGGCGCGGCTTGCGCCGCACAAGGTGTTCCCTGGTGACCGGCCGTCCGTTACCCTCGTTTACGACAGATTGACCCCTTACGCGCTTGGACGTCTGATCGCGCTATACGAGCATCGCGTCTTTGTTGAAGGCGTCATATGGGGTATCAACTCGTTCGATCAGTGGGGCGTTGAACTCGGCAAGGAACTGGCGACCGCGCTCCTGCCCATGGTCAAGGGCGACGCGCCGGCAGACGGAAAAGATGCATCCACACGCGGCTTGCTTTCGGTACTGAAGAACTGATCGCAACCGCCATACTTTCGCCCAACGGACTCTATCTGTTCCTGATCATCGAAAGACTCTGCCCGGACAACAAGTTGGGTTTTGTGTACTGTAGGAATTGATAGATTGCCCCAGCGCGCAAAGCAGCTTAATCTTGGCAAGACTTTAAACTATTGAAATTGCCGCACCCAGCGGTCTTGAAGGGAGTTACCTTTAATGAAGAAGTTAGTTCTGCTCGCTGCAATAGGCGTTGCTTTGGCAGGGTGCCAGTCTGACAGCCAGACGGACCGTGCCCTCGTCGGTGGCGGCCTTGGCGCTGCAACCGGTGCCGCGATCGGTGCTGCAGCGACGGGCGACGTCGGCGGTGCGCTTGTAGGTGGTGCAATCGGTGCAGCCGGTGGTGCAATCGTTGGCGCTGCAACGACACCGAAGAACTGCGTTGCCTACGATCGTTACGGCAACCCGTATCGCGTCGCTTGCCCGTAACAAAAAACCTGCAACCCTGACTGTGTGACAATGCCGCGGATCGGTAGGATAAAATCATGAAAAAACTGTTTTTTGTTGCTGCCGCTGCGGCGCTTCTTGCTGGCTGTCAGTCGGACAGCCAGACTGACCGGGCACTTGTAGGTGGCGGCCTCGGAGCCGCGACCGGTGCCATCATCGGTGCCGCAGCCGGAGGCGGCGTTGGTCCGGCCCTCGCCGGCGCAGCAATCGGTGGCGCGGGCGGTGCCATTGTCGGCGCCGCGACAACACCGAAGAACTGCGTCGCCTATGACCGGTATGGAAATCCCTACCGCGTCGTCTGCCCCTGATCAAAATGCACCAGATTGGTTCCGCGCGTTAACGGGCCATTTAGGTTACGCATTCCATAATGAGTTTCATTGGATTTGAGCGTTCCGACCGGGCTTGAGATCGGAAGCGACCGTATGTGTACGGTTTGCGTTCCTGGTTCTAAAACCTCCGGCCGTGACCTTCAGAACCGATTGGCGCCGATTCGGCTGTACCTCGTAGGAGCGGCGTGCCTGGCAGATCAATTTCATCTGCCAAGGCTACCTTACCTGGGTTCAGCCAAAGCCGTCGCCAGATCACACTCATTTTGAGGTCGTATCCGAAATGAAACAAATTCTGGTCGTGGCTGCGGTGGCCACCCTCCTCGCCGGCTGTTCTTCAAGCAGACAGACAGATCGTGCAATCATTGGCGGCGGCCTGGGTGCCGCAACCGGCGTTATCGTTGGCGCAGCTGTGGGCGCAGGCGCTGCGCCTGTCATTGCCGGCGCAGCCCTTGGCGCGGCCGGTGGTGCCGCAATCGGCGCGGCCACGACACCAAACTAGAGCATCGGTCGATAAGTGTGCACATTTGACCGTATCTCCTTCGTCTGCTGACGAGGCGGATTGCCCGCCGTGGTGTTTCCCACCACAAGGGCGATCCAACGATGTCAGCGGGCAAAGGAGACCGGCCCTTCGGGTGCAAGCGCATTGATAAAGCTTGGATAACCGGCTCTTGGTAAGAATCTGTTAACCATACATCTCCACGCTGGCTGAGCTTATCGCTTTGCTGGGGAGCATGGATGAAACTGATTCTTGCTGTTGCAGCCCTCGCCTTCCTGCTGGCCGGTTGCGCCAACACGGAAAGCCAGCGCGACAGAATGCTGATTGGAGCCGGGCTGGGTGCAGCCACCGGAG
>JGI12316J15310_10001776_pt2 | contig 12095 bp, 10 predicted proteins | sample MarCyaLeptolynsp_FD_15310 | JGI IMG/M metagenome (IMG submission 15310)
GGGAACTGAGCGCAGTTTCTTCGACCGTTCCGAAAAAGGGCATATCGACGCCGTACGCGCAAAAGAGTCCGGGTTTTCGGGCGGGCTGTTTGCCATGTTCGTACCATCCAATCCCGATCAGGACTTTTCCAAACCCTTCGACCCGAATGATCCGGTCAATTTTCAGGAAGTCCCGCAAAAGCAGGCGCTCGATTTCACGCTGAGGATGCTGGAGCGCGCCGAACAGATCGAGGCCGCTTCCGGGGGAGAAATCGTGATCTGCAGGTCCGCGGAAGAGAACCGCGCAACCGTCGAAGCGGGGAAGATGGCCATCAGCCTTCATATCGAGGGTGCCGAGGCGATCGACACGGAGTTTCGCGCTCTTGAAGACCTCTACAATCGCGGTCTGCGATCGCTCGGGTTGGTATGGAGCCGGGAAAATGCCTTTGGGTCGGGTGTTCCGATGGCCTATCCGGCATCACCCGACACCGGTCCGGGCCTGACCGCTGCCGGGCGGGCGCTTGTGCAGGAATGTAACAGGCTCGGGATCCTGCTGGACGTCTCCCATCTCAATGAAAAAGGGTTCTGGGATCTGGCCGGGATCACCGACAGACCGATCGTCGCAAGCCACTCGAACGCGCATTCGATCTGCGAAAGCAGCCGTAATCTGACCGACAGACAGCTGGCCGCCATCAGGGAAAGCAAGGGACTTGTCGGCGTCAATTTTCACGTTGCCTTTCTGCGCCCGGACGGAAAACACCAGAAGGACACACCGCTTGAGGTCGTTGCAGATCACGTCGCCTATCTTGTCGATCACCTCGGCGAAGATCACGTCGGGCTCGGCTCCGATTTCGACGGTTGTCTGCCGCCTCAAGGACTGTGTGACGTGACCGGCTTACCTGCCCTTTTCGACGTTCTGCGCCAAAGAGGATTTGATCAGGCAACGCTGGAGAAGATTGCCTATCGAAACTGGATTTCCATGCTGGAAAAATCGGCGGCGTAGGCAAAGGTGCACTGCCCAAACCTGCAACGCTTTTCATAACCTGGTCGTGACGGATGCGAGCCACGTTGGCTGCTGCGCATTCTTCATCAGTATTTTTACCGCTCGCGAAATTGTCAGTTGAGATCGACGATATCAGCTCGACAGGAGCGCCATCGGCTGACAAACAGGTCCGCAAGAATCAAAATTGACGACATTCGTCTCGTTTAACCGCGAAATTGACCGCCAAGGCCCATTGACCATGCGCGCAAAGGTGGCAGACACTCGGCTGATCGGGAGAGCAGTCAAAGAAATTCCCGTCTTGGGCTTCGTGACAATGCAAAAGAACAGATCGACGCCGATGTGGGGGCAACGACGTGACCATTCGAAGTGCTGCGAACAACGCTTCGCACGATAAAGACGCATTCGGCGAGAAACGCGCCCGAAAATCGGACTCCGTATATCAAGACCTGATGGGCCGCATTCTGACCGGAGAGCTCAAGTCGGACAGTGCCATGACGGAGCAATCGCTGGCGCAGGAATATGCCTGTTCGCAAAGCACGATCCGGGAAGCCTTGATGCTTCTTCAGGAATGCGGGCTGGTTGTGCGAAATGGATATCAGGGCACGTTCGTGACGGATCCCTCCATTGCCGAGGCGAATTTGCTTTTGCGGCTGAGGATCAATACCGAGGTTGCCGGCCTGACGGAGGCAGCCAAGACAATCACACCGGACCAGGTAGCGGAGCTGCGGGAACTTGACCGCCAGTTCATGGAAGCGCGCCGCCAAAGGGATATCTTCGCCTGTGCGGAGATCGACCGGGAATTCCATTTGCAGATATTCAGATATGCCGGAATGTCCGCATTGGAACCCATTCTGGTCAGAACGCTTGTCATGCTCCAGAAGATCACGCTGGCGACGCCGAGACCGGACGACGCCTGGACCCATCCGAATATCGTCAAGCACAACAGCATTCTCGACGCGCTTGAGGCTCAGGACAGCGATGCCGCGGTCAGTGCGCTCAAATCCCACGTCTTTTCAAGCGTCACTCTGCTGGCACCCCAGTTCTACGGGCAGGATACGGCCAAGCTTCAGGCACAGCACGAACCAGACCTCAGCCCGATGCTTTAGGCCGTCTCCATCATGTGTTGTTGGGTCAGCATCGCCGCACCGACCAGTTCCTTCGTGTAGTCCTGTTTCGGGTCTTCAAAGATCGCGTCCGCCGGTCCGGCCTCCACCACCTTGCCGCGTTGCATCACCATAACCGTATCCGACAGCGCCCGGACGACAGCGAGATCGTGGGATATGAACAGATATGTCAGTCCATGTGCCTTCTGCAGGTCCCGCAAGAGCTCGACCACTTGCTTCTGGATGGTTCTGTCGAGGGCGGATGTCGGCTCGTCCAGTACAACGAACTCCGGCTTCAGAACCATCGTGCGCGCGATTGCGATCCGCTGACGCTGACCGCCGGAAAATTCGTGCGGATAGCGATTTCGCATCACCGGATCGAGCGAGACCTCCTCCAGCGCCTGACAGGCGCGCACGTCCCGGTCCTGCGAACTGAGCGATGGCTCATGGACCAGCAACCCTTCGGAAATGATCTGACCGACGGTCATCCTGGGACTGAGAGATCCGAACGGGTCCTGAAAGATGAGCTGCATGTCCTTGCGAAGCGCCCGCATCGCGTTCCGGTCCAGACCCGATATCTGCTTGCCATGAAACACAACACGCCCGCCCGCAGGCAGCAGGTTCAGGATAGCACGCCCGAGTGTCGATTTGCCCGAACCGCTTTCTCCGACGATCCCGAGTGTCTGTCCCTTGCGCAGCGAAAAACTGATGTTGTCGACCGCTCGCAGAACATGTTTGGGCTGAAGGAAGCCGGAATCCAGTTCGAACTCCACTTCGACCTTCTGCGCCTCCAGCAAGATCGGGCTGCTTTCAGGCACCGGAGGCTTGTGGCCGGTCGGTTCCGCGTCCAGCAACATCTTGGTGTAGGGATGCTCAGGCTGCGTGAAGATCTTTTGCGTGTCGCCGCTCTCGACCACATCACCGGTTTTCATCACATAGACCCTGTCAGAGATCCGGCGGACAATTCCCAGATCGTGCGTGATGAAGATAACCGCCATCCCCAGCCGTTTTTGAAGCTCCCGGAGCAGATCGAGGATCTGCGCCTGCGTCGTCACATCAAGCGCGGTGGTCGGTTCGTCGGCAATCAGCACATCCGGGTCATTCGCGAGCGCCATGGCGATCATGACACGCTGGCGCTGCCCTCCCGACATTTCGTAAGGGTATGCCTTGATCTTGCGTTCCGGCTCGGGAATGTTCACCAGCCTGAGGAGATCCAGTGCTTTTGCGCGTGCTGCTTTCCATGACAACCCGCCGTGCACCACCATGGGCTCGGCCAACTGACGGCCGATTGTGTATAGCGGATCGAGCGACGTCATCGGCTCCTGGAAGATCATGGTGATCTTCTCGCCGCGCACCTTGTTCAATTGCCCGATCGGAAGACCCAGAATGTTGCGGTCTTCGTAGATCACCTCTCCCTGCGTGCGGCCGTTGGAGGCCAGAAGCCCCATGGCGGCCATCATGGTCTGGCTTTTCCCCGAACCGCTTTCTCCCACAATCGCGACCGTCTCGCCGGCCTCGACGTGAATATTGACACCGCGCACCGCATTCACGGTCCCGGTCGCAGTTTCGAAATCGACTTTCAGATCCTTGATGGAGAGGACGGTTTTCTGTGTTTCGTTGCTCATGTCGCTCTCCTCACCGGTCTTTCGGGTCCAGCGCATCGCGCAGGCCGTCGCCGATGAAATTCAGCGCGAACAAGGTCGATGTCAGGAAGATGGACGGGAAGATGAGCATCCAGGCCGCGCCCTGAAGGTTGCGCGCGCCTTCAGAGATCAGAACACCCCAACTCGTCATCGGCTCCTGGATGCCAAGGCCCAGGAACGACAGGAAGCTCTCCAGAAGGATGACCTTGGGCACGAGCAATGTCATGTAGACCACCACCGGACCGAGGGTGTTGGGGATGACATGCCGGCGCAGGATACCGCCATCGTCAACGCCCATCGCCTCCGCGGCCTGAACATATTCCTGGCGTTTGATCGTCAGCGTCTGGCCGCGCACGATACGGGCCATGTCCAGCCATTCAACAGCGCCAACGGCAATGAACATCAAGATGAAGTTCCGGCCGAAAAAGACCACAAGCATGATGACAAAGAAGATGAAGGGCAGCGAATAGAGGATGTCGACCACACGCATCATCATCTGATCGACACGCCCGCCCATGTAGCCGGACGTCGCGCCATAGATGACACCGATCGAGATCGCGACCACGGTGGCGAGCAACCCGATCGTCAGAGATACGCGCCCGGCGATGAAGGTTCTCGTCATCATGTCGCGCCCGTTGGCATCCGTGCCGAAGTAAAAGTGCAGGTAGTTGATCTCCGCCCGTATCGTTGCCGACAGACCGTCGCTGGCAAGGTCGGTCAGCTGCGTGTCCTTGAACAGGTTGCTCCGGTCAAAGTAACGCGTGGCGCGCGGGTCGATCTCGCGCTTGGAGGTCACGTTCGCAATGACAGTGTCCCCGTCGCGTTCGTAGCTTTCAACGGTCATGCGGGCGCGCTTGGCAACCGACATGAAGGCCGGTTCCACCTGTTCCGGCCGCGGATAGGCCTCCAGGCTCGCAGGAACTTTCACGTAGTCCCGGTAAACCGTATCGAACTGATGCGGCGACAGCACCGGACCGAGGGTCGATAGCAGTGCAATCGTGGCAAGCACGAACATGCTCACGACGGCTGCCCGGTTCGCCAGAAGGCGGTCGCGTGCATCGTCCCAAAGGGAGCGTCCCTTCTCGGGTACCGCGTTGTTGTCTGCCGTAATCGTCATGGCCGGCCCCCTCAGTCGTAGCGCACACGCGGATCAAGCAGCGCATAGAGCAGATCCACGATGAGGTTGAAGAGGATGACGAAGCAGGCGACAACGACGACCGTTCCCATCACGAGCGTATAGTCGCGGTTGAGCGCACCCTGGACGAAATAACGGCCGATGCCCGGAATTCCAAAGATGGTCTCGATGACGACGGAACCGGTCAGGAGTGCCGCGGCTGCCGGTCCGAGATAGGAGACGACGGGGAGGATGGCCCCGCGCAGCGCGTGCACCACGATCACCATGTATCCGGTCAGGCCGTAGGCGCGTGCCGTGCGGACGTGATTGGAGCGGAGCGCCTCGATCATCGACCCGCGCGTCAGGCGCGCGACCACAGCAACCTGTGGCAAGGCCAACGTGACGACCGGCAGGATGACGTTCACGAATGCGCCTCCGTTCCATCCGCCCACCGGCAACCAGCCGAGCCAAACACCCAGGATCAGCGTCAGGATCGGTGCCACGACGAAATTTGGAATGGTGACGCCCAGGGTCGCTGCAGCCATGACCGTGTAATCGGTCGCCTGGTTCTGACGCAGGGCAGCGATGACGCCAAGCGTTCCACCGACAACCAGCGCCAGGCACAGGGCCGAGAGGCCAAGCTGGATCGAGATCGGCAGGCTTTGCGCAAACAGTTCGTTGATCGAAAAATCACGGAAGTAGAAGCTCGGTCCGAAGTCCAGCTGCGCGATGCTCTTGAGGTAGAGCAGGTACTGGTTCCAGAGCGGTTCGTCGAGGTGATAGATCTTGTTCAAGTTCTCCATCACCTTGGCCTCAAGCGGTCGCTCCAGGTCAAAAGGTCCACCCGGCGCGATCCGGATCAGGAAAAAGGAGATTGTGACAATCAGAAAGAGGGTCGGGATTGCGCTGAGCAATCGACCGAGCACGTAGCGGTGCATAGGCTCTGCCCCTGTTGTTCTGCCGGCGGTCTTTCGGTGCCGCCTTTGCAAAAAAACCGGCAGGAAATCTCCTGCCGGTTCGGTTGTTGCGGTTACTCGGAAATGCTCATGAAGCGTGTCGGGTGAACATTGAGGAGATTGTCCTCAAACCCTGACACCTTGTCGGACACCATGTTCATGGAGCCGTAATACATCAGCGGAATGAAGGGCAGATCCCGCATGAACATTTCTTCGGCCTGCTTGAGAATTCCGGCGCGTTTTTCCAGATCGATGGTCGCGGCGGCCTCGTCCATCAGCGCGTCGTATTCAGGGTTTTCGTAGCGTGCATAGTTGAAGCCGGTGTTGTCGCTCTCGACCATGAACAGGAAGTTCTGCGGGTCGGAATAGTCACCGATCCAGCCGGCACGGGCGATGTCGAAGTCCTGACGGTCACGCAGCATGGCGTAATGCGTCTTGGTGTCCGTGTTCACCATGGAGACTTCAACGCCCAGGGGCTTCCACATGTCCGCAATCGCGACGGCCGTGTTCTTGTGGTTTTCGGACGTGTTGTAATTGATCGTGAGCTTCACCGGATTGTCCGGTCCGAACCCGGCCTTTTCCAGAAGCTCCATCGCTTTTTCTTCGCGATCGATCTGGGACATGTCCATGTAGTCGGCAAAGGCAGGATCCCCGTAGTTGCCGATGCCCGGCGGCACGAAGGAATATCCGGCGACCATGGTCGAGCCCCAGATTTCATCCGCAAGGAACTCGCGGTCGACAGCCATCGAGAGCGCCTGACGAACATCCGGGTTGCTCAGCGTCTCGTCTTCATGGTTGAGCGCGTAATAGTAGGTGCCGAGATAAGGGGCAACGCGGAACTGGTCGCCCAGGTTTTCCTTCATGAAGGCAACCTGTTCGGTCGGCGCATCGTTGTTGGTGTGCAGTTCACCTGCCTGGAACCGGCGCAGAGCAGCGCCGCGGTCTTCCGTCGGGTAGAAGAAAACCGTGTCGATCTGGACATTGTCCGCATCGTGGAAGTTCGGGTTCTTGACGGCCTTTACATGCGCGTTCGGAATGAATTCCGCGAGGACGTAGGCCCCGTTGGTGACAATGTTCTCCGGCTTCACGAAGTCAGTGCCGTGAGCCTCAACGGTGGCCGGATGTACGGGCAGCCCGGTCTGGTGGGTCAGCTGCTCGATGAAATAGGGTGTCGGTGCTTCAAGCGAGATCTCAAGCGTCTTGTCATCCAGAGCCTTCACACCGATTTCTTCCGGTGCGAGTTCGCCCTTGTTGACCTTTTCGGCATTCTTGATCGGGTAGAGAATGTTGGCGTATTTCGCGCCTGTCTCCGGCGTCATGATGCGTTGCAGGGAATAGACGAAATCGCCTGCAACGACCGGATCGCCGTTCGACCACTTGGCGTCGTCACGCAGCGTGAAGGTATAAACCGTGCCATCGTCAGAGATTGTCCAGTCGGTCGCAACGCCCGGAATGACCTTGCCGGCTGCATCATATGCCACCAGGCCTTCATAAAGGTCACGCAGGATATGCGCTTCGTAGGTTGTGGACGTCTTGTGCTGATCCAGTGTTTCCGGATCGGCCGTGTTGCCGCGATGGTAGACCACCTCTGCAAATGCTGACAGAGACGTGGCTGCCATCAATGCAGCCGCAAGCGCCGTCACACGCATGGACTTGAACATATCGCTCTCCCCTCTTGGGTTTTTGTTGAAGCTTGGAAACGATAGCCGACAAGATTCCACGCTCTTTACGCGCAATCAAGCATTCCCCGACGGCATATTTCAACTAGCGGGAAAGAAAGGCGATGTTTTTGCAATTTTCGCGAAGATGCAGGAAAAATTTTCTCCACCCTCACGAGATCGTTATACCGAGCGCTAAACGGGTACGAAATTAAATTACAATTCTAGCGGCAAAAACGATACTTTCCGCTATAGGCCAGATAAGTGCCCGTGTTCGGATTGAAGGATTTGAACTTCCGCGAACAGTAAGCGACCCATTGGGGCGTAAACGGAGCGAGACCCGTCTTTGTGTAGGGTACGCGCTGCGGCTGACCGACATGGCCTCCGCGCGGTGCAACGTAAACCCCTCTCGGTGCCAGATAGAGCGGTGGCCTGTAGCGAGGCGCGACATAGCGTCGGGAGCGATACGGATAGGCGCGCCGGTCATAGGGGTGGTAATAGTAGGGCGGGCCATAGGGACGGAACGGCGGGCCGGCAAATCCGCCCCGATAGCCGCCATAGAACACGCCGCCGCGATACCCACCGGTGCCGAACGCAAAGCCGACGCCGCCGGTGCCAATGTAAAACGAGTCGGCCTTGGCGGTGCCCGGTTGGACAGCGGCCGTCAGCCCGGCTCCAGCAAAAGAAAGCGCCAGGGCAAGACCGAGCGACCTCAGTTTGCGCGCGAAGTTCCCGGACTTTACGGGACCCTTGATCAGACAAAACATCTTCAGTCTCCTTCCGGCATTTCAGCCGGCAAATGGACGATAGGCCCCTGACCACACGGCAGCTTAACCCATTTCCCGGCAAAAATCCGACAGAAAGCCATCAAAAATCCCGGAAGTATTTTTTCAGGCCTTGACCCTGACCGGTTTGACGCTTGCACGGCAGGTGCATGAGCAGTAATACCAACCGTCATCGATAGATACCCATTTCATGGCATCAAACCGGTCCACTCGGCCAGGCGTGGTGCGCAGCGCGATGCAGACGCATCGGGCAAGCGCCGCAACGCAGCCGATGGCCGGTTTCATGCCACCGAAGGCCGGGTTCTTTTGCCCCAATGTCGCGTTGCGATTTGCTTGAAGTGCCGGCACTACCGCGCAAACCGCGCCTTGCTTTGTGGCAAAATAACTCCGGTGAAATGGGTTTCTATCTATGACGGTTGGTATAAACCAAGTGCCGTTCTTCAACGCCCAAAGGATCCCATGGCCCCGCCTCTCCTGATACTGCGCGACGTTCAACTGACCTTCGGCGGCACGCCGCTTCTGACGGGCGCGGAGCTGTCCGTATCCGAAGGCGACCGCATCTGCCTGGTCGGACGGAACGGTTCGGGCAAATCAACGCTCCTGAAGATCGCGGCGGGCCAGGTCGAAATGGACAAGGGCGAACGCTTCTTCCAGCCAGGGCGCACGGTTCGCTATTTGCCGCAGGACCCTGACCTTTCCGCCTACGCCTCGACACTCGATTATGTCAACGAGGGTCTGACCGATGGCGACGATCCCTATCGCGGGGCCTATCTTCTCGAAGTTCTCGGTTTGAGCGGCAAGGAAGACCCGCAGTCACTGTCGGGCGGTGAAGCACGGCGCGCCGCACTTGCGCGCACGCTCGCGCCAGAACCCGATATTCTGCTCCTGGACGAACCCACCAACCATCTGGACCTGCCGGCGATCGAATGGCTTGAGTCGGAACTGAAAAGCCTCAAGTCGGCGCTTGTGCTGATTTCCCATGACCGTCGCTTTCTGGAAAATCTCTCGCGCGCCACAGTCTGGATCGACCGGGGTGTGTCCCGGCGCATGGACAAGGGTTTCGCCCATTTCGAGGCCTGGCGCGACGAGGTTTTCGAGCAGGAAGAGATCGATCAGCAAAAGCTTGCGCAGAAGATCAAGCGCGAAGAACACTGGATGACCTACGGTGTCACGGCCCGGCGCAAGCGGAACATGCGCCGCGTGCGCGAACTGGCAGAACTCAGAAAACAAAAGCGCGAGCATCGCGGGCCGCAAGGCACCGCCAAGCTCAATGCCAGCGACGCCGAGGTTTCCGGCAAACTTGTCATCGAGGCCAAGCACCTCTCCAAGTCTTATGGCGGCCGCAGCATCGTCAAGGACTTCTCCAGCCGTATCCAGCGCGGCGACCGGATCGGTTTCGTCGGCCCGAACGGGGCCGGCAAGACAACACTTCTGAAGATGCTGACCGGTGAGCTTGAGCCGGATACAGGGATGAACCGGCTCGGCACCAACCTGGAGATGGTCACGCTCGATCAGAAGCGCGAAAAGCTTGACCTCACCGATACACTCTCGGCGGTTCTGACCGGCGGTCGCGGGGACATGGTCCTGGTCGGCGACGAAAGCAAACATGTCATGTCCTACATGAAGGACTTCCTGTTCTCACCCGAGCAGGCCCGGACCCCGGTCGGCGTCCTTTCGGGCGGCGAGCGCGCACGAGCGATGCTGGCGCGCGCACTGGCGAACAAGTCCAACATGATGGTGCTTGACGAACCGACCAACGATCTCGACCTCGAAACACTCGACCTGCTGCAGGAGCTTCTTGCCGACTACACCGGCACGGCCCTGATTGTGTCACACGACAGGGACTTCCTCGATCGGGTCGCAACGTCCGTGATCGTCTCGGAGGGGAACGGTGTCTGGCGAGAATATGCCGGCGGTTACACGGATATGCTTGCCCAGCGCGGCGAAGGTGTCACGGCACGCAAGACCGAAAAATCTGCGCCGGCAAAAAAGGAAAAGCAGAGTCCTTCAAACGGTTCGGCGGAAAAACCTAAAGCAAAGTCGAAACTCTCCTTCACCCAGCAGCACCTTCTGAAAACCCTGCCCGACACGATCGAGCAACTTGAAGCAAAGCTCGAGAAGCTTCAGATCGAGATGAACGACCCGCAGCTTTACGCGAAGAACCCGGAGAAATTTGCCAGGCTCTCGCAGCAAATCACTGATCTTGCCGCGGAAAAAGACGCTGCAGAAGAACAGTGGCTAGAATTGGAAATGCTGAACGAGTGAGCGGGTGCCGGCCTGCCGACGTCCCTAAGGACGGACATTGTAATGGCTGCGTTAGCGGCTCAGGCCACCGAGACTGACTATAGGACTTCCTCAGGAAAAATGTCCTGCGATAGGAAGGCCGCAACATGGTAGTAGACATTTCCGTCGTCATTGCCTGACTTGATCCGGCAATCCACACCGTTCCGTTTCAGCTTGGAAGCGCCCATCCATTGGCGACAAAACGGAATGGATGCCATGGTCAAGCCCACTGCTGTCCGGGTTAGAAAGTCCTGTCGAACTCATGCACTTGCGAAAGCAGGATAATTCCTTGCGGTGCCAATTCGGGATACAAAACTGTTTCCCCGATTTGTCGTCCCGGTTTGCCGCACGCGCGGCAAGACCGGGAACCAGTACGCCGTATAGCTGAAGTTGGAAGAAGGCGGAGAAACAAGCGGTTACTGGTTCCCTGCCTTCCGCTGCGCTTCAGCAGGGACGACAAGATCATCTGCGGGTGATCGCCTTTCCCGATCAGTTCCGACCAAAGCCGGACAACAATGGGTCATGCCATGGCATGACCACGCAGAAAAAGGTCCCGTCTCGAGTCAGGTTTGGGGAGCTTAGGTTTCACTGCGTCAGTCCTTCCCCCCTCACCTCAGGTCCTTGTAAAACACCGTCGTCGCATCGAGTGTGCCGTGACTGCCATAGGCATAGTCGGGGATGCAGCCGACTTTCTTGTAGCCACAGGTCGGATAGAGTTTCTCGGCTCGGTCACCTGTGACGGTGTCAAGCACCAGCAGCCAACGGTCGAGCGACACTGCGAGGCCGTCGATCCCGGTCATCAGCTTGCGTGCCAGACCCTTGCGCCGATGGTCCGGGTGAACCATCAGTTTGGCGACCTCGGCCCGATGGCCGCCATTGTCCTGTGGGGCCAGCGCCAGCATGACGACACCGGCAATCGCTTCCTTGTCCCGGGCGACCATGACAAAGGCGCTGCCATTATCGACAGAAACAAGTTGTTTCTGCCAGAAGGCATCGGCCTTCTCCTGGCCGAGCGGCAGGATGAAACCGATGCCCGCCCCGTCTTCGACACAGGCCTTGAGCAGCGCCCCGAGAGCGCCTATGGACGTTCGCACCTCGGCAGAAGTCAGAAGAAAAACAGGCGGGTCGGGCTGATATCCGGTCATGGCGTGATCACCGTCAAAAGGTACCGCGCGGGCTTCGGGCCCGGTGCATGATAGGCGTTGGGAGCATTCAGGCGGAAGCGCAGGCAGTCACCTGGCAAAAGATCGTAACGCACGTCGCCGATGGTCATCACAAGTGCACCTTCAAGCAGCACGAGATGATGCTCAAGATCCGGCAACGGAGGGACGGAATAGGAAATTGTTGCGCCAGAGGGCAGCTCTCCCTCAACAACACTGCCCCGGAAACCACTGCAGGCTGGTGACACGCTGCGTCGGCGGAAACCTGTTTCCGGATCTTCCCAGAGAGGCTGGTCGGCGCGCGCGATCCTGGCGTCGCCCACAGGTGCGCCGAACCCGAACAACTCCGCCATCGTGATGCCGAAAGCGCGCGCGAGCTGTCCCAGCACGACGGCGGTCGGGCTGGTATCG
>JGI12316J15310_10000288_pt7 | contig 12094 bp, 13 predicted proteins | sample MarCyaLeptolynsp_FD_15310 | JGI IMG/M metagenome (IMG submission 15310)
ACGCGGCCGCCGTCCACTGCCTCGACCTGCGCGGCCGGGATATTCACCACCACATGCCGACTGCCGGCGCGCGGCGCGATCTTCTGTAGACGTTTCAGGCTGCCTTGGAGCTGCGCCAAGCGTACCGAAGCCGGAACGTTCAGGGCTTGCACCGTGGCTTTGGAATCGATGACACCCGTGGCCGGCAGTCCATGCCGGGCCTGGAAGCGCTTCACCGCGGCGACGACGGGGGCGTCGTACCGATCCGGCGTGCTCATGCCGACCAGGTCGCCGCTGATCTCAAGCCGGCGATGCAGCGTGACGATCTCCTGTCCACGCGAGCCGGGCTTCATGGCGACGGCCGGAACCTGGGGCCAGCCGCCTTGGGCGACGATCGCCTGGTATTTCTTGATGGCCGCCTTGGTCGCGGCGATGTTCTGCCGGGAGAGCGTCGGGCTGCCGAGCGCCGGATTGACGATCATCGCCACTTCGGGATCGCCGACCGGCAATGTCGACTTGTGAGATTCGTATTGGGCCCCGCCTCCGCCGCTGGAGCGCCCGCCGCCGAACAGACCGCCGAACAGGCCTCCTCCGCCACCGCCGGAATTGCTATTGGCCCGAGGGGCTTGCTGGCTGCTGTTATCGTCCTTTCGGAAGATGTTGAACGGGCCTGCCTCCGAAGGGCCGACGGACACCACCAGAACGGCCGCCGCAAGGCCTGCCGCTGCGATCCGCGCGCTGCGTCTCAAAGAATCCGTCGCTTTGGGCATGTGCCGCTCCCCGTCTCTGCGGCCCTGATCCAGTCTCAAGTATAGGCGCTTTGGCGCCGCCGCACTACTCGTTTACACCGCTTTTGATGCGCGCTTCATGTCACAGAATATTTAACCAAGACTGAGTCTTACGACCTCTCAGGCTCTTCAGCCGAGCGGCCAGCGCGCGAACCCACTCTGGCGTGTTTCCCTCTGACGGCCGACGCAGGCGCTTTAGCCGTGAGTCAGCCGTCCAAGTTCAAAACGTGCCTGAAAAATAGGGCGACTTTGGGCTCGCGCAAGGGCGAGGCCCCGGCGGTATGGTCTCCGCCGGGGCGCTTAGCGCACAAAAAACCGTGAACAGTCTAGAGCTGGTAGCGGATCTGGTCCGTCCAGAAGCGCTCAAGCCGGATCAGGGCCTTGTTGAGCGTCTCAAGGTCGTCGGCACCGACGCCGCCCACCTGCTCCAAGGAGCGAAGCTGGCGCTGGTACAGCGCATCGATCACCTTGGAGACCTCTTTGCCCTTTTCTGTGAGGCTCACCCGCACGGAACGGCGGTCGGTGGTCGAACGCTGGTGATGGATGTATCCCGCATCGACCAGCTTCTTGAGATTGTAAGAAACATTGGAGCCGAGATAGTACCCGCGGCTGGTCAGCTCACCCGCCGTCAACTCGGCATCGCCGATATTGTACAGCAAGAGAGCCTGAACGCTGTTGACGTCCCCACGGCCGACACGCTCGAACTCGTCCTTGATTACGTCCAGCAGCAAACGGTGGAGCCGCTCGACGAGTTTCAGAGAAACAAGATACCGCCCTTTGAGGTCTTGCGCCCCATCGGCAGTCGCAGGTGTCCCTATGTTTAGGGCTACATTCATCGCCTACCCTCGTGTGGTGTTGTTTATCCCCAACTTGACGAGGACTATAGGCGCTGCCCACCTAAGACGAACTTAAGCGGCACGCTTAAAACTACATGAAATTCTAGTATTAATTTTCGTTGAGGTTGGTGGGCCTGAACGGATTTCTACGAGACCAAATCTTGCTCGATAAGCTCCAGTTCACCATCGACGGGGGTTTCGAACAGCGCGTCGATGTCCTCATCGCGCACGTCCTCAAGGCGCGCGGGCTGCCATTGCGGAGGGCGGCCTTTGCCCGCGATGCGTGCGTCGATCCCTTCGCGGAAGTCGTGGGTGGCAACGATGTGGGAGGCCAGCCGAAACTCGAGCTTGAGCGCTTCCTTCAGCGTGAGCTGCTTGCCCCGTTGCATCTGCTTGAACGCAACCTTGAGCGAAGTCGGCGACTTCTTGCGGAGTTCCGCCGCCGTTTCCTTGGCCCAGGTTTCGTCCTCGCCGGTTTCGGCATCAAGGCGCGACATGATCTCCTCCACAGAGCTTGCGGAGAAGATGCGGTTGATGGCGGGCGTGTGCCGCACCAGTTCGCCTTCACCGGGATCGCGATGAAGGCCGTCGAGCAGCCGGTCGATGGGATGGTTGTCGGCGATCGCCTCCTTGATGACGCCGAACTGAGCGGACGGAATGTAGTGGCTGACAAGACGCAAGCGGTGTGCGTCCGCGGGCCCGATGCTCGCGCCGGTCAGCGCCAGATAGGTGCCCATCCACCCCATGAGGCGCGGCAGAAAATAGGTCCCGCCGATGTCCGGCAAGAAGCCGATCCCCACTTGCGGCATGGCGAAGCGATAGCCTTCGCCCGCCACGCTATGGGTTCCGAAGAGCGTGATGCCGATGCCCCCGCCAAAAGCCAGGCCATTGATGAGGGGCACGTTGGGCCGGATGAACTTCTCCAAGGCCCAGACGTGGGTGTAGGCCGTACGGTAGAACTCGCGCACGGCGTCGGTGGCGTCTTGGGCGTTGAGCTCGTTCAAGACCTTCAAATCGCCACCACTGCAGAACACCTTGGGATGTGTGGACTGCATCACGACACCATATATCTGCGGCGCCGGGGCCCAGCGCGCGTAGGTGGCAGTCATGGCCTCGAACATTTCGCGCGTCAGCGCGTTCAAACGGCCAGGGCGGTCCAATGTGATGACCCCGGACCGGTCCTGTTCTTCGAAGGTGACGCCTAGCGCTTCGGACACCGCAAATGACCCTCGCTCAACTTGACCCCCACATCTTGCCACGTGGCTGCTCGTGGAGAGGCCCGCGGCAGCTAGCATCCCAGGGTCGAAACCACAAGCGCCCCCGCGCCCGCAGCCGGCGGTCTAGACTGGCGCCATGACCGGTCGATCCCTCCTTTGGCTCGCCGTGGCCGCGCTGACAGTGGCTTGGACGCCTGTTAAGGCCCAAGAACAGGCGCAGCCCCAAGCCGAGGCAAGCCCGCCTCCCCCGACACAAAACCCGGCGCGGATGTCCGCCCCTGCCGTCGCGGCGCCGGTGCCGGACCGCAACCCTGGCGCACCTCCCGTCGAGACGGCGGAGCGCCTCCTGCCGTGGGAGCGCGATCGCCTTCAGAAGGAAAGGCGCCGCCCCGAAGACGACCCGGTCCCGGCTCCAGCGGCTGACGAAGCGCCTGCCGTGGACCAGGAGCTCGCATCACCGGAGACATCCACCGCGGTCCCGCTTCCGGAGCGAGCGCCGGCGACCGCCGAGAGCCCAGCCGAGACGATCCCAAGTGTTGCGATCCCAGGTGACACGGGCCCCAGCGAGGCGAGTTCCGATGGCGCGATTACCGACGCCGCCGAAACAGAGGCGGGCGATGAGAGCGAACCCGGCAGCGAAGCCGTGGTCACCGCACCGGACGATGCGCCGCTTCCGGACCGCAAGCCGCTTCCCGGCGACCGGCCGACCGTCGCGTGGAAGAACCCCAAGGTCCAAGCCGCGCGGGAGCGCTGCACCAAGGTGCTTGAGGGTCTTGCCATCGACTATGAGCGCTTGCAGCCCATTCGGCGGGGCGCTTGCGGGGCGCCCGCCCCGATCCTGGTCAAGTCGATCGGCGCCGATCCCGCCGTGGCGATCGAACCGCCCGCGACCATACAGTGTCCGCTGGCAGCCGCGCTCCACACCTGGTTCGAGGATCAGGTGCAGCCGGCCGCTCGGGCCGCGTTCGACTCTCCCGTCGTGAAGATACGCAACATCTCCTCCTATAAGTGCCGGAACCGCTACAACGCGGCCAACACTAGGATCAGCGAGCATGCCTTCGCCAATGCGCTCGACATTTCCGCCTTCACGATGGCAAACGGCGAACGTGTTACCGTGTTGCGAGGCTGGCCGCGCCTCGTGCGGCAGGCGCCGCCCCCACCCCCCGACCGTAAGCCCGATCTTGGCGCCACGCCGGCGGTAACCCCGATCAAAGCCGAAGTGGTCGTGCCCGCTGGGCCTCGCGATGCCTCATCCTTCTTGCGGGCCATTCACACCGATGCTTGCAAGACGTTCAACACCGTCCTCGGACCCAAGGCGAACGCGGCCCACAAGAACCATTTTCATCTCGATATGAAGGTGCGCCGCTATGTGACCATCTGCGAGTAGCACCCGGTCCAGGTGCAGTGCGGAAAACCATGTTGGGCCGCCCTTCTGGCGGCCTTTGGCCTCAGATGGTAGGGTGGTTCTTTGGCGTAAAGTAGAGTGGACGACTGACGTGGCCTCCAAGAACAAAACCGTGTCTTTGCGCACCGAGCGCGCTAAACGCAGCGGAGCGACCCTCCCGACCGCGCTGCAGCCCGGCTATCCGGCGACCCGCCTGAGGCGAAACCGCCGGGCGGACTGGTCGCGCCGCCTGGTACGGGAGACGACTGTCACGGTCGACGACCTCATCTGGCCGCTCTTCGTCATCGAGGGTACGCGGGAGCGCACGGAGATCGACTCCATGCCCGGTGTGGCACGCCTTTCCATCGACCTCGCCGTCAAGGCGGCAGAGGACGCCGCGGCCGCAGGACTGCCGGCCATCGCGCTCTTCCCGCACACCGACCCGTCTTTGCGTGACGAGGCGGCGAGCCAAGCGTTCAATCCGGGCAATCTGGTGTGCCGCGCGGTCCGGGCCATCAAGGATGCCGTGCCGGACATCGGCATCATTTGCGACGTGGCGCTCGATCCTTACACGAGCCACGGCCATGACGGTCTTCTCACCGAGGCCGGCGAGATCGACAACGACCGCACCAACGCGGCGCTCATCACCCAGGCCCTGGTCCAGGCGGAGGCGGGTTGCGATATCATCGCGCCGTCCGACATGATGGATGGGCGGATCGGCGCCATTCGTTCGGCGCTCGAAGCCAACGGTTTCTCAAACACCCAGATCCTGAGCTACGCGGCGAAATACGCCTCCGCCTTTTACGGGCCCTTCCGCGACGCGGTCGGCTCGGGGGCTCAGCTCCGCGGCGACAAGAAGTCCTATCAGATGGACCCGTCCAACGGCGACGAAGCCTTGCGCGAGGTCAAGCTCGACATTTCCGAAGGCACCGACATGGTCATGGTCAAGCCGGGCGTCGCTTATCTCGACATCGTCTGGCGGGTGAAAGAAACCTTCAAGCTTCCGACCTTCGTCTATCAGACGTCCGGAGAGTACGCGATGCTGTCGGCCGCGGCAGATCGCGGTTGGCTGGACCGCGACCGGGTCATCATGGAGACCCTGATCGCCTTCAAGCGCGCCGGCGCCGACGCCATCTTCAGCTATTTCGCACCTGAGGTGGCCCGGCGGCTGAAGGACGAGAGCTAGTCCGTCACCTTCAGGTTGGTGAACAGCACCGTCGCTTCTTTGGCCTTGTCGAAATTGTCTCCGGAGACCCCGAAGCGCCACGCGCTCGCCGGCGCTTGTCCCCGGACCTCGCGCACCTTGGTGCCGTTGATGTAGAAGGCTAGCTCGTTGCCCTTGGCATCGACCCTAAGCGTGTTGGAGGCGCCCGGCGCCTTCTTGATCGCTGGTGAATCGATATTGGCGGCGATGGTACCGAGCCACGCGCCGTCTTGCTTCCGCGCGATCCAGAAGCGTCCGTTGTTGAGGATGCCGAACTGGTAATAGGTGCGGTTGTCCTCGCCCCAGAACAGGAGGCCCGCACCCAAGATCGGCTGATCGGCGCCTTGCGGCCAGACCGCTTCGGTGCAGATGTCCGCGTCTTTCACGGTGAAAGTGACGTTGAGGTTGGACTGCATGTCGTCGGCGGGCAGCGTGAAGATGAAGGACCCGTCCTTCACCTCGACCGTGTCCTTGTGAGACCAGCCGCCCGCGTCGTCCTCAAAGGAATCCTCGAAGATCACTTCGCTTCCGGTACAGGCGGCCGCGCCGGTGCTCCCGCCAAGCAGGCCTGCGATTGCAAGCCCCGCGGCCCCGATCGCTCGGATCGTCTGTCGCATCTCCGCGGCTCCCCGTCACGTGGCGTCCGACTCCAGTCCTAAACCGTCGTCATAAACTCGGCAAGCTGGGTGCGCGTTCCCTCACTAACGCCTACGCACAAAGAGCGCCCGAAGTTGCCTCGATCCTCAAGGGCCCCCATATTCATAGGATGTGACGATGATCGATTCGGAGTCTCCATGACCGAGCCGCACTCTTCTTCCGCCCCGAGCCCGACCGGCCTAGGCGCGCAGTCGCACGCCTACGATCCCGTGACGCAGCCCGAGCTGTTCCAGGCGGTGATCCGCAAGCGCTGCGTGGCCTTTGTCTTCGATGCCATCATCATCGCGGTGCTGTGGTCGCTGGCCGTCGTCACGGTGGCGGTTTTGGGCGTTCTGACGCTTGGCCTTGCCTGGCTGTTGTTCGGGTTGGTCTTTCCGGTCGTGGGGCTCGGCTACAACGCCGTCACCATCGGCGGACAGCATTCGGCCACGATCGGGCAGCGCATGATGGGGCTGACCGTGCCCATGTGGTACGGGGGCAAGGTCACGCCGCTGATCGCCGCGTTCCACGCCCTTCTGTTCTGGTTTTCCCTGGTCATTTTCTGCCCCATCCTGCTGTGGGCCTTTTTCGACTCGCGTAAGCGGTGCCTGCACGACATCCTGGCGGGGGTTCTGGTCATCAACCGGCGGTAACCTTGGAGCTGTTCCAATGTTCTTGGACAACCGCTTCGCCGATTGCGCGCCCCGCCTCCAATCCACTAAGCTTGCGCAGGATTGACTTGGATTCGCTTCAGGTCGGTGACCCGTGACAGAACACAAGAATAACTTTCCGGAGTTCTATATCACCGCCCCGCAGCCCTGCCCGTATTTGCCCGGGCGGCTGGAGCGGAAGCTGTTCACCCACCTCACGCGGGATAAGCCCAGCTTCCTCATCGACAATCTCCTGAAGGGCGGGTTCCGGCGCAGCCAGAACATCGCCTACATGCCCTATTGCGATGCCTGCTCGGCCTGCGTGCCGGTCCGCATCCTGGTGGATGAGTTCGAGTCGCGTCGGTCCTTGAAGCGCATCGCGCGGGCCAATGCGGATCTCGTCGCCACGCGCATGCCGGCGGCACCGAGCTCGGAGCAATATGCGCTCTTCCGCGACTATATCGAGACCCGGCACGCCGACGGCGGCATGGCCGAGATGAGCGTGCTCGACTACTCGCTCATGGTCGAGGACAGCGTCGTGGAGACCTTCGTCACCGAATACCGGCTGAAGCCCGACGAGACGGGCGATACGCCCCTCATCGGCGTGGCGCTGTGCGACCGGCTGAGCGACGGCATCTCCATGGTCTACAGCTTCTACGACCCGGATCTGCCGGCGCGCAGCCTTGGTACCTACATGATCCTCGACCATGTCGACTACGCGCGCCGCCAAGGCTACCCGTTTGTCTATCTCGGCTATTGGATCGAGGGCTCGCGCAAGATGCGCTACAAGGACCGCTTCCAGCCTCAGGAGCGGCTCACGGCCAAAGGCTGGGTCCGCGAGTAGCCTTGCATCGCCCGATCAGAAACGATCACCGAAGGTTCCGGACTTGGGAAAACCCCTGGGCGGCAGGCGTCCGGCTTGTGCGCGGGCGCCCCACCAATCGCGGAGTTCTGACGGGGCCAGCACGAAGTTGCGCTTGGCTGCATCCATATAGGGCAAGCCCTCCTTCTTGGTGAAGGTCTTGGCGTCGACCAAGCCGCCGTCGCGATAGCGCTGCAACCGAACGCCCTTGCCGCGCGGCATCTCGGGCAGGTCCTTCAGCGGGAACAGCAAGAGCTTCCGGTTGTCGCCGATGACCGCGACGCTGTCGCCATCCACGGGCGCGCAGACCGCTGCCTCGTCGCCGCCCTTCACGTTTAGGATCTGCTTGCCCTTGCGCGTCACGGCCACGACCTCGTCCTCGGTCACGATAAACCCGTGGCCGCTATGGGATGCCACGAGGAGCTTGCGGCCAGGTTCATGCACGAAAAGCTCAACGCAATCGCCCGCATCCTCGATGTCCACCATGAGGCGGAACGGCTCGCCGTGGCCCCGCCCGCCCGGCAGCTTGTCGGCGGCGAGCGAATAGAACCGGCCATTGGTGCCGAACAGCAGGAGCGTGTCCGTGGTCTGGGCGCGCACGAACCGCTTCAGACGGTCGCCGTCCTTGAAGGAGAGACTCGAGGCTGCCGTATTGTGGCCCTTGATGGCGCGGATCCACCCCTTCTCCGACAGGACGACGGTGATCGGCTCCTTCTCGATCATGGCCTCTGCCAGTTCGACGGCCACGTCTTCGGGCGCCTCGTCGAAGCCGGTGCGACGTCTGCCGATCTCCGTCTTCTGGCCGAACTGATCTTTCAGCGCCTTGATCTCGTCGCCGATGCGCTTCCATTGCTTGTCCTTGGAGCGGAGGAGCGCGTTCAGCGCTTTGCGCTCCTTGGTGAGATCGTCATGCTCGCGCTTGATCTCCATCTCTTCGAGCTTGCGCAAAGCACGCAGACGCATATTGAGGATCGCTTCCGCCTGCACCTCGGTGAGCTTGAAGGCCTTGATCAGCGCGGGCTTAGGCTCGTCCTTCTCCCGGATGATCTTGATGACCTTGTCGAGGTTCAAATAGACGATCAGATAGCCGGCCAGCACTTCGAGCCGGTGATCGATCTTGGCCAGGCGGAACTTGGAGCGCCGCACCAGAACCTCGAGGCGATGGTCGAGCCATTCGCGCAAGACCTGACGCAGGCCCAAGACATTTGGGATCTTGCCGTGGCTCAGCACATTCATGTTGAGCGAGACGCGCGTCTCAAGCTCGGTCAGCTTGAACAGGGACTCCATCAGAAGCGCCGGATCAACGGTGCGGCTCTTAGGCTCCAAGACGAGCCGTACGTCCTCGGCGGATTCATCGCGAATGTCGCCAAGCAGCGGCAGCTTCTTCGCCTGCAACAGCTCGGCGATGCGCGCCACAAGCCGCGCCTTGGGCACCTGATAGGGAATCTCGGTGACGATGATCTGGTAGCCGCCGCGCCCCGTATCCTCCTTGTCCCAGCGCGCCCGCAAACGAAAGGCCCCGCGCCCCGTCTTGTACGCCTCCAAGATGTTCTCGCGAGGCTCCACAATGATGCCGCCGGTGGGCAGGTCCGGTCCCGGCACGAACGTCACCAGCTTGTCGGCGGTCGCCTTGGGAAACTTGATGAGGTGCAGCGCGGCATCGCAAAGCTCGCCGACATTATGCGGCGGGATGTTCGTCGCCATGCCGACGGCAATACCTGAAGCGCCGTTGGCGAGCAGGTTCGGGAAGTTCGCCGGCAGCACCGCAGGCTCCACGTCGCGGCCGTCGTAATTGGCTCGAAAGTCGACCGTGTCCTCGTCGATGCCCTCCAGCAGGCGCGCGGCGACGTCCGTTAGGCGCGCCTCGGTGTAGCGGTCGGCCGCCGGGTTATCGCCGTCGATATTGCCGAAGTTCCCCTGCCCGTCGACCAGCGGATAACGCACAGCGAAATCCTGGGCCAGGCGCGCGAGCGCGTCATAGATTGCCTGGTTTCCATGGGGGTGGAAGTTGCCCATGGTGTCGCCGACGATCTTCGCGCATTTGCGGAACTCCCCTTGCGGCCCCAGCCTCAGCTGCTGCATGGCGAAGAGGAGACGCCGGTGGACGGGCTTCAGTCCGTCGCGCACATCGGGCAGCGCCCGGTGCATGATGGTGGAGAGTGCGTAAGCAAGGTAGCGCTCTTCGAGCGCCGCTCTCAGATTGACCGGCTCGATCGGCCCCGAATCAGGGGGATTTGCGCGTTTTCCCATGTCTCGCGCTTAGCGCATCAATGGGTACCGCTCAAGGCAGGACTCGCACCGGAAACGGGCTCTCTTTCTTGCGGCCCTTCAAGCAGCGCCGGTCAAGGAAGACCTGGACCTCGGTGTAGACCCAGCGCCTTTTGTGCTTCCAGCCGACGATCCCGATGCCGATATACCGCGCGTTCGCCCGCATGTTCCGCGCGTGCCCAGGCGACCGCTTCCAGAAATTCATGGCCTTCTCCGTGGCCTCCTCGATGGTCTGCCGCTGGCCTTGATCGAGCCAGGATTTGTGCCAGTTCTCCCAGACGTGACAGACCTCGATGCCTTGCGCCCGCAGACGGTCCCGGGCACTGCGTCCGTCCGCCCGGTGGCCGACCTTGTCCGTCTCGGCGAGATACTTTGCGTAGTCCCGGGCCACTTTGGAGGCGGCTTTGCTCAGGCGCAGCGGCGGCAGGCCGTGTTCTTCGCGATAGGCGTTGGTCTCATCGAGGATGATCGTCCGCGCGTTTGCCGGAATCCTGAATTCCTGCGCGGTTGCGAGCCCCGCGTCCCACAGCTGCGCCGCGCTCACTCCGAGGATTAGCAGCAGGCATGCTGCTCCATGATTGGCGATAGGCCTCTGGTTGGTACCAAACGCCATCATCATCCCCCCTCGATGTGCCACGCATAGCACACCCAGAAGTTGGTTTGGAGCCACTAGAGGTGGTGGCGCGCTAGGTTGGGTGAGCCGGAGCGCTGACCCTTGCGAGCAGGTCGAGGAGACGGCCGCGCGCCGCTGGTAGCGTAAGTCCATGGGGCGCCAGCACATCCCGCTCCAAGAAGAACCCCGTGAGGGCAAAGCCGGCGGCGATATCGGCCGCGGTCAGGGGAGCACTTTGATCCACAAGAAAGGCCGGCAGGGCCAAAAGCTTGTCCGAGTATGGCGCACCGGCTTCGCGCGAGACGGCCCGGCCTGACCGGGGCGACACGTAGATCAGCTCACCCGTGGCGCCCGTCGCCGCACAATCCGACAGGTCGAGCCCGAAGCCGAGTTCCTGCAAGAGTTGAAACTCCCAATAGACGAGGAGCGCGGGCCAGATGTCGGGCTCGCCGAAGGAACGCAGCACGTGCAGCGTTGTGGCATAGAGTTCCGGGTGCGGATCCCGCTCGGGCAGTAGCTTGACGAGGCCGGCCAGCGTGCCGATCGCGGCGAGTGCCCGCGCATCATCCAGAGAGCGCGCGCCATGCGCCTCCATGAGTTCCACCGTATAGCCGCCCAGATGCTCCGGCAGCCGGGCCCGCCAGGTGACGCCCACGCGGTTGCCGGGCTGAAGCGCCGGACGGAGGCGGCGCGAACGTCCGCCGCGCACGAGACCGAGGTGACGGCCATGCTCCAGGGTCAAGACTTCGGCGATCAGGTTTGCTTCGCCGAGCGCCTTGCCGCCCAAGAAGATGCCCTCGTCGCTCCAGTCCATGGCCGCAGCTTGGCCTATCCTTTCGGATAGTCCAGGCCCATCTCGCGGAAGCGCTCGGGATCCTCGCCCCAGCGCTCGCGCACTTTGACGAACAGAAAGAGGTGAACGGCAACGCCTGCGATCTCGGCGATCTCCGCGCGCGCCGCTTGGCCGATCTCCTTGATCATGGCGCCTTTGGCGCCCAACACGATGCGGCGCTGGTTCTCGCGTTCCACGTAGATGGTCTGCTCGATGCGCACGCTGCCGTCCTTCAGCTCCTTCCACTGGGTCGTCTCCACGGTGAGCGCGTAGGGCAGCTCCTCGTGTAGCCTGAGGAACAGCTTCTCCCGGGTGATCTCCGCCGCGGTCTGGCGAAGCGAGGCGTCCGTCAGTTGATCCTCGGGAAAGAGCCACGGGCCTTCGGGCACGGCGCCGGCGAGATAGGTCTTAAGGTCCTCGACGCCGTCGCCGCTCAGGGCGGAGACCATGAACACCTCAGCGAACGCCCTCAAGGCGAGAAGCTCGGAGGTGAGCTTCAGGAGGTCGGGCTTCTTCACCAGATCGATCTTGTTGAGGATGGCGGCGGTGGGCCTGCCGATCTCGGGCAGATGTTCGACGATGGGGGCGAGCGTGTCGTCGAGCCCTCGCTTAGCGTCGATGACGAGCGCAACAATATCGGCGTCGGCCGCCCGGTCCCAGGCCGCTTGGGCCATGGCGCGGTCGAGCTTTCGCTTGGGCTGAAAGATGCCTGGCGTGTCGACCAGGATCACCTGCGCGTCGTTCTCAAGCACGATCCCGCGAACGGGGCCGCGTGTCGTCTGGGCCTTGTGGGTCACGATGGAGACCTTGGTGCCGACCAGCGCA
>JGI12316J15310_10002512_pt1 | contig 12092 bp, 8 predicted proteins | sample MarCyaLeptolynsp_FD_15310 | JGI IMG/M metagenome (IMG submission 15310)
TGACCGCTCCATGTGTCTTTGATGGCCCCATTAACGGACAATCCTTCCGCGCCTATGTGGAACAAATACTCATCGTCACATTGAAACCCGGTGACATCGTCATCATGGACAACCTTGGCAGCCACAAGGCAAAGGCCATCCGTGACATCATCAAGTCTGCCGGCGCTCGAGTGTGGTTCCTGCCACCCTACTCTCCCGACTTAAATCCCATCGAGCAGACCTTTGCCAAAATCAAACACTGGATGCGCATGGCACAGAAAAGAACCATCGATGAAGCATGGCAATACATCGGTAAACTGGTAGGGATAATCAGCCCAAACGAGTGTCAAAACTATCTCAAAAACGCTGGATATGCTTCCGTCTAAATGTGAAAGACTCTAGTTGCTATTTTCTGCAACATTCAAAGATTTGGCGTCGAGCGGCCCTGACGGACTCGTCTTAACAGTTACCGAGAACTGAGGAATTTAGGCGGAAAACATTGAACCGATAGAGCATTTATCATCTTCACCGAAATAATGAAAAGCTCAAGTTTCTTGTTTTCCACCTTTCTTACCTGTCCAGACGATTCAGTCTGAACAGGAAAAGCTCTGAGGCCCCGGATTTGGCCAGCATACGTGCCCCCGCGCCTTCAACCGCTGCTCACACCTATCAGCATGGACCGCGTTACGCCGCATCGCGGTCAACTACCGGCGGCGGAAACTTGCCGTAAAAGGTCTCGCCCGCTTTCGCCATGTCGCGGATCAGCTTGTTGGCCTTGAATCGGGCGCCGTGCTTTTTCTCCAGCTTCTTGCAAAGCGCCAGGAAGGCAGGTGTGCCCATCATGTCGATATAGGACAGGGTGCCGCCGGAATACGGCGCGAAGCCGAAACCGAGGATCGATCCGACATCGGCCTCGCGAACATCGGTGACCACCTTGTCCTGGACACACCGTGCGGCTTCCAGAGCCTGTGTGACCAGAAACCGTTGCTTGAGTTCCTCCACATCGATGGTATCGGCGTCCACTTGCGGAGCGCCGATGGTTTCCTGCAGATCCGGCCACAGCGCCTTGTTCTTGCCGTCATAGTCGAAAAAGCCCTTGCCGTTCTTGCGTCCGAGCCGCTCGTTCTTGACGACCATGGTTTCCAGGAGGGCAACCTGGCGCGGATCGACGGCATCATCGCCGAGGTCCTTCTTGGTCGCCTGAACAACCTTCCAGGCCAGATCGAGCGCGACTTCATCGTTGAGGGTCAGCGGACCGACCGGCATGCCCGCCATGCGGGCCGCATTTTCGACCATGGCCGGCGGCACGCCTTCGGCGAGCATCAGATGGCCTTCCAGCAGATAGTTGCCGACGCAGCGATTGGCAAAGAAGCCCCGGGAATCGTTGACGACGATCGGGGTCTTCTTGATTGCCTTGACGTAATCAAGCGCAACGGCCAGGGCCTTGTCGCCGGTCTTCTTGCCCATGATGATTTCGACCAGCATCATCCGGTCGACCGGTGAGAAGAAGTGAATGCCGATGAAATTTTTCGGTCGGGCTGAGTTTTCAGCCAGCGATGTGATCGGCAGGGTCGATGTGTTGGAACCAAAGACCGCGTTCTTGCCCAGTACCGCTTCGGCTTGCTCGGTCACCGTCTTTTTGACATCGCGATCCTCGAACACGGCCTCGACCACGAGGTCGCAACCCTTGAGTGCTGAATAGTCATCCGTCGCATTGACCCGGGCCAACAGAGCTTCGCCGTCCTCGGCTTTCATGCGGCTGCGTTTGACCTGTTTGCCAACCGTTTCCTCGACATGCGCCTTGCCCTTGTCGGCGCTGTCCTGATCCCGGTCGATCAGGACCACATCGATACCGGCCCGCGCGGTCACATAGGCGATGCCGGCACCCATGAACCCGGCTCCAAGCACGCCGACACGGGTAATATCGGAAGCCGGCACGTCCTTCGGACGGCGGGCGCCTTTTCCGAGATCCTGCATGGAAACAAACAGCGAGCGGATCATGTTGGCTGCTTCGGGTTGCTGCAGGACATGGGCAAAATACCGGGATTCCACCTGCAGCCCCAAGTCCATCGGGAGCTGCAAACCTTCATAGGCGCAATGCAGGATCGCCCGAATGCCTGGATAATTGTCGAAAGTCTCACGTCGGTAGATCGCATTGGCGGCAGGCCAGAACTGCATGCCCTGCGGCGACCATATCCGGCCGCCTGGAAGCCGAAAGCCGGACTGATCCCAGGGTTTTTTGGTGGACAGGCCGTCAAGGATCGCCTTGCGGGCAGCGCCGATCAGTTCGTCGGGTTCGACGATTGCGTCGATCAGCTTCATCCCCTTGGCTTTGGCGGGTTTCAACATCTGGCCCTGGGTCAGCATCTGCAGGCCGGATTGCGGATCGGTCATGCGCAATACGCGCTGGGTCCCGCCAGCACCGGGGAACAGGCCAACCTTGGCTTCCGGCAGGCCGAGACGGGTCTTTTCGTTTTTCGACACGATCCGGCCGTGGCAGGCAAGAGCCAGTTCGAACGCTCCGCCGAGGCAGGTTCCGTTGATTGCCGCGACCCAGGGCTTGGCACCGACCTCGATGCGACGGAACAGTCCGGAGAGGATCCGCGATTGTTCGAGCAGGTTCCTGGCCGCTTCCTCCTGCCCCTTGGCCTCCCGGTCGGCGTGGAAGTCCTTCAGGAGGCCCTCCAGCATCTTCAAGTCGGCGCCGCCGGAAAACGTATCCTTGCCGGATGTGACAATGACGCCCTTGATCGCATCGTCGGTCTCGGCTCTGGCGATCAGAGCCTCCAATTCCTCCAGCACGCTGACATTGATCACGTTCATGGACTTGTCTTCCATGTTCCAGGTGATCAGCGCGATGCCGTCGGAATCCACGTCAATTGTAAAATTCTGCAAGTCCATGGGACTGCTCCCCTTCTTGGAAATGGACAGGATCAGACCCGTTCGATGATGGTCGCGGTACCCATGCCGGCGCCGATGCACAGGGTGACGAGCGCAGTGTTGAGATCGCGCCGCTCCAGTTCATCGAGCACCGTGCCGAGGATCATGGCGCCGGTGGCGCCGAGCGGGTGGCCCATCGCAATGGCGCCGCCGTTGACGTTGACCTTGGCCGGGTCGAGGTCAAAAGCCTGCTGGAACCGCAGCACGACGGAGGCAAACGCCTCGTTGATCTCGAACAGATCGATGTCGTCCACGCTCATCCTGGTGCGTTTCAGGAGCTTCTCCGTCACGTCGACGGGCCCGGTGAGCATCAAGGCGGGCTCGGAACCGATATTGGCAAAGGCCCTGATCCGCCCGCGCGCGGTCAGGCCGGCCGAACGCCCGGCCCGCTTGTTGCCGATCAGGATCCCGGCGGAACCGTCGACGATGCCGGACGAATTGCCGGCATGGTGGATGTGCTTGATCTTTTCGACTTCCGGATGCGCCTGGGTCGCCACGGCGCTGAAGCCGCCCATTTCCGCCATCATCTCAAACGACGGGTTGAGCGCGGCGAGCGACTGCATGTCGGTCCCGGGACGCATATGTTCGTCACGGTCGAGAATGGTGATCCCGTTGATGTCCCTGACCGGCACCACCGACTTGTCGAAGCGTCCGTCATCCCAGGCCGCTTTCGATCGTTTCTGGCTTTCCACGGCGTAGGCATCGACATCGTCGCGGGAAAACCCGTATTTCGTCGCAATCAGATCGGCTGACACGCCCTGGGGCATGAAATATCCGGGAATGGCAACCTGGGGATCGGCGATCCAGGCGCCGCCCGAGGCGCCAATGCCGACACGGCTCATGGATTCGACACCGCCGGAGACCACCATGTCGTGCTGTCCGGACATGATCTGGGCGGATCCGAAATTGACCGCGTCGAGCCCGGAGGCGCAGAAGCGGTTGATCTGAATGCCCGGTACATGATTGCCGTAATCGGCGGTGAACACCGCGGCTCTGGCAATATCGCCGCCCGCCTCGCCGACCGGATCGACGCAGCCCATGACGACATCATCGACCAGTTTGGTGTCGAGACCGTTGCGGTCGCGCAGGGATTCCAGAACCCCCGCCGCAAGTTTGACGGCCGGAACCTCGTGCAGCGCGCCGTCCTTTTTTCCGCGTCCGCGCGGCGTGCGCACATGGTCATAGATCAATGCGTCAACCATCGGCTTTCTCCTCAAAGGTATCGTGCCGCCAGAAGGCGGCAAAAGACTCAGTCCATGTCAGTCCGGCAACGGATGCCCCGGCATCAGATCGTAGGGATGTTTCCAACCGGGCATCGCCCTGATCCGGTCGAGCCAGGCGTTGATGTGGGCAAATTCGGTGAAATCGATGCCGATCTCGTCCTGGAAGTACAAATATCCGCATAGCGAAAAGTCGGCGATCGTCGGCCTATCGGCAACGACAAAGCTGCGATCCGCCATATGTCTGTCGAGAACCTTGTAGGCACCGCGCGCCCGTCCGTCCAAAAACTCCACCACCGGCGTTTCACCGGTTTTCTGAAGCGTTCGCATGAACCGCAAAGTCCCGGTGTAGGATGTCAGTTTGTGATTGTCGAACAGGATCCATCGCAGGATCTCACGCTTCTCATCGGCACTCTCGCCGCCGAAGCGACCGAAATGATCGGCGAGATAATCCAGAATCACGCCGGATTGAGACAAGGTCAGAGTCCGGTGTTTCAAAACCGGCGCCTCGCCCATTTCGTTGACGGCCCTGAATTCCTCGGTTCGGGTTTCCCCTTGCAGGAACTCCACCTTCCGCGGGGCCCAGTCCGCCCCGCAGAGCTCGAGCATCAAGGCGGCCTTGTAACAATTGCCGGACTGGGCGAAGCAATAGAGCTCGAATTCGGCCATGTCAGTCTCCCGCGCCTTCGACGATGATGATTTCCGAATCCGATGCCGCCAAACGATGTTTCAACGCTTCCTGATAACCGGGCGAATGGTAGGCTTCCAGCGCCTTTTCATAGGAATCGAACTCGAACACGACATGACGCTGTTTCGCCGGTCCTTCAGGCGCCTCGAACTGTCCGCCGCGCACCAGCGGTTTCGCTGCGAACTCCTTGAAGACTTCGGCATCCAGCCGCAAATATTCGGCATACCGATCGGGGTCGGTGACCGTCACATGCACAATCCAGTAGCCTTTGGCCAAGGCGGCCTCCTACAAGCTTCTGGAGATCACGACCTTCATGATCTCATTGGTGCCGCCATAGATGCGCTGCACCCTTGCATCCTGGTACATGCGCGCAATCGGATATTCATTCATGTAGCCATAGCCGCCGTGCAATTGCACACATTCGTCCATGATCTTGCATTGCAGGTCCGACAGCCAGTATTTCGCCATCGACGCCGTCACCGTGTCGAGTTGGCCGTTGACCAGTCGCCCGATGCAATTGTCGACAAAGACCTTGGCAATTGTCGCCTCGGTTTTCATTTCAGCCAGCTTGAACTGGGTGTTCTGGAAATCGATAATCGCCTTGCCGAAGGCTTTGCGCTCCTTGACATAATCGATGGTGACCGAGAGGGCCCGTTCGATCATGGCCATGGCCTGGATCGCAATGAGGAGCCGTTCCTGCGGCAGTTCGCTCATCAATTGGGCAAAGCCCTTGCCTTCTTCCGGCCCGATCAGAGCATCGGCGGGAACCCGGACATCGTCAAAAAACAGTTCCGACGTGTCCTGTCCCTTGAGGCCGACCTTGTCGAGATTGCGGCCGCGCCGAAATCCTTCCACCTCGTCGGTTTCGACGACGAACAGGGATGTGCCCTTGGCGCCGAGTGTCGGATCGGTTTTGGCAACGACGATGATCAGGTTGGCGTTCTGGCCGTTGGTGATGAAGGTTTTCTGACCGTTGATAAGGTAATGGTTGCCGTCCTTTTTCGCCGTCGTGCGAACGGCCTGCAGATCGGATCCGCCGCTCGGTTCGGTCATGGCGATCGCACCGATATATTCGCCGGACGCCAGCTTCGGCAACCAGCGCTTTTTCTGATCTTCAGAGCCATAATGCAGGATGTAGGGCGCAACGATCGCCGAATGCAGCGGGATGCCGAAAGAATCCAGCCCGACGCGACCGAGTGCATGGATAATCACCGCTTCATGGGCGAAGCTGCCACCGGCGCCGCCATATTCCTCCGGCATGGCCGCGCACAGGAGACCGGCCGCCCCGGTTTTTTCCCACGCGGCCCGTTCGACGATGCCTTCCTTGATATAGCGCTCATAGTCGGGGGCGATTTCCCGCTCGAAAAACTTCTCCGCCGCGTCGTCCAGAAGCACAACGTCTTCCGTCATCCAGTCCGGACGCTCTACATCAAGCACATCGAACATTCGTCACCTTTCAATTCTGCGGATCCCTACCTTCAGGAGTCTTAAAACGCTTCGTCCGGAAATTCCATCATCGTGTCCGACCCCGTCGAAATTCTGGCAAGGTGAGCCGCGGTCTCCGGCATGACCCTTTCCATGAAAAAGCGCCCGGTCATGAGTTTGGCATTAAGGAAATCGGCATTGCCGGCGTCACCGGTCGCCAAGTCGGCATTGGCCGCCTTCGCGATCTGACCCCACATGTAGCCAAGCGCCACCAGTCCAAAAAGGTGCATGTAATCGGTCGATCCAGCGCCGGCATTGTCCGGTTTCGTCATTGCGTTCTGCATGAACCACATGGTCGCCTTCTGCAGATCATCCAATCCCTGCTTGAGCGGCTCGAGATAAGGTTTGAGGGCGTCATCCTTGCCATTTTCCTCGATGAAGCCCGCGACTTCCTGAAAAAACGCCATCACGGCACGACCGCCGTTTCGCGGCAGTTTGCGCCCGACCAGATCGAGCGCCTGCACTCCGTTCGCCCCCTCGTAGATCATCGCGATCCGGGCATCGCGCACGAACTGGTCCATGCCCCACTCGGCAATGTAGCCATGACCGCCATACATCTGCTGCGCCATGACCGTGTTGTCGAAGCCCTTGTCGGTCAGAACGCCCTTGACCACGGGTGTCAAGAGCCCCATCGCGTCATCGGCGGCCTCACGTTCCTTTTCATCGGTCGAGCGGTGCGAGATGTCTCCCCTCAGCGCCGTCCAAAGCACCAATGCGCGAGCCGCCTCGTTAAAGGATTTTATGGTCAACAGCACGCGCCGCACATCGGGATGAACCAGGATCGGATCGGCGGCCTTGTCGGGTTCCTTGGCGCCGTCCAGCGCCCTGCCCTGCAGCCGGTCGCGGGCATAGGCCACAGCGTTCTGGTAGGCGACCTCGGATTGCGAAAGGCCCTGGATGCCGACCCCAAGCCGGGCTTCGTTCATCATCGTGAACATGGCACGCAGGCCCTTGTGCTCCTCGCCGAGCAGCCATCCCGTTGCATCATCATAATTCATGACGCAGGTGGCATTGCCGTGAATGCCCATCTTCTCCTCGATAGAACCGCATTCAAGGCTGTTCGCGGCTCCGGCATTGCCTTCAGCGTCCGGAATGAATTTCGGAACCAGGAAAAGCGAGATCCCCTTCACGCCTTCCGGCGCGCCTTCGATACGGGCCAGGACCAGATGAACAATGTTTTCCGTCAGGTCGTGATTGCCGGCCGAAATGAAGATCTTGGTTCCGCTGATCGCAAACGAACCGTCGTCCCGAGGCACCGCCTTGGTACGGATCAGGCCGAGATCCGTGCCGCAATGCGGTTCGGTCAGGTTCATGGTGCCGGACCAGTCGCCGGCAATCATTTTCGGCAGATAGGCCTGCTTCTGGTCTTGTGTCCCGTGAATGTCGATCGCAGCAATCGCGCCTTTCGACAGGCCGGGATACATCGCGAACGCCATATTGGCGGCACTGACATATTCATTGATGGCCGCGTCGAGGGTGGCCGGCAATCCCTGACCGCCAAATTCCGGATCCGCGGAAAGGCCGATCCACCCTCCTTCGCGAAACGTATCATAGGCATCCTTGAAACCGTCCGGCGTCGTTACCGAACCATCATCATGACGCACACATCCCTGTTTGTCGCCAACCTTGTTCAGGGGCGTCAACACCTCCGTGCTCAATCTACCGGCTTCGTTCAGCACTGCTTCGATCATGTCGGGGGTCGCGTCTTCGAAACCGGGAAGATTATTGTATCTGTCAATCCCGAAGACCGAATTGAGCAGGAACAGGGTATCTTCCACCGGAGCAGTGTATGTGGCCATTGTGGGTCCTCCCGGATTGATTGACGTTTGCGTAAACGTCAATATGTGTTCATTAAGACCGGTTCATGCTCGAAGCAAGGCTTGCGCGATGAATCGTGATTGTGGCCACGGAGACTGCCGTCCCACGCTGCCGCGTCCGAACGGGTTCAACGAGACACGGGATACACCTATGCTCTGGCCGGAGCAGTTTCCATTCCTGGCGCAGTTTTTTGGGATGTACGCGGGCCTATGACAGCGTCATCAAAGCACCTTCCACACCGTCCAGGAACAACCTCGCCAGAGAGTTCGCCGTGTCCGATTCAAACCGCGGACATTGCAACAATACTCTCGAAAGACTCCGTGTCGAGGCTTAATCGACCGGGCCGGATACGGCCGAGCGAGCTCATTGTGAGGAGAAATGTCCGCCATGTGACGTTCTCGCCCAACGAAGCACCCTGGCAACGCAGTTGACATAGTCCGGATGCCGGGCATAACGCGGCACGTGAGTTCAAACGCCGCCGCCCGGCCGGTTCAGCCGGTTTTTCCCAGCTTCGGGCGCATGGATTTCAGGTTGTCCTCCAGCTCTTCCAGGGACAAATCGATTTCCCTGCGCTGCGCCCGCAGCAGTTCCTGCTGCTTGAGGAATTTTGCGTAGGCCAGTTTCAACTGGCGCCGGCCCTGATCCCTTTTCGAATAGGAGTCGAGCAGTTCGCGAATTTCCATCAGCGACAATCCCACCCGCTTGCCGAGCAGGATCAGACTCAATCGGGCCCGATCTCGGCGACTGTATATCCTGGATCGTCCATCCCGGTACGGCGCAAGCAGTTTTTTATCTTCATAAAACCGCAACGCACGAAGCGTAACGTCGAACTCGGAAGCCAGATCACCGATGGTGAACCAGGTCTTCACACCGGGGTCGAGATCTTCAATGTCGTATTCCTGCGTGTCGGCAAGATCCGACGGTGTTGATTTTGTATCCATCATTGGAACAATTTCCTTCAGGGTCCGGAAAGACCGAGGTTCATGTCCGCACGGACGGTGGGCGCATCGCCGGCTCGCACGCCGATCGCACAGGGCCGTCAATTCCTTGTTTTTCTTCGCGATTTGCCACCGGGCACGAACCTGGTATTCCTGTCTGGGTTTCCGACTTACCACCCGCATAGCGCGGTCTCTGTCTGAAATAGGTAGGGCCCCGTTGCAAAAATCATATTCAAATTATTGTTTTTAACAGGTTATTTACCATAAACCGAAAGAGTCAATCCGGGACGAACTGTCTGTAGGTTGGGTGACGCCCTGCGCCATCCATTGGGATCACTCATCCCGCCCCAGACGTTTTGTATTGGAGAGATCAACGATGGCGCGGCTCAAACGCAGGGGAAACCACGACGTTCAACGTGGCGCACTGAATGCCGCGCATCGAAATGGTCTGAGCCTGGAAGAGTGGATGGAACAGGTCGACGGCGCTGTCGACGCGCCGGTGTCCGGTCGACGCAGATCGTTCGACGACTACCCTTCCCGTGATGCCGAAGCCGGTTCCTTCAAATCGGGAAACATCCACGATCTATCCCAGCGGCTCGAATCGCTCAGCTCGCGTCTCGACCGGATCTCCACCGCAGCAACCGAACGCGAGAGCGTGGCTCGGACAGAGATGGGCAGCGGACGGGTCCGGCCGACCAGGCCGGTCAGAGCATTCGAGGATGCCAACGAAATGTATGAGCCGGCCCCGTCGCGCCGAGGCGCCGTTGGCGCGCACCGCCGTCCGGCATCCGATGGCGCCCGTCCAGCAAACGATCCGATGCAATACGACGGACGCCCCGTTGACCGCAGACCCGTTGATCGCAATCCGCGAGGACGCGGTCCAGTCGAACGCGACCGCCGCACCGGGTCAATGCTCGACATCCTCAACACATTGGATGAGCGCGTAAGCGCCATGGCAGACCGGATCCAGGGCCCCGGCCCGGATCCCCGTGCCAGGGCGATGCCGGACCAACCCTCGTATCCTTCAGCAGATGGACACCTTGATGTGGACCTGAAATCCGCCGTATCCGAAATCGCGCGCAAGCAGAAACAGCTGGATCGATCAGCCGGGCGCCAGCGTCCCGGCAGGCCGACACCGCGCAGCGCTCCCGCCGAAACGGCGCAGGCACCCATGCCGGATTACATGGAAGATCGATTCAGCGATCTTGCCGCGCGCATCGATTCCCTGCGCAATCAGTCCGCTTCCGAACCTCTTGTCGACCTGCGGGACGAAATCAGCGCCCTGCGGTCGGAACTCGCGGCACGCCCGAACGGCGCGCATCAACACCACGATCTTGCCGACATACAGGAGACGGTTCGAAACCTTGAGTTTTCCCTGACCGATAATCCCAGAGTGTCCGGGATGGACGATGTCCGCGGCGAAATCGCGGAGTTGCGTCAGGCCGTTGAATCCAACAACGCTCATGCCGAAGTGGCTTTGTTGCGAGACGGCTATGAGAACATTTTGCACCGTCTCGAAGGATTGCAGTCGACGGTCGGCGATCCGAAACTCTATCACACGATTGCCGACCGCCTGAGCGAGGTCCGCAAGGCGTTGCGCGCAATCCCGCAGGTTGACCACGCGTCCGGGCTTGAACGGCGAATTTCCCTTCTAGCAGACAAGCTTGAGACGGTCGGAGCGCAGGTTAACGGCCTCCCTCTCGATTCGCTGCAAAATCAGGTCTTCGAAATCCAGGGAGCATTGCAGTCCATCGACCCGTCGAGCGCCATCCGGGATCTCGATTGGAAGATGCGGGCCGTGGCCGACAAGATCGATGCACTGGAGGACGGGCTCAGCGAGTCCAGCGCCGTTTCCAATCGTGTGGCGTCTCTGGAAGATCTTATCCGTTCGCAACCGAGCGCCGCCGCCATGGCCGAACGCCTGGACGAGTTGCACGAACTTCTGTTGGAAAAAAACGATAGCCGGGCCGTCCGTGATCTTGAGAGCCGCATCGTCCAGATTGGGGAAAAACTGGATTTCGTCGGCGCCAATACCACGCCCAACGACATGCTGGCGGCCGTTGACGGGCGGATCGCCGATCTCTGTGCCCGTTTTGACACGTTCAGCACTAATTTCAATGACTTCGCCGACACCCAGAACGGCGATGTGCTGAATCCGCAGATCGAGAAGATTGCTGAACGCATCGAAACCCTGGCCGCAACACTGCTCGACAGCAAGACCATGGATCCGGTGCGGCGGGACATTTCCGATTTGCGTAAGGAACTTGCCGATGGCGATCGCGCGGTGGTCGACCTCGCCGAACGGATCGGACGGATCAGCGACCGGCTCGACCGATTTACCGTATTCGATGGCGTTGATGGAAAACTCGGTCGGCTCTCGGACGATCTTATCCAGTTGCAACAGCAGATTGCCGACGGCGACTCCGTTGTTTTCGAAATCCTGAAACGGGTCGGCGCGCTTGAAAAGACCCTCAACCGGTCCGGCGACGGCAGCCAGACGGACACGAATGGTATCTCTGCCGAAATCGCCGAGATCCGAGACCGGCTCGCATCGGGCGACGAAACTCTGACCAACATTGCCAACCGCATGGAGAGCCTGCTTTCCAGCGTCAATGTGGTGGCCAGCGAACCGGGCCTGCTGTCAGAACTGGAACCTGTCCGGAACGATTTCGCCGCACTGCAATCGGAATTGTCGGAAGGCAACCGTGTTGCCCGCGATGTGCTCAGCGGATTGAGTGCAATCGACACGCGATTGAACAATCTGGCGATCGAACGCGCCGAAAACGCCGATATCGCAAGGCTGTCGGAGGAAATTGCAACATTGCGGGATGTGGTTCAGGCCACCGACAATGCAACAATCTCCGCCCTGAACGCACAGATGAACAACCTTGCCGAACGGCTCGACCACGCACCGGTGCAAGGTGCCGGAGACGCCGTTTTCCAACAGCTGGAGCGGCAGATCACCCAGATGGCCGACAGGCTGGCATCGACCGACAGCCAGCTCGTCCATCTGGCCTCGGTCTC
>JGI12316J15310_10000121_pt32 | contig 12091 bp, 12 predicted proteins | sample MarCyaLeptolynsp_FD_15310 | JGI IMG/M metagenome (IMG submission 15310)
TTGGTGATAAATCATCACCAATGAAGCGATCCGATCTTCCCTATCTTGACGACCTGCGTGCCTTTGAAGCAACTGCGCGCAAAGGCTCGGTGCGCGCCGCCGCCGACGAGCTTGCCCTGACCCATGCCGCCGTGAGCCGACGGCTGTCGCGGTTGTCGGGCGCTGTCGGTGTGCCTCTGTTTCGCAAGGCCGGTCGTGGCTTGGCGCTGACACCGGCGGGCGAGAGCCTGCGCGATGCCTGCCGGCGCAGTTTTGACGACTTGTTGCGCACAATCACATCGATGCGCAACCTGGAAAACACAGGGGATCGTGCCGTTGTTCTCTCTTGTGAACGCTCTGTTGCGATGCGCTGGCTGATCCCGCGTCTGAGCCGGTTTCAGGATGCGCATCCCGATGTGACGGTTCACCTCTCGGTTGGCGGCGGCCCCATCGAGGGACCGGGCAATGGTGCGTTTCTTGCGCTTCGCCGGCTGGATTTCGCACTTGACGACAAGTGGGCGTTTCAACCTCTGTTCCCTGAACGTGTCGGGCCCGTCATGACCGAGAAGATGCGCGGTCAATTCGATGCCGGGGATTACGTCGCTCTTGTCACCAAAACCCGTCCGGATGCCTGGGACCGGTGGCTGGCGTCCAACCCCGATGCGCCACGGCCTCGGGAGCGCCGCGGGATGGACCATCACTTCCTCATGGCGGAGGCGGCCTGCGCAGGTCTCGGCGTGGGTCTGTCACCGTTTGTCATCGCGGCCGACGATCTTTCCGGCAATCGTCTTGTCGCCCCTTTCGGCTTTTCATCCGACGGATCGCAATACGGTCTTTTCAGCCGTGCCGGTATTGCCTTGTCGCCAGAGGCGCTGCGCCTTGCGGACTGGATCCAGTCGATGAGCGCGCGCCTGGAGACCCCGTCGTCCTGAGCCCCGGTCAGCTACCGTCGGTCAACGCGGGCGGTGAACCGATGCATATCGACCGCCTCGATATCCACTCGTATCACCACGTCCTGCTTTATGTCTTTTGACACCTGGGAAACGAACCGGTTGAGATCGGCCTGCGCAGTCTCCAGGTCCGAGCGGTCAGCCGTCATGTCCACGGACACATAAATTCGTTCTTTTCCGGCGAACGCCGGTTGCATCCGGACAAAAGCCTTGGGCGATGTAGTCGGCTGCAAGGCGGCGGCGTCGAGGGTCTCGACACATACCGAGGCCTGAGGTCACGCCGGATTGCGGTCCTGTGATCGCTCAGCGCCTTTGCGTGCCGGTCGATCTGACCCATTCTGTCGGTATGAGACATCATTTGCCGCGCCTTCTTGCACTTGTTTTCGTTTTGCTGAATGTCCCCGCCCTTGCCGATTCCAGCGACCATGACCGGTTCTTAGGAACCTGGGGGACCGCAGAGCAATGTGCGCGGTCGCCGATCAAACCCGGTGGGACGGTTCTGGCCGAGCCGTTTGAGATCGGACGGCTCTGGATGAAGCAGGGGCAGCTCTGGTGCAAGCTCGACTGGGGACCGGTCGAGACCGGTGACGAAGGCGCATTCACCGCCGCAACAGCGCAGTGCGGCGAGGATAGCGTGCGCGGGTATTTCCTCGGGATGAGACTGGTTGGTGACGAATTGACGTTGCGCTGGGACTTTCCGCATTCAAATGGCCCGCTCAAGCGGTGTCCGTTGTCCTGACGTCGGACCTGCCTGCTGGTGCGGACCGCGTTCCCGATGAATTGAAAAGCATGCTTTTCACCCTCTGACACCGCTGTTTCCGGGGCTTTGGTAGCTCTGATCCAAGTATTCGAAAGTCAAATAGCATCCGGGACTGGATGGTGTACTCTTTACATTGGCGATTGCGGCACGCTTTAATTTAAAGCAGCCAGATGTCTTGGACTCATGGGAGGGGAAAAGGACGTGCGAGCCACCGATACGACGAACCCGGAATACTTTCACAAGGTCGTCGACTGCCAGTATGCCTGCCCGGCGCACACGCCGGTGCCCGCCTATATTCGATTGATTGCGCAACAACGCTATACCGACGCCTACCTGATCAACTGGGAAAGCAACGTCTTTCCGGGCGTACTTGGTCGCACGTGCGACCGGCCTTGCGAGCCGGCCTGCCGGCGCGGACGGGTGGAAGAAGAGCCAGTTGCGATCTGCCGCCTGAAACGTGTTGCCGCCGACTTCAAGGATGAAGTGGCGGACATGCTGCCGAAGGCCGGACCACCCAATGGCAAGACAGTCGCCCTTATCGGGGCCGGGCCGGCGTCGCTGACCGTTGCCCGCGATCTTGCCCCGCTCGGTTACGAGCTGCATCTTTACGATGAACAGCCCAAGGGCGGCGGTTTCATGCGCAGCCAGATCCCCTCGTTCCGTCTGCCTGAAAGCGTCCTGGACGAGGAGATCGGCTATATCCTCGACATGGGCATCACCACCGTGTTCAACACCTATGTCGACAGCATGGCCGAGATGCTGACCAAGGGCTATGACGCGGTCTTTGTCGGCTCCGGCGCGCCCAAGGGGCGGGATCTGCCGAAGCTTCCGGGCCGCAAGGAAGCCGATGCGAACATTCATATCGGCATCAACTGGCTTGCAAGCGTCGCCTTCGAACACATCAAGGAGATCGGCAAGCGGGTGATCGTGCTTGGAGGCGGCAACACCGCCATGGATTGCTGCCGCACATCGCGCCGCCTCGGCGGTGAGGATGTGAAGGTGATCGTCCGCAGCCCGTTCGAGGACATGAAGGCGTCTCCCTGGGAAAAGGAAGATGCCATGCACGAGGGCATCCCCATCATCGACAACCATGTGCCGCGTGAATTCGTGGTCGAGGACGGCAAGCTCGTCGGCATGACATTCGACAAGGTCAAGGCGGTCTATCACAGGGATGGCCGCCGCGAACTGGTGTCCACCGGTGAAGAGCCCGAGTTCTTTCCCTGCGACGACGTCCTTGTCGCCATCGGTCAGGAGAACGCGTTTCCGTGGATCGAAAAGGAAACGGGCATCCGTTTCACCAGTTGGGGCACGCCGATCATCAATGATGATGAGACGTTCCAGTCCACCCGCAAGGAAGTCTTCTTTGGGGGCGATTCCGCCTTCGGGCCGTCGAATATCATCACGGCGGTTGCGCATGGCCACAAGGCGGCCGTCTCCATCGATCTCTACTGCCAGGGCAAAGATCTCTCCAAGCGGCCTCCGCCGGATGTCACGCTGGTGGGGCAGAAAATGGGCATTCATGAATGGAGTTACGATTCCATACCGATCACGGACGAGCGCAAGATCGTTCCGCTGGAGGACCTCAAGAAGTCCCTGAGCGACCGCATGGTCGAGGTGGAGCTGGGGTTCGACCCGGAGACGGCCTTCATCGAGGCGGAGCGTTGCCTGAACTGCGACGCGCAGACGGTCTTCACCGATTCCAACTGCATCGAGTGTGATGCCTGCGCGGATATCTGTCCGACAAGCTGCATTACCTTCACTCAGAACGCACCCGAGAAAGAGCTTCGCGGCAAGCTGATGGTCCCGGCGGACAATCCCGATCAGGATCTTTATGTCTCCGGGAAGCTGACGACCGGGCGGGTCATGGTCAAGGACGAGGATGTCTGCCTGCATTGCGGCCTGTGTGCCGAGCGGTGTCCGACCGCCGCATGGGACATGCAGATGTTCTTCTACAATGTTGCCAAAGCGACGCCCAATCTGGTGGATGTCAAATGAAACAGCTCGAGGGCGTCAACGATTTCGTGGTCAAGTTCGCCAATGTGAACGGGACCGGGTCCGCATCGGCCAACCACCTTTTCGCCAAGGCGATCTTCCGAATGGGCGTGCCGGTCAGTCCGCGCAATATATTTCCATCCAACATTCAGGGTCTGCCGACCTGGTATGAGGTCCGGGTCAGTGCCAAGGGTTATCTCGGCCGGCGGGGCGGTGTGGACCTGATGCTATGCGTCAATCCGCAAACCATGGAAGATGACATCGCCAGCGTCGGACCCGGCGGGTACTTCGTCTACGATTCCACCCGGCCGCTGGCGCCGCATCTGAAGCGCGACGACATCAGCTATTTCGGGCTTCCGCTGACAGAGATGTGCATGCGCGAGTTCAAGGTCGCGCGCTTGCAGCAGCTCTTGAAGAACGTGGTTTATGTGGGCGCTCTCGCGGCTTTGCTTGATATCGACTTTTCAATTCTGAAGGACCTGTTGAGCGACCAGTTCAAGGGCAAGGAAAAGCTGATTTCACCCAATGTGCACGCGCTTGAAATGGGGTACCAGTTCGCCAAGGAGAACTTTTCCTGCCCCCTGCCGATCCGGCTGGACTCGAGTGTCATCGACGCACCGCATATCCGGGAAAGCCAACATATCCTGATGAACGGCAACACGGCGGCGGCCCTCGGGGCCATCTATGGCGGTGCGACGGTCGCAGCCTGGTATCCGATTACGCCGTCGACATCCGTCGTCGACGCCTTTTCCAAATATGCAGAGCGGATGCGGATCGATGCCGGTACCGGCAAACGGAATTTCGCGATCCTGCAGGCCGAGGACGAACTCGCGGCGATGGGGATCGTTGTCGGCGCCAGCTGGAACGGTGCCCGCGCGTTCACGGCAACGTCCGGACCGGGGCTTTCCCTGATGAGCGAGTTCCTGGGACTGGCCTATTTCGCCGAAGTGCCGGTCGTGCTGATCGACGTTCAGCGATCCGGTCCGTCCACGGGCATGCCGACCCGAAGCCAGCAATCCGATATTCTTGCCGCGGCCTATGCCAGCCACGGCGATACCAAACATGTCCTGCTTTTCCCGGCAACGCCTCGGGAGTGTTTCGACATGACCGTGCAGGCCTTCGATCTGGCTGAGCAGTTGCAGACCCCCGTGATCATGATGTCGGATCTTGATCTGGGCATGAATGACTGGATGTCACCGCCGCTCGAATGGGATGACAACTACGAGATGAACCGGGGCAAGGTGCTGGACAAGGACGCGCTGGACGAAGCGGAGACATGGGGCCGTTATGTCGACGTGGACGGCGACGGGATCTGCTACCGCACGCTGCCGGGGACGCATCCTGACAAGGGTGCGTTTTTCACCCGTGGATCATCGAAGAACGACATGGCGGTCTACTCCGAAAAGGGGGAAGACTATGTCGAGAATGTCGACCGGCTCCTGCGCAAATTCGAGACAGCGAAATCCTATGTTCCGGTCCCCAAGGTGCATGACCCGATCCCGGTCAAGAAACCGAAAACCAAGCAGAAGCTCGGTGCGCTATTTTTCGGAACCTCGGCCTCGCCCTCCTATGAGGCGGTCGAGATCCTCGCAGAGGAAGGCTATCCGATCGATGTCATGCGCATCAGGGCCTTTCCCTTTCACGAAAGCCTCGACGCCTTCGTGCACGAGCACGACATCGTGTTCGTGATCGAACAGAACCGAGACGGTCAAATGCGTCAGCTGATTATGAACGAATGCCATATCGCACCGGACAAGCTGACCTCGGTGCTGAACTATTCCGGCACCCCGATCACCGCACGTACCATTGCCCGGCAAATCCGGCGGGCGCTCAATGCCACCAGCGCCGATGTCGTCAAGCTGCATCCGGAGACTGCCTGATGTCCTATTACAAGCCGAAGTTCCAGCATCCGAAACTGCCGAAGAATTCGCTCGGATACACGGTCGCCGACTATGACGGATCGATTTCGACGCTATGTGCGGGATGCGGGCACGACAGTATCTCGGCGGCGATCCGCAACGCCTGTTTCCTGTCTTCGATCCCGCCGCACCGCATCGCCAAACTGTCGGGCATCGGCTGCTCCTCGAAGATGCCGACCTATTTTCTCGGGCGAAGCCATGGTTTCAATTCCGTCCACGGCCGGATGCCCTCCGTTGCGACCGGGGCAAGCGTTGCCAATCGAGATCTGATCTACCTGGGTGTTTCCGGCGACGGCGACACCGCCTCCATCGGCATGGGGCAGTTCGTCCACCTGATCCGTCGGAACGTCAACATGACCTATATCGTCGCAAATAACGGCTGTTACGGTCTGACCAAGGGTCAGGACAGCGCGACCGCCGACCTCGGCTCTTTCGGAAAATACGGCACGCAGAACCCGTTCGAGGGCATTGATCTTGCAAGTCTTGCCGTTCTGCAAGGGGCAAGTTTCGTTGCCCGCAGTTTCTCCGGTGACAAGGAGCAGCTTGAGCCGCTGATCCGGGCTGCCATGGCGCACAGGGGATTTGCCTTTATCGATGTCGTGTCGCCCTGCGTGACCTTTGCCAACAATGTCGGCTCAACGAAGAGTTACGCAGCCACGCGCGATAATCTGGAGGCGATGCCCGTTGACTTCGTGCCAATGCGTGAGGAAATCCGGACGCAGTACAAGGAAGGGTCGAGCCAGACCGTAACACTGCATGACGGGTCGATCATTCATCTGCACAAGGCAAGCAAGGACTACAAGGCCGACAGCCGCGAAGATGCGTTGATGGCGTTGCAGTCCGCGGACCGCACAGGGAAGGTGCTGACCGGGCTGCTCTACCTCGATCCGACGTCACAGGATCTGAATCATACGCTGGAACTTGCCAGTCAGCCGCTGAACAGCATGGGCAAGGACGAACTCTGCCCGGGCAGCCGCGTTTTGAAGAGCATCAACGAGGGCTTGCGGTAGCGACGCTCGATCTGGCCGGCTTGATTGCCTGCACGGATGTGATCAGATGTTGTCTTCCGACAGCCAGCCGTCTGCCTCGGTTTCGACCCAGGTTGCCTTGCGCTCATCGAGAAAATCCATGGAATGGATGACGGTGCTGCGTTTGTCCAGGAACGCGACGTTGTAGTTCTGGGCCATGCCGCCATAACCGACGCGGTCCTTGTTGCCGGAAAAGTCGGGCCAGTTCGGATGGCTGGTCGAGCGCGGGGCAGAGAGCGGGATGCCGCAGACGGACCCTGAAAGGCTGAAATGGCAATGGCCGAAGAAAATATGCCGGATGACGCTCTTGTAGTCTTCCAGGATATCCTGAAAAGCGTCCACCTGAACAATCCCGATCTGGTCTGCGTTGGCAACATGGACGGTCATCGGGTTGTGATGCAGGAAAATGTAGGCATCCATGCCCTGACGGGTGGCATTTTCCAGCTTGGCGCGTAGCCAGGCCTGCCGTTTGATGCAGTAGTGACCTGCGTGAGTGCCGGGTTCGTTGGTGTCCAGAAACAGGAAATGTCCGCGCGGTGTTTCCTCCACCCACTGGACAAAACCGTTCTCGTCGACAGGCGTTTGTGGGAACGCGGTGAGAAACGTTGCCCGGTCGTCGTGATTGCCGATCATCAGACGCGGGTTCATCGAAACCAGATTGGTTTCCTGCAAGAGCGCCCTCAGAGTTGCGTAATTCGCGTTCGTGCCGTGATGCGCAAGATCGCCCGAAATGACAACCATGTCCGCATCGGAGCAGTGTTTCAGTACGTGCACGACGCAGGCCCGGAAGTTGTCGGCTGGGACGGACCCCATGATGGGATCATCCTGAATGTGGGTGTCCGAGATGTGAACGATCTTCAAGGCCGTGGCTCCGCTGCGCGTGTGACTGACGACAGATTTCGCAGTTTGAAGGCAAAGTCAATCGGGCGCGAGACGCCAAAGGAACACTTGATCTCAGGCGCATAAGCCACCTTGAAACGCGTCGTGCCGTTCGCCTTTGCGGAGCAAATTAAAACATTACAAAATTTTCAACCTTTGCCAGTTTTCGTGCTATGAATCCTCGATAGTGTTCTAGAGACCTTTATGACTGGAAAACAGATCGATCAACTCCTGACACCCCAACGCAATGGAGATATCCCGCGTGCCCCCGCCTTCATCGTCACGCTCTATGGCGATGCGATCGAACCGAGAGGCGGGACGTTGTGGATGGGAGATCTTGTCGGCTGCTGTGCGGAGCAGGGGATCAGCGAAAGTCTGGTCAGGACCGCCGTTTCAAGGCTTGTTGCAGCGGGCAAACTGGTCGGTGAACGGATCGGACGCCGAAGTTTCTACAGACTGACCGAACCGGCGCAGGCAGAATTCAGATCTGCGTCCAACGTGCTTTATACACCCCCACCCGTGGCGCGCGGTTGGCTGCTCGCCCTGAAGACCCGTGGAATACTGCCGGATGGCTGGGTTTCGCTGGGCGGTGGCGTCGCTCTTGCGCCCAATCGCACCGATATTGCTCAACCTTCCGGTGCTCTTGTTTCCGGAGAGGCGGTCGGCGAACGGAAAGACTGGCCGGACCTTGCCGCCGATCTGTGGGATCTGGGTGTCGTCGGCGAGCGGTACAGATTGTTTCTGGAGCGATATGACGCGCTTGGCGAAAAGCTGCGTGACCGGAGCCTGAAAGATGTTGACGGCAAGACGGCTCTGGCCTTGCGCCTGTCGCTCATCCATCACTATCGGCTGGCGGCGCTGAAAGATCCGCGTTTGCCGCGCGAAGCCTGGCCCGACAACTGGCCCGCGCTCGAGGCGCGGCGGCTTTTCGTGCGCATCTATCTCGCGCTTGCTTCGGCTGCCGACGGGTTCATTGGCAGGTCTTTCAGCGATTCCTTCGGTTTGCTGCCATCCGCCACGGAGGCGACAGACCTTCGTCTGGACAGGCTGAGGCGCGAGGCCGTCTCGTTAACGGTCTGAAGCGGCCGCAAGTTCCGCCGTTCAACATCAAAGGATCACACTTTATTTTAAAATGGGGTTTCAAGTGTGATGTTTTGATGTTATAACGCTGACCGTTCGGTCGACGAATTTCAGTTGACTGCAAATTTCGCTGCGGGAGAGAGCAATGCCGGAAGCCTATGTCTGCGATGCGGTCCGTACCCCGATCGGGCGCTATGGCGGTGCCCTGTCATCGGTGCGCGCAGACGATCTGGCTGCGATCCCGCTTGCAGCCTTGAAGGACCGCAATCCTGAGGTGGGCTGGGACACGGTCGACGACGTCATCCTCGGATGCGCCAATCAGGCAGGGGAAGACAACCGGAATGTCGCGCGCATGGCCGTACTCCTTTCCGGTCTGCCTGTTTCCGTTCCGGGTACGACGGTGAACAGGCTGTGCGGGTCCGGTATGGACGCGATCGGCCTTGCCGCCCGCACGATCCGTGCAGGCGATGCAAGTCTGATGCTTGCCGGCGGCGTGGAAAGCATGAGTCGCGCGCCGTTTGTCGTCGCCAAGGCGGGAACGGCCTACTCACGCAATGCGGAAATATACGACACGACCATCGGCTGGCGCTTCAAGAACAGGCAGCTTGAAAAGGCGTTCGGCACGCATTCCATGCCCGAAACGGCTGACAATGTCGCCGAGGACTACGCAATTTCGAGGGCTGATCAGGACCGGTTCGCGGCTGAAAGCCAGCGCCGGTGGGACGCTGCGCACAAAGCGGGCGTGTTCAGCGACGAGATCGTTCCTGTCATGATCCCTCAGCGCAAGGGCGAGCCGATTATTGTTGAAACGGACGAACATCCGCGCCCGGGTACCAGCGCGGAAGCCCTGGCGAAGCTGCGCGGTGTCAACGGGCCGGACCTTACCGTGACCGCCGGGAACGCATCCGGCGTCAACGACGGTGCGGCCGCTGTGATTGTCGCGTCCGATGCGGCAGCACGCGCGAACGGGCTTGTTCCGAAAGCACGGATTGTCGCGATGGCGGCCGCTGGCGTGCCGCCCCGTGTCATGGGCATCGGGCCCGGCCCTGCGACCCGAAAGGTGCTCGATCTTGCAGGTCTTGCCCTTGAACAGATGGACGTGATCGAACTCAACGAAGCCTTCGCCTCGCAGTCACTGGCTGTTCTGAGGGAGCTTGGGCTGCCGGATGATGCCGCGCATGTGAATGCAAACGGCGGAGCGATTGCGCTCGGCCATCCGCTGGGCATGTCCGGGGCACGGTTGGTGCTGCACGCGGCCTATCAATTGCAGCGTACGGGCGGCACCTACGCACTCTGCACGATGTGCGTCGGTGTCGGGCAGGGCATCGCTCTGGTGCTGGAGCGGGTGTAGGATTGGAATGCACAAGGCCTGAACAGGTGTTTTTGGAGGAAATGCGATGTATGCGCAGCTCGTGAAATCAGAAGGTCTCAAGGCGCGTGAAGACATGTCGCCGGAAGAGCGTGCTTTTCAGGATCGGGTCGACAACGGCGAGAAAATCGAGCCAAAAGACTGGATGCCGGAAGGCTATCGCAAGACCCTGATCCGCCAGATCGGCCAGCATGCCCATTCGGAAATCGTTGGCCAGTTGCCGGAAGGCAACTGGATCACCCGCGCGCCGACCCTGGAACGCAAGGCGATCCTGCTTGCAAAGGTTCAGGATGAAGCCGGGCACGGCCTTTATCTTTATTCGGCGGCCGAGACGCTCGGGGTTTCCCGGGACGAGCTTCTGGAAAAGCTGCATTCGGGCAAGATGAAATACAGCTCGATCTTCAACTATCCGACGTTGAACTGGGCTGACATCGGCGCGGTCGGCTGGCTTGTCGACGGGGCTGCCATCATGAACCAGGTGCCGCTGCAGCGGACCTCTTACGGACCCTACAGCCGGGCGATGATCCGCATCTGCAAGGAAGAAAGCTTCCACCAGCGTCAGGGCTACGCGATCATGATGAAAATGGCCACCGGGACAAAGGAACAGAAAGACATGGCGCAGGATGCGCTGAACCGGTTCTGGTTTCCCTCGCTGATGATGTTCGGGCCGTCCGACAAGGACTCCGTTCATTCCGCGCAATCCATGGCCTGGAAGATCAAGATGAACACCAATGACGAACTGCGCCAGAAGTTCGTCAATGAAACCGTGCCGCAGGCCGACTATCTCGGCCTCAAGGTCCCGGATGAGAAGCTTGCGTGGAACGAGGACAAGCAGGGATACGATTTTTCCGAGCCGGACTGGTCGGAGTTTTTTGAAGTCATCAAGGGCAATGGTCCGTGTAATCGCGAACGCCTCAATGCCCGGGTCAAGGCCTGGGACGACGGCGCCTGGTTCCGCGAAGGTCTGAATGCCTACGCGGAAAAAGCCGCCGATCGACGCAAGGCGGCAGCGGTTGCAGCGGAATAACCAAGACGAGGAGAGGGAGGAACTGCCATGTCCAAGAAAGAATGGCCTCTCTGGGAAGTGTTCATCAGAGGGCAGCGCGGGCTGAACCACCGGCACGTCGGCAGCCTGCACGCCCCGGATGCCGAAATGGCGATCAATCACGCACGCGATGTCTATACGCGCCGCCGCGAAGGGGTCTCGATCTGGGTGGTTCCGTCCAAGGAAATCACGGCCTCGAGCCCTTCGGAAAAGGGACCGCTGTTCGACCCTGCCGAGAGCAAGACCTATCGCCACCCAACCTTCTTCGACATTCCCGACGAAGTGGGGAAAATGTGATGCCAGAAGCGCAGACGACCATGGCTGAAGTTAAGGCGGACCCGTTCATAAGCGACGATGCCATTCGGCCTGCATTTTTCGAATGGCTCTGCCGCATGGGCGACAACGCACTCATTCTGGGGCACAGGACGTCCGAATGGTGCGGCCACGGACCTGTTCTGGAAGAAGACATCGCGCTTGCCAACACGGCGCTCGATCTGATCGGGCATACGCAGATGTGGCTCGGGCTTGCGGGTGAGGTGGAAGGAAAAGGTCGTGACGCGGATGACCTCGCTTATCTGCGAGACGCCATGAAATTCCACAATCTGTTGCTGGTTGAGCTGCCAAAGGGCGACATGGCGGTGACGATCATGCGCGAGTTCCTGTTCGACGCCTATCATCACCTGTTGCTCGGCTGGCTTGCTGAACATTCGAAGAGCCCGCGCGTCGCGGAAATCGCGGCAAAGGCGCTGAAGGAAGTCAGCTACCATCTCGATCGCGCGTCCGACATTGTGGTGCGGCTCGGTGACGGAACCGACGAGAGCCATCGCCGGATGCAGGAGGCGCTCGATCTGCTGTGGCCTTACACCGGCGAAATGTTTTCCGGCGACGCGGTCGACGCAGCATTGAGAGAAGCCGGTATCGCACCGGATCTCGCAGGGCTGCAGGGCCATTGGGATGAAAATGTCCGCTCCATCCTGGACGAGGCGACGCTGAAGTCACCGGAACCGGGCGGCTACGCGCATCTGGGCGGCAAGCAGGGACGGCATACGGAACATCTCGGGTTCATCCTTGCTGAAATGCAGTTCCTCCA
>JGI12316J15310_10000380_pt5 | contig 12085 bp, 3 predicted proteins | sample MarCyaLeptolynsp_FD_15310 | JGI IMG/M metagenome (IMG submission 15310)
CCGATATCTCGCGCCAGTTCCTGGACGCCGCCGCCAAGCGCTTCGCCGACGGCCGGCCGTGGTTCGAGACCGCGCTCTACGACGCCGAGCGCCCGGTTGAGGCCAACGGCCTCGTGCCCGGTCTCGCCGATGTGGTGGTGGCGACCAACATGCTGCACGCGGTCGGCGACCTGGCCGCCGCGCTGACCGAGATCGGCCGGTTGCTGAAGCCGTCGGGCACGCTGGTGATCAACGAGTTGATCGAGAACCAGGACTACGGCACCCTGGTGTTCGGCCTGACCGAGGGCTGGTGGAAGGGCGCAGGCGGCGAGGCGCGGCTGCCGCACGGCCCGGTTCTGGACGCGGATGGCTGGCGCGGCATGCTGGCGGCGGCCGGGTTCCACGATATCCGGATCGACGATCTCGCGGCCCGCAGCGGGCGGGGGCAGGCGGTGATCGTCGCGGCGGCCCCGGCGGGCGTCCGGGTGACGCGACCCGCCGACCGACCGGCGGCCGCGACGGCACCCGAGGCCTTGCGAGGGCCCGAGGACGGACTGCGCCGGAGCCTGATCGCCGAGCTGCGGTCGGTGGTCGCCGCCCAGCTCGCCCTGGACCCGGACGAGTTGCGGGCGACCCAGAGCTTCGACGCCTATGGTCTCGAGTCACTGTCGGCGATGGCGATCCGCGACACGCTGGATGCCCGGTTCGGTGGCGTGTCCCAGACCCTGCTGTTCGAGCATGACACCCTGGCGGGCCTGGCCGATCACCTGCTGGAGACCCGGCGCGCGGCGGTCGAAGCGGCGCTGGCATTAACCGATGCGGCGCCGACCCCCGCCGTCGCTCCGGCGGCGGCGCTCCCCGTCGAAGCGGTTGCCGCCTGGGACCCGGCCGCGCCGATCGCCGTCATCGGCCTTGCCGGCCGGTTCCCCGGCGCCGAGACCCCGGAGGCGCTGTGGCGGCTGATCGAGGCGGGTGGCTCGGCGCTCGGGCCGGTGCCCGAGGGGCGGTGGCCGTCGGCGGACTGGTTCGATCCGCGCGGCGGGCCGGGGCGCGCCTACACCCGGATCGGCGGTTTTCTCGACGGGATCGACCGGTTCGACCCGCTGTACTTCGGCATCGCGCCGGTCGAGGCCGAGACCATCGACCCGCAGGAACGGCTGTTCCTGGAGACCGCCTGGCACGCGCTGGAGAATGCCGGGTCGACCCCGGCCCGCCTGCAGGCCCGCGCCGGCCCGGTCGGGGTGTTCGTCGGCGTGATGAATGCCGGCTACCAGTGGCTGGCGGCGGAGCGATCCGGCGCGCCGGCGACCTCGTCCTACTGGTCGGTCGCCAACCGGCTTTCCTACATCGCCGACTGGTCGGGGCCGAGCCTGGCGGTCGACACCGCCTGCTCCTCGTCGCTGACCGCGCTGCATCTGGCGGTCGAGGCGATCCGGCGCGGCGAGTGCGGCGCGGCGGTGGTCGGCGGCGTCAACCTGATCGTGCATCCGCGCCAGCTCGCCAACCTGTCGGAGGCGCGCATGCTGTCGCCGACCGGGGAGTGCCGGGCTTTCGGCGAGGGGGCCGACGGCTTCGTCGACGGCGAGGGGGTGGCGGCCCTGGTGCTGAAGCCGCTCGACGCGGCGTTGCGCGATGGCGACCGGGTCGAGGCGGTGATCCGCGGCACCGCGCTGAACGCCGGCGGGCGCACGTCGGGCTTCTCGGTGCCGAACCCGGTGGCCCAGGGCGCGGTGGCGGCCGACGCCCTGGCCCGCGCCGGCGTCGATCCGGCGAGCGTCCAGGTGGTCGAGACCCACGGCACCGGCACCAGCCTCGGCGACCCGATCGAGGTCACGGGTCTCGCCGCCGCCTACGGCGGCGCTGGGCGGGCGGAGCCGCTGGTGATCGGCGCCCTGAAGGCGAGTATCGGGCATCTGGAATCCGCCGCCGGGGTGGCGGGGGTGGTCAAGGCGATCCTGCAGCTGCGTCATCGCCGGATCGCGCCGCTGCGCCACGCCGACGGCCTCAACCCGCGCATCGACCTGGCCGCCTCGGGGCTCGCGGCGCCGGCCCGCGCGCTGGACTGGTCGGCACCCGCGGGCGGGCCGCGCCGCATCGCGGTCAGTTCCTTCGGCGCTGGCGGCGCCAACGCCCATGCGGTTCTGGAGGAGGCCCCGGCGCGGGAACCCTCCACCGACGCGGCGCCGGCCCGCGATCTCCTGGTGCTCTCGGCGCTGGACGGCGACGGGCTGGCGCGGCTGGCGGCGGCCCTGGATGAGGCGATCGACGACGCCGGCGACGTGGCGCGGATCTGCCACAGCCTGCGGGTCGGCCGTCGGGCGCTCGGCCATCGCGTCGCGGTCCTGGTCGGAGATGCCGTCGGGCTGCGCGCCGCGCTGGCCGATCTGGCGGCGGGCCGCGCGCCGGAAGGGGCGATCCGTGCCACTGGTGGCGGTGAGACCGTCCGGATGCTGGACGAGAGCGCCACCGGCCGCGCGATGCTGGCGGAGACCCTGACGGCGGGGGATCTGGAGACGCTCGCCGGGTTCTGGGTCGAGGGCGCGGAGATCGACTGGGACGCGCTGCCATGGACGGCGGGTCTGACGCCGGTGCCGCTGCCCGGGACCCCGTTCGCGCGGGAACGCCATTGGCTGCCGGGACCGCCCGTCGCCGACGCCGCGCCGGAATTCGACATCCGCTTCCTGGCGGCCGGCTGGCAACCGGCGCCGCTGCCGGCGCTGGAGGATTCGGCGATGCCCTGGCTGCTCGCCGGCGGACCGGCCGCGCTCGGTCACGGGGCGGTGACGCATCGTCGCAACCTGCCGGCTGACCGCGCCGGCTGGGACCGGCTGATCGACCACCTGCCGATCGGGGCCGGCGGCGACCTGGTCCTGTGGATCGACGGCGGCCTGCAGAGCGCGGCGCGGGCGGCGTTGACCGCGCTTGGCGCGGTGCTGGCGCGGCCGGGACGGGTGCGCCGGGTCTTCCTCGCCACCGACGATGCCGGCATCGCGACACCCCTGGCCGCGGTGGCCGCGTCGGCGGCGCAGGAGGGCCTGGAGGGGCGTGTCCGCGTGGTCCTGGTGCCGGGTGACCGGGCGCCGGCGGCGCTGCGGGCCGAGCGGGCGACGGAGATGGCGGGGGCGCCGCTGGTCGATCTGCGTGCCGATCGGGCGGTGCGGGTGCGCCGGTACCTGGACGTCGCCGAGACGCCGCCGCCGGCGATCGGCGCCGGTAGCCGGGTGCTGCTGGTCGGCGGTCTCGGCGCCGTCGGCACCGCCCTGGCGCGGGAACTGGTCGCCGGCCGTGGCGCGCGGGTCGGCGTGATCGGGCGCCGGCCGGCGGCCGAGGCCGTGCCGGCGGGGCTGGAGGTCGCCTATGCCGCCGCCGACGTGACCGATCCGGATGCGCTGGCGGCCGCGGTCGCGCGGATCCGCGCGGCGCTGGGCGGCATCGATGTGGTGCTGGACCTGGCGCGGATCGTCGACAACGCGCCGTTGGCCGCCAAGGATCCGGCGCGGGCCGAGGCGGTGCTGGCGGTGAAGACGCGCGGCACCGAGGCGCTGGACCGGGCGACCCGGCAGGACCCGCTGACCGCGTTCGTGACCTTCTCGTCGCTCGCCGCCTGGTTCGGACTGGCCGGCGGCGCCGATTACGCCGCCGCCTGCGCCGCCCAGGACGCACGGATGGCGGCGCGCGAGGGCCCGGGGCGCAGCCTGTCCGTCGCCTGGCCGCAATGGGACTATGACGACGAACTGTCCGACGCGCGCCGGACGGAGCTGGCGGCGTCGGGGCTCGGGACGCTCGACGCCGGTCGCGGTCTCGCGCTGCTGGACCGGGCCCTGGCGACCGACGCGCGGGCGCTGGCGATCGCCGTCGGCCGGCCCGACATGCTGCAGGCGCTGGCCGAGGGCGACGAGGGCTCTCCCGCCCAAGACCTGGGTCTCCCGGATCTCGAGGCGATGAGCGATGCCGACCTGGCCGCCTATGTGGCCCGGTTGCGGGTGGAGGCCGGCGACGGCGCGCCGGCATCGACCGTGGCCGACACCTCCGGGACCGACAGCGCCCAGGCGGTCCGCGACGCCCTGGTCCGTCACCTGAAGGTCGCGCCGGACCGGCTGTCCCCGACCACCGCCTTCGCCGATCTCGGCCTCGACTCGATCAAGGCGCTGCACGTGGCCGAGACCCTCGCCACCGCGCTCGCCGTCGAGGTCGAGCCGGCGATGCTGGTGGCCCATCCGACTGTCGCCGACCTGGCTGCCGCCCTCGACGCCCGCCGGGCCGGACCTCTGCGGGAGGCGGGCGAATGACCGCGCGCGGCGACACCCTGGATCGCGCCGCCCTGCTGGCCGAGGCGCGCCGGCTGCGGGCCAGGCTGGCGGAGCCGGAATCCTCTGCGGGGCGTGCATCCGCCCCCGCGAAGAACACGGCGGCCCGCCCGGACCTGTCGGTGATGTTCTTCTCCGCCGATGCCGGCGACGGGTCGCGCAGCCCCTATTCGCTGGTGCTGGAGGCGGCGAGACGGGCGGATCGCGCCGGCCTGCACGCCGTCTGGCTGCCGGAGCGGCACTTCGAGGCGTTCGGCGGGCCGTATCCGAATCCGGCGGTGCTGGCGGCGGCGGTCGCCCGCGAGACCGCGCGCATCCGCATCCGGGCGGGCAGCGTCATCATCCCCCTGCACGACCCGATCGAGGTGGCCGAGGCCTGGGCCATGGTCGACCAGCTCTCCGGCGGGCGGGTCGACATAGCCTTCGGCAGCGGTTGGAACCCGACGGATTTCGCCCTGCGCCCGCGGAATTTCGCCGACAGCAAGGCTGCGATGCGAGACGGGATCGCGGAGTTCCGGACTCTCTGGCGCGGCGGCGCGGTCACGCGCGCCGACGGCAAGGGCGCGCCGGCCGATATCCGCACCCAGCCGCGCCCGGCGCAGCCGGATCCGGGCCTCTGGATCGCCGCCACCGGCAATCCCGAGACCTTCGCCTGGGCCGGGCGCAGCGGCTTCAACGTGCTGACCATGGTGCTCGGCGGTAGCCTTGACGATGTCGCCGCGCGGATCGCGACCTATCGCGCGGCCCGTGCCGAGGCCGGGCTGGATCCGGCGGCCGGCCGGGTCACGCTGATGCTGCACACCCATGTCGACCCGGACCGGGAGCGGCTGCTGGCCCGTGTGCGGGGGCCGATGACCGAATATGTGCGCGGGGCGCTGGACCTGCATGCCAAGGCGGCTGGGCCGGACGAACCCCTGGACGACGGCCAGCGCGACCGGATGGCCGACTTCGCCTTCCAGCGCTATCTCCGCACCGCCAGCCTGATCGGCACGCCGGAGGAGGCCGCCGCCATGCTCGCCCGGACCCGCGGGATCGGCGTCGACGAAATCGCCTGCCTGCTCGACTTCGGCCTGGACGAGGCGCATGCGCTGGAGGGGTTGGATCGGCTGATCGCGCTGGCCGGCCCACAGGAGTGGCCAGAGGAGCGGCCCGAGGAGCGGTCCGAAGCACGTTCTGGGGCGCCGGCGGCGATCGATCCGGAGAGCCGCAAGGCCGCCATCCTCGGCGTCGCCTGCCGCCTGCCGGGGGCGCCGGATCACCCGGCCTTCGTCGCGGCCCTGCGGAGCGGCGCCTCGGCCCTCTCCGACCCGCCGCTCGGGCGCTGGCCGGTGGCCGACCCGGCGCTGCGACGCGGCGGTTTCATTGGTGATGTCGAGCGTTTCGATCCTGCCCCCTTTCGCCTCGCGCCGGCCGAAGCGGCGGTGATGGATCCGCATCAGCGGCTGTTCCTGGAATGCGTCTGGCACGCCCTCGAGGATGCCGGCCTGCGCCCGTCGGACCTGCGCGGCCGGCCGGTCGGGGTGTTCGCGGCGATGTATTCAACCAGCTACCTGCAGCGCCGGCCGCCGAGCGATGATCCGCTGGCGGTGCCGGGCGGTCTCGCCTCCATGGTCGCCAACCGCACCTCCTTCGTCTTCGACTGGCGCGGGCCGAGCGAGACCATCGACACCGCCTGTTCCAGCGGTCTCGTCGCCGTGCACCGGGCGCTGAGGGCGCTGCGCGACGGCGAGTGCGAGATCGCGGTTGTCGGCGGGGTCAGCCTGCTTCTCTCCGACCTCGAATCCGCCCGGCTGAGCGATCTCGGCGTGCTGGCGGCGGATGGCGTTTGCCGCGCGTTCGACGCCGACGCCGGTGGACAGGCGAGAGGCGAGGGGATGGGGGTGCTGGTGCTCACGCGCCTGGATCTGGCGCGGCGCGACGGCGCCCGGGTGCGGGCGGTGATCGCGGGATCGGCGGTCAGCCATGCCGGCGGCGCGGCCGCCTCGCTCACGCTGCCGAGCTCGACCGGCCAGGCCCGCGCCGTGGTCTATGCCTGGCGCGACGCGGGGGCGGCGCCGGGGTCCGGAACCTATGTCGAGGCCCATGGCGCCGGCACCGCCCACGGCGACCGCAGCGAGGTCTCGGCCTTCCGCGCCGCCCTCTCGACGCTGGGGGCACAGGGCGGCGAACTGGCGGTCGGGACGGTCAAACCGGCGATCGGGTCGCTCGACGCCTGCGGCGGGATCGCCGGCCTGATCGCGGCGGCGGCGGCGGTGGAGCACGGCTTCCGGCCGGGTCATCCGGCCCTGGACAAGCCAGCCCCGGATCTCGGTCTGGACGAGGGCGGCATCCGTCTGCTGCGGGACCCGGAGCCCTGGCCGGCGCCGGACCGGCGGGCCGGGGTTCATGCCTACGGGCTCGGCGGCGTCTCGGCGCATGTGGTGGTCGAGGCTGCCGCATCCGCCCCGCCGCTGGCCCGCCCGGACGCCGGGATCGCGGTCTGTCCGGTCTTCGCCTGGGACGCGGCGGGGATTGCGCGGCAGCGGCTGGTCCTGGCCAACTGGCTCGTGGCGCATCCCGAAACGGACCTCCCAGGTGTGGCCGCGACGCTCGCCAACGGACGCGAGCCGATGGCCGCGCGCTGGGTCGCGGTCGCTTCTGACACCGACGGCCTGATCCGCCTGCTGCGCGGCGAGGTGGGGCCGTTGGCGGTCGCGCCCGGCGTCGACCGGGACGACCCGGCGGTGCGGCGGGCTCGCGGGATTCTGGACGGCGCCGACCCGACCGATGGCGACCGACCGGGCGTGGCGCTCCCCGGCTATGCCTTCGCCCCTACCCGTTTCCCGATCGAGGGTGGCCCGATCGAGGGGGGCGGCCCGGCGCCGCAGAAGGGTGCCGTCGCCCGCTACTACGACTACGTGGCTGCGGCGGGTGGGGCGCGCGCCGGGCCGCTCTATCTCACCCTGGCGCCGTTCCCGGAGGTGGTGCCTGGTTTTTCCTGGACGCGGACCATGCGCGATCCGGCGGCCCATCCGGAGCACGCCGCCCTGATTCGCGCGGCCCAGCTGGAGATGCGCGAGACCCTTCTGGCCGACGTCGCGTTCGAGCGGGTCGGCCACGTGCTCGACATCGGCTGCGGCTTCGCCACCGACCTGATGGATATCGCCGCCGCCCATCCGCATCTACGGGCCACCGGCTACACCATCGCCCCGGCCCAGGCCGAGGCGGCGGCGGCCCGGGTGGTGGCGGCGGGGCTGGCGGAGCGGGTGGAGATCCTGAATCGCGACAGCGCGCGCGATCCGTTCCCCGGCCCCTTCGACCTCGCCATCGGCTACGAGGTCGGCCACCACGTCGAGGACAAGGACGGCCTTTTCGCCAACCTGGCCCAGGCGCTCGTGGCCGGCGGCACGCTGGCGCTGATCGACTGCGCCGCCGACACCGCCCGGGCGATCCACCTGCCCGAGGTCGGGTCCTGGACCAGCACGCTCGGCGACTACGCCGACATCCTGGCGCGCCATGGGTTCAGGCTGACGCGGGTGGTCGACGCCAGCCGCGAGGTCGGCAATTTCCTGGTCGATCCGGGCCTGGAAACCATGCTCGCCGGCGAGACCGCCGACGGGGCGGAGCATGTCGCCCGGGTCCAGCGGTCCTGGGACGGCTTCGGGGCGGCGCTGCGGGAGGGGCTGATCCGCTATCTCCTGATCACCGCCGAGCGCCTGCCCGAGGGTGCGGCGCCGCCGGTCGCGTGGAACCGCAGCCGCATGGGGGTCGCGCGATGATCGGCTACGGCGAGCGCAGGCGGCAACTAGACGGCACGGCGCGAACGGCGCCGGCCGATGGCGCCGCCCGCGCCGATGTCCAGGAGCTCGGCGTCTACGAGGTGATCGGCCGCGTCTTGGGTGAGCGGGTCGACGGCGAGAAAGCGGCGCGCAGTTTCGCCGATCTCGGCCTCGGGTCGCTCCTGGCGGTGCGCATGATCGAGGCGGTCAACAAGGCCTACGGGCTCGATCTCGGGGTCGAGACCGCGTTCGCCCATCCGAGCCCGCGCGCCCTGGCGGGCCACGTGGGAACGCTGGTCACGCCGGTTTCGGGACCGAATGCGCCGGTGTCCCGCCCGGCGACCGCGACCTGCGATGCGATGGCGGTGATCGGCCTGTCCGGCGCGTTCGGTCCGGCGCCGTCGCTGGCGGCGTTCCAGCGGGCGTTGGCCGAGGGGCGGTCCCTCGTCGGCCCGCTGCCGGCGGACCGCCGCCGTCTGGTCCGCCCGCTGCTGACGGGGACGGACGAACCGCCGTTGGGCGGGTTCCTGGAGGGGATCGAGCGGTTCGACGCCGCCCTGTTCGGCCTGTCGCCACGCGAGGCCCGCGCCATGGACCCGCAGCAACGGCTGTTCCTGGAACGGGCCCATCTGGCGCTGGAGAACGCCGGCTATCCGGCGGATCGCGTCTCCGGCGCCAGGATCGGGGTGTATGTCGGCGCCTCGCCTTCGGGCTACGAGCGGCTCATCGCGTCCGATGGCGGCGCCGGCGATGCCTGGGGCATGACCGGCAACCTGACGGCGCTGCTCGCCTCGCGGATCTCCTATCACCTGGATCTCGGCGGCCCGGCGTTGACGGTCGATACCGCCTGCTCTTCCTCGCTGGTCGCTCTCGACCTCGCCGTCCAGGGGCTGGCGCGCGGCGACTGCGAGATGGCGCTGGTCGGCGGCGTCGGCCTGTTCCTCGATCCCGAGGGATTGGCGCTGATGCGCCGCGCCGGCATGCTCTCGGCCAACGGACGCTGCGCCACCTTCGACGCGGGGGCTGACGGCATCGTGATCGGCGAGGCGGTCGTCGCCGCCGTGCTCAAGCCGCTGGAGCGGGCGCGGGCCGACGGTGACCGGATCGACGCCGTCGTGCTGGCGACCGCCACCAACCAGGACGGCCGCAGCAACGGCATCACCGCCCCGAACAGCGTGGCCCAGACGTCGGTCATCCGGAGCGCGCTGGACCGCGCCGGGCTGGACGCCGATGCCATCGACCTGATCGAGGCGCACGGCACCGGCACGCCGCTTGGCGACCCGGTGGAGATCGCCGGGCTGGCCGGTGCCTTCGCCGGTCGCGATCCCGCGCTGCCGGCGATCCGACTCGGCTCGGCCAAGGCGGCGCTCGGTCACAGCTCCGAGGCGGCGGGGATCGTCGGCCTCGCCAAGGTGATCGCCGCCCTCAAGGCCGAGGCGCTGCCGCCGCTCACCGGATTCACGGCGCTCAATCCCCGCATCGATCTGGCCGGCAAGCCCTTGGCGGTGGCGGAGCGGCCCACGCCGTGGCCGCGCCGGGCCGGTCATGTCCGCCGCGCCGGTGTCAGCTCCTTCGGCCTCGCTGGCACCAACGCCCACGCGATCCTGGCCGAGGGGCCGGCCGCGCCGGCGCCGGTCGATGCCGACGGTCCGATGCCGCTGCTGCTGTCGGCGGAAACCGCCACGCTGCTGGCGCACCGTGCCGGGGATCTCGCCGACTGGCTGGCCGGGCGGGCGGTGTCGCTCGCCGATCTGGCCGGCACGCTGGCCCTGCGCCGGTCGCACCACGCGGTCCGCGCCGCCGTGGCCGTCGGGACCCTGGAGCAGGCCCGCGCGGCGCTGGCGGAGATCGCCGAGGGTCGCGAGAGCGACGCCGACGGGGATCCGCTCGCCGTGGCCTATCTCGCCGGCGGTGACGCTTGGGCGGAGGGCTGGCGAGCGCGGTTCGGCGATCCGATCCGGCTGCTCGACCTGCCCGACCAGCCGCTCGCCAGCGAGCCACATTGGGCGTTCGAGGTCGACGCCGCCGAGCCGGCCACGCGTCATCTCTCGCCCGACGACCCGACGGTCGGCGACCACCGGGTCGGGGGCCAGGCGATCCTGCACGCCGCCGCCCTGCTCGACATCGCCCTCGACCATGCGGGGGATGCGCTCGCCGAGATCGCGTGGATGCGGCCAGTGACGGTTGGTGAGGACGGGGTGAGCCTGACCCTGACGGCTGGCTCGGACGGCCGAGTTGCCGCCACGATCGGCGATGGCGATCCAGTGTTCGCGTTCTCGGCTTCGGACGACGGCGACACGATGGCGCGGATCGACCTCGTCGATCTGCTGGCGCTTCAGGCCGCCGCCACGGTGACGGTCGAGGGTGGCGTCGCGGAGCCGGCGCCCGGTGTGTGGCTCGGCCCGAGCTATCGCGGCTTCGACCGGGTGAGTCTCGGTCCCGACGGCGCGGTCGGCACCGTCGCGCTGGCCGAGGACGCGCCGCGCCGCCTCCGCGCGCTGGACGCGGCGATCCAGACCGCCGCCGCCGTCGCGGCCGCCGGCGACGGCGAGACCGCGCGCACCCGCATGCCGACCGGGCTGACCGCCCTGCGGGTTCGGGCGACGGTGCCGGCCGGCGTCCTTCATCTGATCGCCCGGCGGGTCGCCGACCGCTCGACCGGTGCCGACACCGTGGTGGACGTCATCGTGGCCGATGGCGATGGCCGGGTGGTGGTCACGCTCACGGGACTGACCCTGCGGGCGATCGGCGCGCCGGCGGCGACGCCGGCACCGGCCCGCGCCGAGGATCCACCGATCCGCTTGGGCCGTCTGGTCTGGCGCGATGCCGGGGCGGTGGCCGAGGGCGGAGTGGACGACCGTCCGGTGCTCCTGGTGGCGCCGCAGGCCGACCCCCTGGCCGACGCCGCGGCGGCCTGGTTCACCGCCCGGGGCGTCGCGGTGACCCGGCAGACGCCGGACGCCTTGGATGTCGACGGCTGGGCGCGTGTCGTTCTGCGCCTGCCCGCCGATGCGGCATCCGACGCGCTCGCCGCCGGGGCCCGGCGGGTCCGTGCCATCGCCCGATCCGCGGCCGCTTCCGACACACCCATGGACCTACTGGTGCTGAGCGATGACGGCGCCGAGGATCCGGTGCGCCGCGCCCTCGCGACCCTCGCCCAGGTGGCGGTCGGCCGCGAGGTCGAGGGGGCGCAGGTTCGGCTGGTCGATGTCGCGGATGGGGTGCCGATCGGTGCCGCCCTGACCGATCCGGGATCGGCGACCGGCGATCTCGTCCGCCTGCGCGACGGCCGCCGGTTCGAGCTCCGGCTGGACGATGTCGACGCGCCGTCGACGGCGGCCCCGCCCCGGCGCGTGGCCATCGTCGGCGGCTTCGGGCGGGTCGGCCGGGCGCTGGCGGCGCGCATGGCGGCGCGCTGGGCGGCCGACCTGGTGCTGATCGGCCGCGCCCCGGTGGAGGACGCGCGCGCGGCCTTCCTCGACACGCTCCGGGCCGAGGGTGTGCGCGCCCAGGGCCTCGTCGCCGACATCACCGATCCCGCCGCCGCCGAGGCCGCGCTGTGCGCGGCGAGGGAGGCCCTGGGCGGTCTCGACCTGGTGGTTCAGGCGGTGGTCGATCCGGTGTTCGGGCGCCTGTCCGCCATGCCCGAAGCGGAGATGGTGGAGGGCCTGCGCGCCAAGACCGAGGGCGGGCGGGTCCTGCGCGCCGCCCTGGACGGACTCGGCGGCGGACGGCTGGCGATCGTCTCCTCGATCGGCGCCTTCGCCGGCTTTCCCGGGGCGGCCGGGCAGTCGGTCTACAACGCACAATGCGCTTTCGAGCAGGCGCTGGCCGGCGCCGACACCACCGTCGTTCACTGGGGGCTCTGGGCCGATCCGACCTGGCGGGCCGACCTGCTCGATAGAGTCCGCGCCGACGGCTTGTTCCCGATGCCGGAGGATGCCGCGTTCGAGGCGTTCGAGCGCTCGCTCACCCTTGGTGGCGCGGCGCCGCTGGTCGCCGCCTCGCTTTCCGCGCCGGTCTGGCGGGCGCTGGGCGACG
>JGI12316J15310_10002872_pt2 | contig 12084 bp, 13 predicted proteins | sample MarCyaLeptolynsp_FD_15310 | JGI IMG/M metagenome (IMG submission 15310)
GACGTGGGAGATTCGATCGGCGAGGTTGGCCGCCACGATCGCGGCCACGCTGTCGCCCCCGCCGACGACCGTGTACGCGTCCGCCTCCGCCACCGCGCGCGCCACTGCGAACGTGCCCTCGGCGAACGCCGGGTTTTCGAACAGTCCCAGCGGCCCGTTCCACAGCACCGTCTTCGCGCCGGCGATTGCCTCGGCGCAGCGCTTGGCCGTGGTGGGACCGATGTCCAGTGCGCGCTCGGCTTCTCCAAGCGGTCCGGCGTTGACGGCCACGATCTGAGCCCCCGTCGCGTCGAGGCTCTCGGCAATCCGCAGGTCGGTCGGAAGCACCACCCGCACGTTTCGGGCGCTGGCTTTGTCGAGCACCATCGTCGCGTCCCGAACCCGATCGGCTTCCAGCAACGAAGCCCCCAAGCTGTGTCCTTGGGCCGCCAGGAAGGTGTTTGCCATCGCGCCGCCGATGATCAGGGAGTCGCCGGCGGTGAGTCGATCGACGAGCGCGACGAGGACACCGAGCTTGTCGGAGACCTTGGCTCCGCCCACGATCGCCACGAAGGGTCGGCCCGGCGCCTCGATGAGCTTGGACAGCGCCTGCAGCTCGTTGTGGAGCAGCAGGCCGGCTGCCTTGTCACCCAGCCGTTCCGGGACGCCCACGACCGAAGCGTGGGCCCGGTGGCATGCACCGAAGGCATCGTTGACGTACGCATCCCCGAGCGCCGCGAGGGCCTCGCCGAGCTTGGGATCGTTTTTCGTCTCCCCGGCTTCCCAGCGCAAGTTTTCGAGCAAGACGATCTGGCCGGGGCGGAGGTCCGAAACGAGCTTGGTGACGCCGTCGCCCACGACCTCGTCCGGCAGACGGACATCGGCGTCGAGCAGCTCGGCGAGCCGCTGGCCGACCGGCTCCATCGACAGGGCAGGGACCCGCTTGCCCTTGGGTCGCCCAAGGTGGCTCGCCACGATCAGCTTGGCCCCTCGCTGCCGCAGTGCCTTCAGCGTCGGCACCGCGGCACGGATGCGGGTGTCGTCTCGGACCGCGGGGGACTCGTCGTCGCTCGCGGGCTTGGTCAGCGGGACGTTGAAGTCGACCCGCACGAACACGCGGCGGTTGTCGACGTCGAGCTGGTCGATGGTGGACGGTGCTCCGACAGCGGACACGTCGCATCAATACCCACGGCACCGACGCCGGGAAAGGGCATCTTTTGCCGGAGGCTCGTGGGGCGTCGCGGGCTACTGCGCCGCGAGGGCGTCGTCGGAAGCGCGGCGCAGATCTTCGTGCACGAGCTGGATGAGCTCCGTGGACAGACCGATGATCTGCTCCTGCGAGTAGCCCTGCTCGCTCATGTTGCGGAACAACGAACGGGCGAGGATGCTCACGCCCTTGTGATCGTTCGCCAGGGTCTTGTCGGTCGTCGGAGTCGGGGCGGACATAGTCGCGGTCTCGACGACATCACAGTGCAATGCGCAGGCCGTCGCTTCGATCGCTCGGTCAGCGCCACAAAAGCTCGCGAGGTTTCCGCGGCTTGCGTGCCACTCTTCGAGTGCGGGACGTACGCCCTGCGCAACCGGCTGCACGGCCGAGTGCGCAGAGTCGTGCACTGTGCTGGCGGGCACCGTGCACACCTACGGCCGCTGAGCTTGAGGATAGTCGCGTTTGGAGCCGGATGGTTGCAGTCCGACATCGATGTGAGGGGTCGGACATTTTGGTGGGTCCGCTCGGTCGCCGATTGGATCCACGGCTCGCTCCGTGCGACTGACAGCTCCGCCTGGGTCGTTCGCCGTCGGTGGCCCGGGATCTTCTTCCTTTTGGCTTGCGATGCGATGTCGCTGTTACCCTCCGCGACCGGTGCCTTTCGTGCTCGGGCGGTCCCGTGCCCTCGTCGTTGCGCTGTTCGGCGTGCTGATGCTTGCCAGCGTCGGCTGCCGAGGGTGGCGAAACGCGGGCGATACGTTCTACGGCCACCGCGCTCCCAAGAAGCGCGCGCGTCGGGAGACGACGTACTCGTTCGGTCAACCGGGTGCGCAATGGCGTCCGTTGCGCGACATCGAAGACGTGCAGGTCGCTTGGATCCGTCGAGAGATCGTCGGCGTGATCGAGTTGCACGCGCAGTGCGACGAGCAGGGCGACAGCGATCTCTTTCAGTACACCGACCACCTTCGGATCGACTGGACCGATTGGCAGGTCGAGTCACAGCACGAGACGACGCTGATCGGACGCGCCGCGCTGCACACCGTGGTGACCGGTCGTCTGGATGGTGTGCCGATGAAGCTCGAGCTTTGGGTGGTCAAGCGCGCCGGGTGCTTGTTCGACCTGCGCTATGCGGCGCCACCGGATACGTTCGCGCAGGGGCAGTCCCAGTTTGCCGACGTCGTCGCCGGGTTTCAGTTCCCCGTGTAGGGGGCTGTGCCGGGGCGGCTGGGCGCACGGCGAGGCGAGAGCGGCGCCAGCACGCGTTCGTCCGACTTTCGCCGGCGTGTCATGATCGCCCCACCGTGGTGGGTGTCGGGGAGCAAGGCAGGTCATGCGCGCGCTAGCGAGGTTCGGCCAGATCGTCCTGTCCGGCCTCGAGTGGATGGGCGGGATGGCCCGGCTCGGCCTGCGAACCATCCGGGTGGGCCCGCGCCGCCCCGTCGGCGTGGACGACATCGCCGCGCAGATGGTCGAGATGGGGGTTCGCTCCCTGCCGATCTCGACGTTCATGTCGCTGTTCATCGGGATGATCCTCGCGTGGCAGTTCGGCTGGGCGCTCGAGGACTTCGGCGCCACGATGGCGCTCGGCGACACCACTTCGATCGCGCTGGTGGGCGAGCTGGTGCCCACGCTGCTCGCGCTCACGGTCGGGGCGAAGATGGCCGCCGGCATGGCCGCCGAGCTCGGCTCGATGAAGGTCACCGAGCAGATCGACGCGGTCGCGGCCCTGGGCGCCGACCCGATCAAAAAGCTCGTCTGGCCCCGGGTCGTCGCCGCCACGCTGTCGCTGCCGCTGCTCGCCGCGTGGGGCAACATCATCGCGCTGCTGGGCGGCATGCTGATCGGTGAGTGGCAGTACGGTGTTCCGGCGGGCTACTTCTACGAGACCTACGTCGACGAGCTGACGCCGCTCAACTACGCCTCGAGCATGACCAAGGCCACGATCTTCGGAGCGCTGGTCGGAATCATCGGCACCTATCAGGGCTTCAAGACCGAGCACGGCACCGAGGCGGTGGGCGTGTCGACCACCGAGACCGTCGTCGCCACGTCGGTGTGCGTCATCGTGGCCGACTTCTACCTCACGATGATCTTCTTTTAGACCCTCGCAGCCCGACCCCCGCAACCCTCATGTCCGGCACCGTCGTCGCAGCGCCCCCCACCGTCATCCACTTCGATGGCGTGGACAAGAAGTTCGGCGACCACGTCGTCTACGAGAACATGTCGCTGTCGGTTCGCGCGGGCGAGACCCTGACGATCATCGGCGGGTCGGGGCAGGGCAAGAGCGTGTGCCTCAAGATGATGATCGGGCTGCTGCGCCCCGACGCCGGGCGCGTCACCGTTCGCGACGTGTCGGTGCCCGAGCTCGACGAGGCCGGGCTGACCGACGTCCGCCGACGTGTCGCCTATGTGTTCCAGGGGGGCGCGTTGTTCGACTCCATGAACGTGCTCGACAATGTCGGATATGCGCTCAGGGAGCACACCCAGATGGGCGATCAGGAGATCGAACAGCGTGCGGCCGAGTGCCTCGAGATGGTGGGCCTTCCGCGCGCCCTGCTGGGGTCCATGCCCGCGGCGTTGTCCGGAGGCATGAAGAAGCGGGTGGCGCTTGCGCGCTCGATTGCGATGAAGCCGGAGGTTATTCTCTACGACGAGCCGACCACGGGCTTGGACCCCAAAAACATCGCGCGCATCGGCGACATGATCATCAAGCTCCAGCGGGAGCTCGGGGTCACCTCCGTGGTCGTCACACACGACATGCCGATGGCCTACAAGGTGTCCGACCGCGTTGCGATGCTCTACGAGCGGGCGTTCCCGTTCGTCGACACCCCCGACGCGATGTGGAACTCGGCGCACCGCGAGGTCCACGACTTCATTCACGGCAGGATCGAGGACGCAGTTGGCGTTGCGTAGAAACGAAGCCCGCGTTCGCGTGGTCGTGGGCCTGTTCGTGGTCGTGCTGGCGATCCTGGCGTTCGTCTCCCTGTTCATCATCGGACAGAAGGAAGGCACCTGGGAGGACAAGACCGTCATCACGACCCACTTCCAGACCATCACCGGTCTGCGTCGTGGCTCGCCGGTGCAGCTGGCCGGTGTCGAGGTCGGCAACGTCACGACGATCAACTTCATCAACCGGACCTACGCGTGCAGCGCGGCAACGGAGGACAAAGGGCGGTTCGGCGGCAACCGAACCGACGACTGCGACGCGTTCTTGTTCTGCGCGCCCAACAACATGTGCGCCGACCTCGAGCCCTACGCCTCCAAGGGCCAGCACGCCGCGTGTGCCGACGACAGCGACTGTGCGCTCGACGAGGTGTGCGTCACCAAGGAGTTCCGCCGCCGGGCGCGTCGCGTGCCGTGGGGGGGTCCCGATGGCGTGTGCGCCCGCTACTCGACCGAGCACCGACGGGTCGAGGTCGAGATGACGATCTTCGAGGACAAGCTCGAGCTCATCCGCACCGACTCGCGCGCCACCGTGGCCTCCAACGGCGTGCTCGGTGACCAGCTGGTCAACATCTCCCCGGGGCAGCTCGAGCCGCTCGATCCCGACGAGATGCGCATTCAGTCCACGCCGTCGCTCATCGAGGACCTCAACCTGTTCCGGGAGCGCTTCGACGGCGTGACGGACAAGGTCGACGACGCGCTCAAGGGGCTGTCGTCGTTGTTCTCGGAGCTCAACGACCAGCGCACGATCGCGGCGGTCAAGGGCACCCTCGAAAACGTCGAGGAGATTACCCGGCAGATGGCGGCGGGCGAGGGCCTGGCCGGCGCGCTGCTGTCGGACTCGGAGCTCAAGGAAGACTTCGGCATGACGCTGCGCTCGGCTCGCGACACGGCGCACGGCGTCGACCAGTTCGTGGGCAAGGCCAACCGCACGCTCGGCAAGATCGACGACAAGGTCTCTCCGGTGCTCGAGGACATCGACGCGACCTTCTCGGACATTCGCGACATCATCGAGGACCTCAAGGACCCGTCGAACAAGAGCCTACTCGCCAAGCTCATCTACGACGAGGAGGGCAAGATGGTCGAGGACGTCGAGACCATCGTGGCGGATGCCAAGGACACGGCGGCCAGCGCCAAGAGCGTGCTCGCCAAGATCGATGCGGGCGAGGGCACGCTGGGCAAGCTCATCGGGGACTCCAAGGTCCACGACGACCTCGTGAAGGTGTTTCAGAACCTCGACCGCAACAAGACATTGAAGCGGGCGGTCCGCCACGTGATGGAGCTCGAGGACGTCAAGAACGACGGGGAGACGTCCACCGAGACCCAGGTCGCGGACGAAGAGCCGCAGCCGGCGCCCAAGGCGGGCGCCACGGCCAAAGCCGGCAGCAAGGCCCCCTGAGGGGCTCCGCGGGCGCGCGTGATCGAATGACCGGCGGGCGGCACTACCCGCTCGATGAGGTTGGTCGGTGCCGCGTGTCTGGGGTTGGCTGCGATCGCTGGCCTGGTGGTGTGGGCCGCTCCTGCTGGTGCTTCGGCGTGCGAGCTCGAGGGGTGTGACGGCGCCAATGGGGTCGCGTCGATCGAGCTGGTCGGGGAGACCGTCGCGTCCGATGGCGTGATCGTGTTCGACGTCGAGCGCGCCGCTGCAGCGAGCGAGGGGCTCGATGCGCTGCTTCCGTTCATCGACGTCGATGTCGTCGATACCGCGCTGCAGCTCGTGCCGGGCACGCTGCAAGCGATCGAGGACGAGCTGGTCTGGCGGCCCGATGTCGAGCTGCAGGCCGGCGAGCTGTACGGAGTGCGGCTGCACGTCGACAACACGGGGATCGAGACCGCGCTCGATCCGGTGGCCGATTGTGCGCTGCCCGACCTCGAGCAGCCGCTGCTCGTGACGGGCGGCGACTTCGTCGTGCCGCCGCCCCAACCGAAGTGGTCGGTGGAGGCGTCGGCGGCGGTCGAGTCGACGTTCGAGCTGGAGACGCTGGTGTGTTGCGATGGTGCGCTGCCGACCTACGGCGAGAACGCGTGCGGTGACGGCTTTGTCGAGTGGACCGAGGGGCACTGCGAGAGCACGGTGGGCCGCGGGGTCTTGGTGGTGGATTTGGAGCTGGCGTGGCCGGAAACGGTCGAACCAGCGGCGCGGTTCGGGTTTGTGCCCCGCGTGGTGTTCGAGGCGGAGGTGGAGGTCGAGGGCGGGTCCGGAGGCGGGTCGGGCGACTCGGGTTCGGGGTCGGGCACGGATACGGGAACGGATACCGGCGCCGATACGGGCACGGATACGGGCACGGACACGGATACGGGCACGGATACGGGAACGGACACGGGCACGGGCACGGATACTGGAACGGGCACGGGCACGGATACGGGCACGGATACGGGCACGGATACGGGCACGGATACGGGCGACGGAGACACCCGGACGGTCGAGGTTGTGGTGACCGGACGTCCCGGGGACCTGGCGGTCGAGCTCGTTGCCCCGGGGGCAGGGTGCGGGACGTTCGAGTTGCTCGATCTGGCGCGCGACGAGTGGGTCGTCGTCGACTCGTTCTGCGCGGGCGAGGAGCTCGAGGAAGGCACGCTCGGTGCGCTCGAGCTCGACCCCACCGAGGCGCTCGAGCAAGCCTGCGTCGAGCCGCCCTACGTTTGTCCCGTCGAAGAGATGGCGTGGGCCGAGCAAGGCTGCGTGCCGTGGCCGCCCGAGCCTCCCGGCGGGACCACGTCGGGCGGCGGTGCGGATGGCGGCGACGACGTTGGCGACGGAACCGGAGACGATGGACCCGACGTCGACGTGGAGCTGGGCGACATCAGCTGCGGCTCCTCGGGAGGCGGCGACGGGATTTCCTGCGACGCCAAGGAAAACGACGAGCCGGAAGCGGGCTGCTGCTGGTGCCGCTTCGGGCCCCCGCGCTCCTCGCTGCTGCTGGTCGTGATCCTGTTCCGGCTCAAGCGCGGGAAGCGGCCCCGCCGAGCTTGTTCGCCAGCTCGAGCACGCGTCGGCTGACCTCTTCGGGAAACTCCGCCGGCAGCGCGTGGCTGGCCCCGTCCACCACGATCCAGTCCGCGGACGGGATGGCGAACGCCATCCGGCGCATGGTCGACAGCGGCACGAAGGTGTCGTTGGCGCCCGCGACGACCATCGTCGGTACGTGAATCTCCGGCAGCAGATCGTCGGCGCAGTGCCGCGCCGCCTGCTGCAGCATGTCGAAGAACAGCTCCGGGTTCATCGCCGCCATCTGGTCGAGATAGAAGGTGAAGTCCTCCTCCTCGATCCGGTCGGCGTTGAGCTGCGTGGACAGCCCGATGTCGATGATCCACTGGGACGGCACGATGGCCTTCCACAGCCGCTCGGTCAGATCGTGGGCGTGTCGCATCGCCGCGCGCAACAGCGGCAGCCCATGCCCGAACACGCCCGTGCCCTGGAACGTCGACAGCACGCGCCCCGCGGGCCCGGCGAGTGAGACGAGACCGGCGACCCGGGCCCGCTGACGTCGGTACAACTCGAGCGCGACCTGAAAGCCCATCGAAAAGCCGACCGCCACGACCTTGTCGAGGCCCAGCGCGTCCATGACCAGCGAGGCATCGTCTGCGTTGTCGTGGACCCCGAGCCGCCACGGTCGAGGCGGCTCGGGAGAGCGCCCGTGCCCGCGGTAGTGCATGAGCACCACGGGGTAGTGCTCGGCCAGCACCGGCACGATGCGACGAAACGCCCAGCCCGCGCAGCCGATGCCGTCGAGGATCAGCAGCGCAGGGCGCTCGTCGTTCATGTTGTCCGGCGTGGTGAGCCGCGCGAAGACTGACGCGCCATCCCGCGTCTCGACGAACACCTCGCGGCCGAGGCCACGCGGGTCGAGCGGGTACACGTCCGCGTCTGCAGGGGAGGCCTGCTCGTCGTCGGAAGGCGCGTCATCGTCGCGCGCGGGTCGTGGTGATGCGTCGTCAGCCACGATCGAAAGACTCTCGATCGGACATCAGCCTACGTCGTCATCCGGCACAGTGCGCAAGTGTACGTCGCGCACATGCGCCGCTTGCACGGTCCGAGGGGGACCGTGAGACCACAAGTAGGGCGGGGCCCTACTCTCGCTTGCCGCGCTCGTCGTCCGGAGCGTCGTCCGCAATCTCGTTGACGCTCGGGTACTTCATGATCTCTTTGCGCGCGATCTTCCACGCCTTCTGGACAATCCAGGACAGCGACCGGTCTTGCCGGGCGGCTTCTTCCTGAATCTCCTTCAGCATTTGTTCGGGGAAGTAGAGGCTTTGCTTACGCTTATCCGAGCTCGCCATCAGTAGCGGTTCTCCGGGGAGTGTGGAGCAAATCCTTCGCTCTCGCGGTGCGGAAGCGGCGCCCTTGGGGCGCGTAGAATTCGCTCGGCGCAGGTTAGGCGCCATTGTGCGAGAATGTCAACATTCTCAGGTCGCTGTATGCGCCCTGATGTCGGTGTTCGGAGCTCGCAAGACTCACAATCGCCCGTTCGATCTCCCGTAAGCATGCTGATGCCTCGCCAGTCGGGCGTTCTCGCGCATTTTGCGGCGCGGTCGCACGAAACAACCTGCTTGTGTTCGGCGAATTGTGATTTACAGAAGACGGCTCTTCGCAATAACCTTCGCCGTCCTACTGCCCTGAGGCTGACGTGGCTCCCGAAGGAGCCGGGCGAGGCCACTGCGAAGAACCACGGGGAATGCCGTATGGCTCTCAACAAGGCGCAAAACGAGCACTTTGAGCAGCTTCTCAAGCAGAAGCGCGAGCACCTCCTTGCGGAGGCGAAGCGAACCCTCGACCAGGACATGGTGATCGAGGCCGACGAACGCATGGACGAGGTCGACCAGGCCTCGAGCGAGTACATGCAGGCGTTCTCGTTCCGCCTCCGAGGCCGCGAACGCTTTCTGCTCGGAAAGATCGAAAAGGCCCTCAAGAAGATCGCCGAGGGCGAGTACGGCCTGTGCGAGGAGTGCGACGAGCAGATCTCGCTCAAGCGGCTCGAGGCGCGGCCCGAAGCGCAGCTTTGCATTCAGTGCAAAGAGGCGCAGGAAAAAGAAGAAGCGGTCTACGCCGAAGACTAGGCGTCGGGGCGGCGTCCGTCGGGGCGGCTGCTGTACGACAGGCCTGCGGGATGCGCTTCGCGCATGACCGGCTCGTGCGCCACCGCCTCCCGTAGCCGATCGATGTCGTCCGGGGTCCCGATCGCCACCAGCGTTTGGCCGGGGTGGATCTCGAGGTCTGCGTTGGGGATGTGCGTGGTCGAGCCGTCCGCCGCCCGTACGGCGATGATCAGCGCGCCCGTGCGTTCCCGGATCTTGCCGTCGCGGAGCTTCTTGCCCACTGCGGGGCCGCCTTCGCCGACGTTGGCCTCCTCGATGCGCAGGTTGGCCTCGCGGTCGCGCAGCATCTCGTCCAAAAAGCGAACGACCTGCGGACGCAGCATCTCCGATGCGATTCGCATGCCGCCGATGAAGGCTGGGGAGACGACCGCGTCGGCCCCCGCTCGCCGCAGCTTTTCGGCGGCCGTGGGGGAGACCGCCTTGGTCACGATGCGCAGGTGGGGATTGGCCTGACGCGCCGAGACCACGACGAACATGTTGGTCTTGTCGTCGTCGAGCGCGGCAATGATGCCCTTGGCGCGCGATAGACCGGCTTTTTCGAGCACTTCGTCGTCGGTGGCATCCCCGACGATGCACAGCACGTCTTGGTCTTCGAGCTCGGCCAGCAGCTCCCGGTCCTGGTCGATGACGACGATCTCGCCCCCGACGGACTGCAGCTCGCCGACGACGTGAACACCGGTCCGTCCGGCGCCGCACACGATGTAGTGGTCGCGGATGTTGGCCATTCGCTTGAGCAAGCGACGGTACCGCCGGACGTTGGCGAAGTCACTCTCCACGAAGAAGCTGGTGATCGAAGAGACGGCGTAGAGGTTGGCCGAGATCCCGAACAACAGCAGCAGGAGCGTCCAGGTCCGGGCGCCGGAAACCGCGTCGAGATCGAGCGTCTCGTTGAAACCGACCGTCGTGATCGTGATGGCGGTCATGTAGAGGCACTCGCGAAAGGTCCAGTACGTGGCCTCGTCGACCCAGCCCAGATACCAGTACCCCGTGGCGCCGATGGCACTGACCACGAGCAGGACCACCAGCGATACGACGATCCGTTGCCGAGTCTGGCGGTAGACGACCAGCGGATTGGCGGTGTCGTCGCGTGGCATCAGCAGCCTGCCAGCGCCGATGATAGCCCCGGCTTGCCGCCGGCCGCGAGGTCTTGCCATTGTTGCGCGTCGCCATGGCGCCGCTGTTGTTCACCGTCCCCGGGTTGGGCTGGGAGATTCAGTCCTACGGGTTCTTCATGGGCCTCGCGCTCGTCGTCGGCTGGGTGCTGGCGCTGGCGTTGGCTCGGGCCGATCGCTTGCCGGCGGAGTCGCTCGGCACGGTCTATGTCGTGTCGGTGGCCGGCGGCGTCCTTGCGGCCCGGGCGGGCTGGCTCGTGCAGCACCCCGGCCGCTGGGAGGGCGCAGGGTCGCTGCTGAGCCTGTCGGCGGATGGCTTGGCCCCGTTCGTCGGGATCGTCGTGGCGCTGCTGCTGTCGACGGTGCTGGCCACCCTGCGCAAGGTTCCCGTCACCGCGTGGTTCGACGTGATCGCCCCGGCATTCGCGGTGGGGACGATCCTCGAGCGGGTGGGGGCGCTGCTGGCCGGAAGTGCGTACGGCCGGTACGCCCCGGACTGGCCGCTGTCGATCCGCTTTCCGCCGGGCTCCGCCGCCTACGCCGATCACCTCGCCAATCTCGAGGGACTGCTGCCGCCGGGCGCCGACGCGTCGTTGCCGGTGCACCCCACCCAGCTGTACGGGGCGGCGCTGGCCGGCCTCGGGCTGTGGTTCGTGCTGTGGCTACGCAAGCGTCGACAGTTCTCGGGCCAGGTATTTCTGAGCTACGCGATGTACGTCATCGTCGCGCGGACGTTCGTCGAGGACTGGTTTCGGGCCGATGCGGTGCAGCCGGTGCTCGGGCCGTTCAACCCCGGTCAGGTCGCCGGGATCGCGCTGCTGATCGCGATGGGCATCATCCTGCGGACGCGGGGACGGCGAGCCCATCAGATCGAAGGCGGGCTGCGCTACTGGGAGGGCGGCCGCTGGAGCCCCGGCGGGTCCGGTGCCAAGCCCGGCGCCAAGCCCGGTGCCAAGCCCGGCGCCAAGCCCGGTGCGAAGACCGGTCCGAAAAGCACGCCCCGTAAGCCCGGCGGCTCGAGCAAGAAGCGCAAAAAGAAGAAGGGAAAGAAGTGACCGACGCGGTGCCCGTGGTGCTCCTGCACGGAGCATTGCGGGGGCGCATGGGCCTGCTCCCCAGCGCCTGGAGTCTGCGCCGGCACGGGCTGTCGCCCCGAACGTTCGGCTACGCGACGCGGCGGTCGACGCTCGACGAGCACGCCGATGCGCTGGCCTCGATGCTCGACGACTGGCTCGATGGGCAGCGCGCCGACGTGCTCGGCTTTTTCACCCATTCGATGGGCGGCCTGGTCGTGCGCGCGTACCTCGAGCGCGCGGGCGATCGACATGCCGTCCGACACCGCATCGTGATGCTCTCGCCCCCCAACCGCGGCTCGGAGCTGGCCCGCCAAAATGCCGCCAATCCGGCGTTCCGCTGGCTGTACGGCCAGGCGGCGGTCGAGCTGCAACCCGAGGCCGTCGAGCGTCTGGCTCCGCTGCCGCCGACCGCCGAGCTCTTGGTGTTGGCCGGCGGGCGCGGCGATCCACGCGGCTACAACCCGCGGCTGTCGGGCGACGACGACGGGGTGGTCGCGCTCAGCGAGATGGGGCTGCCCGACGCCGATCCGGAGCACGTCGGGGGCATTCATGGGCTGCTGCAGTGGCGTCCCGAGGTCCTGCGCCGAGCCGCCGGCTTCCTGCGTGGCGACGGCTGACGGGCGGGCTCAGAGCACGCCGTGCGCGACGTTGCGGGTCAGGCGTCGAATCGCCT
>JGI12316J15310_10000799_pt1 | contig 12066 bp, 11 predicted proteins | sample MarCyaLeptolynsp_FD_15310 | JGI IMG/M metagenome (IMG submission 15310)
CCCCAGATGATGGGCGATCTTCATCAGGTGATTTTTGGAAATATCATAACGTTCTGAGGATTGGGCGATGGTTGTTAATTCATCGCCTCTTACGGCCAAATGCATTAATAACCGCAAGGCATAATCCGTTTGATGTGTCAGGCGCATGGCATTTCTCCTTTAAAGATGTATATTATATATTGCTTTTAAATTATAAACATGTATTTTATATATATGTTTATAGGAGCCTAAGATGACCATTCCCGTTCGCAGTGCCCAGGAACGCCGCCAGGAAATTCAGGAGAAGGCCAAAGCCCTGCAAATTGATGAGGCCTATATCAGTATGCTGGTGGATCGTTTTTATGGACGTATCCGCGAACATACTGACCTGGGGCCAATTTTTGATCGGGTGATTGCCGACAATTGGGACATACATCTTAATCGTATGAAAATTTTCTGGGGTTCTGTGGCGTTGAATTCCGGGCAATATTCTGGCAAGCCTGTACCGAAACATAAAGCCATCAATGGTCTTTCTGAATATCATTTTGATATGTGGTTGAAGCTGTTTGAAGAAACACTCAAGGACACGGCACCGAATGCAGAGATCATCCCGTATTTTATGGAACGGGCAGAACGCATCGCCGAAAGCCTGAAGCTGGCCATATTCGGCCTGCCGGAATTACGCCCCAGATAAGAAAAGACAAGAAAAAGATAAGAAAGAAACATCATGCCGGAAGAATTACCGCCAAAGGCCGTGAAATATGCTGAAACCAAGGTCTTCACCACCGAAACCGTGCCGGCAAAGCTGACCAATGAACATGACACCAAACCCGGTGTTTGGGGAAAATTGAAGGTCCTCACCGGCGCACTTGATTATATTGTCTGTGGCCCACCGGAAAAAGTCCAACACCTGCGGGCCGGACAACATACGATTGTTTTACCAACCCAAATGCACCGCGTAAGCCTGGAAGAAAAGTCATCCTTTTATGTGGAGTTTTATCACATTCCCAAATAGCAAAGATTCTTGGCCTTTAAGGGAATAGGTGTCTGTTTCTGGTGAAAATTTAAAATCCAAAAATATTGTTTTTATCATTAAACCCTATCTCCGTTTTGAACGGATAAATCGCCGGACCAGATTTTGGCGGCGGAATAAATTCAATCCCCAAGAAATCACCATGTTTCCTTCAAGCAAGCATTTTGATCCGCCTTTAAGACAAAAGGACAGATCAAATGATGAAAGGAAGTAACATGAACCAGACAACGAAAATTCAACAACTTATCGATTATGACGCCATTAAAAGCAAACAAAATGCCGCATGGTCATCGGGTGATTATGGCCGCATTGGTATTACTTTACAGATCACCGGTGAAGAATTGGCTGAAAGTCTGAACCTTGCGCCCCAGAGCAAAACCCTGGATGTTGCTGCTGGCAATGGTAATGCTACACTGGCTTTTGCCCGCAGATGGTGTGATGTGACCTCTACAGACTATGTGGATACATTATTGAAACAGGGCCAAAGCCGGGCCGCGGCCGAAGGATTGGAGAATATCGCTTTCCAGATTGCCGATGCCGAAGATCTCCCCTATGTGGACGGCGAATTTGACGCGGTGGTCTCCACCTTTGGGGTGATGTTTGCGCCGAACCAATCCCAGGCGGCAAAAGAACTGGCCCGTGTCACCAAGTCCGGCGGCAAGATTGGCCTTGTCAACTGGACAGCTGATGGGTTCATTGGTCAGCTTTTTAAATTGCTAGGCAATTATGTGGTCCCGCCTGCCGGCGTACAATCTCCCGCCCGTTGGGGTGATCAGGAGTGGTTAGAAGAGGCCTTTGAGGGCAATGCTAATAACATTGAACTGAACCATAAAGATTTTATCTTTCGCTACCCAAGTCCGGCATTTTTCGTGGATTTCTTCCGGACCTATTATGGACCCGTTCATAAAGCCTTTCTGGCGTTGGATGAGCAGGGACAAAAAAAACTGGAAGCAGATTTTCTGGACCTTATTACCCGTTTTAATACGGCGACCGATGGCACAATGCGAGTGCCTTCGCAATATTCAGAAATTATCATTACAAAATCATAATAGTTATTGCCTTCCGTGGTCTCGACTGCGGAAGGCAGTTTTTCCTACTTCGGCAATAAATCCAACATTTCACTTAATTTACGGCCCATCATGGCCTTGATCTGAGGATCACTTAAATCCGGCTTTATACGATAAGCTTCTTTCAGGCTGCGGGCTGCCTGCTCTAATTTTCCCAACAACATATAAACGGCTGTCATAGCCATCGGTGGCATATAATTTTTGTCATCATATTGCCGCGCATTTTCTGCGCATTTCAGTGCCTGATCAAACTGGCCTTTATGCATATAAGCAGCTGATAAAAAAGCGCCCCAAACGGCAATACGATTATCGGCAGGGCTAATTTTGATGCCCTGTTCCAGGTTTTCAATGGCCCCGTCCGGGTCTTTGTTTAAAAGCAGTGCTGAGCCCAACGCCGCTAAGGCTTGAGCATTGTTGGGATTGATATCAATGGCTTTGCGCAGGATGGGTAAGGCCCGGTCAATTTCCCGGATATCGGCCAAGGCACAACCCGCCAGCCCCAGAACATTTGAATCCATATCATCCAAAACCAACGCCTGATCGGCTTCGGAGATGGTTTCCTGAATGATGTCTTCCGTATGGTCCACGAGGCCCACCCGTTGCCCCAATCCCAAAATCAGCGCCAGATAAGCATGGGCCAAGGCATTTTGCGGATTAAGATTAAGGCTCTTGCGCAGTAAATCTGCGGCTTCGGAGAAAGTAGAGGAATGCCAGCCTTTTAAATTTAAAAGGCACATGGCCTTGAGCAATAATTTCTGATCGGTTTGCGCCTCGACCAAAGATAAATCCTTGGCCATGGCCCGTAAAATTTGCGGTTCCAGTCGCGGCAGAATTGTTTCCAATAAATCCGTGATGATGGTTGGGCTGTTGGTCTGTTCAAATTTCTGCGCCCAGAGATGTTGATCCCGTTGGGTATCAATCAACTGGATATTGAGCATCACATTATCATCAGTAGCCTGAATGCTGCCTTCCAACATATAGTTGGCCTTAAAATCCTGATGAACTTGTGCCGCGGTGATGTTCTGTCCTTTCAGAGAAAAACTGGAACTGCGGGAGACCAGAGATAATAGCGGCACCCGGGTCAGCACTGTCAGCAGATTTTCAACCAAGCCATCTGTAATCGCCGAACTGGTCGGTTGTTGATCAAAACTCATAAAGGGCAGGATCATCAAACAGGGTGCGGTTTGCGGTGTAGTGATGATGTTTGCGGGGGGTATAGGGGCGGCTTGGAATGTTTGAGGTTCAATAAATTCAAAACCCCGCCCCCGGATGGTGCGTAAATATTTCTGATCCGTGCCATTGTCATCCAAGGTTTTACGCACGGCTTTAATGGCGCTGGACAAAGTTGCATCCGAAATAAACCGGCCCTGCCAGACCGCATCAATGATTTCATCCCTGGAAATCACTCTGTCCGGGTTTTTGCAGAAGAACAGCAGTAGGTCAAAGACCAGGGGTTCGATATGGCGCGCCTCCCCCTGAAAATGCACTTCGAATTTTTCATCGTCTATTTCAAAATCATCGATGAGGAAAATCATCCACTGCCGTCCTTTACCTTGCAAGAAAAGCATAAAAGACAAGCCGCCATCCGTCCAGTAGCAATCCCCCAGAGAAAATCCCCATGTAATCTACAGCTGATCTTCAAGCAGGGGGTCGGGATTCTTCTTACAACATAAACATTGATCTTGATGAAAAGGAGAAAATCTTATGACAACCCAAATCGCAGACGTTGTGGATCACATCATCAGCCGCCCCGTTGCAAAGGTCGGCAAACGGCAAACAGACTTGGCTGGCATTTATATGAAAGACCCCGAAGAAGCCTGGATTACCGATGTGGCGGAAAGCTCATCAGAGCATATTACGGCCAGTGAGCCCTATTACAGTCAAATGACCTTGAAATCCAATGACGCCATTGATGTGCCCTTGGCGGTTCACAAGGCTGTGGGCGGAGAGAGTGAACTCCCCACACCGGGACATTTGCTGGCCGGGGCTATTGCCGGCTGTATCGACAGTTCTATCCGTATGATCGCCAGCCGATTTGGTGTTGGTTTGACCCACTTAAATGTATCCGTGACCTTGGGCGTTGATGTGCGGGGCACATTGTGCATCGATCAAACTGTGCCAGTGGGTTTTCAGGATGCGGATATTCAGATCACGTTGTCCGCGGAAGAAAATGTTACGGAAGAAGAGCTGGCCATTGTTTTAAAAATGGCCAAGCACTGTTGTATTTTGTTGCAAACCTTTAAAGCACCGCCGGCGGTCAATATTGAAACCCAAATTTTGTGACCTTGGATATGCCACAAAGGCTTTTTCAATAACAAATTGGGCGGGGCTGGCGTTTGACCCTTCGTTCAGTCCCACTTTAAATATGTGATGTTTTTTTGAGTATGATTTTGTACCTAATAATTGCGGTTGGGATGACGTAAACAAAAAAAGAACTCCAGCGCAGCTGTCAGACTAACGCGAACTCAGCTCAGTTGGGGAAAAATAATCATAGAACAATGTCAGACTCAATTACAAATTCAATCAGAGCAGACTTTCGCCTGACCTTTATATTTCAAGGCTACTCTGCCTTCTAATCTGATGATTTACTGATTTCTATTGTGTTTTCCGGATTCAGTTGCTCAGGATCGACCTCGGCACCATGGCCGGGAACATCGGGCAGGTGAATGACTCCACCTTTTTCGGTGTCATATGCCATGCCGCCTTTGATTGGGTCGCTTTTAAAACCATAGGCACAGTCAAGATCCAGAAAGTGAATATTGGGCCGGGCCATGGCTAAATGGGCGGCAGCTGATAATCCAAGGCGGCTTTCTGCAAAGCAGCCAATCATACATTTCATGCCAGCACTTTCAGCAATGCTGTTTATTTTGAGCGCATTTCGGATGCCACCGGATTTTCCAAGTTTGATATTCAGATAATCAACAGCTTTTTGATTAATAAGTTTCAAAGCATCACGGTGATCAAAAACACTTTCATCTGCACAGATCGGCAATGGGACCTGTGTCCGAAGGTTTGCCAGGCCATCATAATTCCATGCAGGCAGCGGTTGTTCAGAATAATCCAGTTTCAATGGATGCATGGCATTGATATTGGCGATTGCGGTGGGCAGATCCCATCCCTGGTTGCTATCAATTTTGATATGAACATCCGGCCCGCATAAATCCCTTACGGCACTGACATGTTTTACATCTTCAAGGCCGGGCCGTCCAACTTTCAGCTTAATGGCATCGAAACCTGCATCCAGCATTTCCTGAACACGCGCGAGGGTGTCTTCAATGGTGGTTTGCATGCCAATGGTAATGTCTGTCCGGATCTCATGCTTTTCACCCCCCAGGAATTGATACAAAGGCATTTGAGCAGCCTTGGCAGCAATATCATAAAGAGCCATGTCAAAAGCCGATTTAATGGAGGTTTCGCCAACAGTATAGCGGTTAATTTCGGCCATGCGCACGTCAACAGAAAGGGCGTTTTTACCCAAAATAAGCTTGGCCAGATCCTGTGCCATTGCTAGATTGCTTTTTTGGCTGTCCCCGGTAATGGGGGCGAAGGGGCTGGCTTCTCCCCAGCCATATGTGCCGTCTTCGGTGGTTATTTTAATGACAACATTCTGTGCGGCATCAAGAATACCAATCGGTACACGAATTGCGTGTTTGAACGGCACATTCAGGGTGTTGATTTCTATTCGTTCAATTTTCATTTTAAGATCCTAATCCTACCGCGATACCGACACCGATAAAGTTCGCCAGTGTGTAGCCAAAGACACCCAGTAAAACCCCTGGCGCGACCAAATCCATGCGGCCTTTGCCAGCGGCCAGGGCTGCGGCACTGGCAGGACCGGCAGCACATGCATTCGAGGCAATGATGACTTCCATCAGGTCAAGTTTTAAAAATTTACTGAAGCTAAAGATGATGATGGCGTGACCAGCAATTACAAAAACAACAAAGGCGGCAATGACAAGGGCATTTTCAAGCATAGCCAGAACATCAGCACTGATGCCGACGGCCGCAAAAAAGAGATACATCAGGAAAATGCCGATTTCATAATCACCACAGAGTTCTTTTAGTTGCTTCGGGAAAATATTGGCGATCAAAATGGTCAGAGCAGTGATAAACATGATGCTGTAACCACCAACATTAAAGGCATTGGCCATAAATTTACCCACGGCACATATTGCAAATGACAGCCCCAAGGCAATGCCAATATGGACCAGGTTTATGGGATTCGCGCTTTCCTCTTCTTCATTTTGTGGAATGACGGTTGGTTGTGTATCGAGTGTGTAATTATAATATTTTCTCATCAGCGCAATGGACGGCATCAAGGCCAAAAACGCCAAATACATCACCCCGACAACATTATTTGCTGCAACACTGGCGGTAGCAACAGAAGGGTCAAGGTTTAAGGCCTGGGTTACGGCCGCCATGTTAAGACTGCCGCCAATATAGGAGGCGGTAAAGATGCCAACAATTTTTGCACTATGTTCGCCCAGGTCTAATACCATATACCCAATCAACGCCCCTGAGATTGTTCCAATGGCGCCCAGAATGAATGCCAGTAACATACCCTTTGTTTCCGAAATGACTTTACGAATATCTGCTTTCAGAAGCAGCAGGGGGATGGCGAGAGGGATTAAAACGGACCAGACAACATTATATGTGTCGGACGTCTTGGGCAGAATATTAAAATTGGACAGTGCCATGGCCGTGGCCAGAATGATGGCGGCGCCGGAAATATTACGGCCAACTTTGGTTTTGTCGGCCCAAAACCCAAATGCACAAAGCAAGGTTAAAGCAGACCAAAGGGCAAATGTCCAATCAGGTTGGATTAAAGACGAACTGACCATTTTATGATCCGCCCTTTTTGGCCGTTAGAACCTTCGTAAAGTGATGTTTAATTTTCTCTACATTGACCGGTTTCAGTTTATCTGCGGGCAAAATGGGCAGCAAGACATGTGAAGGGTGTTCTGCAGAATGATGCACCTTATTTTGGGCAACTATAATCTCTGTTTCGCTGGCGTTTTCTTCGCCGGTATTGAGATTACGATCGAAACGGGGAAAATTACTGCTGGTAACATGCAGGCTGATTTGATGACCTTTGGCAAATTGAGCACCTGATGCCTGCATATCGATTTCTATTTTATAAATTTCTCCGGCCTGCATCATTTCCGGCTTTTCAAAATCGTTGCGATAACGAACACGAAAAATGCCTTCCTGAATATTGTAGGCAGTGCCATCAGGATGCACATCAATCAGTTTGGCGGTGAAATCCGTATCTGGAGCAGACGAGGAGACATAGAAAACAGCTTTGATCGGGCCGACCACATCAACAGCTTCTTCCAGAGGAGGGGTGCTATAAACAAGGACATCCTGTCGTGTTGCGTTTGGACGTTGGTCATATGCGCCAGGCGGAACATCTCCTGACGTACAACACACAGAACCACCAATTGTCGGAACAGGGGTTGCAGGGTCGTATGTGAATTCATCAAACTTTTTATCTGAAGCAGACGGTTCAACAGTTAAGGAACCATCACCATAGACGCTGTTGGCACCTTTGCTGCTGTTCAGGTAATATTTTGTGAATGTCGTTCCCTCGATTGGCCAATTTTCTGCTTCAAACCATTGATTGCGGCCAATTATGTAATATTGGATTTTGGGGATATCCTTCAGACGGTCCTGTTTGTCTTTCAGCCAGTAATCAAACCAGGCCAAATAATATTGCCAAAATGGGTACCGGGCGGCACCAACAGGCATTTTGCCAACTATTGTATTTTCAGTGGCTTCTTCTTCTTGGCAATGGGTGCCCGGTGCAATGATGGCGTATTGACCGTTTCTGGATTTTTCGGAAAGGGCATTTTCTCTGAAAAGGTTAAATGTCAGCATCGTTTCAGCCATGCCATAGTCGTACCAGCTGTTGACGTGAAGTGCGGGAACATCGATGGTCTCGTTGCCATCAAGTAATCCTGTTGTTTCCCAAAAGTCAGAATCCAGCGGGATCATTAATTTTTCGGGAAAATCGGTCGGTGGGGCGTCAGTGTTCTCCAGGGCATCTTTCCAGGGTAATGTCCAGGCTTGTGTCTGAACATCGATACCTTTGAGTTTTGGCGCGATATCAAATTTATCAATATGTTTTAAATAATCTGTATCCGACAAATGGGCAGGAGGACGTAAGTAAAGTTTGTTTCCTGCGCTATATAACCAGCCAAGGCCCGCCGCAAGTTCAACGGCCCCGCCATTAAAAGCACTCATAAAACGATACCGGCCATAGGCTTTGCCAAAAGCACTACCCGCGGCCTGGGGGATCATGGCTTGCAAAGCTGGGTGTTTTAAGGGGGCTTGTAAAATTTGTATTTCACCAAGATATGAACAGCCATAAGTGCCTATTTTGCCGTTTGACCATTCTTGTTTAGAGAGCCAGTCGATTGTTGTATATCCATCCTGAATGTCTTCTCCGCCGATGACTTCAAAATAACCTTCAGACTCGAACTTCCCACGTTTGTCTTGTGTGGCAACAATATACCCCTGTGCAGCAAAAATACGGGCATCCCGGATGGTATGTGCGCTAAGTTTATTGTAGGGCGTGCGCATCAAGATAATGGGTAATTTCTTTTGGTCTGTGATAGGAAAATACAGGTCAGTTGATAAACGGGTGCCATCCGACATTTTAAGCAAATGGCGTCGTTCTTCTCGCACTTCATATATGGGTTCAAATGGTGGGTAGACGGGGTTTGCGTGCGTGGATTGTGATACAAAAATAAATCCGATTATGATGAACAATACGCTTCTCATTTTGTCTCTCCAAGAAAGCGATTAAAAAAATCTTCTGTTGCTTTGTATGTCTGCAGTGTTGTTTCAAAACGCAAAAAATCATGTTCCTCATCTGGAAAAACCAATGTTTCCACATGAACATTTTTTTCTTTTAAATGCTGTGCCAGATTGACCGTCTGTTCAAACATCACCGCGCTGTCATCGTCACCGCTGATCAGCAGAACAGGTGAACTCCAATAATCCAATCCCGCGATGGGGGAGGATTTATATGCCAATGAGTCTTTAGTGGTGTTCCGTGCTTTCAAGGAATGCTTTTTATAAAAATCACGTTCCCGGTAAGCCCAGTCGTAAACACCGTGAATGGCGACACCTGCTGAAAAAAGCGAGGAGTCACGGGATAAAGACATGCCGGTCATGACACCACCGTACGAGCCGCCATACACGCCTATTTTAGCTGGATTTACTTCGGGTAGGTCACGCAAATATTCGCCTGCGGCAATGGCATCCTGATATTCGGATGCACCTCTGGGTCCCTGGTTTTCTGCATTCCTGAACGAACGGCCATATCCTGTGCCCGCACGGTAATTCAATGCCAGAACCACATAACCTTTTTTTGCCATATATTGGTTAAAACCATAAGCGTAGCTGTAATAACGCACGCCATGCCAACCAAGCAGCATTTGCCGGTGCGAGCCACCATGATAAAAAATAATTGCCGGATGATTGCCATCAGGTTTGGCGTCTTTGGGCATAAAGAGCTGACCGTAACTGACCAGGCCATCTGCAGCCGTTATCTCAATGGCTTTAGGCTCGATTAATTCTGCAACTGGGAAAGTTTCATTACTGGAGGCCGAAAGGTCTTTGATCACCTTGCCTTTTTTATCGGCGATGATAATGCCCATTGGCTTCTGGGCGGTTGCGGACAAGTATGCAACATATCCTTTGTTACCACTTACCGCGGGCATGGTCGCAATTTTTTTGCCTCTGGTGATTTTTGTAATTTTGTTGTTTTTAAAATTATAAGACCAGATGTGGCGCCGATGGATATCGTTGCAGTTATTTGTGAAATAGAGCGATTGATCAACGGGCGAGACAACACTGTGCAAGATTTCGCATTGTCCCGGGAATACCGGTTTAGGAGAACCTTTTTCGATATTGATTTTATAATGTTTTAACCAGTTTTCATGTTCGGATTGAAAGATCAACTGGTCATTAGAAACCCATGCCAAGGGCAGGCCGCCTAATTGGCTGTAGCCCCCGGCATCATCCGGCGATAACCAGAGTTTGCGGGCTTGGTTTTTATTGATATCGGCAACCCATAATTCCAGGGGATATTCACGTGAACTATCTGGCCGTTCATCGCTTTTGTAACCCGGTAAACGGACAAAGGCGATTTTTTGGCTGTCTGGGGACCAGGCTGGCCACAGGTCTCGATTCACAGCCGGTTCTATCCAGTTTACTTTATGACCATCAATTGGAAACCAGCCGACGAAATTATATCTGCCGCGAGGGCTGATAAAGGTGATTTTCTGGCTGTCAGGTGACCAGCTGATCTGGCCGATGCCTTTACGAACGTTGAGCAAGGTTTTTGGGGAGCTTCCTGATTGTAAATCCAGGATTTTAAGGCCAGTATTTTGGCGGAAAATCAGATATTGATCGTTGGGTGATAACAAACCACTGTGACCATCAGCTATTTTCCGAATTTCGCCTGTCTGAATTGTAATTTGCCAGATTTGTCTCGGTTTCGGGTGCGCAAGGCTTTCAGGGTTTTTACCGCCGGATGTAAAATACAGTTTTTCCCCATCAGAAGATAAAATCAGGTTGTAAAGTGCCTGGCCATCGTCAGCATTGAAATCAGTGAGTTTCTGACGTTTAAATTCCGGTGCCGCTGCGGTCCAGATATTCCGAATACCCCGATCATTCTCAACCCACGCAAAACGGTCTGATTTTTGTGAAGCAACCAGATCGGATGGGAAGGGGGCACTTAACACATCCTGAAGCGAATATGATTTATCACGGGCATGTGTGGTTATTGGCAGGATAAAAATGGTCGCCAAAACCCAGGTCATAATAATCAAAATAGTGCGCATGAGCGTGTTCCCAAAAGGCATTTTAAAATCATGGTGAAACGAACTTTTGACAGAACCCATTTCCCTGATAACGGAAAACCATCCCGTCCTTCATTATGAAATCAGCATTCGATGTGATGGTGATGTCTTTTAAGGGGTCTTTGTCATAAGCGATGATGTCCGCATATTTCCCGGCATTAATAGAACCAATAAGGTCATATTTTTTAAGGGCCGATGCGGCATTTTTAGTGGCACTGATAAATGCCTCATTTTCTGGCATACCCGCATCGATCATGATGGGGAATTCCTGCCAATTGTCGCCAAACGGACTTACGGATGTATCTGTACCAAAAGCGATTTTAACACCCGCTTTGTAAGCTTTCGCAAACGCAGATTTCATCTTTGGTGCGGCGGTTTGAGCTTTATATTTCTGTGCAGGCTGTAATACCCCCGGTATCAATGACATCTCATAGACCGTTTTGCCTGCTAACAATGTGGGTACAAGATACTTGCCGGTTTTTTTGAATAGTTTAATGCTTTCTTCGTCCAGATAAGTGCCATGCTCGATGGTATCAACACCCGCTCTGAGGGCTGCTTCCATGCCGTCTTTTCCATGTGCATGGGCTGCCACCGTCAGGCCAAAATTATTTGCCGTTTCTACGATGGCTTTTAGTTCTGAATCGGTTAATTGCTGGGCCATACCGGAAGCAACGTTGCTCATGATGCCACCGGACGCCATCACTTTGATCATATCCGCGCCCATTTTAACTTGTTTGCGGACCGCTTTACGGCATTCTTCTGGTCCATCACATACGCCGTAGCCTTGCATCACAGGCTCAAATTCGGGTCGATATCCATTGCTGACATCGCCATGCCCACCGGTGATGGAAATTGCCCGAGGTGCAGCATAAACACGGGGACCAATCACTTGCCCCTTATTAATAGCATTCCTGAGTTCGATAATGCCGTTATGATCTCCCGGATCACGGATTGTTGTAAAACCTGCGCAGAGGGTCTTTTCGGAATTTTCGATGGAGTCAAAAGCGATCTTTGCATCTGTTCTTATAAATCGATCCAGAGGGCTGCCTTCTTTCAGATTGGCAGCCATCAGGTGCACATGCAGATCAATTAATCCTGGAAAAACAAACGCATTTCT
>JGI12316J15310_10000040_pt4 | contig 12063 bp, 12 predicted proteins | sample MarCyaLeptolynsp_FD_15310 | JGI IMG/M metagenome (IMG submission 15310)
CTCCTTTAATTCTATAATTCAAAATGGTGTTGGATTGTTTTTCACTTAAACCAAGAAGCATCCATTCTTCTTTTGGTATTTGGTTAGGGTCAAACTTGAATAGTTTAACAGTTTTGTCATTATTTAGTTCTTTTTCCTGATTATATTTTTGAATAGAAGCATGCATTTTTTGCTCATTCTGATCCAACTGGGCAATTAACTCATCTATCTTATTTTCTTCCAAAGGAATATCTTTTTGCAATAGATAGAGATAATTCTTAGCAACAAGTAGACAGATGATAAGTCCGACTAAAAATAAAACTCCTTTCCTTTGAGAAGAATTGAAATAAAAATATTCTTTGTAATTACTCAATCTAATTGACAAAAATATTGAATGTATCTAGCTCAAAACAACCTTCTAACTTTATAGCTATGTGTTGGAAAGAAGAATCAGCAATGTTAAGCGCTTCTTTTGATCGATTGAAATCAGAGGTGCCTACTCCAAAATATAAGATTCTCCAAATGGCTCCTCCATTTCTATTGGGCAATCCTATTTCCAATGAATCTAATATTCCTTTTGGTGGACCAATGAATCTGCGTTCAATATTTGTTTCTGTTATTCCATAAAATAGGGTATCGCTACTATTTAGATTTCTCCCTCCACGAGTTAAGGTAACACCAGAAGTATTTTCAACGAAAAGAGTTAAAGCATGATCCCGATTTACTGCTAAATCTGTATAAACAGTTTTAAAGCCAGAAGAGTTAACTACTTGTAATTCTGCTGTCCCTCTTATATTTTCTTTTAGCTCATAAAATATATCAAAACGGCCATCAGCATGCACAATTTCACTCCCAAGGATCTCAACAGAAGAGAAACTTCTCTCTGGATTTGCCTTTAACAGTAATTGAACCCCACTCGCAGGTTGATTACAATCTTTGTATAAATAGCCAGATATTTTATAAGTCTGAACTTCTTCCTTACATGCAATTAGAAAAATTAAGAGAAATGAAAATCCAAAAGCTCGCAACAACTATTTAAATTTTTTAATGGCACCACTTTTCACACGTTCGAAATAGGAAATCATGTCCAATTTAACTTCTTTAGAAAGGATTATTAAACCCAAAACATTCGGAAATGCCATGCCGAGAATCATAAGATCTGAAAAGTCCAATACAGCTCCTAGTCCAACAGAAGAACCGATGACAATAAATACCAAGAAAATTGCTTTGTAGGTATAATCTGCAGCTTTACTATTCCCAAATAAATATGTCCATGCTTTTAGACCATAATAGGACCAAGAAATCATTGTTGAAAAGGCAAATAAAAAGATTGCTACTATTAGAATCAACGAGAACCATGGAAATACACTACCAAAAGCTGCAGAAGTCAATTCAGAACCTTCTAACCCTGATGTGCCATCTGCGAATCCAGTAAATACTAGCACGAGAGCAGTCATGGTACAAACCACAACCGTATCGACAAATGGTTCTAATAAAGCAACTATGCCTTCACTAACTGGTTCATCTGTTTTAGAAGCAGAATGCGCGATAGATGCTGAACCAACACCAGCTTCATTGGAAAACGCAGCCCTTTGAAAACCAACAATTAAAACCCCAATTACTCCTCCTTTAATTGCAGGTGAATTAAATGCCCCAGCGAATATCTCTGCAAATACATCTCCAACGCTTGTGATATTCATAATAATAATTACCAAAGAAACGATGACATATAAGCTAGCCATAAATGGTACGATCTTATCGGTAACTTTTGCTATGCTTCTAATGCCTCCAATTATAACTATCCCAACCAATAATGCCAGTACAATTCCAAACCAAACACCCATATCTGCAATAGAAGGGAATTCACCAGACAATTGTGCAAATGCTTGATTGGCCTGGAACATATTACCTCCACCAAAGGAGCCTCCTATGCAAAGTATAGCAAAAATGACTGCTAACACCTTACCTAATCCTCCTAAGTTTTTATTCTTCAAACCCTCACTTAGGTAATACATTGGACCACCTGAAACTTCTCCTTTTTCATTGATCCTTCGGTACTTTACCCCTAATGTACATTCTACAAATTTGCTTGCCATGCCTATTAACCCTGCTACAATCATCCAAAAAGTAGCACCTGGTCCTCCTAAGGTTATTGCAACTGCAACCCCTGCAATATTTCCCAAGCCGACTGTTGCGGAAAGTGCAGTAGTCAATGCTTGAAAGTGTGTTACTTCGCCTGCACTACCTGCTGGATCATCATATTTACCTTGAATTAAATGAACCGCATGCTTCACACCTCTAGCATTAATAAATCGCATCCGTATGGTAAAGAATATTGCACCAAGTACTAGCCATATTACAATAAATGGAATCCCTTTTTCCTGCTTATCTCCATTTGGATGCAACACCGGTTCACCATTATCATAAACAACCGGATCATAGATACCTAATTCAGAAAATGGATCCCAGAAAAGTACATCGGTCATTGCCCCAACTATTGGCACAAATGTGGCGTTAATGCCTTCAGCGACTGATTTAACGGGAATTTTAACCTCTAGCTCTTTGGAATCCCCTTCAGAATCGGTAACAATTACACTTACTTTGGATCCTTCTGTTAGGCCATCTGCATTACTAGAATTTAATTCAACTGATTGTTCTGACCACTTATAGGTAAATGGTGCTTGTCCACCTTCAATTACAACATAGGCAACTCCGTCGTTTATTTCATCAGAAGGATTTTCAAATTTTATGTCGGCCTTAAAATCAGATGCCATTACTGGCAATGCGGCAATAAAAATTAAAGCAAATAGAAATCTTTTGAACATGGAAATGATTTTTGGGGAATAAACAAATATATTGATTTAAGGCAATGCAATGTAGAATTTAAACCACAGCTTTAAATTACTAGTATTGTGCGTGCAACTGACTTTCTAATATTTCAATCCCTTCCTCAAATGAATGCGGATTGTAGTTAAGAATCGATTCCGCTTTGTCCAATACAAATCCTGTAACTGGTGGTCTTTTTGCAGCTTGATTTAGTGAATCTGTTGTTATTTCTTCGATATAGGAATCATCCAGTTGATAATGTTTAGCAACTCTTCGCACTAAATCAACAATACTCATAAAATCTTTTCCAGATATGTGAAATATTCCCTCTGCTTCTTTCTCGGCAATTAGTATACATCCATCTGCTAAATCTTCAGCCAAAGTAGGAGTTCTGAATTGATCATTCACAATTGTCAACTTTTGCTTCTTTTCTAAAGCACTTTTAGCCCAAAGTACAATATTAGATCTACTCATGTCTTCTACCAAACCATATACCAATACCGTTCTAGCAATTGACCACCTTCCTTGCATTTTTTTAACGATCTCCTCTGCTGCCAATTTTGATTCAGCATAATAGCTCAATGGATTTGGACTATCCTCTTCTTTATATGGACCATCTTTTCCATCAAAAATGAAATCAGTAGATAGATGAATAAAGTGAGATTGGTGTTTTTCAGCAGCACTGCATAAATACTTAACAGCATCCACATTAAGTTTCCAGCATTCTTCCTTTTTGTCTTCGCAAGCATCAACATTTGTCATTGCTGCCGTATTGATGACAATGTCTGGTCGATATTCATCAAAAACTTGATTAACATCCTCCGGATTGCTAATGTCCATCGATTGATAAGTAAAACCATTGATCTTTTTGATTCGGTTTTCCCCTCTTGCCGTTGCTATCAAATCAAATTGTTCGGATTGGTATAATTTCTGAACCAATTTCTGGCCTAACAATCCATTACTTCCTGTAATTAATATCTTCTTTAATCCCATTTTTTTAAATCTTCAATTTGGTTTTTCATGCCAAGAACAAAGAGTTTGGAGCCTTCAGAAATGACCGTTTCTGCAGATGGGTTAAGCACATAATCTCCTTCCTTATTTTTTAGCCCCACTATATTCGCACCTGACCTCCTTCGAATATGTAAATCCCCAATCGATTTATTTTTAAATTCTTCTGGTAAGCTGTCATATGTTATTTCCTCCAATGAAATATTGTTATCCTGACCACTTAAATGATTGAAGAATTCTACCACATCTGGTTTCATAACAAGTGAAGCCATATGCGATCCACCCACCTTATCCGGCATGACGACATTGTTAGCGCCTGCCATTTTTAATTTTTCGTATGTTGTATCTTTAGAAGCTCTGCTTATTATCAATAAGTTATCATTCATTTCTCTTGCAGTCAGAACTACAAAGACATTTCCAGCATCATTGGGCAAAGTGGTAATCAAAGCCTTGGCCCTTTTAATTCCAGCTTCTAATAATAACTCATCTTGGGTAGCGTCACCTTCAATATAGTTATGGCAATCATCACGAATAACTTCAGCTATGATTTCATGGTCGTTTTCAATCACAATATATTCCTGGCCAAACGACTGTAATTCATGTACAATTTGTTTTCCATTTCTACCATAACCGCAAACGATAACATGATTTTCCAATTTCTTTATTTTTTTAAATTTTCTAATTTTAGAAAGCTGCCTTCTAAACTCACCATCAATCACATAGGATGAAATCGCTCCAATTGCGTAAGCAAAAGTACCAAAACTGATTACGATCAAAATAGAGGTGAATTTTCTTCCAGCATCACTCAATGGCCTTACTTCTTGAAAGCCAACCGTGGAAATTGTAATAATGGTCATGTAAAGAGATTCGCTCCAGTTGTACTCTTCAATCAACATGAATCCCGTGATACCAAGAAGTGTAACACATAGCAATATGAACACTGCTATGTATAACCTTTTAAATTCCTTATATCTAAACACGGTGATGGATTAAATATCCCAAACTGTACTTCGCCTTTTAAGCTTGAAATATTGTTTGTTCTCCAGAATAAATGCCATAACCAAATAAATAATCAAGGGAGAACCCAATGTCAGAAAAGAGGAGTAAATGAAGAATAGTCGAATTCTACTTGTTCGAATTCCTAATTTTTTACCCCACCAAGAACAAACTCCAAAAGCATTTCTTTCAAAATAATCATGAAAATGTTGAATCATTTCAAGTTTGTTTAATAATTGAATTGCCAATCATGCAATTTAAACATTTTTTGAGGTCACAATGTTTGTTCTTTAATTGAATTAAAGCCTGTGAGTCAAAAGCAAATTTAACATTTAGGTTTAAAGACTTCCATTTTTTAATGATTTGGTTGTTTTCTGCTGGAATCTTTTCTAATAAACCAATTGCATTTTCAACAAACTTTTCTTCTTTCAACTTTTTACCATAGCAAAAAAGCAATGGCACAACTGTATTGATGAGAATTATATTTATGGATCGAATTCCTAAATTTTTATCTGTCTTTTTCAAGGCAGGCACGTCAAACCGATAGTGAGAGTTCCAATATTCGCTATTTTGTATTTGAAATATTTCTGTTAATTCATTCAGACTTTCTGCATCCTTGATTCGTTGAAATAAGTTTCGATGTTTCGCATATAAAGCAGCAATTTGCGCAATCCTAATCGTAGGAAAATTGGGAGGTCTCATCCTTGAAAATTTCCATATGGAGGACTCCATTGGAAGTAATTTAAATTTATTTCGGAGAAAATTATATTCTTCTTTCAATTGAATTGCATAGTTTCCTTTAAACTCCCCTTCTAGAAAACCCGCTTGACCAAACAGCAATGCCTCTAATCTTTGGATGTCATTCTGGTATTTTCTGAGCAAATTAAAAGGGCTTGATCTTGCCAACAATTCCATCGGTAAGGAATTCACCTTGAAACCAAAATTGCTAACCAAAATCTGATAGAGTACTTCCTCCCAATCATTATTGAATTGGATTAATAACTTATTCACTCGCTCGGACTTTTCTTCTAAACGTTCTACAAGCATTCTATCTTTAAACGAAAGTATTACATGATCTTCAACTTGATGAATTGATTTGGCGCAAGGAATCCAATCTGAATTATTAATCAGCACATTGTAATTTTCCAACAATTGCCTTTTCACCAAACCATAAAGTTCCAAGGTTGGTATTGGATGATCATCTAACCTTTTAATGGTCTTGTCGTTTTTCCAAACTACATGTAAAATCACATTATCATATGATTTATCTATTTGATGATTGTGCTTTATCCAATCAGAAGTATTTAGATGAAGTTCAATATTACCAGCCCATTTGGTATCGTTTATCCGTATTTGTGCATTAAAAAAGTCAGGACCAGCATCAAAATTTTGGATTCCAGGATGAATGATTTGCAATTGCGAACCATCAACTAATGTAAGTTCATTTTCATTGAACAATTGGAATTTCCAGATGTAATGGAGAAATTCTTCTTTCATAACTATCTCAAATTTATTGATTTAGTTAATTAAAGAAGTGTATTCATTAAAGATTAATCCAAATAAACTTTCATGGATTGTTGAATACTTTTGGCCGCATCTCCAGCAGCCTTATCAAAATCTAATCCTTTGGATGCATATATTATCCCCCTTGAAGAATTGATTAATATACCAACATCTTTATTTAGCGCAAGTCTACATACCTCATCTAAGCTACCACCTTGAGCACCCACTCCAGGAATTAGTAGGAAGTGATTCGGTATTATTTCCCTTATCGTTTTAAGTTCCTCTGTTTGGGTAGCACCTACAACAAACATTAAATTACTTTGGCTTCCCCATTTTGCCGTTTGTTTTATTACTTCTTCAAACAGAAATTTCCCATCCGCCAATTGCTTTTTTTGAAAATGTGCTGAACCAGGATTTGATGTTAAGCCAAGAACAATTGTCCATTTGCCCTCATGTTCTAAAAACGGACTTATAGAATCTTTACCCATATATGGTGCAACTGTAGTTGCATCAAAATCATAAGTCTTAAAAAAAGTTTGTGCATACTTATTAGCAGTATTGCCTATATCTCCTCTTTTGGCATCCGCTATCGTTAGGATATTTTCAGGTATATAATCTATTGTCCTCTTTAAAGTATTCCAACCTTCTGCACCCATTGCTTCATAAAAAGCAATATTCAACTTGTAGGAAACACAATGGTTTTTGGTCGCATCAATTATTCGCTTATTGAACTCAAATACTGGATCCTCAAACTCATTTAAAAAGTCAGGGATAAGGTCAGGATCAGTATCTAATCCTACACAAAGGAATGTTTGCTTTTCTCTTATCTGATTTATTAAAGTAGATCTATCCATTAAGCCACCTTGTTTTCATCTTCAAACCCTTCTTTCAACTTTTCTGCATTCTCAGCAACTCTCAACGCTTCTATGATCTCATCAATATCTCCATTCATCGTTCCATCTAAATTATATAGAGTTAAATTAATTCGATGGTCTGTAACTCTTCCTTGGGGATAATTGTAGGTACGAATTTTTGCCGATCTATCTCCAGTTGAAACTTGTGATTTACGATCTTCTGCAATTTCTTTCTCTTGTCGTAAAACTTCTTCTTCATAAAGCCTAGTTCGCAACACTTTCAATGCTTTCTCATAATTCTTCAACTGAGATCTTCCATCTTGACATTCCACCACAACACCTGTAGGTATGTGAGTTAACCTTACCGCAGATTCTGTTTTGTTAACATGTTGCCCCCCCGCTCCTGAAGAACGATAGGTGTCTTTTTTGATATCCGCAGGGTTAATCTTCACATCTACCTCATCTGCCTCAGGCAATACTGCTACAGAAGCTGCTGATGTATGGACCCTTCCTTGGGTTTCTGTTTGTGGTACTCTTTGCACCCTATGTACCCCGGACTCAAATTTCATGATGCCATAAACATTACTTCCACTAACTTCAAATCCAACTTCTTTAAATCCTCCTGAAGTACCTTCATTTACCGTGGTTAGTTCATGTTTCCAACCCTGCTTCTCAATAAATTTGGTGTACATTCGGTAAAGATCCCCAGCAAAAATACTTGCTTCATCTCCGCCAGTACCCGCTCTTATCTCTATGATAACGTTTTTCTCATCATTGGGATCTTTAGGAATGAGCATCACTTTGATGTCGGCTTCAAATTTCTCTTGTTTTGATAATAAATCATCTAATTCTGCCTTGGCCATTTCCTTGAACTCTGGATCTTTTTCAGTTGCCAAAATTTCCTTTGAGGAATCTATATTGTCTAATATATTTTTATAGTTGTTGTATGCCTCAACAAATTCTTTTAGATCACTATATTCTTTATTGAGCTTAACATATCGATCCATATCCGCAATAATTTCAGGATCGACAATCAATTGGGAAACTTCATCCCAACGAATCTTAATGGATTCCAATTTATCTAATAAGCTACTCATTCTCTAATATTGAAATGTTCCATTTACAGATTTAATGGTCAATTGTTTTTTTGTAGAATCTTCAACCCTACCTACAATTCTAGCATCCACACCAAAACTCTTAGAAATATCTATCAATTTCTGGGCATTCTCTTCTGCCAAATAAAGTTCCATTCGATGTCCCATATTAAAGACCTTATACATTTCTTTCCAATCTGTTTGTGATTCTTTCTGGATTAAATCAAAAAGAGGTGGTATTTCAAATAAGTTATCCTTAATCACATGCAGCTCATCAATAAAATGTAGCACCTTTGTTTGAGCACCCCCACTACAATGCACCATACCATGGATCTGGCTTCTCATTTCCTTTAAAACTTCTTTAATGATAGGAGCGTAGGTACGTGTAGGTGAAAGAACCAATTTGCCAATATCCAAAGGAACTCCTGAAATGTGATCTGTCAATTTTTGATTTCCGGAATAAACTAGGTCATCTGGAACTCCATGATCATAAGATTCTGGGAACTTTTCTTTCAAATAATGATGAAAAACATCATGTCTGGCAGAAGTCAAGCCATTACTTCCCATACCTCCATTGTACTGATTTTCATAATTCGCCTTACCAAATGAAGCCAAGCCTACAATCACATCTCCAGCTTGAATATTATGGTTAGAAATCACTTCATCTCTTCGCATTCTGCAAGTAACTGTAGAATCAACAATTATTGTTCGGACTAAATCGCCGACATCAGCTGTTTCTCCTCCTGTACTATAGATCCCAACGCCATAATTCCTAAGATCTTCTAATATCTCTTCTGTACCTTCTATTAAGGCAGTAATGATTTCCCCTGGTATATTATTCTTGTTACGACCGATGGTTGAAGAAAGCAATATATTATCTGTTGCACCAACACATAATAAATCATCCAAATTCATTGCAATTGCATCCATTGCAATCCCCTTCCATACGGAAAGATCATTGGTCTCTTTCCAATACATATATGCCAAGGAAGATTTTGTTCCTGCTCCATCTGCATGCATTACTATACAATGCTCATCACTTCCACTCAGATAATCGGGAACTATTTTGCAAAAAGCTTTTGGGAACAAGCCCTTATAAATAGATTTTATTGCATTATGAACATCCTCTTTATCCGCTGAAACTCCTCTTTGTTGGTATCGTTCGTTCATTTTATGAAAATAAAAAACATCCACCTTCTAATGAAAATGGATGTTTATTTCTTTGGTTCAATTGCTATTGTCCTCCTTCTTCCTCTTCTACTTTAAGCGTTTCTTTCTTAGCGTCTTCTTTATCTTCTTCAGTAGCATTTGGTAATGCGATATTATTCAAGTCAATATCATCTGGATTTACAGACTCTCCTCCTTCTTGCGGCACATAATCATCTCGAAGTATACTAAACTCTGTACGTCTGTTCAACTGATGTGCTGCTTCTCTTTCTTCCTCTGTAGCCAATTTATTGATTTCTTCATCTGAAATTAATAGATTGCTTTCTCCATAACCCTTTGGTACCATTCTTTCAATAGGTATTCCTCTACTTGCAAGATATTTTACAACGGACTCTGCACGACCTTGCGATAATCTATTGTTATAAGATGGACTACCCCTAGAATCTGTATTCGCTCTTAGTTCAATAACCAAGTTTGGATTATCTACTAGGATATTATATAAGAAATCCAAGGAATCTTTTGCTTGCTCGGTCAAACGAATATCATCAAATGCATAAAGAATCTCCGGTAATTTGATAGGTTGATCACTGAACGGTTGCAATTCATATTTATGTGCAAAAATCTTAGATTCTATTAATCCAACTGTTGTTTCTTTTCCTTTTGCATTCAAATAGTTTGCCTTGCTAACTGTAATAGAATAGGAAGTATTCTTATTGATGTAATACTTATCTCCATTTTCAGCAAATTCAAATTCACCATTAGCGTCAGTTTCTACCTTGGCATTTGTTCCATCTGTTCCAATTAAATGAACTTCCGCTCCAACAAGAACTTCTTTGGTCTCAAGATCAAGAACAATACCTTTTAAGATAAATAGTATCGGAGGTTTAGAAAATTCCCAGATGTCATCTTTACCTCTTCCTCCTTCTCTATTGGAAGAAAAATATCCTTTGTCTCCTTTACCATCAAATACGATTGCAAAGTCATTTGCATTACTGTTCAAAGGAGCTTTTAAATTCTCGACATTGCCCCATTGAGCATTGCCTTTTTTCTTGGCAACATAATTGTCCAATCCTCCCATTCCGACATGACCATCAGAAGAAAAGTATAAATCTCCATTTTCTCGAACAAAAGGGAACATTTCATTACCAGAAGTATTGATCTGTGGTCCGAGGTTAATGGGTTCTGACCATTTGTTTCTAGCTTCTTCCCTAATATACCATAAATCCTTACCTCCTTGTCCCCCTGGCATGTCAGACGCAAAGATGATCACTTTATCATCTGGAGTAATTGCCGGATGACCAATGGTAGCACTATCGTTAGAAATTGGAATATCTTCTATCTGGCCATATTTAGTACCTTGTTTCTTTGCACTTTTCAATTTACAGCCAAAGTATCCTCTCTTGTCATACATACAATGTGTAAAGTACATCACATTTCTTCTGCTGTTAAAAACGGCAGCTCCTTCTGAAGCTTCAGTATTTAATCCATCTCCTTCTAGTAAAACAGGTTCACTCCACTTGCCTTTCTTATCTCTTTTAGAGGTATACAAATCAGAGAAGTTATCTCCAGTAACATCTGATATATCTGTTCCAACGGAACCTTCACGAGTAGAGGTAAAAACAATCTCATTGTTGTTCTTATCTGAAAAGGTCAATCCATAATCGTAAAATTCTGTATTCAATAATACAGCTGGCTCAACGATATAGTTCTCGGGTTTATCATTCCAATCTTGGGCTTGTTTTGCGGCTTCTATTCCATTTCTACCCCTTTCATCTTTAGGTTCTATTGCAGCGTATTTCTGATACTCTATAAGGGCCTCATCATATTTGCCATTCTGCATCTTCATTTCTGCCAAGTGTAGTCTTGCCAGTGGATCAGCATATTTAGCAATGATTGATTTATCGTACCAAACCTCTGCATTTTCGGCTTGGTCACTTAATCGATAGGCTTCAGCGATTTTATATATAATTTCAGCCTTGACATCCCTGCCAGTCTCCTTGACATAGGCCTTTTTATACATTTCAATTGCTTCAAAGTATTTTTCCTCATTGTATAAGGCATGGTCAGCATCTTCAAGAAAACTCCTCTGAGCATTCAATTGAAGTGTTGTAATGCAAAAGATAAACGCAATTCCAACTACTTTAAAAAACTTCATTTGAATAAGATATTTTTTTTCAGTGGCTGCTAAAATAAACAAAATTTCCTTCGATTAGGCTTTGAATTTTACCCAATCATTGGCATTTATAAACCGATTCAAAATCGCCTTTATCCCTTTGGATCAACTAGTGATTGAATAATAATTCCCTATACTTCGGAAGTGGCCATATTTCGTCATCAACCATTAATTCCAATTTATCTGCACTATATCGGATTACTTCGAACATTGGTTTCACCGTATTACAGTATTCAGATGCAACTTTATCAGCCTCTTCAATCTTATTAATTCTTCTTCGCTCATCCGTCATTTTTGTTACTGTTTCCTGGATGGTTTTAATATGCTCTGATATGGTTTTGATCAAATCAATCTGCGTAGAAGCTGCATTTTTAAAGTCACTAGCTCCCAATATCTCTTTCAATCCTTTTACATTTTCAATCAATTGATTTTGGTATTTCAATGCCGTTGGAATAATGTGGTT
>JGI12316J15310_10000141_pt135 | contig 12050 bp, 13 predicted proteins | sample MarCyaLeptolynsp_FD_15310 | JGI IMG/M metagenome (IMG submission 15310)
CCCGCATCGCGAATCATCTGTTCAAACTCAGGCATTTTCGGAAAGCGCCTGATCGATTCGACCAGATAACGATACGAATCTGCATCACCGGCAATGGCCTGCCCCATCCGTGGAAGCAGGTGATCGGAATACAGGTCGTAGACTTCCTTGAACCCCGGCCATTCCGTTGTCGAAAACTCCATACAGAAGAACCGGCCGCCCGGTTTCAGCACCCGGAAGGCTTCCGCCAAGGCCTTATCTTTATGAGTAACATTGCGAATCCCAAACACGATTGTGTACGCGTCAAACGTACTGCGCGAATAGCTCAGTTGTTCGGCATTCTGGCACGACCAGACCAAGCTATCCAAGCCGCGATCGATCGCTCGCTCGACACCGACATCGAGCATGTCTTGGTTTATGTCTGCGACAGTTACCTGCGCGCCGCGCTCAGCCATGCGAAATGCGATGTCACCAGTGCCGCCCGCCATATCGAGAATGGCCTCACCTGGTTGCGGTTTCACGCGCTTCACAAAGCGATCTTTCCAAAGCCGGTGCATTCCGCCCGACATGGCATCATTCATGATGTCGTACTTTTCGGCGACGCTTGAGAACACGGCGCCAACGCGTTCTGTCTTCTCCGCCGGGCTGACCTCTTCGTAGCCGAAAGATACGGTCTCTTCTGTCGATTGATTCATGCTGTGTGCCTTAGGGAAGTTTGAGTGTCTGGCAAAGCTTGATAAATGCCGCGTCCCATGCCCGAATTGCCTGAAGTAGAAACAACCGTCCGCGGCCTTGCCCAGTTCCTCGAAGGCGAGCGGATCGAGCGAGTCATTTTGAACCGCCCCGATCTCCGTCGGCCGTTCCCCGAGGATTTGGTCCAGGTGATGACGGGAGCACGGGTGGAGAGCCTCTCGCGACGGGCCAAGTATGGCTTGCTGCATCTCGACCGAGGTCAAAGCGTGATCTTTCATTTAGGAATGTCGGGGCGCTGGAGGATCGATCCCGAGGATGACAACGTTCACGACCACATGCTCGTCGAAACCGCTAAGAATAGGTTCGCGCTGTGCGATCCGCGGCGGTTTGGATCGGTGGATATGGTCGAAACCGCGAAGTTAGATCTATGGCCGCAATTTTCTGCGCTAGGCCCTGAACCGCTTGGCGCTGGCCTCACCGTCGAACGCCTCAAGCGATCGCTCGAGGGCAAGAAGCAAGCGATCAAGCTGTGCTTGCTCGACCAGCGCATAGTTGCAGGGCTCGGCAACATATATGTGTGCGAAGCGCTTTGGCGCGCCCGCATTCGTCCCCTCAAAGCCGGCGGGAAAGTCACCAAGCCGCAATTGCAACGACTCGTCCCCGCGATCCGAGATGTGTTGACCGAGTCGATTCGCGATGGAGGATCATCGCTGCGTGACTACGCGCAGCCCGATGGCGAGCTGGGGTACTTTGCAACTCGGTTCGATGTATACGATCGCACAGGCGAAGCGTGCAGGCGCGACGATGGGGGGACAATCAGGAGAATTGCGCAAGGCGGCCGCAGCACATGGTACTGCCCCGTATGCCAACGGTGAGGGAATTCTTGACCTGAGGCCCCCTTCTGACTATGTGGCGCGCTTTCCGGCGGCCTCCGCCGCTTTTCGAGAATCACCGAGATAGATATTCGGTCACATATGTGGCCATCAGAAACGCGAGACAGACACAGATATGGCCAACACGCCACAAGCCCGTAAGCGCATTCGTCGCAACAACCGCCGGACGGAAATCAACACCGCCCGGATGAGTCGCATCCGCAGCCACGTCAAGAAAGTCGAACTGGCTTGCGAAGCTGGCGACAAGGAAGCGGCCTCCGCTGCGCTCAAACAAGCCCAGCCTGAATTGGCTCGCGGTGTCGCTCGTGGCGTGATGCACAAGAACACGGTGGCGCGGAAGATGTCGCGCCTCACAAAGCGAGTCGCATCGCTCTGATTCGCACAGACTCGTAGCACTACGAGTGGTCAAAATTGTTAGGGGCCCGGCGATATTCGCTCGGGCCCTTTTGCTTTGTCACAATCGAGGCGACGCGGGGCATCGCCTAACACAAGGATTTCTCACGATTCGCGACCTCACTTTTGCGAATTCGCTGTCAAATCAGAGGGTTGAACGGAAGTCTGCGGGGTTGCGCCGAGTCAACAATAATATTTCGGTTTTTTTACATACTCCCCCCTTGCTTTGCGCTCACAGCCGTAGATAACTCGACATCCACCCGGAGCGGGACGGCTCGGGTTTTTACAGTTTGGTCAACAGAGGGGACCCCAGAAGCGCCGATTCTGGGTGATGGCGAAGCTTTGGCCTTTTGGTTGGGTGTGATTCACTCCGGGAGCGATTCCGGAGAGGGGTAAGGATTGGGTAGGCAATGGTGCACAGAATTGACAAGGCGCGGTCAACGCGCCGCGGCGCGGACGAAGATTTGATGGAAGATGCAGAAGCAGTAAATCTCGCCGCCGACTGGGCTGATATCAGCCAGGGTTTGAGGAAGGATCTCGGTCATCAATTGCACAGCCAGTGGATCAAGCCGATCCAGGTTGGAGCACTCAACAAAGAAAACGGAACGCTTGATCTGTTCCTCCCGACAGAGTTTTCGGCGAACTGGGTCAAGGATCGATTCCATGATCGCTTGCAGCTCGCGTGGAAAATCGTGCGCGGTGATGTTCGCAACGTTAATATTCAGGTCCATCCCGGCCGTCGCCAGCTGCCAGAATTGCGCCTCGACGATGGACGCCGCCCTGCCAACGATGGAGCAAGCGCGATTGCTGTCGCGGCGGGTACCATCGGCGATGCGGGTTTCACAAGTTCTGTGGGCCTCGATCCATCGCTGACATTTGCCGCTTTCGTCACCGGGGAAGCCAATGTCTTGGCTTGCAACGCTGCGCAGCGCATGTCGGCAACCGAGCAGCCCCAGTTTTCGCCGCTCTATCTCAAAGCTGCGACCGGCCAAGGCAAGACGCACTTGCTGCACGCAATCGGCCACGGCTTCCTGCAGGCGCATCCGCGCGCGCGCATTTTCTACTGTTCAGCTGAACGCTTCATGGTGGAATTCGTGCAAGCGCTCAAAGCCAACCAGATGATTGAATTCAAAGCCCGTCTGCGGAGCTTCGATCTCCTGCTCGTCGATGACATTCAGTTCATCATCGGCAAAGCCAGCGCACAAGAAGAGCTGCTGTATACGATCGATGCCCTGCTTGCAGAAGGAAAACGCTTGGTCTTCGCGGCAGACCGAGCGCCGCAAGCACTCGACGGAGTTGAGCCGCGGTTGCTGAGCCGTCTATCGATGGGCTTGGTTGCTGACATCCAGGCAGCTGACATTGAGCTGCGCAAGAAGATCCTCGAATCAAAGATGTCGCGATTTGCCCCGCTTAATGTGCCAGAGGATGTGATTGACTTCCTAGCCCGAACGATCACGCGCAATGTTCGCGAGCTGGTGGGCGGGCTCAACAAGCTGATCGCCTATGCGCAACTGACGGGCCAAGAGGTCTCACTCCAGCTTGCCGAAGAGCAGTTGACGGATATTCTCTCTGCCAACCGCCGGCGCATAACAATCGACGAAATTCAGCGCACGGTGTGCCAGTTCTATCGGATCGATCGCAGCGAGATGTCGTCCAAGCGACGCGCGCGCGCCGTCGTGCGGCCGCGGCAGGTCGCAATGTACCTTTCGAAAGTGCTGACCCCGCGGTCCTATCCAGAGATTGGGCGCAAATTCGGCGGGCGCGATCATTCGACGGTTATCCACGCGGTGCGGCTGATCGAAGACTTGCGCCAACGTGATGCTGATATGGACGGCGATGTGCGGAGCCTTTTGCGGCAGTTGGAAAGTTAATTCGCACATAATTTGCACAGGCCATCATAGTGTTGATCGACAGGGCTGCCCACAGTCCTGTCGACACCCTATTCACAGGCAGTGCACAAGCTGCCAACAGGCTGTCCATGAGTTTTTCGACACCGCTTTCCCCAGCTCGCCTTGATCGCTTCGCGCGTCATATCGTCCTGCCAGAAATTGGCGGAGCGGGTCAGGTGGCCTTGGCCGCCAAGCACGTCGCGATCATTGGGCTTGGGGGCATAGGATCGCCAGCGTTGCAATATCTGGCAGCAAGCGGAATCGGGCGATTCACATTGATCGACGATGATGCGGTCGACGCGAGCAACCTGCAACGCCAGACGATTTTTACGAGCCGTGATGTAGGCCATGGCAAAGCGACCAGTGCACGGCGCTGGCTTTCAAATTTCGATGATACGCTCGAAGTTGATATCTCTGACGCGCGCGTAACAACTGAGAATGCGCAAGCGCTGGTTGGCACAGCCGATCTTGTTGTCGATGGGACGGACAATTTCGCCACCCGCCTCGCGGTTTCCGATGCGAGTGTGGTCGCTCAGGTGCCGTTGCTGTCCGCCGCCGTCGGACGATTTCAAGGGCAAGTTGGCGCTTTCGCCGGACATTTGCCTAACCAGCCGTGCTATCGCTGCTTCGTGGGCGATGCTTTCGATGCCGAAGATTGTGACACATGTGCCGAAGACGGAATGCTAGGCGCTATGGCTGGTTGGGTCGGCAGCTTTGCCGCCATGCAGGCGGTGCGGATTCTACTGGCCGGAGTGAGCGCCTTTGGAGATCCTCAATGGGGACAATTGCATATCCTGGACGGCATGAAACCTGGGCTCAGGACTTTGCGGATAACCAAAGATCCTGCGTGCACGGGATGCAATTCCCATTGATCGATCTCAGAAGGATAGCGCGCAGTTGGCGCTCCAGACGATTTTTCGCGAATATTGGTCCAAAACTGCGTTGGAACGGAGCATTTCACTGCGCGTTCATGTAACAGCTAACAACGTCTAACCTTGGCGCAGGGCAGGGCCTGTGTCGCCAACCGAAATTCTTGATCTGACGGAGCCATTTGCGCATGCCAATCACGCTTTCCGCCCGCCCCTATCTCACGACCATTCTTGTGGCTCTCCTGGCTCTTGCACTGGCCGCCTGTGGCGAACGCGAACGCGATGTCGACTTAGCCGCGCAAGAGGGCATTCTGCTGCTTGGCAATGGTTCAGAGCCAAAGTCCATCGACCCGCATCTGGTCACTGGCGTTACAGAGAACACGATCATCCAGTCGATGATCGAGGGTTTGATTTCTTATCACCCGAGCGATGACACCGAGCCATACCCCGGTATTGCCGAGAGCTGGGAGAGCAATGACGACTTCACCGTCTGGACCTTCAAGCTCCGCGACAATGCCAAGTGGACCAACGGCGATCCGGTTGTAGCGAGCGATTTCGTATACAGCTGGCAGCGCATTCTCAGTCCGGCGCTCGGGGCTGAATACGCCGAGATGCTCTATGTGGTCGAAAACGCAGTGGCATTCCATCAAGGTGAGATCAGCGATTTTAGCCAGGTCGGCGTAAAGGCTCTCGACGATCAAACGCTTGAAGTGACTCTCAAGGGTTCAACCCCGCACTTCCTCTCCATGCTCAAACATTACAGCTTCTATCCGGTCAATCCGCGTGCCGTAGAAGAACACGGAGGCATGACCGACCGACAAAGCGGATGGTCTACAGTAGAAAATTTCGTTGGCAACGGACCGTTCAAGATCAAGGAATGGAACACAAACAACTTCCTCGAAGTTGAGCGCAACCCTGACTACTGGGATGCCGCCAATGTCGGCCTCAATGGTATCCGTTTCTTCCCGATCGAAAACCTCAACACCGAGCACACGGCTTTCCAAGGCGGACGTTTGCATGTCACTTATGAAGTTCCGGCGGATCGTATTCCTCGCCTGCGTGAGGAGGGCGATTCATCGCTCACGATTGACCCATATCTCGGTTCATACTTCTACCGCCTCAACGTAACGCGCGAACCGTTCAACGACCCTCGAGTTCGCGAAGCCCTTTCGCTGTCGATCGATCGCAACCTGATCGTCGAGCGCGTCTCGCAGGGCGGCCAGACACCTGCGACCGGATTCGTTCCCGATGGGATTTCGGGCTACGCCACCTCCGAAGCGGTCAGCTATGATCCGGAGCGCGCCAAGCAATTGCTGGCTGAGGCCGGTTATCCGGATGGCGAAGGCTTCCCGCCCGCGGAAATATTGATCAACACCTCAGAGAACCACCGTAAGATTGCTGAAGCCATTCAAGCCATGTGGCGCGAGAAGCTCGGCATCGAAATCGGCATCTTCAATCAGGAATGGAAGGTGTATCTCGATAGCCAGAGTTCGCTTGAATACGACGTTTCCCGATCCGGCTGGATCGCAGACTATGTCCACCCGATGACATTCTTGGAAATCTTCACCGCCGGTAACGGAAACAACGACACAGGCTGGGAGAACGCGGAATATGACAGCCTGATCCGCCGCGCCCAAACCGCGCGGACCGAAGAACAGCGGACAGCGCTGATGCAACAAGCAGAGGCGATTCTGCTCGAGGAGCTGCCGATCGTTCCGATCTACTGGTACACGCGTCCGCGGATGATCGACCCGCGGGTGCAGGGCTGGGAACCAAAGCTGCTAGACAACCGTCCGTTCAAAAACATCAGCATTGCCAGCAATTAACCCGAGCCTCATGGCCGCAAAGGAACGCGATCCCGCGCAATGACACGCTTTATCTTGATGCGCATCCTGCAAGGCATTCTAGTCTTGTTGGCGATATACGCGCTAACCTTCATTCTCGTCGCATTGACACCGGGGAGCCCCTTCAGTTCCGAACGGGCAATCCGCCCAGAGATATTAGAGCAGATCGAAGCGTTCTACGGATTTGACCGCCCACCCCTCGAACGGTTCTGGACCTCGCTCACGAATGCCCTGCAAGGCGAGTTTGGCCCGTCAGCGGTCTACGCCAATCGCACAGTGACCGACATTATCGGCGAAGCATTTCCGGTTTCGCTATTGCTCGGTTCGATCTCACTGGTGGTTGCGCTCGGGATTGGCATCCCTGCCGGCATACTGGCGGCGGTCAAGCGCAACACCTGGCTCGACTACCTGCCGATGTCAGCCTCGATGGTTGGAATCTGCCTTCCGACGTTCGTTCTCGGGCCGCTGTTGGTGCTGATCTTTGGTATCACGCTGCAGGTCCTGCCGGTGTCTGGATGGGGACATCCCGAGTTCATCGTATTGCCCGCAGCGACCTTGGGACTTTTTTACGCGGCCTATTTTGCGCGCCTAACCCGCGGCGGCATGCTTGAAATGCTCAACCAGGATTTTGTCCGCACCGCACGCGCCAAAGGCGTTCCGGAATCCACGATCATCTGGAAGCACTGCCTGAAAGGCGGTTTGATCCCGGCGATAACCTATCTTGGTCCGGCATTGGCAGGGATCATATCGGGCTCATTCGTGGTTGAAACGATCTTCCAGATTCCCGGGCTGGGCCAGTGGTTCGTCAAAGGTGCGCTCAATCGCGACGATTTTCTGGTGCTTGGTCTTACCGTTTTGTTCGCGGCACTCATTGTGGTGATGAACCTGTTGGTCGACATCATTCAGGTCGCGCTCAACCCAAGGTTGAAATATGAAAAGTGATTGTACGTCAGAGGTGATGCCATGACGGCTCGCACCGCTCAAATGGTGGCCGGAGCAGAAGAACGGATAACAACTGTGCCGACCCTCGAGGAGCTCGAGCAGGGTTCCTCGTTATGGGTTGATGCCTGGCACCGATTGCAACGCAACCGGCTCGCCATGGTGAGCTTCTTCCTGTTCATCGCGATCGTGCTGTTCTGCGTGATCGGGCCGTTCTTTTCCTCGCACGACGGGCAAGCTCAGGATCTTCTCAAGGGCGCGCAAGCGCCTTCGGCAGAACACTGGTTTGGCACCGACACTCTGGGTCGGGACTTGATGGTGCGGACTATGGAAGGAGGCCGGATATCATTGCTTGTCGGACTCGTTGCTACCATGGTCGCACTGGCAATCGGTGTCGTCTATGGCGCGACGGCCGGTTACATGGGAGGACGCGTCGATGCCGTGATGATGCGAATCGTCGATACGCTCTACGCGCTGCCTTTCACGATCTTTGTGATTTTGCTCATGGTGGCGTTTGGCCGCTCACTGTGGCTGATCTTTGTGGCAATCGGTGCTGTCGAATGGCTTAGCATGGCAAGGATCGTTCGCGCGGGCGTGATCGGCCTCAAGAAACAGGAATTTGTCGAAGCTGCGGTGTCGCTGGGTTACAGCCACACAAGGATCATCGTGAAGCACTTGATCCCGAATGTCCTAGGCCCGGTGATCGTTATCGCGACATTGACCGTTCCGGCGGTGATGTTGCTCGAAGCCTTTCTCAGTTTCCTTGGACTTGGTGTTCAACCTCCCAACGCATCATGGGGCGTCCTGATCAATGAAGGGCAGCAAAACATGGATATCTTTCCTTGGTTGCTGATGTTCCCAGCATTCTTCTTCGCGCTGACCCTGTTCGCGCTTAACTTTCTTGGTGATGGCCTGCGTGACGCGCTTGATCCGAAGAGCTCGAAGGATTGATCGATGGCGCTGCTTGATGTCCGCAATCTGACCACATCATTCCACCTCCGCAGCGGAATTGTTCGCGCTGCTCAGAACATCGACCTGACACTCGAGCGCGGTGAGACACTCGGCATTGTCGGAGAGTCGGGCAGCGGGAAATCGGTTACCTGCTATTCGATTATGCGGTTGATCCCGCAACCGCCGGGGCGAATTGAAAGCGGTGAGGTTCTGTTCGACGGCCAGGACTTGCTTGGACTCAGCGAAACCGAAATGCGCGGCATTCGGGGCAAGAAAATCTCGATGATCTTCCAGGATCCGATGACTTCGCTCAACCCCTATTTGCGGATTTCGACGCAGATGGTTGAAGCCATCCGTGTGCACGAGAGCATCGACGAGAAAGACGCGCTGAAGAAAGCGATCGCCGCGCTGGAAGAAGTCGGTATCCCCGACGCTTCAAAGCGCGTTCTCAGCTATCCGCATGAATTCTCCGGTGGCATGCGCCAGCGTGTGATGATCGCAATGGCGCTGGTCAATGACCCCGATCTGCTGATTGCCGACGAACCGACCACCGCGCTGGATGTTACGGTTCAGGCGCGAGTGCTCGACATCATCAAGGAGCGTCAGGAACGGTTGGGGACAGCTGTAATTCTCGTCACTCATGACCTCGGCGTCGTGGCTGGAACCTGCGACAAGGTTCAAGTCATGTACGCTGGCCAGGTGGTGGAAAGCGGAACAACCGATCAAGTTTTCTACAATCCGCAGCATGCTTATACGCGCTCGCTGCAGAAGGCGATTCCTTCGCTGAAAGAGAAGGATGAAGTGCTTTACACGATCGCTGGCACCCCGCCCGATCTGTCGAAGCCGACAACGCCTTGCGCTTTTCATCCTCGCTGCCCGTTTCCAAAGACCGACAAATCCGATGGCGAAGTGCCCAAACTGATCACCTTGCCCGATCTCCATTGCGTGCGCCTCTGCGGCTATTGCGACCGGAGCAAGCCAATCGAAGAGGTGCTCGCACGCGAGGTGGCGGAGGACACCGCATGAGCAGAAGTGACCAAGCCGACAAGCAGTTCCTAGTGCTCGACAATGTGTCGCAGCACTTTGATCTTGGGCGTCACTTCCTCACGCGCAAGAGTAAGGGCGTCGTCAAGGCGGTCGATGGAATCTCGCTTACGATCGGCAAAGGCGAAATCCTCGGAATTGTTGGCGAGTCCGGCTGCGGCAAGACCACTCTAAGCCGCACAATCATGCAGTTGCTTCGACCGACCTCGGGGCGAATATTCCTCGAAGGCAAGGAATTAAGCGCACTCAGCGATACCGATGTGAGGGCTGAGCGGATCAACTTCCAAATGATCTTTCAAGATCCTTATGCATCGCTCAATCCCCGGCTGACGGTGTTCACCACGCTGAGCGAAGCGATCCGAACGCGCCATCGCGAATTGAAAGGCGATGCACTGCGCGCCAAAGTTGTCGACCTAATGCGAACGGTCGGGCTCAATCCTGCACAGATGAACCGCTATCCGCACGAGTTCTCCGGTGGTCAACGACAACGCGTTGCGATCGCGCGAGCCTTGGCTCCTGAGCCAAAGCTCGTCATCGCCGATGAGCCGGTTTCAGCGCTTGATGTTTCGATTCAATCGCAAATCCTCAATCTGCTCAAGCGGCTCAGCACTGAAATGGAGCTGACAATGATCTTTGTTTCGCACGACCTCTCGGTTGTGCGATACATCGCAGATCGCATCGCCGTGATGTATCGTGGGCAGATCATGGAATTGGGGAACGCGGAAGTGATCGTCGATGATCCGCGCCATATTTACACCAAAGCCTTGATGAGCGCGATCCCGCTGCCCGATCCGCGCAGCGAGAGAGTTCGCGAACGGATCTTGCTGGAAGATGATCCCGACAGCGACACTGACCCGCAGACGATTGACCAGGCAGGAACTTTGGAAGAGGTAACTCCCGGTCATTTTGTGTCGAACCGCGCGTTTGATCGCCGGGTCAAGGTTAGACATCAGTCTTAAACGGATAAGCCCCGGGACGCGCCCCTAGCATCGCGAACTTTTATCAAACCGCCCCGCGCTTGGTAGGGCTGTGTGCGCCTGCACAGGGGGCGCTGTGGGCGCCCGGCATCAAAAAGGTCGGAGTCGCCCGCATCGAGATTGACATGAGGATCACCTGAGCCATATGATACATTGTATCATAGAAAGGCCCTTATGCCCAATCCCAAAACCTATGACCGCGCAGCCACCGCGCTGAGCCTGGCTTGCATCGTACATTGTCTTGCCCTGCCCATCGCGGCAGTCTCGCTTCCGTTCCTTGCAGCCGCGGCGGAAGCTGAATGGATCCACTGGCTTTTGACGCCGCTTGCCATCGCAGCGTCGCTCACCGTTATTGTGAGCGCAGAAAATGCGCGCGTACCTTCGTTTCTAGCTCCCGCGTCGATCGGAATGCTGCTTATCGGAGGATCGCTGTTTGCAGAGCCGCTGGGTTTTGAGGAGACTCCACCAACCGTGATTGGCGGTCTGTGTCTGGCGGTCGCGCACCTCTACCGCTTGGTGAAACACACCTGACGCAGAATACCTCGACTACGCTTTCGTGCTTGTCTTAACGTGGACACCTGCAAGACCGACTTAAGCGCCTTCAAGCTCCGCGATTCGTTGCTCTATCTGCTCGTCGCCGCCCACATCACGCAAGTATTGCTGGTATTCCGACAAAGCCAGTTTGACGTTGCCTGATCGGTCTTCAACCTGTGCGGACAGCAGTGTGAACTCTGTTTCTCCCCGAAAGGTGCGGCGCGCCTTTTCGAGCGCGCTTCTAGCCGTCTCGAGGTCGTCCATCGCCAACCCAAGGCGCGCCCGCTTCCATTGCAGTAAGGCGAAATCCGGGTGAGCCACCAGCGCAGGCGCAAGGGTTTTCTTGGCCTCGTCCACCCTACCCAGATCCAATTGCAATCCAGCAATATTGGCTACTGGAACAGCGTCGCCCGGCCTCAGCGCTGAGGCCTCCGAATAGTGGTCAAGCGCCTGCTCCAGATCATCTTCGGCAATCGCTACGCGCCCTTGGAGCAAGCGCACCTCGTAGTGATCGGGAGATTGCTCGAAAGCGACATCGGCAAACAACGCCGCGTCCTCGACCAAACCCAAATCAAGCAACTGCTTGGCTGCGAGCACGTTGATGTCGGTGCTCTTTGGATGAGCATCCAACGCAACGTCCATACCCGCGGCAAAGGCTTCGTCATTACCCATTTCACGGAGCGCCCAAAGGACCATCCGCAAGTCTTGTTCACTGAGGCTTGCCGGGTCAGCTTCGGCATAGGGCTCCAAGGCATCGTCAAAACGTCCCTGGAGGATCAAAGCGTGCGCCGTTGCAATGCGCCGCCCATTGTCACTTAGTTCACCAGGTGCGATCTGCTCAATCGCTGCAAGCGCCGAGTGTCCGTCACCCAATGCAAGCTTGAGCTGCGACCGCACGAGATAGGTCTCGCTGTCAGCGTTTCCATTCGTGAATATCTCTGCAAGATGGGCCTGTGCCATCGCGAATTGACCGTCTTCCAGCGCTTGGCGTGCAGATTCGTTGGTTGCCTGATCTGGAGCGGAACATGCCGCTAACAACACAGCT
>JGI12316J15310_10001124_pt7 | contig 12048 bp, 9 predicted proteins | sample MarCyaLeptolynsp_FD_15310 | JGI IMG/M metagenome (IMG submission 15310)
GAGTAGCCAAAGCAGCGCAGCTCGCCGTGGGTATCGACGACGCAAGTGCTGAACGGACCCGTGGCGATCGCCACGACTGGCCGACCGACGGCGACATCGCCAGCGTGGGCCACGGTCTCGTCATCCCCGACGTGCATGAGATTGCCGTACCCGAGCTCGCCCGCCGTTCCGTGCCCCCAGCACCGCACGGCATCGGTGCCCGTGCGAACACACGTGTGCTCCCCGCTGGCGGCGAGCTGGACGACGGCCGCCCCCACGGCAACGGGCGCGCCGTCACTCACGGGCTCGTCGTCACCGAGATCGAGCTCGTGCCCCGCCCCGAGTCGCCCGTTGATTCCCCGCCCCCAGCACCACGTCGTCCCGTCGTCGAGGACGGCACAGCTGTGCTCGGCGGCGGCCGCGACCGCGACCGCGGGGGCCGGCAGCGCAACGCTGGGCGACAAGACGATCGGCTCGTCGTCTCCGATCGTCTCCGTCTGCCCCAAACCGAGCTGACCGTGCTCGCCCAGACCGAAGCAGCGAACGCGTCCGTCGTCGAGCAGCGCACAGGTGTGTCGAGCCCCGGCCGCCACGGCGATGGCTCGACGCAGCGGCTCCGGGTCCGTGGTTGGATCTGGGCGGGGGCCAACATCGGGATCGGGGCCGGGACCCGGATCCGGACGTGTCGCGTCGTCTCCCAGGTCTGGCGGACCCGGTTCGGAGCCGAGCCCGGTGCCGAGTGGGCCGACACCGCCCACGCCGGCCGGTGTGGGCATCAGCGCATCGTCGGACTGCGTGCACGACACGACCGACGCAACCGACACGACCGACACGACCCACACGACCGCGAGCATCGGCCGGCTCACGGCAGCTCGGCCCCGTCCTCGAACAGCTCCATCACCGGGCTGCGACGATCGCCGTGCGCGTACTCGACATACTCGGCCTCCTCGCCGGGGAAGGCCAGATAGAAGTAGCTCGGCGGGGTCGGATACGGTCCAAAGCCCGCTTCACCGGTCTGCTCGTACTGCGCGGGCGTCAACCCGAACGTCTGCGCGACCGTCTCGAGCAAGCGGTTGTAGACCAGGCCCGGAGAGTGCTCGGGCAGCCAGTCGCGCCAGGTCCACACCCGACTGTAGGGAGAGCGCAGGTCGACGTACTGCCCCTGCTTGAGCAGTCCCTGACCGCCGAACATCGCCAAGGGCATCCGCGCCCCGCTGTGGTTGGAGACCGAGCCCATATCATTGGTCCACAGCACCAGCGTGTTGTCGAGAAAGGTACGCCCGGTCAGAGGATCCTCTTCGACATCGAGCGCCGACAGCAGCGACGCGACCTGAGTCGCGAAGTACCGGCCCATCGCCGCCTGATTGGGCACAGCCTCAGGTCGCCCGTTCGCGCCGCCCAACGAGTGACTCAGTGCATGCGGCTCGGTCTCCTCGTAGTCCTCGATGAAGGCGTACTTGGGCGTGCTGGGCATCAGCCACAGCGTCGCCAGATTCGTCACGCCACACCGCAGCGCTCCGACGAGGTTCGCGATCTGAGCCTCGGCACGCTCCGGGTGATCGAGCGCGACGTTGGCCTGCTGCCCGAGCTCGGCGGGGCGGTCGGGCGTGACGCAAACCACCGGCTCCGACGCGGCGACCGAGGTCTCGTACTCCCGCAGATACTGGAGGTACGCCTCCATGCGGGCGCGGTCGACCTGACTGAGACGAGCATTCGATCGCGTGCGCTCGTAGTCGCCGTACACGTGGTCGATCACGCTGAGATCGCGACGCTTGCGGCGTTCGAACGCCTCGATCGCGGCGGCGTCGTCGACCACGTGGGAGAAGATCTCGTCGAAGGCCGCCGCCGGATCACTGAGATTGGGGACGTACGCCATCGTGCCGCCCGCGTTGGCAACGGACATCGCCGTCCCTTCGTGGGTGGTTGGGTTGGTCGCGAGGTTGAGCGCCGGCATCGGCACGCCGTCGGGCAGTGACGACTGATCGCGCATGATGACGTCGAGCGACTCGGTCGGTAGATCGACCAGCTCTCCTGGTCCGCCGATCAGCGCGGTATGGGAGTCGTGCCCCGAGGAGTAGCGGGCATCAAAGCCGTCGAGGAGCACCATCTTGTCCATCAGCGATCCCCAGATGTCGCGCCGGTGAATCGTCGAAGGGTCACCGACGATGTCCGCCAGCGGCATGGAGCGTCCGCGCTCCCCCATTGGCTGGGCCGCCTGGACCGCCTCGGGCGTGGGAAACCAGCTCTCCTGGTCCCAACCGTAGCGGGTGCCGATCACGAGCAGCCGACGGACCCCGGCCTCTTGCTGGGCTTGCGCATGCGGGGACCGCAGCAGCGAAGGGAGAAACGGAACGGCGAGGCTCAGTCCAGCCCCGCGCAGAAAGCTGCGGCGATTGAAACGATTGTGGCTCACTGGGTCACCCTCCGTCGGGAGAAGTCGGGGCGCAGGGCGAAGGCACGAACCATCGCGACGATGCCCCCTTGCGGGTCGTTCAAGGTTGTTTGCATGTCCAACAGGACGTCGTCGTGCTCGGCGGATGGACGACGGCCCCCCTGAAAGGAAAACCATTGCTCGGTGGCGCACCGGTTGGCCGCGTTCGACTCGGCGAGCGCGCGACCGAGCTCGACACCACCGTCGACCGCAACCGGCATGCCGGGGTCGAGCGCGACCTCCACCGCGGCGTCGACGGGGTGTTCGGCGAGCACGGTTCCATCTCCGTCGACCACCGCCTCGAGCGCACGCGGCCGCCCCAGCCCGTCGAAGTCCTCGAGCGCGAAGCCCAGATCGTTGAACACGTCGTGGCACCCCGCACAGGCAGGCGCCTGGGTGAGGGTCTCGATCTGCTCGCGGGTCGACGCCAGGGGATCGATCTCGCTCATGTCGACGTCCTCGAGCACCTCGGGGTCGGGCGCGCCGAGCTGTCGACACAGCAGCTGCCGCGCGACCAGGACCCCACGATGAATCGGGTCCGACGCTCCGTTCGCGGTCGCCGTGAAGTGGAGCCGCGTCAGTAGGCCGCTACGGACCGATGGATCCATGGCGAGCACCTGCTCGAGCTCGCCGTCGACCTCGTAGAGCGCGCCGAGATTGGGCGCGGTCACATAGGTCTGGTCGGTCGTCATCAGCGCCGCAAAGCCTGCCTCCTGCTCCCACAGCAGGTGATCGACCAGTCCGTAGATCTCGGCGTCCATGGCGTCGTTGAGGCCTTCGAGGCTGTCGGGATCGGCGATCCACTCGGGCAGCGACTCGACGTTGCGCGACGGAGTCGGTCGATCGATGGCCAACCACTGGCGGTAGTAGTGCCGCAGATGCGCACGGGCGCGGTCGTCGGCGAGCATGCGGTCGACTTGCTCGACGAGGGTGCTGGTCTCGGAGAGGCTCCCCTGCTCCGCACTCGCCCACAGCATGTCGTCCGGCGGGGTCCCCCACAGGTAGTACGCCAGGCGGTTGGCGACGGCGTGGTCCTCGAGCTCGAACGTGTCGGCTTGATCGGTATCCTCGCCCTCGAGCTCGAGCCGGAAGATGAAGTCCGGCGACTGCAGCATCGCCGAAAGCACGGCCACGAACGCGTGCTCGGTCCCCTCCTCGAGGGCCGCATCGAAGAGCTCGAGGTAGGCCGCCACATCGTCGTCGGTCAGGGGCCGCCGGAGCACCCGCGGGCCGAACGACTCGACGAACGACGTCGCGCACGCCTGGTCGGGGCTGTCGTCGTAGCAGGGGGCGATCTCGGCGCGGGCCTCGGGCTCGGCGAATGCCGCCTCGGCCACGAACCTCGCCACCGACGCATAGGTCAGCACGTGCGCCTCTGTGATCTCCTGCCGCTCGGCGTCGAAGGTCCCGGGGACCTCGTCGTGCGGGATGAGCTCCAGCGCCGACGCGACGCGCTCGAGCACGACCGGCGGAAACAGGCTCTGCAGGGTGTTGCGGTACTCGTAGCGGGTCAGCCGCTGCAGGTCGCGCCCGGGCGGGGGGACGTCCGCCCCGTCGCCTTCCGCACCGTCGTCCTCGCCGTCGCCTCCGCCGTCGTCGCCGTCACCGGCGTCCGCATCCTCGCCAGTGTCGTCGACCTCGTCGTCTCCCGGCCCCGCTCCGCCGACACCGGCGTAGCAGCCGAGCGAACACGTGACGAGAGCGCCCAGCCCCCGCCCCACCCATCTGTGCTTTCGTCCCACGCCTCCACGCTAGAGCGAGCAGGCTTGAACAACTTGTTCAAAGTGCGACATACGCCGACGAGGCGGCCTGCAGCGGCGTATCTGCCGAACGGTGGGCACGTCGCACCACGTGCCTCACCACCGGGGTCTTCGGCCCCCCGACGCGCCGTGCCGGGCTCACAGGGCGAGGGGTCAACGCGACGGACGAACGTCCTTACTCCCAGGGCTTGGTGGGGTACTCCGCCACCTCCACGCCTTCGCCGATGATGCGAACGGCTGCACGATCGTCGACGACGTGGAGCGCCCCGTCGTGCTGTTCGATGCCGATGTCGGCGTCGAACCAGTCGCGGGGCGCCTCGATTCGCTCGGGAGCGATGCTCACGACCAGACACCCGGCCTTGTCGGGCCGCGTCAACACGATGCGGAGCGCGGCGTGGCTCGAGGTGAGCTCCCACAGACGAGCGTCCGCCCCACGCCACCGGTCGAGCAGCGGCGTGACGTGTCGAAGAGGATCGTCGCGGCGGTCGTTCATTGGTTCGTCTCCGGTCGGCACGATGACTCGGGCGCGTGGACACCAATAGCAGGGGCCGGATTCGAACCGGCGTGCTCGGGGTTATGAGCCCCGCGAGGAAAACCTGACTCCTCTACCCCGCAATAGGGTGCACGGGGGCCGTCCAGTCCGGGACCGTTCGTTCGGACTCAGCCCGCGCGCATCGACCCTCGAAGCTTCATCGGGGTCGTCGTTGTCGCGCTGATGTCCATGGCGGAGTTCCCGACTCGGCGGGATGAGGCGCCTGCCAAGGGCGCGGACGGGAAACTAGCGCCTGGGCTCGATGCGGCAAGCGGTTTTTTCGGACGACCACGACCACAACCACGATCACGATCACGACCACGACCGCGTTGCCGATCTTGTGTGAGCGCGCTAAGCCGGCGATGCGCGTGTGTCACTTCGTCACAGCGATCGTCTCGACTGACGTCGAGGGTGAGGTTCGGCGGGTGGCCGCGGACTTCGGGCTGGCCTTCGATGCGCTGTCGGACAGCCCGGTCCGGGCACGCCTCGGGCAAGGCGAGGGCTACTACCTGACCACGGCGGGGCACTGCGACTGCGGGACGCCGCTTGGATCAGTCGGCCGTGAGCGGCGTCGGGCTCAAAGACTCGAAGCGAAGGTGAGTCGGCTACGTCGCAAAGGGTGGAGCGAGGCGAAGCTCGATCGATGGCGCGAGCAGACTGGTGCAGCCCGCGACCAGCGGGCGGCTCACGGGGCTGGACTTCCGTCGTGCGAGACATGGGCTGACTTCATTTCGGCGGCGCTCGATGTCGGAGCACGATCGTTCGGACTCGTGCTCCATGGCTATCGAGGCAACGTCGCGACGGAGGACATCGAGCTCGGTCGGCGCGTTCGTGTGGCGCACTCGTACGTCGAGCACCTCGCGGCAATGGATGAGGACGCCGTCTACGACTTCGTCACGAACGCCTAAAACGAGATGTTGTCTTCGATCTTCGTGTCGACCTCGTTGGTCCACGTGGGCAGCTTGCCCTCGTAGAGCATCGAGTACGCGGCGGAGACTTCCATGACGCGCTTGGCGTAGCGGTAGCTCTCGGTGAAGACCATCTCTTCGATGAACGTGTCGAGCTCGAGCTCGTCGGGGCCCTTGGACTTGGCCCGCAGCCAGCGCGCGACGTTGCTCGGGCCGCCGTTGTACGAGGCATACGCCATCGCGCCCTGTCCCTGGAACTTCGCGAGCAGCTCGGAGATGTAATACGACGCCAGGTGCGAGTTGGTGTCGATGTCGAACAGCGTGTCGGCATCGAAGCGCCCGGTCGGGATTTCATCGAGGCGCTCGACGAGCTGTCGTCCGGTCCACGGCATGATCTGCAGCGCCCCGCGAGCCCCCACGTGCGACACCACGTGCCGGCGAAAGCGTGACTCGGTGTACATCAGCGACCACAGATGGATCGGGTCGATGTCGCGAACGCGAGCCTCCCGCTCGATCGCAGCCCGGTAGGCCCGTGGGTGCCAGCGAACGCGGCGCGGCGCCTCCGAGCTCGGGATGAGCCGGACCCAGCTCGGAATCTCGTCCACCGCCTTGGCGAGCGTACGCAGCCCGGCGGTGATTTCCTCGCGGGCCTCGCGGTCGCGCAGCGTCTTGCGGCCCGCCTTGGTCGGGCGCACCTTGGGGAACTTCCAGTTGCTGCGCCAGCCGAGCCCTTCGATGATCTCTTCGCTGCGCGTCTTGGACGACAACCCGAGAAACGCGGTCGTCGCCACCCGCAGCTCGCGACGCGCTTCCTCGGCGTAGCCGGCGGCGTACAGCTGCCGCATGCGATGGATCGGCGGCCACGCCTTGCCGTAGTTGTCGTCGAGCTTGCGCAGCAGCGTCGTGGCGTCGGCCCGGCTCGGGCGGTCCGCCTCGTCCTTGATCGGCTCGAGCTTGGGCAGCGGCGGCGCCTCCTGCCCCGCGGCGAGCAGTCGCTGCCGCGCCTGCAGCCCGTAGTAGCTCCACGGCTGCGCGGCGGCGAGCTGCTGCAGCTGCGTGACGCCATCCTTTTTCACCTCGCCCTGCGAGGACGCGAGCATCAGCTTGCCGCGAAAGTAGCGCGAGCGCGTCGCATCCTTGGGCGAGCGCCGGGGCACCGCCGCAAACGCCTCGATCGCCTCCTCGTGCCGCCCTTGCCGGTACGCGAGCCAGGCCTTGAGCCACGTCCGCTCGCCGCGGTTGGCATTGGAGAGCTTTTCGTACTTTGCGAGCAGCTCCTCGGTCTTGGCGTACTGACCACCCCGGAACGCGAGCTGAAGCGCGCTCCAGTACGCGGCGGCCTTGAGCCCGCGGCGTTTGGTCTTGGTCTTTTCGAGCTCGAGCTCGACCGCCTCGTCGTACATCTCGCCACGCTCGAGGCAGCGCAGCAGCCGGCTGCGCAGGTCGACGTTGCCAGTGCGCTCGTACGCCGGCTTGGTGTCCTCGACGCAGGTCTTGAAGTCGCGCTGCTTGTACGCGGTCCACGACCGCGAGCTCCTGGCTTCCTTGAGGAAGTAGGACGGCGTGTCCGGATCCTCGATGATGTCGTCCAAAATGCCGCGCGACCGCTTCACCCGACGCAACACGCGGGCGTTTTGAGCCTGCGAGAGCCGCTCGGTCAGCAGCAGCTCACGCTTGTTGATCTTGCGGTTGTCCGCGACGATGCGCTCGTACGCCGCCCACGCCTCGGCTTCCTCGGGCTCGCCCGGCCGATCGATCGCGATCTGCCGATAGGCCTCCGCCGCGTCCTTGGTCTTGCCCGCCCGCTCGAGCGCGTCGGCCCGCAGCAGCATGTGCACCCCGACCATCGGGTGGTTGGGGTACTCCTTGATGATGTTGTCGACGGCCTTGACGCCTTTGGCCGCGGCGACCCTGGTGGCGTGACCCGAGGTGCCTTGGATCTGCGCGGTGGCGATCGCCTTGAGCACCGTCATTCGGGGCAAGCTGCGGATCGGGGACTGCTTGCCCGCCGTTCGCAGCTCGCCGATCGCCTTGCGACGCTGCGAGTCCGCGTCCGCGACCGACAGCGCGCCGGAAGCCGCGTACGCCACCCGGGCCTCGGCGAGCTCGAGCAGCAGAACCTCTTTGGGGAACCGGGAGGCGAGCTTCTTGTGGGCGGCGCGCGGCTCGAGGGTGGCGACGGCGTCGGCGTGCTTGCCCATCAGGCGCTGCGCGCGGCCCTGCATCGCACCCACGGTGAACCACGTTTCGCTACCTACGTCGCCGGCATCGACATCGTCGAGCAACGACAGCGCCATCGAGGCGTCGCCGATCGACAGCGCGGTTGCCGCTCCCGACAGGCCCCGCAATGGGCCAGGGGATCGCGAGGTCCCCGATGAGCCCGGCGCTGTCGCGGGGCCGCCGCCAACCGCCAGCACCGCGGACGCTTCGTCGTCGATGAGGTCGACGGAAGCCTCTCGAGCGTCGTTCGAGCCCGCCTCGGACGTGTGCTCCGCCGGCGGCGGAGACACCATCAAGGCCGTGACGGCCAGGAGGGTCGCGCCGCTGAGCAGGATTCGCCGGTCTGGCCGCTGCCCAAAGTACCCCACCACGTCAGAGTTACATGCTAGCAGGCGCCCCCCAAATTGCTCGCGCGCAGCCGGGTGTATGGGCTGGGCCGGGCTCGCTCCGATGGGCCCGGCCACGCCGTCGCACATCCCCTCCGAGAGACAACCGCGGCGTGACGACCCCGCAACAACGCCGGGCGCGCCCGCAGAGTTGGGGGTAGCGGCGCCCGGTGTGCACCGATATCGTCCGCGACCGTGAGTCTGAACCGTCCGTCCCACCAACTCACCGCGACGGTCCTCGGTGCCGGCACGATGGGCGCCCAGATCGCGGCCCATCTCGCCAACGCCGGGGTCCGCACGCATCTGCTCGACATCGTGCCCAAAGACGTGCCGAAGGACGCGCCTGCCAAGCAGCGCAGTGCCATCGCAGCCGGCGCGATCAAGACGATGCTCAAGGGCAAGCCGGCGCCCTACATGGACAAGGCGTTCGCGGCCAAGATCACCCCGGGCAACCTCGAAGACGATCTCGAGGCGGCCGTGGCGAAGAGCGACCTGGTCGTCGAGGCCGTGATCGAGCGCCTCGACATCAAAAAGCCGCTGTTCGACCGTCTGGGCAAGGCCGCCCCGGCGCACACGATCCTAGCGACCAACACCTCGGGCCTGCCGATCGGCGACATCGTCGAGGACCTGCCCGAGGACGTCGCCAAGCGCGTGGTCGGGATGCACTGGTTCAATCCGCCCCGCTACATGCACCTGCTCGAGATCGTGCCCTCGTCGCGCACCGATCCGAAGGTCGCCGACGAGCTCGGGGACTGGTCGGACCGTGTGCTCGGCAAGGGCATCGTGCCGTGCCGCGACACGCCGAACTTCATCGGCAACCGGATCGGCGTCGGCGAGATGATGCTGACCAACCAGGCCACCTTCGACGGGGGCTACACGGTGGAGGAAGTCGACCTGCTCAACGGCAAGCTGATGGGTCGACCCAAGACGGGCAGCTTCCGTCTCGGTGACCTCGTCGGCATCGACGTCGCCGCGCTGGTGACTTCCAACCTCGCCAAGTCGACCTCGGGCGACCCGAGCGCGGACGACTACGACGAGCTGCACGCGCTGATGGTCGTGCACCCCAAGCTCGAGGCGATGTTCGAGAAGGGCCTCAAGGGCGACAAGACCGGCCAGGGCTTTTACAAGAAGACCAAGGACGACAAGGGCAAGCGCAAGATCCTGTCGCTGGACCTCGAGACGCTCGAGTACCGCGACCGCATCGAGCCGAACTTCCCCGAGCTCAAGGCGGTCAGCAAGGAGAAGAACCTCGCCAAGCGGGCCGCGGCCGCGCTGCGGGCCGAGGGGCGTGCGGGCGACTTCCTGCGCAAGGTGTACCTGCCGCTGTTCAACTACGCGGCCAATCGCGTGGGCACGATCTGCGAGGGTCCCAAGGAGATCGACGACGCGATGCGCTGGGGCTACGGCTGGAAGGAAGGACCCTTCTGGCTGTGGGACGCGGTCGGTCTGTCGTGGAGCGTCGAGCAGATGAAGGCTGCCGGCATCGAGCCGAGCAAGAACGTGCTCGCCTTGCTGGAGAAGAAGGGCGCCGACGCGACTTGGTACAGCCAAGACGGCGGCACCAAGAAGCAGTGGATCGGCGAGCAGGGTGACCACGTCACCATCGAGCCGCCTGCGGGCATGATCATCTTGGATCAGACCAAGGCCGGCGAGGGCGCCATCATCGAGCAGAACGCCTCGGCCTCGCTCATCGACCTCGGCGACGGCATCGCCTGCTTCGAGTTCCACTCCAAGATGAACTCGCTCAACGCCGACATCGGCAAGCTGCTGCGCGGCGCCCAGGACACCCTGGAGAAGCGCGGCGACTTCCGCGGGCTGGTCATCGGCAACCAGGCCAGCCACTTCTCGGCCGGCGCAGACCTGTTCACCGTGCTCGCGTTCGCGGGACAGAACAAGTTCGACGACCTGGACAACATGGTCAACGAATTCCAGCAGACCTCGATGTCGCTGCGTCACGGCAAGTTCCCCGTGGTCGCCGCGCCGCATCACATGGCGCTGGGCGGCGGCTGCGAGTTCTCGCTGCACGCCTCGGCGATCGTTGCCGACGCCGAGCTGTACATGGGGCTGGTCGAGGCCGGCGTGGGCCTGTTGCCCGCGGGCGGTGGTCTCAAGGAAATCGCCCGGCGCGCCAGCGAGTGGGCGGCGCAGACCGAGGACGGCGACCCGTATTCCTGGGTCCGTCGAGGCTTCTTGGCCGCAGCCCAGGGCACCGTCGCGACCTCGGCGTTCGAGGCCAAGAACCTCGGCTACCTGCGCCCCACCGACGGCATCGTCTTCAACGGCGAGCGCGTGGTGGCCGAGGCCAAACGTCGCGCCATCTCCTTGGCCGAAGGCGGCTGGGAGCCGCCCGACCTCAACGCCCCGATCACGGTGGTCGGAGCCGCTCGGGGGGCGAGCTTCCTGCTCGGCGCCAAGATGTTCGAGTGGGGCGGTTACGCCTCGGAGCACGACCGCAAGGTCGCGGAGAAGATCGCCCACGTGCTGTCGGGCGGCATGGCCCCCGTGCCCACCACGATGACCGCCCAGCAGCTGCTCGACCTCGAGCGCGAGGCGTTCGTCTCGCTGTGCGGTGAGCAGAAGACCAAGGACCGCATCGCGCACACCCTTTCCACCGGCAAGCCGCTCCGCAACTAGACGACGAGCACGAACAGGAGACAGATCATGACCGAGCTGAAAACCGCCGTACTCGTTGCTGCCAAGCGCTCCGCCGTGGGCCGTGCCTTCAAGGGCGGCCTGGCCAACACCCGTCCCGACGAGTTCGGGATTCAAACCCTGGCGCGGACCCTGGAGTCCGTGCCCAACCTGCCCAAGGACCTCGTGGACGACGTGGTCATCGGCTGCGCCATGCCCGAGGGCGAGCAGGGTCTCAACGTGGCCCGCATCGTCGGCCTGCGCGCGGGCCTGCCCGAGAGCAGCTCCGCGATCACCATCAACCGCTTCTGCTCCTCGGGCCTTCAGGCGATCGCCACCGTGGCCGAGCGCATCATGGTCGGTGCGATCGAGTGCGGCATCGGAGGCGGCGTCGAGTCGATGTCCATGGTGCCGATGGGTGGCAACAAGACCACCGTGCACCCGGGCGTGGTCGCCGAGCAGCCCGAGCTGTACATCTCGATGGGTTTGACCGCCGAGAACGTCGCGCACCGCTTCGAGGTCTCGCGCGAGGATCAGGACGCGTTCTCGCTGCGCAGTCACCAGCGAGCCGCGGCCGCCCAGGACGCCGGCAAGTTCAAGGACGAGATCGTTCCGATCACCACGGTCGAGGGCAAGACCTTCGACGCCGACGACGGGGTGCGACGCGACAGCTCGCCCGCGGCACTGGCCAAGCTCAAGCCCGCGTTCGCGATCAAAGGATCGGTCACCGCTGGCAACAGCTCGCAGATGAGCGACGGGGCCGCGATGGCGGTCGTGATGGAGCAGAGCAAGGCCGAGTCCCTGGGGCTCAAACCGCTCGCGCGCTTCGTGGGCTTTGCCGTCGCCGGCGTGGCGCCCGACATCATGGGCATCGGTCCGATCGAGGCGATTCCCAAGGTGCTCAAGCAGACCGGCGTGTCGCTGTCGGACATCGACGTCATCGAGCTCAACGAGGCGTTTGCCTCGCAGTCGCTGGCGGTGTGCCGCAAGCTGGGCCTCGACGAGGACAAGGTCAACGTCAACGGCGGCGCGATCGCGCTGGGTCACCCCCTGGGGTGCACGGGCGCCAAGCTCACCGCGAGCGCGCTCGCCGAGCTGCACCGTCGCCAGGGCAAGTACGCGATGGTGACGATGTGCATCGGCGGCGGCATGGGTGCCGCCGGCATCTTCGAGCGCATGTAGCCGAGATGCGCGCTAAGAG
>JGI12316J15310_10000274_pt6 | contig 12046 bp, 11 predicted proteins | sample MarCyaLeptolynsp_FD_15310 | JGI IMG/M metagenome (IMG submission 15310)
AGGATGCGGTGACAGGGAATGATGATCGGGATGGGATTGGCGCCACAGGCCTGACCGACCGGCTGACCATAGGTTCCAAGTTCCTTCGCGACATCACCATAGGTGCGGGTGCGGCCGTAGGGGATGGCCAGCATCGCCTGGAAAACGGACTGGTGAAGGTCACCGCCTTTCGGAGCCAGTGGCAGGTCGAATGTCTCGAGTTTCCCGTCCAGATAGGCTTCGACCTGTGCGGAAGCTTCCCGAAGCAAGGGTGTTTCATCCCGGCCTGCGGGGCCGTTCCAGTGCACTTCGGTTATGGCCTCCTGGTCTTCGCAGATGGACAATCGTCCAAGCCAGGTCTCAATTTCTGCTACCTGCATTCCGTGTCCCGCTTTCTGCTTTCCGTTTCACACATGCACTCCTGACCTTACGTTCTCACAAAACCGGTGTGAAAAGCGACAGGTATCGAGACGAGTTCCCGCTTTCCCGGCCTGGAAGACACGGGCGGGCTCCGGCACCGGTCCTCCAACCGAAGACCGTCTGGATGGCAGGCTTCGGGTCAGGGCTCGGGATTCCTTGCCGGAGCACATGTTTCCCGGCCCGTGTAGGGGTGGAAAAAGCTCTAGGCGGTTGACGGGTCGCGTGCGTTTCCGTCTTAATGGCCTCTGGCGTGGACCCCGGGTGACATTTGATCACCGACCTGTTTAGGAGGAATGGGATGGCAATGGATCGCCGAACTTTTCTTGGAGGAGCCGCAGCAGTTGCGGGAACCTTCGCACTGCCGCAGCTGGCGCATGCCAATGCTGCTGCCAATGCTTATTTCAACGGCTATGAGCAGGACAACGGCTTTCAGTACCGTCGGACGAACCTAAACCGCATTGACCCCGTCTGGCGCCGCCAGATGGTCAAGTATTTCAGCGACGAACCTCCGGGAACGGTCGTGGTCGATACCCAGAACCATTTTCTCTACTGGGTCTGGGAGAACAACACGGCGCTGAGATACGGCGTGGGTGTCGGGCGTGAGGGCTTCAAATGGTATGGCCGTGCCCGGATCGACCGCAAGGCGCTCTGGCCGCGCTGGGTGCCGCCACCCGAGATGCTGAAGCGTCAACCGGATCTGCCGCGCAGAGTGGAGGGAGGTGCGCCGAACAACCCGCTCGGTCCGAGAGCGCTCTATCTCTACAACAACGGCAGCGATACCGGTTACCGGCTGCACGGGACGCTTGAGCCCTGGAGCATCGGCCACGACGTGTCGAGCGGCTGCATCCGCATGTTGCCGGAAGACATCATCGATCTGTACCAGCGGTGTCCGAAAGGGACCGGTGTGCTGGTTCTGGAACATCTTGGCGCAAGTGCCGGCTGAAGCCGGCACGCCGGGGGAATAGATTAGTCTTGGGGGGCGTTCTTGTATAATTGGTTTGGCCAGTGGGGCCGGAGTCTCATGATCATCGTCTTCTGCGGAGCGGGGCTTGCAGCCTGTAATTCCGCAGGAGGCATTTCGTCGCCGAATGTCACGAATGCGCCGGCGGCCGGATTCGGTCAGATCTCGAACGGTTCAGAAGAAGAGTTCATCATAAATGTCGGCCGCCGGGTCTATTTCGACAGAGGGTCCGCGGTCGTGACCGAAGAAGCCAAGATGACGATCAAGAACCAGGCCGACTGGTTGAAGCAGAACAAGAGTTGGCTTGTGAAGGTGCAGGGACATGCCGATGATCCGGGCAGCGAGGCGGCGCAGAAGACGCTGTCCACTCAAAGAGCCGATGCCGTCATGGCGGAACTGGTCAGTCTCGGTGTCAGCCCGAAACGTGTGTGGTCGAAGGGCTATGGTGTCGAGCGACCGGTGACGGACTGTTCCTCGATCGAGTGTCAGTCGCAGAACAGGCGCGTTGTCGTGAACCTAAGGGAAGAATACGACGAATCCGCTCCTCAGGCGCGCTAGGGTCCTGACTCTGGTTCAACGAGGCTGTAAGACGCGGCGAGGCATCTTAAAACGAACGCATTTCGGATTTCGGTCACCAGTCGCTACTATTGTTCTGTTTACCGCGGCGGCCGGGAGCTTTATCGCTCGATAAAGCCGCCGCTGCGGGAATAGAGACCACTGAATGTCAGAAGACAAAGACTCCACGCCCTCCTCCGGGGATCTACCGCCCAAGCCAGGCAAGAGACTCACACTTGGTCATATCGCCGATCAGCTCGGCATTTCGACCGCAACAGTGTCGCTCGCCTTGCGGGACAGCCCGCTTGTGGCCGAAGAAACCCGGGAGAAAGTGAAACAGACAGCCGAAGAGATCGGCTATATCTACAATCGTTCCGCTGCCTCCCTGCGCACATCGCGCAGCCAGATTGTCGGCGTCGCGGTCCACGACATCCTGAATCCCTATTTCGCCGAAGTCTTCTCCGCGCTTGAAGATGTGCTGGAAGAGCAGGGCCAGATGATTTTCATCTGCAATCACCGCGATGACGTGAAACGGCAGCGGGGGTTCGTCAATACGCTTTTGCAGCATCGCGCGGACGGTCTGATCCTGTGTCCCTCGGTCGGGACGACGTCGGAGGAAATCAACCGGCTCGTCGATCAGGGCATCCCGGTCACACTGGTCGCGCGCGAAGTGTCCGGTGTGTGGGCGCCTTGCGTGCGCGGGGATGATGTTGCCGGAACCTACCAAATCACCAAGCATCTGCTGGCACAGGGGCACAGCAAGATCGGCATGGTCGGCGGGCGCAGGGACAGCTCCACCGGGAAACACCGTCATGAAGGCTGGGAGAAGGCATTGCAAGAAGCGGGTATCGACCCGGCAGCCCAGGTCGATTTGCCGGAATTGATGACGCAGGCAGACGGACGGGCAGCAGTTCCTGAGATTCTGGAAGCGGAGGAAAGGCCGACGGCGATAGTCGGTTTCAACGATCTGGTCGCGTTCGGCATGATGACAACGCTCCGCCGCGCCGGCATCGAGCCAGGTCCTGACATGGCCATCACGGGCTATGACGATATTGACGGGGCTGACGCAAGAACACCGGCTTTGACGACCGTTGCAAACCAGCCGGAGAAAATCGGCCGTCTTGCCGCGCTGACGCTGCTGCGCCAGATCGCCGGAGATCGTGTTCCCAACAAGCCGATCGTGATCGAGCCGGAATTGCGCATTCGCGAGAGTTCACCGCCCCCCGGCGTGCGTCTGGCGCAGCGTCTTGCTGAATAGATACCAGGCCCGCGAAAAAGCTTTAGACAGCGATTGAATCCGGTGAGGCGTCATAGAGGACACACCTGTTGCGCCCGGTTGATTTTGCCTTGTAAAGCGCCGTGTCGGCCTTTTGCATAAGCGATGAAAATTCGACATCTTCACGGCTGGATACCGCAAGTCCCATGCTGCAGGTGACAACTTGCGACAGCCGCGGATCCTGGCAGTTTTGAACGATCTTCTTCCGCAACCGCTCGCAAACCGTGAACGCGTCCTCCAGGCCGGTACCACTCAGGATCAGACAGAATTCCTCTCCACCGACCCGCCCGAATATGTCGACGGACCGCAGTTCCTTGCTGATTGTCCGGGTGAACAGCTTCAGAATGTCATCGCCGGCTGCGTGGCCATGCTGATCGTTGATGCTCTTGAAATGATCGATATCCATCATGACCGCGGTGAAGGCCTGCTTCGACCTGCGGAAGCGCTGGATTTCCGTGTTGGCTTTTTCAAGAAAGGCGCGCCGGTTTAGGATCTGGGTCAGATCGTCGATGCTTGCAATGCGTTCCATGCGGATCTTGGCGTCCATCAGGGCCTGATGATCGCGCTGGCGTGCAATCTCGTGGCCGATCCAGTCGGCAAACTGGCGGATGATCTGAACATCCGCGGACGTGAATGGCCTTCTGCGGATGTCCCGGCCCGTGAAGTTGATCGTGCCGTGCACGATCCCGTCCACCAGAAGCGGCGCCCCGATATAGGTCTCGATGTCGAACAGCTTGTAACAGGGATGGCCGGCGAATTCCGATTGCCCCGCGTGAGCCGTCGCGATCGGTTCGTCGGCCTGCAGCGTCAGGGTGCAGTAGGTGTCCTTGAGTTCGAACGACTGGCCGGGCTGGACCGTGTCGCCCGGGCTCTGGGCGTGCGTTATCGTGTAGTTTTCCCCGATCACATGACTGATGATGCCAATGGGCAGATCGAAATGGTCGCAGCCCAGGCGCAGGATTTCGGCGATCTTGTCCTCGTGCCCCAGTTCCCTTGTCGAGGTGATCGCGTAGAGCTCCGCCAGTGTCCGTTCTGTCTTCTTTCGGTCTGTAATGTCTGAAATCACGACGACAAGACCATCGACCTCTCCGGCTTCGTTGAAACGCGGATTGCAGTCCATCAGGCATTCGCGGGTAACGCCGTCGGGAAAGTGCATTCCGATTTCTGCAGAGGCCTTTTCACCGCGCATCGCTTCCATGAACAACGACCGGACGGTGTCGCGTTCCTTCCAGGGCAGCCGTTCCCTGAGGCGGGTCCCCAAAAGATCTTCGGGTGTTCCGTTGAACCAGGCGTAGCCGGTCTTGTTCAAAAACAGGCATTTGCCTTCAAGATCAACTTCACCGACACAGGCGGACATGCTGTCCGCCATGAGATGGAGATTGCGGTAGGCCTTCTCTGCCAGAGCCTTGGCGTCTTTCAGTTCCGTGATATCCGCCCGGATACCGACAATCCCGCCTGTGCTCGTGCGGGTTTCCGAGATCCGGAGCCAGCGGCCGGTCTCCAGTTGCTGCTCAATCACCGCACCGTCGGCAGCGTGGTGCTGTTTCAGTCTTTGGGCGAGCCAGGCTTCATCGTCCAGACCGCCTGTGTTGTACTGCTTCTTGCTCAGTCCATACCGAAGGATGTCCTCGAACCGGTTGCCGGGGAACATCGCCGGAGCCGAATCGGCGTATATCTCGCGGTACGTGTCGTTGCAGATGATCAGCCGGTCGTCGGCATCATAAATGGCAAAGCCTTCGAGGATCGCGTCAAGCGCGTCTTCGAGCGTAAGCGCAAGGTCGCTTAGCTGGGATTCAAGCTGTTTGCGATCGCTGACATCCCGGGAGATGAACAGGAGACCTGAGAGGGTCTGCGATTTGTCGAACAGCGGCGCACTGACCACCTCGAGCTGCTTGCGGGTTCCGTCGCCCAGCACAGCCTCGATGGCATACATTCTGCGGTTCTTCTGGTCCGAGGGTCTCTGATAGAGTTCGGCCATGCGGTCGAATTGCGCCGGGTCGGCAAAAAACGGCTTCGTCGTCTTGCCGATCAGGTCGTGCTGGCTGACGCGAAGAAGCTTTTCCATCGCGGTGTTTGCGAAAACAATGACCCTATCCGGATTCGTGACCAGAACGGCCTCGTTCAATCCGCCAAACGACTGCTCCAGATCGAGTGTGACAGTTTCCACCGGACGTCCTCCCGTCATCCCGGCATGCGCTGATGCCTTTACGTAAAATCTGACAAGGAAAGACTTAATAAAATCGGTACATTCATTTGTTATTTTAGCGAGATTCGAGTGTTTTTAATAGTAAAATACCGCAATTTTTTCCTAAATTGCAGTAATCGCTGGTATTTTTTCTATTGATCCAGAAACGCGCCGATCCGATCAAGTGCAGAGATAATGTTTTCTGTGGAGTTCGCATAAGAAAGACGGATGTATCCTTCTCCGAGAATCCCGAAGTCAGGGCCTCCGATAGTTGCAACACCGGTCTCTTCCAACAGGACCGAAGCGAGCTCCTTTGCCTTCCAGCCGGTTCCCTTGATGTTGGGAAATGCATAAAACGCACCGAGCGGTGTGCGGCAGGAAATGCCGGAAAGCGCGTTGAGGCCATCGACAATCACGCGCCGCCGGGCGTCAAATTCGGCAACCATGTCCCGAACAGCGGTTTGAGGACCCGTCAGCGCGGCGAGACCGGCGAACTGGGCCGGCGCGTTGACGCAGGACCAGGCGTTGACCGCAAGCTTGCGCGCCTTGTCCGCAAGGCTGTCCGGCCAGACGGCAAAACCCATGCGCCAGCCCGTCATGGCATAGGTCTTGGACCAGCCATCGAGCAGGATCAGCCGGTCCCGGATGGACTCAAAGCCCAGCAGCGAGACATGCTCCATGCCGTCATAGGTCATCTGCGAATAGATCTCGTCCGACATCACCGCGACATCCGGATGGTTCTCCAGTCCCTTGACCAGAGCTTCGATTTCCAACCTCGGTGTCACGCCCCCGGTGGGGTTCGCCGGCGAGTTCAGGATCAGCAGGCGGGTCTTGTCCGTGATCAGCGACAGTGTTTCTTCGGCGGAAAACGCGAAGTCGTTTTCCTCGCGGATCGGAACGGGAACCGGCCGCGCCCCGGTAAACTCGATCATCGACCGGTAGATCGGAAAACCGGGGTCCGGATAGAGGATTTCCGTTCCAGGTTCACCGAACATCAGGATCGCCATGAACATCGTCACCTTGCCGCCCGGCACGATGAGCACATTGCCGGGGTCGGTTTCGACCCCATGACGGTTCAATAGGTCGGCTGATACGGCTTCTCTCAACGGAGCAATTCCTGTGGCCGGGGTATATCCGTGGTGCCCGTCCTTCAGTGCCTTGATCGCCGCTTCCACGATATGTTCCGGTGTTCGGAAATCCGGTTGGCCGATGCCGAGATTGATGATGTCGCGGCCCTGGCCGGCAAGTTCGGTCGCCCGTGCGAGAACAGCGAATGCATTTTCTTCGCCAATGCGGTCAAACCCACTGATTGTTTTCAACATCCGCTGCTCGCTTTCTTTCGTCGTCTTGAGCGTTAATTTTGGGCCGTAACCTAGCGCCCGGCCCTGTCCGTGAAAAGACCGGAACGCGGCAGAGGCGTTCGCCGTTATCCGGTGGCAGGCCGGTCAGCACAGGAAATTTTCGACGGTCTCTCCAAATTGACGCGCGATGTGCTTATATTCGCGGCCAACGAGCCTGTTTCCCGACAGGCTGCGCAAAATCAACAAGGCCAGGATCTTTCGCAATGACCGCGACGCAGGACGCCCAGGCACAGATTCCGGTCACGGTTCTGACCGGATATCTCGGTGCCGGAAAAACCACGCTTCTCAATCGAATCCTCTCCGAAAACCACGGGCAGCGCTACGCCGTGATCGTCAACGAGTTCGGCGAGGTCGGCATCGACAATGATCTCCTGGTGGAATCCGACGAAGAAATCTTCGAGATGAACAATGGCTGCATCTGCTGCACCGTGCGTGGTGACCTGATCCGGACCGTTCAGAATCTGATGAAACGGAAGGGCGCTTTCGACGCCATCATCGTGGAGACGACCGGCGTTGCCGACCCGGCACCCGTCGCCCAGACCTTCTTCATGGATGACGATGTGCGGGCTTCCGCAAGACTGGATGCGGTGGTTGCCGTCGTCGATGCGCGCCACGTCCTTCAGCGCCTGGAAGACACCGAGGAAGCCGAAGACCAGGTCGCCTTTGCCGACGTGATCCTGATCAACAAGACCGATCTGGTCACGCCGGAAGAACTTGCCACGGTCGAGGCACGTATCCGCTCGATCAATCCTTATGCGGTGCTGCACCGGAGCGAGCGCTGCGGGATCGAGATCACCAAGGTTCTTGACCGGGGTGCATTCGACCTGGACCGGATCCTTTCGCTGGATCCGCATTTCCTGGAGCATGGCCATGCCGCCCATGAATGCGGACCGGATTGCGACCACGACCATGACCATGACCATGACCACCACCACCATGATCACGGCCACGGACATGCGCATCACCATCACGACGAGGCCCCACACTCGGTAAAGAGCATTTCGCTTACCGCGGGTGATCTCAATCCGGATATGTTCTTTCCCTGGATCAGTCAGGTCACTCAGGTACAGGGACCGAACATACTTCGGCTCAAGGGCATCCTGTCCTTCAAGGACGATCCGCAGCGCTATGTCATCCAGGGTGTTCACATGATCGTCGAAGGCGATCATCAGCGTGACTGGAAAGAGGGCGAGCCGCGCGAAAGCCGCCTTGTCTTCATCGGACGGGATCTCAACTGGGATGTCCTGAAGCAGAGTTTCCAGGCCTGCGCGGCTTAACAAGGAAAAACGCGTGCCGACAATTGCACCTGTGGACGTGGACGGTTTCGTGGTCCGCGCCGGTTTCTTGAAGACCACTGTTTTCTTTGCGTCGGGAGAGGGCGACATCACCCTTTCCGGTGAGGGCGAGAAAAAGGTACGGCCGCACAAGGCCGGATTGCTGGCCGCCGAACCTCTCAAGGACGGCACAGGCCTGATCACGTCCGGGGACGACGGCTGCCTCTATCGCTGCGGTTCGGACGCCTCCGTCGAGCTTGTGGCAGAACGGCCGCGGAAGTGGATCGATCTGATTGCGACCGGCCCGTCCGGTTCGGTCGCGTTCGCATGCGGGCGGGTTGCCTGGGCACGCCTTGGCGATGGCCGGGAGAAGGAATTCACGCATGAACGCGCTGTCGGCGGTCTGGCATTCGCGCCAAAAGGCGCGCGCCTCGCGGTTTCCCGTTATGACGGTGCAACGCTCTGGTGGGCCGGAACCGACGGGCCGCCGACCGAGCTTTCCTGGAAAGGCGCGCATCTCGGGATCAGCTTTTCGCCTGATGGAAAATTCCTCGTCACGGCGATGCAGGAGAATGCGTTGCACGGCTGGCGGCTGTCCGATGCCCAGGACATGCGCATGTCCGGCTACCCGGCCAAGGTGAAATCGTTCAGCTGGTCCTACAAGGGCAAATTCCTTGCAACATCGGGTGCCAACGCGGCGATCCTTTGGCCGTTTCAGGGGAAAACCGGGCCGATGGGCCAATCACCGCTTCAACTGGGCGCGCGAACCGATCTGCTCGTATCCGCGGTGGCCTGTCATCCGAAAGAGGATGTCGTTGCCATTGGGTATCAGGACGGGTCGGTCTCGATGTGCCGGTTTGGGGACAAGGCTGAGGTGCATTTGCGCCGGCCCGGAAATAGCCCGGTTTCTACGATGGACTGGGACGCGGACGGCGTGCGGCTGGCCTTCGGAACCGAAGGCGGCGAAGCGGGGATCATAAGCTTGCAGGACTGACCGCCGTCCGGCAGACCGGGCCCGGAGACCATCATGTTCAGGATCCTGATCGTATTCGTGATGCTGGTGAGTGGGACGGCGACGTCGCAGCTTCCCGAGTTTTCGCAGCAATACAGGCAGCGCCTTGGAGGCGCGATCGATGCGCTTGAAGAGATCCTTGCCGATTTCAATCGTGATGCGTCGGCATTCGGATTGACCGTTGCCGAAGCGATAGAACGTCAAAGGTCGTCCGAAGATCCCTTTGTCAGGGCGCGGGGCGACAGCATGGCGGTAGCAGATACACGGCTTGAGCGCCTCAAGCGGCAGCGAGACGCGCTTGAAAATGCTGGACAGATTGAGCGCCTGCTTGTTTTCGCGCAAGGGTTTGATCCCCAGCTAGCACAGGCAACGGCGGAAGATTACGCGCCCGCCATACCGATCACGGTCGCCGGGTTTTTCAGCGCGGGTCTCGGTGCACTTGCAGCATTTGTATTCGTGACGCTGTTTGCGGGTATGATGCGGCTCGGTCGCCGAAAAACCGCCTCGCGCCCCTAACCCGAGCCATTCTGCCTCTCGCGTAAACATTGCCTCCTTTGACCGCTGCCGGACAAATCGGGTAAGCACGTCTCAATGCGTTGCCCAAGCTGGAAGGATGCCGAATGGACGCAATCACGCGGATGCGCTGTTTCATTCAAGTGGTCGACTCGAACGGTTTTTCCGCTGCGGCGCGGGAGATGGGCCGATCGAAGGCGCTTGTCTCGAAATATGTCGGCGAGCTTGAAGATGAGCTTGGCGTGCGGCTCCTCAACCGCACCACCCGGCAGGTCTCCCTCACAGAGGTCGGTGAAGCCTACTACAAGGAGGCGGCGGAAATCCTGCAACGCATCGACGATCTTCAGGCGTCCGTGCAGTCTTCTCATCAGGAAGTGCGCGGCCGGCTGCGCGTGTCTGCGCCCAGGTCGATGGGCGACGACATGCTCAACAAGCCGATGATGCAGTTTCTCGCCCAATATCCAGATATCCGGCTCGACCTGCGCCTGGAAGACAGGTTTGTCGACCTTGTCGAAGAAGGCTTCGATCTGGCGATCCGGGTGACGCAGCTGGAAGATTCAAGCCTGATCGCGAGGAAGATCGCGCCCTTCCGGACCGTCGTTTGCGCAACGGCCAACGTCATCAAGAAGCATGGTGCCCCAAAGGTGCCGGCGGATCTCACGGCACGGCCCTGCATCATCGATACCAACTATCGCTACAAGCAGAACTGGGCGTTCGAGGCGAATGGTGAGCGCCTCTCCGTCTCGGTGAATGGCCCCCTCGAGGTCAACAGTGCTTCTGCCGCGCGCGAAGCCGCTCTTGCGGATCTGGGCTTCCTGCGCACGCCGCTCTTTTTTGTTGCAAACGATGTCAGGGATGGTGACCTCGTCGTTCTTTTGGAAGAGTACGAAGAGCCGCAGCGCGGTATCTACGCGGTCTACCCGCATCGGCGGCATTTGAGTGCGAAGGTGCGCGCGTTTGTGGACTTTCTGGTCGCCTGGACCTCGAAAAATCCGGGCTGTTGAGGGCCGGAGCCAGGAGCCCGGGCGCGTGCACCTGTTTCAAGGCTTTCTCAGGGCGATTTCGCTTGCCGTAAGATGCAGGAAAACGTGATCCCGGCCGCGGGTAGATTCTTGTTGCAAATGCAACGTGTACGTTTCACAGTTTCATAATGAACGACGCTCAAAAACAAATAGCAGCCGGACTGGAGCGGGTTTTCTGGAGCCGGGGATTTGCAGAGCCCAGCGTACCTGAGCTGCGCGCGGGCGTCGGCGTCAGCATGCGTACGCTCTATCGGTACTTCCCGTCACGGGAAGCCATGATCCTGGGTGCCCTGGAATATCGACACCAACGGTATCTTGCCTACGTGCGCGAGGGAGTGAGCGAGCCCGGGCTGGCAGCAGCGGAACAACTGTTCGACAAGCTTGGCGGCTGGATGCGCGTGACCCAGGGCAAGGAGTGTTTTTTCCGCCAGGCGCTTGCAGCCAACCCGGACAGTACGCAGATCAAGGACACCGTGACCAGGCACAAGGCCGAATTGCTCGATTTCTTTGGCGTCCTGAGCGGGAATGAGCAATTCGCGACGACACTCTATCTCCTGCATGAGGGCGTGACCGCCTGCTACGCGGAGATGGATGAGCGCGCTGTCGAAGACGCCAAGTATCAGGTTCGGCTGATGTTCAAGGCTGCTTCCGAAAAGCGCTACTCCTGAACCTGTCCACCAGGCCTTCAAAAAAGTGAATCGCAGCTAGCCCGGCAACCGCCGGGCTGCCGGACTGTCTGAGGCAATGATCCGTGTTATCTGCCTCCTTTTTCCAGTCTTTCTTCCGCGATCTTGTCGGCGACCATTTCCGGTGTCGTGTCCTCGCGCGCAGCGCGTTCGAAGATCTGAGCCAGCGTGTCTCCGATTGCCAGCGTTTTCTCCCGGACCCGGCTATCGTCTTCGCCCGGATTAGCGAGAGCAATCGAGATCACGCCGCCGGCGTTGATCGCGTAGTCGGGGGCATAGAGAATGCCGCGCCGTTTGAGTGCGACCCCGTCGGCCGGTGTCTGGAGCTGATTGTTGGCCGCGCCGGCGACGATCCGCGCCCTGATCTCGGGGATCGTGCGGGCGTTCAATCCGGCACCCAAGGCACACGGAACGAAGATGTCTGCCTCGACGCGGTGCGCATCTCCGGCTTCTACTGTCGATGCACCGAGCGTGTCGCGTGCCCTTTCGACAGCGGGCGTGTGAATATCGGAGACGATAAGTTTCGCGCCTGCTTCGGCCAACTGGCGGGCAACGTCAAACCCGACGTGACCCAGTCCCTGCACGGAAACTGTCCTGCCCTCAAGATCCGCGTTTCCGAAGACATGCCTGGCCGAGGCCCTGATACCGGCGAAAACGCCGAGAGCTGTATAAGGAGACGGGTCGCCCAATCCGGTTGCGCTGGTGCCACGCACATGGTCCGTGCGGCGCGCGACGGCTTCCATGTCTTCAGGCGAGACACCGACGTCCTCGGCGGTGATATAGGTTCCGGAGAGCCGCTCGA
>JGI12316J15310_10000239_pt17 | contig 12025 bp, 11 predicted proteins | sample MarCyaLeptolynsp_FD_15310 | JGI IMG/M metagenome (IMG submission 15310)
AGCGGACGAGCGAGGGCAGCGCCTGGTTCGAGTCGACATCGGCCGGCGTGACAGAGATCGAGTGGCGGAACCGCTCGGCGGCGGCGACCCCTTCGATGTGCGTTCGGGCCTCGAGGCTGGCCTCGTCGAGGTCGAGGTCCCGCAGGCCTTCGAACAGGTCGCGGGCGAGCAGTTCGTCGATGATCTTGTGGGGATAGGGCCAATCGATATGTGGCGCGTTGAACACCCGATAGGCAACCTCGACCGCGCGTTGATCGATGGGAACCGCCTCGAGAGCGGCGGCCGTATGTTCTGCTGTCGTCATGGCTCCAGAATCATGGGCAGGTGAGAGGCGCCTTCGATGCCAGGGCCCGACGGCGGAAAGTGGCGCGCCCAGCAGGACTCGAACCTGCAACCGTCCGCTTAGAAGGCGGATGCTCTATCCAGTTGAGCTATGGGCGCCCCGTGGGCGACCGAAGCCACCGAACGCCGATGCCCCTGGCCGCCGGCGTCAGTGGGTCCAGTTGCCGCGTCTGTTGAAGGCGAAATTGTCGGCATAGGCCTTGGGCCGGGGCTTGCGCTCGCGCGGCTCCTGCACGGTGAAGGCGAATCCGTGCTTGCGCGCGAAGGCGATCGCCTCGTCCTTGGTGTCGAAGGGGATCCGGACCTGGTTGGTGGTGTCGCCGGCGGAGACCCAGCCCATCAGCGGCTCGGGAATGCGCTTGGTCTCGGGGCGGTACTCCAGCATCCAGGCCTTGGTCTTGGCCCGGCCGGACTGCATCGCGGTCTTCGCCGGCCTAAAGATACGAACCATCATCGCAAGGGCGCTCCTGTGCAACACCGCGCGGCAAGTCACCGGTCGTGGTCGGGGTGGACGGATTCGAACCGCCGGCCCTCTGCTCCCAAAGCAGATGCGCTACCAGGCTGCGCTACACCCCGAACGACTGCTAAACGTTGGTTTTCTTAGTCCTTTCGCGGCCGGCAGCACAAGCGAAGATTCTGCGAAAAGCCGGGAGATGCCGGAATAAAGCGAGAACAGGCAAGAGTCCGTGGCACGAATCTGTCACACCCCCGACCCCAGCATTCCGGATTTGTTCCAGTGGCAAGTGAGGATCACCCAAAACGGCCCAGCCGGGTCGATTGAACAACAAAGGAAATTATACTAGAACAAAATAGGAACATCGAGTTGACTGCAGAAACCGCTTCTGGAGCGATCGCTCAACCAAGATGGATCTCGACAATATGCGAAGGAGCCATAGGGTGATCTACCTGTAGGCGCGATGAACCGTCCCAGGTCTGCCGGAGATGGCGAGCGACATCCGGTACCGGACACGCAGCACCGATGCTGATGCTCGATAGGCGCTCGACCCGCTTGTCGTTCACCTGCCAGCCAGCGTCCCACAGCAGAGCCGCGATCCGGCGATAGCCATGGCGGCCGTACTGCAGAGCCAGTTCGATCATGTCCGCAGCCAACCGGTCCTCATCGTCACGCCCATGTGTGACATGACGCTGGGAGGAACGATGTTGGCCGAGTACCCAGCACGCGCGTCGCTCCGATATCCCAAGTTGAGTGCGAACCTGGTCGATGCAGCGCCGACGACGCGAGGGGCTCAGAAGTTTCCCTCGGCAGCCTCAGCCAGGATCTGTTTGTCCAGGGTCAGATCGGAGACCGCGCGGCGCAGCCGCTCATTCTCCTTCTCAAGGTCCTTCAGTCGGCACAGCTGGTCGCCGTTCATGCCGCCGAACTCCTTGCGCCAGCGATAGAACGTCACCTCGCTCACGCCAAGCTGGTGGATCGCGTCCGCCATCGCCATTCCCTGGCTGTGCAGAACGTCTGCCTGCCTCAGCTTGCCCACGATCTCCTCGGGTTTGTAGCGCTTCCTCGCCATCCTCGATCCTCCGTTTTCCCAAACATAGCGGTGGACCAATTCACTGGGGGAAGATCACCAGTGTTCATGCCTCGCTGCCAGGCGGGGGCACACCGGATGCTCACAAAGATCCGAGGTCGCTTGTGGACAATCAGAGGAAGCGCGATTTCCTGGAGAGCGGCCTCGGGCTCGACAGTTTGAGCGGGGCATCGGGAATTGACACACTCAAAGGTGGCGACGGTGCTGATTTCATCAGGATCGGGGCCGGCGTTGATGGCATCCGCCTGAGCCGACGTCGTCATACGGCTGGCGGTGTCAGTTCGTCGAGCATGTCCGGCGACATCGACTTGATGGTGCTGGTCAGGGTCCTGGAGAACGCCTGCACCATCGGCGTCGGATCTGCGTTTCCATCGGTTTCCAGCAGCACTTCCAGATCGGAGGCCAACACGCTCAGCCGTTCGGCGCCGAGATTGCCTGCGATACCGGCGATCTCGTGAGCCAGCCTGGAAGCGTCGTCCCGCCGCCCGGCCGCGATCATCTCGCGCAGCTGCGCATCGGCGTTGGTATAGCGGTTCACGAACCCCGCGACGAGCGGCGCGAACTGGGCAGGCGTGAGTCGGATCGCAGCAGCATCCGAAGCCAGATCGACCGCCACGCCGTCGGTTCCAGACGGGACGGAGACTTCCGTCGATTGAGTTGCCACCCTGTCGATCGCCGTCGCGAGCTCTTCCGGATCAATAGGCTTCGACACGAGCGCCGTCATCCCAGCTTCGAAATACTGACGACGGTTCTCCTCCATGATGTCGGCGGTGACCGCGATGATGGGAATGTCTGCCTTTGGCCCTGCCATACGGCGGATTTGACGGGTGGCTTCCGGGCCCGACATTTTCGGCATCCGGACGTCCATCAATACCAAGTCGTAGTCGTTGGCCGCGACAGCGGCTACGGCCTCGGCGCCGTCATCGACGCAGGTGGTGCTGTGGCCGAGCTTGGCAACGATGGCTTCGATGATCATCCGGTTCAGTTCCGTGTCTTCGGCCAGCAGAATAGACAGCGGAGGACTTTCCTTGACGGCCGCCGGCACGAGACCCGCTGCCGGCGGCGCGATCTCGGTCGACCTTTCAAAGGGGACGTTGAACCAGAAGGTGCTTCCCTTGCCGAATCGGCTGTTCACGCCGATCTCGCCGCCCATCAGCGTCACCAGGCGCTTGCAGATCGACAGGCCGAGGCCGGTTCCTTGGTAATTACGGCTGATCGATGCGTCAGCTTGAGTGAAGTCGTCGAACAATCGCGGCAGCACGGCTTCGCTGATGCCGATTCCGGTGTCGGACACCCGGAAGTCTATTGCCGTTGGCGTCTCCTCCTGACCGCACATGGCGGTCACCGTGACCGACCCCGCATCGGTGAATTTCACCGCGTTGCCGACTAGGTTGATCAGGATTTGGCGCAGACGCGTCGGATCGCCGCGCAGATTGCTCGGGAGGTCGGCGTCAATTTCGCAGACGATCTCAAGCTTGCCCGCTTTCGTCACCGGGCAGGTCCGGCGGAACAGGTCGACTACGTCCTCGATTAGCGGCTTCGGTTGGAAATCGATCCGCTCGATATTGAGCTTGCCGGCCTCGAGCTTCGACAGGTCGAGGATGTCATTGATGATCCGGAGCAGGGCGTCGGCGGCATCCTTGATGCGCAGCACCTTGTCCTTGCTGTTCGGTGTCAGGTCTTCATCGAGCAGGAGGTCGGCCAGTCCCACCACCCCGGTCATCGGAGTCCGGATCTCGTGGCTCATGGAGGCCAGGAACTCAGACTTGGCGCGGTTGGCCGCCTCAGCCGCCTCCTGGGCCGCCTTCAACTCGGTAACGTCGACGCGGAAGCCGACGATGCCACCATCTGGCGTGCGGCGTTCGGAGATCTTCAGCCAGCGTCCGTCCCCGAGCTTCTGCTCGATCTGGCGGTCTCCGGAGAGGTGGGCCGCCATGCGCTCGGCCAACCAGTCGTCGATACGACCCTCGGCCTCGGCATACTGACCGCGCTCCGCACCAATCCGAATAATGTCTTCGAACCGCGCGCCCGGTTCGAGCAGGTCCGCCGACTCAGGGTAGTATTCCTTGTACTTGCTGTTCGCGAGTTGTAGCCGGTCCTCGGCATCGAACAGGACGAAAGCGTCCTCGATCGAGTCGATTGCCGTCCGAAGCGTCTGTTCGGCCCGATTGGCGCGGTCGAGCGCTTCTCTCTTTCGGGTGACGTCGCTCTCGATGGCGATGAACCGGAGCGGTTCGCCTGGCTCCTCGATCGGTTGACAGCGGATTTCGGCCCAAAACGGCTCCCTGGTCTTCCTGTAGTTCAGGACTTCGACATCGAAGCCCTGACCATCCGCGAGCCGCTCGCTCATGTAACGGACCGTCTCAAGGTCGGTGCCGGGCCCCTGGAGCAGTTCGCCGGGTTTGCGGCCGATCACGTCTTCCCGCTGATAACCGGTCAGATTCGTGAAACCTTCGTTGACCCATTCTACGTAGCCGCAGGCGTTGGTGATGATCACCGTGTTCGTGGTCTTTCGGGCTACGATCGAAAGCTTTGCATCTTCCAGCTGACGCGCTTCGAGCGTCTGTCTCATTTCGACGTAGCGCCGGGCGAAGAGGACCAGGAGACCGACGATCAGCGTTCCGGCCATGTTGTTGGCCAGCAGGATGACACCGGCCGAGCGGATAATCTGGACCGCCGTCGCGGCATCGGCGCTGACGAAGAAGGCAGGCAGGACGGCGACGGTCCCCACGGCGCCGATCGCCAGCAGGCTGCGCCAGCTTAGGGCGAGGCGGCCGCGCCGCAGCAGCAGCCAGACGAGTACACCGAAGCCACCGTACAGAAGAAAACCGACCGCGCCGCCGAGAGCGAACGGTCCGCCGACGATGTAGTACCGTCCCGCCGCGCCCATCGCCGCGGCGATGGCCGCCCCAATCGGTCCAGCGAACACGCCTGCCAGTATCGCCGGCCCGCCGCGCGGATCGAACGTCGCGCCGATCGGCAGGGCGATCGGGTGAATGACGACGATCAGGATGACCACGCCGAACAGCAGTCCGAGAGCGGCATCTCGGACCGACTGCTGCCCGAATGTCCAGTGCCTCGGTTCCAGGATTGCGATGACCGCGGACAGAACTGCGAGCACGGCCAGGCCCTCGATGAGGTTGGCCAAGAAGTCCAGAGTTTCCATTGCGGCGACCGACGAACGGGTGATGGATAGTGCGTATTTGGTCAATTTAACGACAATTGTTTTAAAGAAACCTAAAGACCGAATCTTCTCCGCCAGTTGCGCGGCCACTCCATGCGGCACAGTGCCAGCAGGGCGGTCGATGCTGCCGGCGTCGGTCTGTCCCAGCTCACGGCCCCTGCGGGCTGGAACCAGTGCCGACACCGCGTCGCTATATGTCGATCGGGTCCAGAAGCCCAAGGACACGCCGGCGGCCGTCTTGCTGAGGAAGGGGCGCTAGGTCCTGTACTCATAAAGGGGATTCCCTTGGTAAGCGTCCGGCCAAGCCCACCTGGAAGGGTCTGACGATCACCGGTACGCTCAACACGGTTGAGCGTACCGGCAATTGTCAGACACCGACAGGTGGGCTTGGGCGAACGCTCACGGAGATCCTCGGCCACGGAGACATCCGCACGACCATGCGCTACGCGCACCACTGCGCCGGCGCGCGGGCCGATGCGTTGAACACCCTCACGGCACAGATCCGTCACACCGACACGGACGACGGGCCACAAGACATTGATAAGAAAGGGAAACGAACCGGGGGCTAAACTGCTCCCAAAGCAGATGCGCTACCAGGCTGCGCTACACCCCGAACGACGGCTAAACGTTGGTTTCCTTAGTCCTTTCGCGGCCGGGAGCACAAGCGAAGATTCGGCGAAAGGCCAGCAAGACCCGGAATGAAGCGAGAACACGGGAGATTCCGAGTCACACACAGGTCATATGGCGCATCGACGCATTCCAGGTTTGTTCTCAGGATAGGTGCCCGGACCGGGATCGGGTGAGAGTCAGCGCCATGGATCTCAGAGACGCGATGAGTGCGAGACCAACATCACAAGCGCAAAGTGTCATCTCGCCCGCACGACGCGCGAACCCAGCTCACGCCGTTTCAGCGGGACAGCCTCGCGCTTGTGTCCGGGGCGTATCCCCCGACTCTTCTCGCGCGTCGGCGGAGTCGAGCGGGAAGGTCAGCCGCGCCTCCGCTCCGCCGTTCGCGTTGTTCCCGAGATGCAGCGCGCCATCCTGCAAGGCCATGTACTGGCTCACCATGTAGAGGCCAAAGCCCACGCCAGAGCCGTTCGACACATAGGGATCGTGCTTCCGCGGTACCGGGGCGGACACCTTGCCCAGATGATCGGCAGAGAACCCGGGCCCGTTGTCGAGAACCGTGATCGACAAGTGTCTTTGGTCCGGGCACGCGATCTCCACTCGGACGTCCGGGCTCCGGCCACCATGCCGAAAGGCGTTGAAGACCAGGTTGCAGACGCATTGCCGCAGGCGTCGCCGGTCGATCAGGATGCGCAAATCCGTATCGGTCCCGTGTATCTCCATCGGGATCGGTGGCTTGTCCATTATGAAGCGACAGAAATCCAAAATGGACTCAAGCTCCTCGGGAACGTCGACAACTTCCCGACGCAATCCGAGGTCTCCGCCAGCATCGATCGTGGCGGCATCCAGGATTCCGTCGACCAGCATTCGCAGCAAGTCTGCGCTTGCCGCGATGCGCGCCGACATGTCTTGGTGCCGCTCGCCCATGTTCCTGTCCATGGACAGAAGTTCGGAATACCCAATGATCGCGTTGAGCGGCGTGCGCAGATCGTGGCTCATCGCCGTGAAGAACAGCTCGCGGTGGGCCATCGCTTCGATCGTTCGAGCTTCGGCCGCCCGAGCGTTCTCCTCCGCCGCCTTTCGCTGTTCGATTTCAAGGTCGCGTTCCTCGAGCAGCATCCGTTTCTGCCGATTCAAATCCCAATAGATCCACAGCCCCCACAGGAAAATGAAGGGGAACACGAGCGGCACCTCGTCAAGTTCATAGTCTTCATATTCTCTGGTCAGTTCGACCCACTCTTCGAGTGCATCGATTGAAGCGAGGGCGAGGTAGCCGAAGATGGCGGCACAGGCTCCGACGGCATACTTGAACAAGACTGGGCGCGAGACAAAAGTCTCTCGCGCAGTTTTAGATGCTCTGATGGGTCGGTCCACTAAGATGCCTCCCGGCTTGTCCTCGCACCCCTGGGAGTGTGAAGAAGGAGTGGTCCATGCGATCGGTGCTGAGAAGCCGAGAAACACGGCGTGTCGCCATCACCCCGACGTACCTGGTCAGGACATCTCGGGGCGATGACTGCGGGGCAGATATTGTTGCCTGATGCTCGACGACACCTCGTTGGCCCCTAACCCGCCTCCAGGGTGCTACGGGCAATTGTTCGGTACTCACCGTTACCGGACACTGTCTGTCTTCCTTCTTCGTGGCAAATGCGACCAAAGGCCCGATCTGATTTTCGCCCCGATTCATTAAGGAGCCATTAAATTGAATTTAGTTTACTATCGGTTGATTATTCTTCGGCCAACCGGTTGATCGGGTTTAGCCGAGCCCAATCAAGGTCTCAGCGCCTGCTGGGCCTTCAGATATGCCGAGCACCGAATCTCATTCGCGTATCAGTTGCTGGCGGAGCATGGCCAAAAGGACCGGCGGCCGGGCGCAGGGCTTTGACGAGAAGAGAAAATGATCGGGAGGATGATCTCCTCCCAATGTGGATGCACCATCAGGCGGGGCTACACCCGTGACCCGGACCTCTTGCCAAGAGGGATATCCGCACCCGATTCGCGTCGGAAGCCGGGATGTCGTCGCGGCCCCCGAGCACCTAGGCCTCGGGGCGCTTGCGGATGACGATCTGGATCTGCGCCAGGGCCGATCCCATGGTCTGGTCGACGGTGGCGCCGAGGTCGAACATCATCCGGTTCAGCTCCTCGATCAGCGCCATCGTCAGCATCTTGCGCTCCGACAGGGTGCCGAGAAGGTGGTTGTAGCGCTTGCGCAGGAACCGCGACCAGATGCTCTCCCGGTCGGCGCGCTTCAGCGCGTGATCGTAGCCGGCGTCCTGGATCTCGGCGGAGACGACCTCGGCGCCCGGGAGGGACTCGGCGAGCACGCGGATGTCGAAGGATCGCGGCGACCACGTGGTCTCCCGATCCAGACGGAAGGTGCAGGTGTGCTCGTGCTGGAACAGGCTCGGCCAGTTGCCCTGCTCGTACAGGTCCTCCTCCGGCACCACGATCACCAGGTGGCCGCCCGGCTTCACCAGGCGCCACCAGCGTCGGATCGCGTCTTCCGGGTCGTTCATGTGTTCGAGCGAGTGACTGGAATGCACGGCGTCGTAAGCACCCGCCTCGCGAAGCTCGTCGATGACGTTGGCGTCACCGTGCTGCTTGTCGAACGGCTCGGCATGGGGAACGACCATGGCGTTGCCGGAACCGATATCGATGACACGACCGGAGAAATAGCGCTCCAGAAACGCGTCGCCGCGCAGCTTGTTGGTCTTCGCCGCTTCGTACATATCTGACACCCAGGTATCGTTCGCCCTCTCCCGCTTACCCTGACGAGACCGAAATGGCCAACCGTTCCCTCGCCTTCGACGAGACCCTGTACGCCTATCTTCGCGATGTCGGCGGTCGCGAGCCCGAGATCGCCGCCCGCCTGCGGGCCGAAACGGCGGCGATGCCCGATGCCGGCATGCAGATCTCGCCAGACCAGGGCAACATTATGGCCTTCCTGGTCGAGCTGTTGGGCGTGCGCACCGCGATCGAGGTCGGCACCTTCACCGGCTATTCCGCGCTGCGCATGGCGCTGGCGCTGCCGACGGACGGGCAGCTGATCTGCTGCGATGTCAGCGACGAGTTCACCCGTGTCGGTCGGCCGTTCTGGCAGGAGGCCGGCGTCGCCGACAAGATCGACCTGCGACTCGCCCCGGCAACCGAAACCCTGCGGGCGATGCTCGACGACGGGGAGGCCGGAACCGTCGACCTCGTCTTCATCGACGCCGACAAGCCGAACTACGACGCTTACTACGAGCTCGCCCTGGCGCTGCTGCGGCTTGGCGGCCTGGTCCTGGTCGACAATGTGCTGTGGTCCGGCGCGGTGGTCGACCCGGACGACCGGCGCGAGGGGACGGAGGCGATCCGGGCGCTGAACGCCAAGATCCGGGCCGACGCGCGGGTCTCGATGGCGATGCTGGGCATCGGCGACGGGCTGACGATGGCGCGCAAGCGAGGCTGACGGCGGCGCCTACCGCATGACCTCGGCCGCGACCGTCGCGCCGGCCTCGATCCCCAGCCGCTCCGCCGTGCCGCCCGGCACCTCCAGCACGTAGCGCACCCGGCGGCGCGACGAGATGGTCGCCTCGGAATACGGCACCGTCCGCTCCGCGATCTGGCGCACGCGGCCGTCATCGTCGATGAACAGCATGTCCAGGGGAAGCGGCGTGTTCCGCATCCACATGGCGACGCGCTCGCGCCGTGGAAAGATGAACAGCATGCCGTGGTCCGGCGCCAGCTCCTCGCGGAACATGAGACCCCGGCCGCGCGCCTCCGGGGTGTCGGCGACCTCGACCTGAAACACATGCTCGGTGCCGTCCGCTGTGGTGACGGTCAGCGGCACGCGCTCCTGCGCCCAGGCGGTGGCTGGCAGAAGCAAGGCGAACAGAACGGCAAGAATTCTCATGGCGCCAGCGCAGCCTCGACCAGCCAGTGAATGTCATCGCGCACCGGGCCGCGATTGGGCGGATCGGCCAGCGTGGTGAACCAGTGCTCCGGCGGGTTGCGTCCCTTGCTGTGGTTCCAGACCAGCCCGCGCAGGACGTCCTCCGCCCCGCCGGCCGTCGGCACGTCGGGGTCGATCCCGTTCAGGGTCGCCCAGATCCCGGTCCAGGCCCGGGCCACCGACCACGGATTGTAGCCGCCGCCGCCGACCACCAGCACCCGCGGCGCGCAGTGCACCAGCCGCTCGACGGCCGCCCACAGCGCCCGGTTCGACAGCTCCAGCTTGGCCTGCGGGTCGTCGGCGAGGCCGTCGGCGCCGGTCTGGATGACCAGGGCGTCGGGGAAGAACCGCTCGACCAGCGGCGCCACCGCCTGGGCGACCAGCACCTCCAGCTCGCTGTCATTCAGTCCCCGCGGCACCGGCAGGTTGCGTGCCATCCCACCGGCCCGGTCGTCGACGGGCCCGGTGCGCGGCCAGCGGCCATCCTCGTGGATCGAGATGGTCAGCACCCGGTCATCGTGGTGGAACGCATCCTGCACCCCGTCGCCGTGATGGGCGTCGAGATCGACATAGGCGATCCGCTCCAGCCCGTGATCCAGCATCGCCAGGATGCCCAGAACCGGGTCGTTGAAGAAACAGAACCCCCAGGCCATCGACCGGCGGCCGTGGTGGGTGCCGCCGGCCAGCGAGTGAATCACCCCGCGCTCGACGCCGGCCAGCAGGCTGCCGGCCAGGATCGAGGCCCCGGACGACGTTGCCGGACGGCGGAAGATCTCGGCGAAGACCGGATTGCCGTTGCGGCCGATATTGTAGCGGTCGCGGACCGCCTCCGGGACCTGGCGGCTACGCTCGGCCTCGGCGACGGCGGCGATATAGTCGGCGTCGTGGAAGCGGGTGAGCTGGTCCGGCCCGGCCTGTAGACAGTCGAGGTATTGCGACGGGCCCAGCCAGCCGAGCGCGCGGGCGATGTCGACGACGGGCGTGACCCGCTGGATCGACAGCGGGTGGCGGCGGCCGTAGACCGAGTGCCGGTAGATCTCGTTGGCGATCAGGATGGGCCGTTGGGGAAACACCGCGGGCGCGGGCTTCAGCACCCCTGCCGTCCAGGTCGGGTCGCGCCGGGCGGTGACCGCCGGATCGACGATCGGGCTTTGCGGTGCGGGGCTGGGCATGTCCATGGGGCCAAATCTGGCGCGCCGGCCACGGCTTGCCAAGGGAGACCGTCGGCCACGTGACGGATTGCAAAGGGCGACGGGGCGGTCCATGCTGGCGCCGCCACTTCGGGGGAGCCGCGCGGGCGGCTGAGAGGTCCGGATTCCGGACGACCCCAGGAACCTGATCCGGCTTGTACCGGCGTAGGGAGCAAGGAGGCCCGCATGCGCGCCAGCGCGCCCGTCCGTCGACCCGCCCACCCGTTTCCGGCCTTCCTGCGCCCGCTCCTGGTCGCCGCGGGTCTGGTCTGCGCGTGGCAGGCGGTGGTCTGGTTGAGCGGGGCGCCGGACTTCATCCTGCCGGGCCCGATGGCGGTGGCGGAGACCTGGATCGACCGGGCGCCGACCATCCTGCGGCATGCGGGGGTGACCGCGGCCGAGATCCTGCTGGGCCTGGCGATCGGCGTGCTGATCGGCTTGGCGACCGCGGTCCTGCTGTCGGAGTGGCGGAATCTGCGCCCGTGGCTGCTGCCGGTCCTGGTGATCAGCCAGGCGATCCCGGTCTTCGCGCTGGCGCCGATCCTGGTGCTGTGGCTCGGCTACGGCATGGCGAGCGTCGGCGCCATGGCCACCCTGATCATCTTCTTCCCGGTCACCGCAGCACTCTACGACGGGCTCCGTCGTGTCGATCCGCTCTGGCTGGAGGCGGCCCGCTCGCTCGGCTGCACCGGCGGCCGGCTGTTCCGCCGGGTCCGCCTGCCGGCCGCCCTGCCCGCCTTCGCCTCGGGCCTGCGGGTCGCCACCGCCGTCGCGCCGATCGGCGCCGTGGTCGGCGAGTGGGTCGGTTCCTCCGCCGGCCTCGGCTACCTGATGCTGCATGCCAACGCGCGCCTGCAGATCGACCTGATGTTCGCCGCCCTTCTCACCCTCGCCGTACTGGCGGTCGCCCTGTACGCGGCCGTCGACGCGTTCCTGCGCCGCGCCGTGGCCTGGCAGCCCGGCGAGGCCGAATTCTGACGCCACCTGGAGACACCCGCATGCGCCTGCTTATCGCCACCCTGTTCGTCTTTGCCCTGGCCTCTCCGGCCCGCGCCGCCGACAAGCTCACCGTCCTGCTCGACTGGTTCGTCAATCCGGATCACGCGCCGCTCTACGTCGCCGAGGCGATCGGCGCCTTCGAAGCCGAAGGGTTGGAGGTCGAGATGATCGCGCCGGCCGATCCGAACGACCCGCCCAAGCTGGTCGCCGC
>JGI12316J15310_10000050_pt57 | contig 11989 bp, 16 predicted proteins | sample MarCyaLeptolynsp_FD_15310 | JGI IMG/M metagenome (IMG submission 15310)
AAGGAAGCGCATGACACTTCGCCTCACCGGTCCGCTGCTTCTCGTGGGTGCGGGCAAGATGGGTGGGGCGCTGCTCGAGGGATGGCTCAAGCAGGGCCTCGACCCGGCCACGGTGTTTGTCCAAGACCCCGCGCCCTCCGACGCGATGGTGGCTCTCGCGCGCCGGCACGGCATCGCCGTGAGCGACACGCCCCAACCCGGTAGGCCGCCGGCGGTCATCGTCGTGGCCGTGAAGCCGGACGTATCGGAACGGCTCTTGCCGGAGATTGCTCCCATGGTTGGCGACCGCACAGTGGTGCTGTCGATCGCGGCGGGACGGACGCTCGCAGGCCAGGCGCGGCACCTGCCGCCGAATGCCGCCTTGGTGCGGGCCATGCCCAACACGCCGGCCGCGGTCGGCCGGGGCATGACCGTCTGTGTTGCCAACGACGCCGTCACGGCAGAGCAAAAAGCCGAGTGCGATGCGCTCCTGGCGTCGGTGGGGGATGTCGTTTGGGTGGAGGACGAGGCGTTGCTCGATCCGGTCACGGCGGTGTCCGGAAGCGGACCCGCCTATGTCTTCCTTCTTGCCGAGTGCCTGGAGGCCGCCGGCATCGACGCGGGCCTGCCTCCCGACTTGGCCAAGCGGCTCGCCGCGGCCACGATCGCCGGCGCCGGCGAACTCTTGCGGCAGTCTGATTTGGAGCCGGCCGAACTCCGGCAAAACGTCACCTCGCCCAAGGGCACCACGGCGGCGGCTCTGGAAGTGCTCATGGACGACGATGCGATGAAGAGCCTCGTCACCCGCGCTGTTGCCGCTGCTGCCAAGCGCGCCGGGGAATTGTCCTCTTAGGGCAAGAACCGTATCCCGACCGTCTTCAGATGGCCACTGAAACAGCCTATGTTAGGGGTTACATCGCAAGTCCGAGGAGTTCCCCCCAATGTTCGAAGAATTCTCCAAACGGAACAAAGCGGTGCGGGCAACGCTGGAGCTCGCCCAGCACCGCGATTGGGACGATGTCACGCTTCCCGACATCGCCCGGCACGCAGGGCTCGATCTCGCCGATCTCAGGCGGGAGTTCGCTTGCAAGAGCGACATCCTGCGGGCGTTCCAAGCTGAAGTGGACGCAGATGTTCTCGCCAAGGCCAAGACCGCCGAACCTGACCAGAGCATACGGGACCGTGTGTTCGATATGGTGATGACGCGGTTTGAGGTGATGGGTCCCTATAAGCCGGCGCTGAAGCGTATCGCGCACTATCTTCGTTGCCGGCCTGGCGAGGCCTCGCTTCTCGCCTGTTCCACTCTCGGAGCCCAATACTGGATGCTGGCTGGGGCAGGCGCCAAGCTCGACGGCGCGGGCGGGGCGCTCCGGGTCGCGGGACTGACGGCGATCTACGGCCGGGTCTTCCGTGTTTGGCTTGAGGACACGTCGCCTTCGCTCGACAAGACGATGGCTGCGCTCGACCGCGGGCTCAGTGCCGGAGAACGGCGTCTCGTCGACCTAGAGGCCGCTTGCTGCAACATGGCCAAGCTGTGCGACAACGTGAAGGGCGCGGTGAACAGCTTCTTCCGCGGCTTCAAGAAGAAGGACGAAAGCACCCCGCCGGAGCCGGGACCCGCCTCGGCCTAAGCGGGGCGCAGTGCGGCTGGCTAAGCGGCGGTCAACCGCTCCAGAGCTTTGACGAGGTCGAGGCACGCCTCGCCGCAGGCCTTACACTCGGCGTGCTTGTCGGCGTGCTTATCGCACTCGTCGGCGCAGTCCTTGCACACGTCGATGCACACTTTGCCGAGCTGCGTGAGGCGCTTCGCATCAAGCGCGGCAAAGCGCGCGAGCGCGTTGCACATCGGCAGCATCTCGTTGACGCTGATCAGGCAGTCGGTGAGCGAGGTATCGCCGGTCGCCATCACGTCAATGCAGTGTTTGGCGCAAATCTCGCCACTGCCGACGCAGACCAAGGCGAGGTCGACCAGCTCCGCGTGCTTTGCCTCGTGGTGGTGCTTGTGATCCTTCATCGCGGCATGGGCGGTGCCGGCAAGAGGCAGCATCAGTCCCGCAACAGCGGCTCCCGCCAGGACGTCACGGCGGCTGGTGCTCGATGTCTTGGAAGGCTCTTTAGGCATTGGGGGGCTCCAGGTGGGGTTGGGGTCAGTAGGGAAGTGGGTCGTCGTCGTCGGGTCCGGAAAGGCTCTCGGGACCTTCGCCGGGAAGCTCCGCATCGATGGCATTCGGGCCAAGCGGCGGCCCGCGCTCTTCCTCCGGTCCGCCGAGTTGGAGCGGGTCGCTCTCCGGCGGTCCGAAGACGCCGTCTTGATGATCGAGCGAGCGCTTGCGGCCGAATTCGACCCCGCCTTCGGAGTCGACATTGAGCTCAAGCTCCGAGCCGGGCTGCTCGGTCTCTTGGATGCGCTCCGTCTCGGACTCGGCCAACGCAGCGCTCGTAGCCGTCGCGACTAGAAGCAAGGTCAGTGCAGCAAGTGTCTTGTGCATAAGCGCGCCTCCTAAACGACTCACACTGGAACTTTTAGCACAGCTTTCAGTCCCCCGAGGCTGGATTGGCTGAGCGCGATGTCGCCGCCGTGAATACGGGCGATGTCCCGGGCGATCGCCAAGCCCAGTCCCGTGGAACCGGAATCCTGATTGCGCGCATGGTCGACCCGGTAGAAGGGACGGAACACGTGCTCGCGTTCGTCCTCGGGGATACCGGGCCCATCGTCTTCGACGTCGACGGTGAGAGTTCCGTTGTGCTTGGCCGCGCTGACGGTGATGTGGTCGGCGAAACGGCCGGCATTGTTGACCAAGTTAGCGACGGCGCGCTTGAAGGCGTGCCGGCGCACGGGCACCACGAGAGGCGCGTTCTCGACTGAAATGTCGATGGTGTTTTCGCCGTGGGCCTGGTTCTTCACCTCGTTCAAGACCTCGCCGATATCGACGCGGCTGATCGCCTCGCCGGAATCGCCTTTGGCAAAAGCCATATAGTCTTCCAGCATGGCCTGCATCTCATCAACGTCGGCCCGCATGGCTTCCAGCTCGGGAGTCTCCTCGAACATGGCAAGCTGCAGATTGAAGCGCGTCAGAATGGTGCGCAGGTCGTGGCTGACGCCGGCGAGCATGACGGTGCGTTGCTCCACATGCCGTTCGATACGGTCGCGCATCTCGATGAAAGCATGCGCGGCTTGCCGGACCTCACGTGCGCCGCGCGGCTTGAAGTCTTCCGGCGGGGGACGGCCCTTGCCGAAACTCTCCGCGGCGAGAGACAAGCGCAGGATTGGCTTGATCTGATTGCGCAAGAAGAGAATCGCGACGGTCAGAAGCACGAGCGAGGTGCCGAGCATCCAAACCAGAAAGATGTGGGAGTTGGATGCATAGGTTTGGCTGCGCCGCGCCAGGACGTGCATCACGGCGTCATCGAGCTTGACGCGAATGTCGACGAAATCGGACCGGCCCACGGTGTCGATCCAGAACGGGCGCTGGATGCGGCGCTCCAGTCCGTCGGACAGCGTGTTGTCGAGAAGATCGAAGAACGGCTTCGAGCGCGCTTGCGGCAACTCGTCGCCGCGCGCGAAGCGTACGCGCAGGCCGAGATTCTCCTGGGCCAGTCTCGTCAGAGCCGCGACATCCCGACTGGCCGGAAACTGCTCGTAGAGATCGATGAGCATGCCGATGTTCTGCACCGTGCCGGTGGACAGGCGGTGGGTCACGGTCTGCCAGTGACGTTCCAGGAAGACGAAGGTGACGACCGACTGCAGCAGCACCACGGGGGCAATGATGATGATCAGCGCGCGCGCATAGAGACCTTTCGGCATCCTGTCGCCGAATTGCGCCAGAAGCCAACGCAACGGCCGGCGCCGTTCGCGCGGAAGTGTGTCGCTGTGAGGGACTGCGGTCATCATTCCGAGTACAGAATGTAGCCTTTGCCACGCACGGTCTGAAGATAGACGGGGTTCGTCGGATCGTTCTCGATCTTACGCCGTAAGCGGTTGATCTGCACGTCGACCGCGCGCTCACCGCCGGCCTCGGGGCCTTTGGCCAACTCGTGGCGGGACACCGGCGTGCCGGGCCGCTGCGCGAAATAGCGCAACAACTCGCGTTCGCGCTCGGTGAGGCGCACGGTCTCGCCCTCGCGCTGCAACTCGCCGCGGGAAACGTGAAACACGAAATCGCCCATGCGGATTTCGCCGGTCGTGGGCGCGGTCGTTCCCCGGCGCAGGATGTTGCCGACGCGCAAGAGAAGCTCGCGCGGATCGAACGGCTTGGCGACGTAATCGTCGACGCCCGTCTCCAGGCCTTCGATGCGCTGTTCGGGTTCGGCGCGGGCGGTCAGCATGAGGATCGGGACTTGGCTCTCCTCCCGCAGCGCCTTGGCGAAGTCGATGCCCGATTCCTTTGGCATCATCACGTCCAGTATGAGCAGGTCGAAGGACAGGCTGCGCATGGTGGCGCGGGCAGATTCCGCATCGACCGCCGTGCTGACGCGAAAGCCGTGGTCATGGAGGTAGCGGGCCAAGAGATCGCGAATGCGGCTGTCGTCGTCCACCACCAGGATATGGGGCGCGTTGTCGTCGGGGCCGTCGCGGCGATGGGGCTTGATGGCGGTCGGCATGATCCTATGTCGCTCCCCCCGTGCCACCCTTAGGATTCGCGGCCTTAGGGTTGGCTGCCTTGGGATCGGCGGCCTGGGGATCGGCCGGCGATGCAGACATTATGGACGAGACTTTGGGCCGATCTTCGGCATTGATCATGGCCTCAAGAAAGCGGCGCAGAGCGGCCTCGGCGCCGGGACCGGCGGCTTCCAGGGCATTGGCCAGGCGCACCATCTGCGGCGCGGCCAGCCGCTCGGCCAGCGCACGGCCCCGTTCGGTGGGGAAGAGGAGCCGCTCCCGGCGGTCGGAAGAGCCCGCCTGCTGGACGATATAGCCCTGATCGATCAGCTGTTTGAGCACCCGGGACAGGCTCTGCTTGGTGATGTTGAGCAGCTCCAGAAGGTCCGCCACCCGGAGCCCCGAATGGCGATTGACGAAATGCAGCACCCGGTGGTGGGCGCGGCCGAAGCCGAAATCCTTGAGGATGGCGTCGGGGTCGCCCGTGAAGTCGCGGTAGGCGAAGAACAGGAGCTCGGCGAACTCTTGGAGCTTGGCCTCCGGCACGTCGGTGCCCTTGGCCTCGGCGGGGCTTTGGCGAGGCTCGGGGGTGCGGCCTTTGCGGCCGCGGCTCATTGGCGCATTTAGGTCAGTCATGTTGACATATTTATAGGCTTGGTTTATGTCAGCCATGTTGACTTAATTCAGCCCTTGATACGCCTCGCCGTCCGCTCGCGCAATTGCCGTGGCAGGTGGTAAGAGGGAGTTTGGAGTTTCCGGACCCGAGGCCGCGACCAAAGAACGGCCTGTTCCGTTGCGTGGAGGAGACGTGATGTCGGGCTACGATCAGCGCGAAGGCGTTATCTGGTTCAATGGCGAGCTGATCCCGTGGACCGACGCGAGGGTGCACCTTCTCACCCATGCGCTGCATTACGGCAGCGCCGTGTTCGAAGGCATGCGCGCCTATGACGGTGAGATCTTCAAGCTCACTGAGCACAATCAGCGTTTGCACACCTCGGCAGAGATCCTCGACTTCGAGATTCCGTATTCGGTGGCCGAGCTCGACAAGGCCGCGCGCGACGTGGTGCGCGCCAACAATCTGTCCGATGCGTATGTGCGGCCGCTGGCCTGGCGCGGCAGCGAGCAGATGGGCGTCTCGGCGCAGAAGACGAAGATCAACGTCGCCGTTGCCGCGTGGAACTGGGGCTCGTATTTCGATCCGGCGGCGCGCACGACCGGACTGAAGCTCTCTTTCGCCAAGTACCGCCGGCCCGATCCCGCGACCGCGCCCGTGCACAGCAAGGCGGCGGGTCTGTACATGATCTGCACCATCGAGAAGCACCGCGCCGAGCGCGAAGGCTTCGCCGATGCGGTGATGCTCGATTGGCGCGGGAACATCGCCGAGTGCACCGGCGCCAATATCTTCTTCGTGAAAGACGGCGTGATCCACACACCGACGCCGGATTGCTTCCTCGACGGCATCACGCGCCGCACCGTGATCGGCCTTGCCAAACAGCGGGGCTGGCAGGTGATCGAGAGAGCGATCCTGCCGCAAGAGCTTGCCGACTTCACCGAGTGTTTCATCACCGGCACCGCCGCGGAAGTGATGCCCGTCGGTTCGATCGGCGAGTACACGTTCCAAGTCGGCGACATCACGCGCACGCTGATGGACGATTACGCCGCGCTCGTCCGTCCCGCCAAGGCTGTCGCCGCTGCGGGGTAGTCCCTGGACCCCTCAGTCCAATTGAAGGCGCTGTTGCTCAGCATGGCGTCTCTCCCATTCTTCGGCGGGATCAGGATACGTGCCAGGCGGCAGCTCTTCATCCGCCACCCATTCGATGCACTTTGGGAGTTGGCCGTCGGTCTCGATGAATTCCTTCACGGCATCAAAGGCCCTTGGAAACGGGATGTAGAGGCCGACAGGGCGCAAATCGCCATGCAGATTGCGCACCCACTCCCGAAGTCGGCCCATATCGCCCTTGGAGCTAAAGCCCTCCCGGTAGCTGCCACCATGCTTGTGGTAGAACAGCAAGACGCCGAGACCGGGCGTCCCGTCGAGGTAGAGGTCCACATCCACGCGCTTGCCGGCAAGATGGTCTTCGTTTGCCGTGCCGTGCAGACCTTCCACGGTGAGGCCGGCCGAATCACTGCCCCCCGTGTTGAACCATTCTTTGCCGGGCGGTCCGAAGAAGTATGGCTTCAGAGCCTCTGGGTCGGGCCAGCCTTTGTGCTCGTATCTGCCGAAGTTCGTTCGCTTGCGCATCAGAGCAATTATGGATCGGGGAAGGTGTTGGGCGGCAAGTCCTTATTCGCCACCCATTCGATGCACTTCGGGAGTTGGCCGCCGGTCTCGATGAACTCCTTCACGGCGTCTCAGCACTTCCTGGCAAACGCATAACGGCTCGGCGCCGGGGCCGGACTCAACCAAAAGTAGCGTGAATCCTTCCTTAACGACTTTCGGTGAATCCTGACGAATCGATCTGGATTCCGAGAGGGACGGGACCCATGAAGAACTTGTTCTTCGGAGACAATCTCAGCGTATTGCGCGAGCACATTGGGAGTGCGAGCGTAGACCTCGTTTACCTAGACCCGCCCTTCAATCCGACGGTCAACTACAACATTCTCTTTGAAGAAGAGAGTGGCGCGATGGCTGGCGCGCAGGTGGAGGCCTTCCGAGATATGTGGAAGTGGGGCGAGCTTGCCGAGCTTGCCTACGAGGACGTTATGCGTGCCGGAGGGGATTTGGCGCTGGTGATGCGAGGTCTGCGAGCGTGGCTCGGGCAAAGCGCCATGATGGCTTACATCGCTATGATGGCAACGCGCGTCCTGGAGCTGAGGCGCATTCTCACACCGTCCGGTTCGCTGTACCTTCACTGCGACCCGAAGGCGAGCCACTATCTGAAGGTCATTCTCGACACTGCTTTTGGTGCTGATTGTTTTCGCAATGAAATTATCTGGAAGCGAACGTCCGGGCATAGTGATGCCAGGCGCTACGGATCGGTGCATGACAGTGTTCTTTTTTACACGCGCGATCAGGACTACACCTGGAACCAGGTTTATCAGCCATATGATCCGGCCTACGTTGCTCAATACTATCGCTATGAAGATGAAGGCGGTCGCAAGTTCATGTCCGGTGACCTTGGCGCAGCCGGGCTACAAGGTGGTGGATATGACTATGTGTGGAAGGGTGTTCGGCGAGTTTGGCGCGTTCCGCGTCAAAAGATGAAGCAGCTCGATACTGACAATCGCATCTTTTATACACGAAACGGCATCCCAAGGATCAAGCGGTACTTGGACGAGGCCAAGGGGTTACCGTGTCAGGATGTCTGGACAGATATCGAGGCACTACGTTCGTGGCACGCTGAGAAGCTTGGCTACCCCACTCAGAAGCCCGTCGCGTTACTGGAACGGATAATCTCGGCCTCTTCTAAAGAAGGTGACGTCGTATTGGATCCATTTTGCGGCTGTGGCACCACTGTTGAAGCAGCTGAGAATCTTGGGCGTCAGTGGGTCGGCGTTGATGTAACGCACTATGCGATCACGTTAATTGAAGCCCGCCTTCAGGCAAAGCACCCCGATACAGATTACAAGGTTGAAGGTCGGCCTGTAGATCTAGCGGGTGCACGCAACTTGGCCGAACGGGACAAGCACCAGTTTCAGTGGTGGGCGGCATGGAGGGTTGGCGCCCAGACTTACCGAGAAGAAAAGCGTGGGGCTGACCGAGGAATTGACGGAAACATCTTGTTCAAGAATGGCCCCTATGGCGATGGCCGAATAATCATTTCTGTGAAGGGCGGAGAGAACGTTGGCGTTCAGATGGTTCGCGATCTGCGCGGGGTAGTAGAGCGCGAAGAAGCCGAAATGGGTATCCTTGTTACGCTCACCGAGCCGACCCGCGCTATGAAGAATGAGGCGCTGGGGGCGGGAATTGTTCGGCGGTCGGCTCACGGGCGGCTTCCTCGGCTGCAAATCGCAACTATCGCGGACTTACTGGATCAACGGCTTCCCAAGCTTCCGCCGCTACCGCTGCCCGAACGGCATCCCACAAGGGCCCCGCGCCGGCGGGATCGGGACCAACTGGAGTTGCTTCTGCCATTCCCGGGCGAGAAAGTTGTTCCTGAGAAAGGTGCCGTGGTTGATCCTCGCTTCATCCGCTTTGGCTAGTCTCAAAAGAGCGTATTGACCACATCACATTCCGGACAAAGACTATATTCCTACTTCGCGAGGGTGGGGATAGAGGCAGCTAGGCAAAGGCCCAACCGTGCTAACGTCGCGGGCCATGACCTCGCTCAGCCCAGACATCGCGCCGCGCCTTCCGAATGAGACAAGCGACCCAACGCCGCCGCGCTTCGACGGTGATTTCCGTGCGCGGCTGCACGATCTGCTGCGCTGGCGGCGGGACGTGCGGCGGTTCAAGCGCGATGCTCTGCCCGAGGGCCTGATCGACCAGCTCTTGGGGCTCGCGTGCCTCGCGCCGTCGGTTGGCCTTTCCGAGCCCTGGCGCTTCGTGCTTGTGGAGGATGAGGGGCGCCGCGCTGCGATCCGCGCCAATTTCGAGACCTGCAACCGGCAAGCCCTCGACATGCAGGCGCCGGACCGGGCGGCGCTCTATGCCCGGCTCAAGCTCCAGGGCCTAGACGAAGCGCCGGTGCAGATCGCGGTGTTCGCCGACCGCGACACGGCGCAAGGCTATGGCCTGGGGCGGCTGACCATGCCCGAGACCATCGACTACTCGGTGGTGACGGCGATCCACACCTTCTGGCTCGCTGCGCGGGTGGAAGGGCTCGGCGTCGGTTGGGTGTCGATCCTCGACCCGGCCAGGGTGACGGCGAGCCTCGACGTGCCAGAAGCGTGGATCTTCGTCGGCCTTCTGTGTGTCGGCTACCCGCAAGAAGAGGACGACACGCCTGCCTTGGAGCGGGCCGGCTGGGAGCATCGGCGCGCGCCGGAGGGCGTCGTTATCCGGCGGTGAGGCCGGCGGGCTACGCTTGATCCCGGACGGCTCAAAGGGCACTCTGGTGTGACGCGGTGGGGGCACCGCGAGATTGGGGGGCGTTCTGGTGCGGACCGCACGTATAGCGTTCGTTTTTGCGGGTCTGGCTGCCTTAGGCCTGGTGGTCTTGGTTCTGTTGGCCGCTGGAGACAGCCGGGCAGGGGCCCCTTGGCTTAATGGCCTCCAGGACTCCGCGCCGGCGCCCATCGCGACGCCTGTCAGGACCTTCAAAGACTGCCAGGAAATCGCGCGCTGCACCGGCTGCCGGCCGGTCTATAAGTGCCGGTCCTGCAAGTATCAGAGGGTCTGCGCCCGCGGCTTTTGCGAGTGGCGCGATGTCTGTGTCTGGGGCCCCGCCGTGAAAGTGCTGCCGCCAAACGCGCGCATCATCCGGATCCGCTAGTGGCCGCTAGCGGCGCGCAACCGTTCTAGCCGTCGCGCCAGCGCGCGGCCGCTGCATCGTCTGTGGTTTTCGCATCCACCCATTGGCTGCCGTCGCGGCCGCTTTCGCGTTTCCAGAACGGGGCGCTGGTTTTCAGGTAGTCCATGAGAAAGCGCGCGGCGTCGAACGCGGCCTCCCGATGAGCCGAGGCCGTGATCACGAGCACGATGTTGTCGCCGGGCCTCAGTGTGCCGACGCGGTGCACGATCAGCGAGGCCTGCAGCGGCCAGCGCGACTGGGCCTCGGCCTCGATGCGCGCAAGCTCCGTTTCCGTCATGCCGGGATAGTGCTCAAGGGTCAGCTCGGTGATATCGCCTTGCCCGCCGCGCACCGTGCCCGTGAAGCTCACCACGGCGCCGATATCCGTGCGGCCGGCCTTGAGGGCGGCGATCTCCGCGCCGATGTCGAAGTCCTCTTCTTGGACTCTGATCACAGCGTCAGCCTCCGGTGACGGGCGGGAAGAAGGCGATCTCCCGCGCCTCCGCGATCCGGGTATCGTGGCGCGCATGGGTCTGGTCGACGGCCGCGCGGATCACCTCGGCGCGTTCGAAGGCGTGCGCGAACTCCGGCCCGCGCGTTTTGAGCCAGGCGATCAGGTCGGCGACGGTCGCCACGTCGGCCGGCAGGTCGATGTCCTCGGCGGCAATGCCGGTCTTCTCCTTGACCCAAGCGAAGTACAAGAGGCGCATCACGTCTCGTCTTTCGTCACGTGGCGGACCGTGGCCTTGAGATAGTCGTAGCCGGTGTAGAGCGTGAGGATAGCGGCGATCCACAGCAAGCTCAGGCCAAACAGCGTGGTGTAAGGCCAGATCTTGTCGCCTGCCGAGCCGGCGAGCAAAAAGCCGATGGCGACCATCTGCACCACGGTCTTCCACTTGGCGAGCTTGGTCACGGGGACGCCAACATTCAGCGTGCCAAGAAACTCGCGCAGGCCAGAGACCAGAATCTCGCGGCAGAGAATGATCACGCCGGCCCAGAGCGACCAGCCCGCGATGGTCTGGTCGGCGGCGAGCATCAGGAGTGCCGCGGCGACGATGAGCTTGTCGGCGATGGGATCGAGCATCTGGCCGATGGCGCTTTGCTGCTGCCAAGCACGGGCCAGGTAGCCGTCCAGAAAGTCGCTGACACCGGCGGCGATAAAGATCCACATGGCAAGCCAGCGGCCCCAGTCGCCCTCGACGAAGAAGCAGGCGACAAGGGCGGGGACCGCAACAATGCGTCCGTAGGTGAGAATGTTGGGCAGGCTGCCGAAACGCCTTTGTGGAGTTCCGCGACCGCCTGCCAAGCCTTGGTCCGCCATGTCTCGTCCAGTCAAGTCACCTAGCCGCGCTCGTGGAAGTGATCATAGATCGTCTTTGCCATCTGCGCGCTGATTCCGCCAACACCTTCGAGATCGGCAATGCCGGCGCGGCTGACAGCCTTGGCCGAGCCAAAATGCCTCAGCAAGGCCCGTTTGCGCGCCGGACCGATGCCCGGCACCTCGTCCAAGGGCGAGGCGGTGATGCCCTTCTTGCGCCGGGCGCGATGAGCACCGATGGCAAAACGGTGGGCCTCGTCCCGGAGCGTTTGGATGCAATAAAGCACAGGGTCGCGGGGTTCCAAAAGCAAAGGCTCTCTGCCCTTCAGGTGGATGCGCTCGCGGCCGGCATTGCGATCGGGGCCTTTGGCCACGGCGGCAATCTTGATGTCGGGGAGACCAAGGTCGTCCAGCACGCTCTGCGCCGCCGACAGTTGCCCCGGCCCGCCGTCGATCAGGACGAGATCGGGCGCGGCCCAGCCGTCGCCTTGATCCTTGTCGCGCTCCTTGACCAGCCGGCTGAAGCGCCGGGTCAGCATCTCGCGCATCATGGCGTAGTCGTCGCCGGGCGCGAGGTCCTCGCCCTTCATGTTGAACTTGCGGTACTGCGCCTTGAGGAAGCCCTCCGGTCCCGCGACGATCATGGCGCCGACCGGGTTGGTGCCCGAAATGTGGCTGTTGTCGTAGACCTCCACCCGC
>JGI12316J15310_10000041_pt157 | contig 11953 bp, 10 predicted proteins | sample MarCyaLeptolynsp_FD_15310 | JGI IMG/M metagenome (IMG submission 15310)
TTGCCGGGCAAGAAGAGTGCGACGACGGCAACGAGGACAACAACGACCCGTGCACCACACTGTGTGAGCCCCCATCATGCGGCGATGGGTTCGTGCAGAGCGTGGTGGCCGAGCTTTGCGACGACGGCGACCTCGTCGACGGCGACGAATGCAACAGCGACTGCTTCACCGCCGGTCTGTGGACCGTGACCCAGAACGGACCCGCGAACAACAACGACGCCGCCTACGGTGTCGCCATCGACAGCCTCAACAACGTGATCGCGGTCGGGGAGATCTTCGACCCGGTCGAAGGGCACAACATCTGGGTCCGCAGCTACGACGGCAACGGCCAGGAAAACTGGACGGACGAGTATCACAGCGGCGTGACCAGCGATAACGCGTTCGATGTTTTGGTCGCGCCCAATGACGACATCTGGGTTGTCGGCTCCTCGTTCTCGCTCAGCGATGGCCGAGACATCTGGTTGCGGCAGTACGGACCGGACGGCACTCCCGGCCCAATCACCACCGCCAACGGAGACGACGACAACGCGGACGAAGCGCTCTCGGTGGCGATGGATAGCAACGGCGACTTGCTCGTCGCGGGCTACGTCACCACGATGGCCAACGGCCAAGACATCTGGTTGCGCAAGTACACGACCGCCGGCGCGATCGTTTGGACGCGCATCGTGACGTCCGCGGGCGACTTTCTCGACCAGGGCCACGGCGTTGCCGTAGACGCAAACGACAACGTGATCATCACCGGGTTTCTCTGGGGCGGCGACGAGGCTCGCGACATCTGGGTGCGCAAATACGACTCGGACGGCAACGAGGACTGGACCGACATCATCGCCGGTGCAGGTCAGACGCAAGATGAGGGCAACGGCGTGGTCACCGACTCGATGGGCAACGTCATCGTGACCGGCTTCATCAACGATGGCGTCAACGCTCGAGACGTGTGGATCCGAAAGTACGATCCGGACGGCAACGAGATGTGGACCGATACCTACAACGGGCCGCAGGACGGCTCCGACGTGGGCGAGGACGTCGCGGTCGACACCGACGACAACATCGTCGTCGTCGGGTCCCATTTCCGCGGCACGCAGCAAGACAACGTCTGGGTGCGCAAGTACGCCCCCAACGGGGACGAGCTGTGGACCATGGAGTACAACAACTCCGACGCGAGTCCGTTTCAGTCCGAGTCCGCGCAGGCCGTGGCCGTCGACACCGAAGACAACCTCGCGATTGTCGGCTTCGAGACTCGCTCGGACATCATGGAAGCCCGGAACATCTGGGTTCGCTACATGCTCCAGTAAGCGGCCGAGATCGGTCCACGCAACATCTCCCTTGCCTGCCGTCTGGTTTGGCGCAACGGAGGTCTGCGTGGGCAGAACGGTCGAGAGCATCGTCATCGAGCACATTCGCGCCACCAAGAAGGCGCTGCGCATCGCCGGAATCATGGTGCTTCCGGTGGGGTTTGCCGCCTATCTCATCCCCGACGCTCACGCCGCGGGGATCTACTTCTTCATCGGCATCAGCGTCGTGATTGGGGCTGCGCTGATCGTGATGTCGCTCGGCGATCCGGCCAAGCACAAGTCGCTGTCGATCCTCAGGGACCGACCCAACGACGTCGTGTGGGTGTACGTCCACAAGGTGACCGGTCAGAATCAGAACTCGCATGTGATGCTTGGTCTGGCCGACGGCAGCAAGGTGGCGGTGCCGGCAAAGGTCGGCGACGAGTCGGAACTGATCGGCGCGATCGCCCAGGTCGTACCGGGTGCAACGCTCGGTTTCGATCCCGCCCACGAGCGGACGTTCAAGAACAACCCCAGCGCGCTGCTTCAGGCATGAGCTTTGGCGCTCACCAGGCGCAAGCCAAGGCAATCGTCGACGAGGCAGTGCGGAGCGAGCGTCGGTTTCCGATGCTGCTTGGGGTCGTGCTGCTCGGTCTCGGTGCGGTGGGATCGACGATCGTGCTCGCAGCTGCCGAGGGCAGCGAGCGGATCGTACTCACGGTGATCTTCGTGGTCGTGGCCGTCCTGCCGGGCGTGCTGCTGGTACGAAGCGCGCGCAAGCCCAATCCGCTCACCAACCTGTTTGCGCCCGGAGGCCCGCTGATCACCAACACGGCGGTGTCATACGAGCCGGGTTTGAGGGGCTATCGGGCCCGGGTCAGCCTTGCGCTGGACGACGGGACGACCCACACGTTCGAGACGAGCGAACCCAAGGCCAAGCAGCTGATCGAAGTGGTCGAGGCTCAAGCCCAGCGCGCCGACTCGATGTAGCGGACGAAGGCGCGCTCGAGTCGCGACGGGACCTTGTCCAGCAGTCGCACGAGGCCCACGCGGTGGACGAGTGCACGTCGACGCGTCTCGACGACGACGAGCTTGCTGGCGTCGCGTCGGTCGGTGGTCGCGTGCGCGGGAACGAGGCCGAAGCCGAGCCCGGCGGCGACCGAGCCGAGCACCGCCTGCACGCTCTCCACCGAGAGCACGATGTCCAGGTTCGTGGGTGCTTTGCGGTAGTGGTGGCGAAACCACCGGCGCACATCTGGCGCAGACCGATGGTAGGAGACGAAGGGGCACACCGAAAGCTCTCGGTATCCACGGCCGCCATCGAGGTGCTCGCGCTCGAGGGCACGGGAGGCCACGAGAACCAACCGCTCATCGAACATCGGAGCGATGTCCAACCCCGCCCAGGCTGAGGTCGCCGTATCGAAGACGTCCGTGAACGCGAGATCGAGCTCGCCTTCCTGAACGCGGGGCACGGTCTCGGACGGATGCCCGAGCGATAGCTCGAACCGCGCGCCGGGGTTTGCCTGCCGAAATCCACCGAGCAAGGAGGGAAGGCGGCGGGCACCGAGCTCGACGGGCGCTCCGATCCGCAGCGTGCCGGCGAGCTCGTGTCGCGCCCGCTGGATTTCCGCGAGACCTTCGGCCAGCGCATCCTCGAACGGCGCGACCACGGCTGCGAGCCGGTTGGCGGCGGGCGTCGGCACGAGTCCCCGATGGCGTCGCACAAACAGCTGCGTGTCCAGCTCGGCTTCGAGCTTGGTGAGACTCTGGCTCACGGCGGACTGCGAAACCGACAGGGCTCGGGCGGCCGCGGAGGCGCTCCCCAGCCGGTGAATCTGCAGGAAAACCCGCAGCCGGTTCAAGTCCGTAAGCATAAGCTGCTCTTATGGTAACGCCTCATTCGAGTTAACGTGAACGTTAGCCCCAGGCCCGCATGCTGGCCCCATGGACATCAAGTCTCCCGACCTCGCGCCGTCCGGTGCCGACAAGATCGCTTGGGCAGAGCAGGCTATGCCCGTGCTTCGCTCCATCCGTACGCGCCTCGAGCGGACAAAGCCTCTGCAGGGCAAGCGAATCGCCGCCTGCTTGCACGTCACCGCGGAGACGGCAGCACTGATGCGCACTCTCGCCGCGGGCGGGGCCGAGGTGCGTCTGTGTGCTTCGAACCCGCTGAGCACCCAAGACGACGTGGCTGCATCCCTCTCGGTCGACGACGGCATCGAGGTGTTCGCCGTCGCGGGCGAGGACCGGGACACCTACTTTCGCCATCTGCGCGATGTGCTCGGCCACAAGCCGCAGCTGCTGATGGACGATGGCGCCGACCTCACGACGCTGGTGCACACCGATGCCGTCGAGCTCGGACGCGACGTCCTCGGCGGGACCGAAGAGACGACCACGGGCGTGATCCGCCTGCGAGCAATGGCGCACGAAGGCGTCCTTCGCTACCCGGTCATTGCCGTCAACGACGCAAAGACCAAGCACATGTTCGACAACCGCTACGGGACCGGCCAGAGCACGATCGACGGCATCCTGCGCGCGACGAATCGACTGCTGGCTGGTGCGTGCTTCGTCGTTTGTGGCTACGGCTGGTGTGGGCGGGGACTCGCGGCTCGAGCCGCCGGCATGGGGGCCCGCGTCGGCGGCACCGAAGTCGATCCGATTCGTGCCCTCGAGGCGGTCATGGACGGCCATACCGTGATGCCGGTCGAGGCCGCGGCCTCCATCGCCGACGTGCTGTGTACGGTGACCGGCAATCGCGACGTCGTGGGCGCCTCCGCGTTCGCGAACATGAAGGACGGGGCGATTTTGGCCAACGCCGGGCACTTCGACATCGAGCTCGATCTCGAGGCGCTGCGTGAGCGCTCCGTCTCGACTCGCCGCATTCGCCCCGCGCTCGACGAGTTCCGGCTCGACGACGGCCGACGTGTGTTCGTGGTCGCCGAGGGGCGTTTGGCCAATCTGTCCGCAGCCGAGGGCCACCCGGCGGATGTCATGGACCTGAGCTTTGCCAACCAGGCCCTGTCCGCCGAAACGCTGCTCGGCGGGGGGCAAGGTCGAGATCCCGGCGTGTACGCGGTCTCCGACACCGTCGATCGGGAGGTCGCCCGCCTCAAGCTCGAGTCGATGACGGTCGCGATCGATACGCTCTCCGAGCGGCAGCGGGACTACCTCAACGGCTGGCGTACGGGCACATAAACCCGAAAAAGTCGTGATCTGTCCTCCGACTCGCGGGGCTCCCCGTCCGTGGAGGAGGACACCCTGGTCGACCCGCGCCGCGAGGAGGAGCGGCTGACCAAAGCGGCCGTCTTCGCCAATCTATTCGGCAAGAAGGAGCCGCCACGGGTCGGCCGCTTCGTCGTTCTTGGGCAGCTCGGTAGTGGCGGGATGGGGGTGGTCTACCGGGCGTACGACGAGCAGCTGCGTCGGGAGGTGGCGGTCAAGGTCCTACAGGCGCACCTCGGACAGGACACGGGTAGCCGCGGTCGCCAGCGGCTGCTCCGCGAGGCCCAAGCGATGGCGAAGATCTCGCACCCCAACGTGGTGCCCGTGTTCGAAGTCGGCGAGTACGAGGACGACATCTTCGTCGCGATGGAGCTCGTGGACGGGGGGACGCTGCGTGACTGGCTCGACGCCGAGGATCGCCCCTGGAGCGAGATCGTTGCGATGTATCTTCAGGCGGCGCGCGGACTGGCCGAGGCGCACGCGCAGGGGCTCGTCCACCGCGACTTCAAGCCGGCGAACGTGCTCGTCGGAGCGGGCCCCGACGGGACTTCGCATCGGGCACGGGTCATGGACTTCGGACTCTCCGTACCTCGCAGCCCCGAGGACTCCTCGCCCGATATGCCGCGGGCGGACATCGCCGAGCACAGCGACAGTCGCCTGACCATCACCGGGACGATCCTCGGGACTCCGGCGTACATGTCCCCCGAGCAGTTCGACGGCGCGACCGCCGATGCACGCAGCGATCAGTTCAGCTTCTGCATCGCACTGTGGGAGGCGCTCTATCGGAAGCGGCCATTCGCGGGCACGAGCGTCCATGAGTTGGGCGCCAACGTGACGGCGGGGGCGCTGCGGACCCCGGACGACACACGCGACGTACCGCTCCGTGTCCTGCGCGCGCTGGAGCGCGGTCTTCGTCCCGAGCCGGAGGCACGCCATCCAGATCTGCCAGCGCTGATCGCCGAGCTCGAGCGAGCGCTCGCTCCTCGACACTCCTTGACGATCCCGATCGCGGTCGGTGCTGGTGCCCTCGCTCTCGGGGGCGTGATCGCGGCAGCCGTGTTCGACATTCCGGTGTCCGACGACGACCCCGGTTGCGCGCCGGCATCGGCACGGCTAGCCGGTGCTTGGGACGATGACGTCGTGGGGAAGCTCGGTGCTGCGTTCGCTGCTGCCGATGATGCGCTATGGGTGCGCGGCTCGTGGGACTACCTGCGGTCGACCACCGACGAGTGGGCCGACGAATGGGCGCAGCACTACGATGCGCTCTGCCAAGCGGAGCCGCCCGCGGACCCGGCCGGACAGCTCCTCCGCGCGCAACGCAACGAGTGCCTCGAGTCGGCGCTGTACAGCCTCCGGTCGCGCACGGAGTTCTTGCTCGCCACACCCGATCTTCCGTCGGCTGCCGCGGGCGTCCTAGAGCGGCGAACCGCTTAAGTCAGGCTGCGACGGGCATCGCGTTGGCCCCAGCGGAGGTGAGCGCGGTGTTGATCTCAAGGAGGTTGGCGACGGCGGCGTGGCGTCGGAGGTCGAGGGTGTTCTTGCGGGTGCCCTTGTAGCGGGCGCGGCCCGTTTGTAGCGCGGCGATCCTTGCAAGCCGGTGCTCGACGGCGACACGAGGACGTAGGCTTCTGCGGCCCTGCTTCGTTGCGCTGCGTTTTGCGAGCCGCCGGAGGAGGGACTCCTGTTCATGAACGTGGATGGATCTACCGGCCGGGCTGTCGGTGCAGCTCGATCGGAGTTTGCACGTCCGGCACGGTTCGCCGAAGACCGCGACCCTCTTGCTCGTCGCGAATTTGGCAGTCTCTCCGGCTGGACAGGTAACCAGGCGGCTGCGCAGATCGATCTCGAACTCGCGCTTGCTGAAGCGGCCCCGAATCTTGGTGTCCTGCCAAGGGCGACAGAAGATCTTCACCCCGCGGCGATCGAGCTTGGTGATCTCCTCATGAGCGAGGAATCCGCGATCGATGTAGAGCGACGCAAGCTCACCGAACACGGCCACCAACTCCAACAAGGACGGCAGGGCCTCGCGCTCGGGTACGTTTGCAGGCTTGGTCTCCGCGCAGAGGATGAGTGGAACGTCGACCATCGTCGCGATGTAGCGCTTGTAGCCGTTGAAGGCTTTGGTACTGCTCTTCCTACCGTGTCGCATATCGGGGTCGCCAATGGAGCACACGCGATCGGGTGCCACGCCGTCACGTAGTCGAACCCGCCCAGGGCGGTCGGGGTCGGGCTCGGTATCTTGGCCGAGCACACGTTCCAGCAGTTCGGCAGCTTCGCGCATTCTCGGGTGGTTCATCTCTTCCGGAGCGTGGGCACGTGCCCAGGACAGTAGGGCTCTCGCTTCGCTGACGACGCGATGAAGTGCGTCCGCGCGCTGTTGCTCGTCGTTCCAGTCGATGTCCAGGGATGCCTTGACGCTCGATCCCTGCAAGATCGAGAGCTTGGCATCTGTGATGATCACGAGCTGCGGCACGTCGCAAAGCTCCGCGAGGATGTCGACCATCCTCGCCATGGCGTGGCCGATCAGATTCCAGCTGTCTTCGACGCGTCCCGCTCCTCGTAGCGGCGATGAGTCCAGTGCGGCCTTGAGATTCTTCCAACCGAACGCGCCGGTCTCCTTGGCGAGTTCAACCGTGCGCTCGACCAGACGGCGGTCGAGGTCGTGCTCGGCCAGTCGCTCACGAAAACGCGGCAAGCTTCCCTGTCCAAACGGGGCCTCTTCCTCCCCGAGCGTGCCCAGCACCAGCTGCCACCGTTGATCCATCTCCGCTTCGTCGACTGCGTCGGAGTCGCTCAGCCCTGTGTAGGCTTGCAGAAGCAGAACCATCGCCAGCAATGCCGGCGGCACCGGCTCCTGACCCCGAGGCTTGTAGGCCGCCATCAGCTCCTTCTGGAAGGCCTCGTCGAAGAGCTCCCCGCGAATCTGGCGAAGGAACAGGTAGAACTTGCTCTTTCGCCGGATGCGTCGGACCAAGCGTTGCTCTTCGGGGGTCAGTTCATCGGGGACGTTCCAGTACACGGCAACCTCGACCCAACGAGATCACACACACGCGCGCCCGTCGATCCCCCCTACCTGTAAGCGGATCGCTTCTCTAGGCCTCAGCCTGCGCCCGCTCGACGTCTGCGCAGATGACCTCGCCGTCGCGCGCCGAATGCCGATGCCGGCCGACTCCGACGTACGAGACTCCGTCACCGAGCTGCGTCGGGAGGCGACTCGACTGCGGCGTCAGGTCTCGCGAAGCAACCACGAGGAAGGGCAGAACCGGGTCAACAGCCTCATCGAACGCGCCGTGGGGCTCGACTATCCTCCGGTCATCGCTGAGCTGGAATCTCTGCGCGCGAGCTTTCAGGCCTACGGTGATCCGAGCTCGCGCGAGGCGTTGGTCGCGGCGCTGCGTGCCGCCGAGCGTGCCGAACACGATGCCGTCGAGTTCGACGTCGCAATGAAGCTGCACGCCGAGCTGGCGGGACCCGGCGAGTTTTCCGGCGTGCCGAACCCTCCAGACCCGGAGGGGGATGCCCTTCGCAATCAGCTTCTGGCTCGGATCGAGATGCTCTCCCAGCGCCCTGGGGCGACCGACGGCATGCGCCTCGCCTATGAGACGGCACGCTCACAGTCGGCGGTCGCGGCCGGGCGACCGGAGGATGCGATCGCGATCCTCCGCGCCGCCATCGACAAGGAGCTCTCCTCGGCCGAGGATCTGGATGCGTTTCTCTACTTTCAGCTGTGTCGGGCGCAGTTCCTGACGGGCGACCCCCAAGCGGCAATCGACTCGTGCGCGCAGTCCGTGACGATCTTCGATCGGTTGCTCGGCCCCGGTCATCCGGCGGCGTCCGGTGCCCACGAGCGCTACGCGTTCACACTGATGTGGGTTGGACGACTGCCTGAGGCGTACGAGGCCTTCGGAGCTCTCATCGAGCGAATGCGATCAGGTGGTGACGGACCCCTCGACGCTCCGACGGCTTGGGCGTTCTACGAGCGCGCAATGGTTCTGCGGACCATGGGCCAGCCCGTCGAGGCACGGAGAGTCTTCGAAGAGATGGAAGCGAAGCTGCTCGAGATCGAGGGGCCGCGATCGTACTCGGCGCTGCGCGGCCCAACGCTTCAACTCGCGCGCACGGACCTCACGCGTGGAGACCTTCGGGCAGCGCGCCCGCGCATCGAGCAGCTGGTCGATCCTCGCACCGCGCCGGAGGTGCGCGGCTTCGGACTGGGCATGGCGTCGGAGCTCGCCGCCCGCGACGGCGACCACGAGCTCGCCAAGCGATACCTCGATGAGCTTGCCGAGTTCATTGCGGTGCTCGGCAATACCCCGAAGCTGAGAACGGGACTCGAGCTCTCCCGCGCCCTCAATGCCGAGCTGCGCGGTGACTCGGAGGCAGCGCTGTCCCACGCGGCGCTTGCCGCCACGGCGGTCGAAGAAGCCAAGCCGACCGATGCGACCTTTCCCTTTCCGCGTGAGGCACGGATCATGTACGGCCGGCAGCTCGTGAAGGCCGGCCGCCATGCCGCCGCGATCGAGCCACTCGAGAAGGGCCTCGAGGGAACGATCGGCGATGGCCTGCTGCAGGTCACGCCTTACGGCCCGTGGGGACACTTCGCCCTGGCCCAAGCGCTGTGGGAGGCGGGTGGGGACCGCGAGGCGGCACGTCGCCATGCAGCCCAGGCGGCGCAGGGCTATCGTGACATCGACAGTCCGTATCTGGTCGACGACCTGCGCGAGGTTCAACGCTGGCTCAGCGCCCATCGTGCGCGACGTCGGTGAACCAAATGCGAGCGCCGCGGCAGCCCTCCCGGGCCCGCGGCGCTTTACACATCCAGCTACCTATCTCTATCTAACTCTACCTACCTACCTACTACCTAGCTCTACCCAACTCTACCTACTGATTTTCAACCTACCGGGACCCAGAAGCCTTGACCCACCGTGGCCGCAGCGTCTGTTCATCAAGGTCTTTCCCCGAGGGCCCCGGACGGTTCCTCGTCCTGCGATCTTTTTTCAAGTCGCTGGAATTACTGGCCTAAGTCCGGGTGGCCGGAGCGAGATCGGGCGTGGTCCAGGGCGCGAACAGCCGTTCGACCGCCGGCGCGACGATGGAGGCCAGTGCACGTTCGGCCAGTTCGTTGCGCTCCTCGAAGGTGAGGCGACCGGAAGCTCGCAACGCCTCGGCAGGCAGCCCGTCCGCGACCGACGTCGCACGAGGCACGAAGTCGACGGCATTGGCGAACACTGTCGCAATGGACTGGCGCATTCGGTCGTCGCCGTTGCGAAGCATCCAAGCGAGGGCACGCCACGCGAGCTCGGCGTGGCGAAGCTCCTCCTCGGCCACGGCGAGCAGCTGCCGTCGAAGGATCGGATCCGCCGCTCGCTCGGCTGCGATGGCAAGCTGAAGCGCCGAGATGCTCTCCGCGATGCATCCCTCGCTGGCGAGCTTTTCCGCCACGCGGATCGCATTGCTCGAGCCCTCGGTTGCCCCCGCGACGTCGAGCATGCCCGGCCCGACGGAGTACCCCGCGTAGACGGAGGCCAACCCGAAGAAGGTGCGCGCGTGCTCAACTTCTTCGCCCAAGGCCTGCTGGGCGTCGGTGATGAGCGAGGGCGGTGCGCCCACTCCGATGAGCTCGAGCACGAAGCGTGCGAACGAACCAACTGAAGCCGCTTCGTAGCAGCCGTCGTCGGCCCACGCGGTGGCGAGTGTTTCGCGGACCTGTGGGTCGAGCTCGTCGAGTTGAAGGTCGACGGCGAGCGCCCAATCGTCGCGCCGGATCACGGAGGGAACGCGGGCCTCGCCGGCGACGGTAAATGGCCTCCCTGGGCACGATTGGCCCGGCGAATAGACGACCCAGTAGCAGCACATGCCGTCCGCCGCATCGGGGCCACACGCGACCACGTCGGCAAAGCCGTTGCACCCCAGGCACGTCTGCGCCTCGTCGAGGACGTCCTCGCTGGTGATCGGTTCGCACCCGAACTTGCCCGCTTGCGGCAAACACATGTGTCCGACGACTTGGCCGGGGCCGATCATCCCGGCGCACCCCGGTTCGGGAGGAGGCGGAGGATCGTCGTTGAAGCAGTCGCCTGGCTCCGGCGGCGTACCGCCGATGTCGAAGATCGGCGGTTGGTCATCGTTGCCCGATTCGTCGCCGCTGGTGCCCCCGTCGCCGCTCGTGGCCGCGCCGGTGGTCACGGGCGTGTCGCCGTCATCGTCATCGTCATCGTCATCGTCATCGGATGAGGACGTGGCCGAGCCCGCGTCGTCATCGTCATCGTCATCGTCGCCCTGCGAGGCACCACCGTCGCCATCGTCCGGCAGCGTCACCGTCGGTCCGCATCCGAGCGCCAATCCAGCCGCGACCGCCCACTGCACCCGCTTTGCGAACTCTCCAACCCCCATGCATCGATGGTCTCCCGCGCGACCCATCGTGGCAACCGAAAGTTGAGGCGCGCGGTGGGTTGACGGCGGTACGGTTGCGTTCGTCGTGGTCGGCCTCGTCGAGGAACAGCAGACGCAGCTCGCGGAGTGGGCCGAGCAGTATCGCGGCCGACCCGAGCAAGAGCTGCAGCGGCTATTGCTACTGGCACTCGAGCGCGAGCAGCTGGTGGCAGTGGCGTATCGCGACGAAACGCTGGCCACACGGCTGCAGCAGCTCGAGGTGCCCGAGTCGGTGCGGGCCGCGTTTGCGCAGGCGCTCTCCTGGGCGTGGCGCGACGAGCAGCAGCACACCGTCTTCACGCGGGGGCTGCTGCTGGGCGGTGGCACGATGTGGATGCGGACTCGTGCGTGGATTCAGGTGCTGGTCGGAGCGGTGGGGGGCTGGTCCGCCGCTACGCAGCACCACGCGACGTGGAAGAGCGCTCCGATTGCACGCGCGTTCGCAGGCGTTGCCACGGTTGGCGGACGGCTCATCGGCAAGGTGCCCCGCGCGATGCGGAACAAGATGCGGCACATGAGCTTCGTGGAGTATTGCCGGCTGCAGCGCGACGCGGAGATCAGCGCGGCGGTGTGCTGGGAGCGGATCGCCGAGCTCGGTCGTGCGCTCGACTCGGTCGACGACGACACAGCCGACGTGTTTCACCGGATGTGGCAGCACGAGGAGCGGCATCGCGAGGCCTTCGAGCTGATGGCGGCGTCGGTGGACGACGCTGGACGCCTGAGCGCAGGGAAGGGGGCCGAGCAGATCGTCGAGCGCGTTCGGGACATCGGGCCGATGTTCGTGCCCCGCGAGGCGCGAGTGGCTGCGCTCGCCGAGCATCCGCTGGGCAGCGGTGGCACGGTCGTGGCGCACGATGATGGTGCCGATGGAAGCGCCGCGCTCCGGGCCGCGATCGAGGCCGCTGGCCTGCGCGAGGTCCTCGACGCGCGGGTCAAGGCGAGTGGGCGCGCCGTCGACGAGCTCCGCGTGGTGATCAAGCCGGCCTTCATGCTCGCGTACGACCGACGCGATCGCTCGGTGTTCACCGATC
>JGI12316J15310_10001013_pt5 | contig 11938 bp, 14 predicted proteins | sample MarCyaLeptolynsp_FD_15310 | JGI IMG/M metagenome (IMG submission 15310)
GCCCAACTGACAAAAGGCGGCATTCAGGGCCTCTAGTTATATAGAGTGTAGAACAATCGCATAAATCACTGTAGGGACTTGTATACAATAGGGTTATGCAAGTTTCTACATTTATGAACGTTCTGTATCTCACTGTTGTTGCTGGTGTGAGCGCGTTCGCATTTTTATATCTTAATGCACGTGTGCGAATCAAATATGAATCGCGCATGGCGATTGGTGCTTTGCTGTTTTGCTCATTCATCGTTTTCATGACCAGCACTTTATTGTTTTTAGTGTTTGGGATTATTTTTATATCTGAGATAAACCTCACAGTTTATATCGCTGGCATGTTACTGCTGCTGTGCAGTGCTATATTTTTACTGACTGCCAATATTGTTACCCGTGAGCGTGAATACTTCAGGCAATTAGAAAAACGTCAAACCGAGCATGATTCAAGTACCGGCTTGCCTAAGTATCCTATCTTTTTAAAGAAAACCAAACGTGCGCTAGCCAAACACAGTTTGGATAGTCCGTATTATCCTGCGGTACTGGTGATATTAATTTCTGGTTTGCGCCAGTTAGACCGCCGGGTTGGCTTTGGTGTTTCTGACTTTGTTATTAAAACGGTGGCTCAGCGTATCCATGCAACCTTAAGAACAACGGATTATGTTGCGAGACTGAATGAAAATTTATTTGCTGTGTACGTGAATGATTTAAAGAAGCGTGAAAGTGTACATACTATCTGTGACAACATTCTGAAAAGCATTAAAGTGCCGGTGCAGGTTGCGACAGAAGAGCAGGCGCCTATCTTTCCTTACATTGGTGTTGCGTATTATAAAGATCACCCATTTGATGATGTATTGAAGTATGCGCAGTCTGCTGCCTTGGAAGCCTGTGACCGTGGTATGGAAGTGATTGTTGCTGACTATATTACGCCAGTGCAAAAAGCAGATAATGATTTATTAACTGTGCTGCAAAAAGGCTTGGAAGAAAAGTCTTTCCAACTATATTTCCAACCACAAGTGGCCTTGCATAACTTGGAAGTCATAGGCGTTGAATCGCTTATTCGTTTGCCGCAAGAGGACTGGTTGTCAATTGGCCCTGGAGAATTGGTTGAGCTGGCGGAACGCAACGGTATGATTCATCAGTTGGATCTATTGGTGTTCCAGATGTTGTTCGACCAGGTGGATAAATGGGTGCAAAAAGAACTCAAGATCCGTGTGGCAGTGAATATGTCAATTAAGAGTTTCAAGAACCATTCCTTACTTGATTACATTGTAGAAACGCTAGAGAAAAACCCGCGCTATGGTAAACGACTCAAAATAGAAATCACCGAAACTGCCAGTCTGGATGATGTCAAAGAAATGGTCGAGTTTATGAAACAAGTCATACCACTCGGCGTGTTGTTCTGCATTGATGACTTTGGTACTCAATATTCTTCCATGGAATATATGCAACGCCTGCCAGTGCATGAAGTGAAAATTGATAAAAGCTTTGTCTTAAGTGCCTTGAGTGACAATGCCAGCGAGAAAATTGTGCGTTCTGTAATTCAACTAGCCCATAGTTTGAATTTATCTGTCACAGCAGAAGGGGTTGAAAACGAACAGATGCTTAACTTATTAAGGTCATGGAAGTGCGATCAGGCGCAAGGCTTTTACTTCTCTCAAGCCTTATCCGCTGATGAGTTTGAAATTTATTTAGATGAGCAGAAAAATAAAAAGATGCCAGAAACCTTGGTGCTAAAGGATGCGTGAATAACGCTAACTCTTATTGGGTGACTTGTTAGCTGGCTTTAGCTTTAAACTGCGCGTAGATATTTTTTGGTGCAGCGTCAAAATATTTAAATAGAGCGGGGCATAACCAGCCCTCAGCATTCAACTCCTCTGTGTAATACCAATTGCCACCTGAATCCTCCCGTAGCCAATCAAATTTTGCCTGATGTCCTGGGAATGGCTGGGCTGAGAATATAAGTGTGAATCCTTGTTCCGCATTTGGAATTGTCTCAACCATGGTTTCAATAATAGTGTCGGCACCGGATACAAATGGCTCCTGAGCAAGTCCTACTTTTTCATCATCGAATACCCACAGGCCTTCATGCTTGTATGGGTGTATTGCCATAATGCTATTCATAAAGCATGCCTAAAACCCATGACACATTTCATCACGTATCTAGAACTGGACTTTTGCTGTTTTGCTTTTTCAAAAGCAAACCAAATACAAAGCCGGTAATAAACATGAAAATACTGTAAGTTACTGCTGGGATCATCATGGTGCTATTGCCAATTAGCGTGCCTGCAACCAGCAATGCCAGTGTTCCATTTTGAATGCCAACTTCATAGCCAATTGAAATAGATTGCGGTTGTGACAGCTTGAAAAATTTAGCCAGGAAATAACCAAGCCACAACACCAGAATATTTAGCGTTAAGGTTGCAGCCCCTGTTTGCATAAAAAAGTTCAGCATTTGTGCTTTATTTTTAAGAATAATTGCCAGAATAATGAACAATAGGAAAACAACTGAGAATACTTTAATAATGGGTTCGATTTTATTGGCGGCTTTCTGCCATTTCGACAACATAAACATACCTATGATCACTGGTATCACAGTTATAACTAATAACTGAATAATAGTTTTCAGAATAGGCAACTCAAATTCCTGTGCTGAACCGATAAAATAATTCATTGCCATTAATGTGAGCAAAGGAATAGTAAAAGGTGTAATCAAACTAACAATGGCAGTTAAACTAATCGACAGTGCAACATCACCTTTAGCTAAGTTGGTAAACATATTTGAAGTTGCTCCGCCGGGTGCAAATGCAATGATCATCAGTCCAACAGCCAACTCAGGAGGTAAGCGAAAAGCAATAGCAATCAGGAAAGCGATTACAGGTAAGGCAATTAGTTGAGCTGATATGCCAACCGCAGCAGCCTTTGGTTGAGTTACTACACGGGTGAAATCAGCTATACGTAGAGATAACCCCATACCAAACATAATAATGAATAATGAGGCGGGGAGGATGACAGTGGTAAGTAAGTCTGCTTGCATAACTAAGCTCTTTGTTTTTATGAGTATAATTAATTGTGTAGATATTGCTCTGTGATTTTAAATGGATAGCTTGGTAAATAATAGACTTGATTTCTGAGTGTGAAACTAAAAACCAATGTAGTTGTAATTTGTTAACTAAAGTGCGTCGTTAGGAGGTCAAATTGATAACCTTGTTATGCGTATTACTCAATGATAAGACTACCATCTGCATTAAACTTCCAATCATCAGAATAAGCCACTTCCCATAAGTAACCATCTGGATCAGAAAAATAACCACTATATCCACCCCAAGAAACATCTTGGGCCGGTTTTTCGATTTTTCCACCATGCTGTGCGGCCAACTCTAAAATAGTATCTACTTCTTCCTTCGTCTTTGTGTTGTGCGCAATAGTAATGCCGGTAAATCCTTTACGATCTATTAACAATGTCGATGAAACATCTTTTGCTAACTCATCCAATGGATAAAGAGCTAAGCGTGTTCCACTTGTTTGAAAAAATATAATTCCTGATTCTGGTTTGCTGGTAGTTGGAAACCCTAAACCCTTGTGATAAAAGCGGTATGATCGCTCAAGATTAGAAACTCCTAATGTGATGATACTTATTCTAGGTTCCATGGTATTTCCTTTACGTATCACGGTTAAGTTAACAGGTGCGCGCGTCGAGCGCGAGTCCGTAGTTGAGCGACTTGTTAGTGATTATTAAATATTTTTTCGAAATGATAATTTATATATTCAATAGAAGATCTGCTTAATTTATAGGCTAATTTCTTTCCATTGTATTTATTGTCTTTGTCAATGTGCATAATAAGATGATTATTTGGATCTATAGCAATTGACCCATAATCAAATTCTGTATGATGCAAGGGGCATAAAACTATAATATTGGGCTCAATGTCTGGCCCTTGATGGTCAGCGCCAAGAGGCTTCAAGTGATGCGCCTCTGCATAGTAGTCTCCTGAAGGTAACTTTATTCTTTTATTACATACGATGCACCGCCAATTATTATTTTTCTTAATAACTCTAGCTAATTTTGTATCACGAATAATTCGAGAAATTACAGAATCAACTCTGCCAGGAGAGGCATAATCAGGATATGCAGGTTCATTAACCGTTTGTATTGATTTTTCGTTACATGCTAAATTTGGCGAAAACTTCAAGTCGGCGAAAAATTCTTTAAACACTTGGTAAAGGTTGTTTGGACAATTAGCTAAATATCGTTGAGAAACCCTTAGGGTTTCATCTTTCCCATATTTCACATAAAACAAGCCGGATTCAAATTGTTCATGAATTTTCTTTAAATCGTGCTCATATTTCTTAAAAAAACTATTAATATGTATCTCAGGGTCTATGGGGTTAAAGTTATCTAAGTCAATCCTTTGATAGGATGACATATTGCCCCATTTGCCAGGTTTTGGTGGACTATCTTCCAACTCTACTAATTGAGATCTTGCGATTGAAACTCCTGATAGATAGTAACCATCGTTACGTTTTAATAAATGAATTATTAAATCATTTTGCTTGACCGATTCCATAATCTGCCATGATTTTGCTCCCCTCGAATCTTTGACTGGACTCCAAAGACAATTACCGAATTCCCAACCGTTTCCTCCGTGAACTGGATTCGTAATTTCTACAAATACGGATTGCTTATACACTAAGTCAGGAAACAAAATTTAGTTCTTTAGTTCTGATTGTATGGCTAATGGTTGAGCTAACAGGTGCGCTTATAACGCGCATCCTGTTGGGTAACTTATTATGTGTTTTCATTTAGTACCTTTGTAGGTGAATGGTCAGATTTAAATATGTCTACTTCAAATAGCTCTCCGTTCTGATCAAGAAAAAGTGATGCTAGTACTTCTTTATTATCTGAGTCTTTAAATTCATATTCAGATGCTATACTTCCGAAAGCTCTATTTTCATGATTTTTTCCAATCGAAAAACTACCCATTCCACCATCACTCATGCTTTCAATTTCAATTGAGTCAATATCCAAAGTCACCTTAGCTTTCTCAGCTAAGATTTTTAAGATTTCAGCTTCTTTTTCATTTGGTTTTCTCATAATTTAAAAACATATAATGTTTGAGTTAACAGGCGCGCGTGAAATGCACGTTCTGGTTGAGTGACTTGTTAGCTGTCTTTAAAGAACTTTTTATGAATAATTGCATATATTGAGCCCTCACTAGAAATTATTTTTTGACAAGTTAACTCCATTTTATTTATCACACTTCCTATTTTAAGATTAATTAGATCGTCATCACTCATTTCATCCCAAAATATCGCTTCATATTTCTCAACTTTCTCAAAATGTCTATCCCTTTCTTCCTGGGTTTGAAAATGTTCGCGGTGCCATAACCTACTTAAGATCCGAGCTGCCAATGTGATTTCATTTACAATTTCTCTTAACTCATCAAATGGTTTAGCTTCTTCTTTTCCTATTTGTGCCATAAATCTATATCTCATGGCGTGCAGCTTATTAAATAGCTCTTTATGTGTGTTATAACGACTAAAAACAATTGAAGCATTTTTTCTAGCTTGATATTGAGAAGCTGTTTCGTTGGGAGATTTCTCTACATCTTCTGTTTCACTCGAATAACTTGCTGGATGCCTCATGTGCCTTATTGCATCTGATGCTTCATAAAATAAAGCAAGCACGTCTTCTGCTAATTCGATTTTACGCTTCCCTGTGTGTTCACGTCTCCAAGAATCAATACCGTAAATTGCTACGAATATTCCTAATAATATTGAGATTTGTTTTATTACTTCTATCCAACACATATTGTAGACAGCTAACGGTTGAGGCCAGCGGCGGCAGAGCCGTCCGACTGGGGCGGTTTGTTATGCATCGCTGTTTTTCTTCGCATCTAAATAAAGCCTGTATGGTTTAGATATATGCTTGAAGTACCACCGCATAAGTGGAAGTTGATCGAATATCTCGAATATCAACTTTGCATAAATGTCTGGTACCCAATTTACAGCTTCGTCCTTAAGTTCAACATCGACACCAAGCTTCCTACTTACAACCGCTGGTGCTTTTCCCCCAGAGCTCTTATATGACACTACAATTCGATCATTAGGATTCAGAAATCCCACGTTTATTTTTATTTCACCTTGTTCAATAAGAGTCAGGGAGTCTGATTCTCTGTGGAAATTGGTTGAGGATATTTCTGTATCAAATAAAGGCGAGTCTGTTTCAGGGAGAATCTTAACTTCTATGTTTTCTAGACTCTTTGAGCCAGTATTCTGCACAGCAATTTCGCCATGAAAGAGCTCAGAAACCACATTTCCTTTATATTTGATCTCGATATCCGATTTTGCCAAATCTTCCACATCCAATAGTCTTGATGGGGATGAGCGGAATACAGTTATTTTTGATATCTCTTTGTTCGACTTTGTAACGATCGCTGTACCAATAACACCTATTAGCGCACCTGCTACTGCGAAAATCCCATTTATTATTTCTGGCTTCACATTTGCCTCTTTACAGGTGCATAACGGTTGAGCTAACAGGTGCGCGTGTCACGCGCATCCTGGTTGAGTGATTTGTTATGTTTCATATTTTCTTCCACGTGGTAGTCATATAGTTTGCGGCATCATTAGGGATTGAATTAAGTGTTAATTTTGCTTCATCCCCACAATTATAAAAAATAAAATAGTTATCGTTCGACAGGTTAACCTTCCAGCCTGAAAGAGTTTCTGATTTCGATTTTTCATGAGAATCATACATACCTTCTATGGAAGTAACTCTACAATCTATGATTTCCAGACTATTATTTAATGGTAGCTTCTTCCACGAACAAAATTCACCTTTCGTCACTTCAAATGATGGAGGAATATTTAAATCTCCAGTGTATGAACCAACACTCTCTCCATCGTCAACTAATTTGAAGCAGATTTTTAAACCTGATTTAGTTTTTATCTCAATATCACCTAGATCTTTATCATCTCTGACATTATTAAAAAAATACTGGCTATTTGATATTTCACTAATATCTTCACCAATTAATTTTCTAGTGACTTCTATATAGTCAAAGGAATTAGTTACTTTATTCATTATGAAACATAACTGTTAATTATATGTCATGGTGACGTGATTAATTGCGTCCCTGTGACATATATCATTCCTTGAATTTGTTTGAATAAAATTCATAACATATTGAAAATTGCTTAATAATCAATTGCTAACAAGTTTAATTACTTGCATGGAACAAGTCTAGCTGTGTTTTGTACCGTGCTTAACAGATTATTTAGTAGATGTTTTTTTGCTGTATAGAATTACTAAACCGGCGGTAATAATGAATGCGGCACCAATGAAAGTGTTTATTTCTGGCCATTCATTCCAAAAAAACCATCCGGCTAAACTTGCCCAAATTAGAGAGGAGTAGGTGAAGGGGCCGACCTGGCTGGCGGGTGCCATGTGGTAGGCTTTAGTTAAGAAGAACTGTCCTACGGTGCCGACAAGTCCTAAGCCGATTAATAATAACCATTCGTTGGTGCTTGGTAGGTAAGGTTCGCCGGTGAACATGGGAATGCTGCTAATCATTGCGCCAAATAATGCAAAATAAAATACGATGCGTGCTGTAGGTTCTGTATCGGACATTTTACGAATAGAAACTTTTGCTGCCGCTGCCAGTGCTCCGCCGATAAGGCCAACTATAGATGCTATTTGTATTTCTGCTGTGGGGTTAAGAAAAATAATGACACCCAAAAATCCTAATGCGATTCCAAGATACGTTTTTGCCGATACTTTTTCGTGTATCCATAGGATGGCGATAATGGGTATGAAGATAGGGCCGGTTAACTTCAATAACATGGCATTGGCTAATTCGATGTTAGCCAGTGCGTAGAAGAAACAATACATCGCCATGACACCTGTAATTGAGCGTATTAAGTGCATGCCTATGCGTTTGGTTTTTACATGGATTAAACGCTGGCGAAATAGAAATGGGGCGAGAACAATGACTGCAAACACATTGCGATAAAATACCAGTTGGTAGCTAGGTATGTTTTCACCCAGGGTTTTTATGATCATGCCCATAGTGGTAAAAAACACTTCGCCTAAGATAACGAACAGACTGCCTATAACAATGATTTTGTTGAAGTGCATAAAATGTAAAGCTAGTTCGCGTAAACGAGGTGAATGTGAAACTTAATGTTGAGTTAGTTCGTTGTTAGATTCAAAAAAACGCATTCATAAAAAAGGCGAACTCACGTTCGCCTTTTTAAATAGCGGAAAAGAGTGAGTAACTAAGCGTTAACAACCTTTACGGCTATCTCAGCTAGCTTAGCATCTGCTTCGGCTGCTTTTGATGTGTAGTCTTCAATCTCATCAAAGTTTAGATAACGGTAGATATCATCTGCCATTGGGTCTATTTGCGCAGCGAACTGCATATACTCTTCGTAAGTTGGAATCTTTCCAAGTATTGAAACGACGGCAGCAATTTCTGCTGAAGATAAATAAACATTGGCGCCATCACCCAAACGGTTAGGGAAGTTACGCGTTGAAGTTGAAACAACTGTTGAATTGGCTGCCACGCGTGCCTGGTTACCCATACATAATGAACAGCCTGGCATTTCAGTGCGTGCGCCTGCTGCTGCATAGATGCTGTAGTAACCTTCATCAGAAAGCTGGCTTTCATCCATCTTGGTAGGTGGTGCTACCCAGAGTCTGGTTGGGATAGTCTCGCCATGAATCTCAAGCAACTTACCCGCAGCACGGAAATGACCAATATTAGTCATACATGAACCCAGGAAAACTTCATCGATTTGCGTACCGGCAACATCCGCCAGTGTTTTCACATCATCCGGGTCGTTAGGGCAGGCAAGCAAAGGTTCTTTAATTTCATTCAGATCAATTTCGATAATTTCTGCGTATTCTGCATCTGGGTCAGCTTCCATTAATTCTGGATTCTCCAGCCATTTCTCCATAGCTTGTGCACGACGCTCTAAAGTACGTGCATCACCGTAGTCATTGGCGATCATCCAACGCAGCATAGTGATATTAGAATTCAGGTATTCAATGATGGGTTCTTTATCTAGTTTAATGGTACAACCACCCGCGGAGCGTTCAGCCGAGGCATCTGATAATTCAAATGCTTGTTCGACTTTAAGCTGTGGTAAGCCTTCAATTTCAAGAATGCGACCAGAGAAAATATTTTTCTTACCTTTCTTTTCAACGGTGAGCAGGCCCAATTCAAGCGCTTTATATGGAATCGCATTAACCAGATCACGCAACGTAATCCCTGGCTGCATTTCACCTTTGAAACGAACCAACACTGATTCCGGCATGTCCAGAGGCATGACCCCTGTGGCCGCAGCAAATGCTACTAGCCCAGATCCCGCCGGGAATGAAATGCCAATCGGGAAACGTGTGTGCGAATCACCACCAGTACCCACTGTATCGGGCAGTAACATGCGGTTTAGCCAGGAGTGAATCACACCATCACCCGGACGTAGAGAAACACCGCCACGATTCATAATGAAATCGGGGAGAGTGTGGTGTGTATTGACATCAATTGGTTTTGGATAAGCAGACGTATGACAGAAAGACTGCATGGTCAAGTCAGCTGAGAAGCCCAGACATGCTAAGTCTTTTAACTCATCACGAGTCATCGGCCCGGTAGTATCCTGTGATCCCACGGTTGTCATTTTAGGTTCGCAGTATGTGCCTGGGCGAATGCCGTCAGTACCACATGCTCTACCAACCATTTTTTGTGCCAGTGTGTAACCCTTGCCAGTGTCTTTAGCAGGAACAGGCACGCGGAATAAATCGGTTGTGCCCAAGCCTAGTGCTTCACGTGCACGGGTTGTTAAACCGCGTCCAATAATGAGAGGGATTCGGCCGCCAGCACGTGCTTCGTCAAGCAGGATTTCAGTTTTAAGGTTGAACTCGCAAAGTGTTTCACCGCTGGCGTTGTTTTTAATCACGCCTTCGTAAGGGTAGATGTCGATAACATCGCCCATATTAAGATCCGTTACATCACATTCGATAGGTAGTGCGCCGGCATCTTCCATGGTGTTATAGAAAATAGGCGCAATTTTTCCACCCAGACAATAACCGCCATCGCGTTTATTGGGGATAAAAGGAATATCGCGGCCCATATGCCATAACACTGAGTTAGTTGCAGATTTACGTGATGAACCAGTTCCAACCACATCACCCACATAAGCAAGCGGGTGGCCTTTTTCTTTCAGTGCTTCGATTTGCTTGATGGGGCCGACTTTGCCTGGCTCATCAGGGTTGATTCCGTCGCGTGCCATTTTAAGCATGGCCACCGCGTGCAAAGGAATATCCGGGCGTGACCAGGCATCCGGAGCAGGTGATAGGTCATCAGTATTGGTTTCGCCAGTGACTTTAAAGACAGTGACGGTAATTTTTTCTTCTAACTCAGGCTTACTGGTAAACCACTCACCATTTGCCCATGACTCAATAATCTTCTTAGCGTGGGAATTGCCTGCTTTCATTTTTTCTTCGACGTCATAAAAAGCATCAAACATCAAAAGTGTATGCGACAGTGCTTCAACTGCGCTTGGCGCGAGTGACTCGTCATCCAGTGCGTCAATAAGTGGGGCGATGTTGTATCCGCCCAGCATAGTACCCAGCAGTTCAACTGCTTTTACTTTATCAATCAGAGGAGATGAAGCTTCGCCTTTTGAGATGGCTGCCAGAAAGCCCGCTTTCACGTAGGCAGCTTGGTCAACACCGGCTGGTACACGATTAACTAGTAGATCTAGAATAAATTCTTCCTCACCTGCAGGAGGGTTTTTAAGTAATTCGACCAGATCAGCCGTTTGTTCGGGGGATAGTGGCTGGGGAACAACTCCCAGAGCAGCACGTTCTTCTATATGTTTGCGATAAGCTTCTAACACAATATTGACTCCACAATGGTGCACCAGCTCAGCTTCCTTGCTGGCACTTGAAATAAGGTTAATAGAGAGCCGGCCATTATAGCCGATCTCAAGGCAAATATTTAGAAGACAGGGTTATTGTGAGGCTTTTAACTGAGGTCTGACTCTAATAAATGATCAATCGTAGCCAGGTATCTGTTCTTGCCTATGAGCAGATTAAATTGATAGCCGCCAGCCTGATACCAAAGCAGGCATGAGCGCAAACCGGCTAACAGCAGGGCACGAATCGCGGCGGCATTTTTCTCTGGTTGCAGATTCGCGGGTTCGCCATAAACGATGACGCGTGGGTTCAAGGGGCTGATCGCATTTTGATATAGCTGCGCGAGCCGTTCGATGATGTAATTTCTTTGCTGTGGCATATCCTCGGCAGCTTCTTCCAGTAAGCTAAGGGTGGTTCCAATTTGCTCGCTTAGCTGACTGTTATTTTTAATGTTTTTCGACAGCATCATGAGGTTAACCATATAGCGTGCGCGCTCCAGGGCCTCTTTATCACGTTTGTTGATGAAGCTCTGTTTGAGTGCATTTAACCCGCTGCGAATATTGGCCAGGTTGCCAAATACATCCTCGTATGAGTCAGGATCTCTCTGGAACAGACTTGCCAGGCAAACATCAATTTCAGATTCGTTGAATTGGTCATGCCAGGCAATATTTTGTACTTGAAGTAGAGCCTGATGAATGCCGGCTAATGCTATGGTTTTATTGATATATTCTGATGTCATGGTTAGTTAACTCTGTGACTGATTATGCCGCCACCCAAGCAGTGTTCACGGTCATATAGGACTGCGTATTGGCCAGGTGTCACCGCACGTTGTGCGTGCGTAAAGTTTAGTTGCCATTGTCCATCCTCGAGTTCAATTGCTTCACATTCCTGATGAGATTGACGATAGCGAATTTTCGCCTGTATGGGTTTGATTGAGCCAGAATATTCAGCATCAATCCAGTGCATTTTTTCAACAATTAAACTCTGATTAAATAAAGCCGGGTGGTCTGTGCCTTGGGCGACTACCAGTTC
>JGI12316J15310_10000248_pt46 | contig 11926 bp, 10 predicted proteins | sample MarCyaLeptolynsp_FD_15310 | JGI IMG/M metagenome (IMG submission 15310)
AGGATGTGGTGTTCGCGATGGTTCCTGGCGCCTTGTTCGGGTTGGTGCTGGGTCTTGCCACGTTTCAGTGGATGAATGCCGACCTGATCAGGTTTGCTGTTGGCCTGCTGGCGCTTGCATTTGTCACGCAGCATGTTTTTGCGCACTCACGCGAGATCAGGCATGGAGCGGACCGTCGAAGCGGAGCCTTTGCATTCGCGGCCCTCTCCGGATTTGCCAGTTATGTCGCACATGCCGGTGGACCACCGGTGAAGGGCTATCTGCTGCGGCAGCAAATGGACAAATCCACCTTCGTTGGCACGAATACAATGTTCTTTTTCTCGATGAACGCGTTGAAGACCGTTTCTTACACCCTTTCGGGGTTGCTCTCTTTCGAAAGCCTGATGGTAAGTCTTTCAGTCTCTCCGGTTCTGCTGCTTGGTGTCCTGGCCGGGACCTACCTGCACAAGCGCGTCGACCAACGCCTTTTCACTGCCCTTGTCTATGGTTTTTTGACGCTGGCGGGAGCGAAACTGCTGTTGGACAGCGTGATATCCGTTCTGGCTTTCCCGAATTGAGCCAGACCTCCATTGTTCAACAGACATTGGCGGTTCGACCGAGACGCACCGACGAATGGCTCACCAAAGATTCCTCTGGCTTTTCCCGCTGTTTTCTGCCATATACCGCCGCCATTGGGCACTGAGGCCCAATTCGTCCGGACGGATCCTTTGCTGAACGACATCTCGGCTCTGGAAACATCCGGATCAGGCCGGTTTCCGGCACATCAACGCGTCCGGTCAACGGACCCCCCTCTTTGAAAGGAAAGAGCGATGTCGATTACTGCAGAGCGTAAAGCTGAGCTCATCAAGGAATTTGCGACCAAGGAAGGCGACACCGGCTCTCCGGAAGTCCAGGTGGCGATCCTCACCGAGCGCATCAACAACCTGACCGAACATTTCAAGGGCCATGGCAAGGACAACCACTCCCGCCGCGGTCTTCTGAAAATGGTTGCGCAGCGCCGGTCCCTGCTGGACTACACGCGCGGCAAGAGCGAAGAGCGCTACAAGACGCTGATCGAGCGTCTGGGCATCCGCCGCTAAGGTCTTGAACAAACGAAACGCGGTGGGCTGGTTCCCGCCGCGTTTTGCTTATGGGCGTCTTGGGCCGTATGCCTCAAAAGGACGGTTTGACGGCCCGCAAACGCGCATTGATAGAGTGCGTTTCCATTTGATGGCAAACACTCTATAGAAACCTCGTGACAAGTCATGGGGCAGGATTGCCGGCTTCTTTCGGTTCCGATTTACGGAAAGCAGCCCGTCGTCTTGCCCGTGACCTGTCCGCCGGTAACCGGCCCATCCGGGGCCGACCGGGAATGTGCCTGTCCGATGGCGTTGCAAGGAGTGCAACGGCGGGCGGGCGACTACGTAAGGACAGATGATGTTTGATATTCATCGTGTAGAAGTCGAGTGGGGCGGACGGCCGCTCGTGCTCGAAACGGGCAAGGTTGCCCGCCAGGCCGACGGTGCCGTCATGGCGACCTACGGCGAAACCAAGGTTCTGGCGACCGTTGTCTCCGCAAAGGAGCCGCGTCCCGGACAGGATTTTTTCCCGCTCACCGTGAACTACCAGGAAAAGGCGTTTGCCGCCGGTAAGATCCCGGGCGGTTATTTCAAGCGCGAAGGCCGCCCGTCGGAGCACGAGACGCTCACGTCCCGTCTGATCGACCGGCCGATCCGCCCGCTCTTTGCAGATGGTTACAAGAACGACACCCAGGTCGTGATCACCGTCTTGTCTCATGACATGGAAAACGCACCGGACATCCTGGCAATGGTTGCAGCCTCTGCTGCGCTGACGCTGTCCGGCGTTCCCTTCATGGGCCCGATCGGCGGCGCACGCGTTGGCTACATCAACGGCGAATACGTTCTGAACCCGGCCGTCGACGACATGCCGGAAAGTGCGCTCGATCTTGTTGTTGCAGGCACGAACGATGCGGTTCTCATGGTGGAATCGGAAGCCAAGGAACTGGACGAAGCCACCATGCTTGGTGCGGTGATGTTCGGTCACCAAGGCTTCCAGACCGTGATCGACGCGATCATCAAGCTGGCCGAGACCGCTGCGAAAGAACCCCGCGAACTGTCCATTCCGGACCATTCCGCGCTTTTCGATCAGGTCAAGTCCCTCGCCGGCGAAGAGCTGACCGCAGCCTACAAGATCACCTCCAAGACCGACCGCAAGAATGCGGTTGATGCCGCCAAGGCAAAGGTCGTCGAGGCGCTGATCACCAACGCGGCAGAAGGCGAAGCTCCGGAAGCCAACGTTCTGGGTGAGCAGTTCAAGAAACTGGAAGCCGAGATCGTTCGCGGCGCCATCCTCGACACCGGTACCCGCATCGATGGACGTGATCTTTCCACTGTCCGCGCAATCTCTTCGGAAGTCGGCATCCTGCCGCGTGCGCATGGCTCTTCCCTGTTCACGCGCGGCGAGACCCAGGGTCTCGTGGTTGCAACGCTTGGAACCGGTGAAGACGAACAATTCATCGACCTGCTGGAAGGTACCGTGAAGTCACACTTCATGCTGCACTACAACTTCCCGCCTTATTCCGTTGGTGAAACCGGCCGCATGGGCTCCCCCGGGCGGCGAGAGATCGGCCACGGCAAGCTGGCCTGGCGCGCGATCAACCCGATGCTGCCGCAACACCACGATTTCCCGTACACGCTCCGCGTAGTCTCCGAAATCACCGAATCCAACGGTTCCTCCTCCATGGCGACCGTCTGCGGCACCTCGCTGGCGCTGATGGATGCCGGTGTGCCGCTGAAGGCTCCGGTTGCGGGTATCGCGATGGGTCTGATCAAGGACGGCGAGCGCTTTGCGGTTCTCTCCGACATCCTTGGTGACGAAGACCACCTTGGCGACATGGACTTCAAGGTTGCCGGTACCGAAGGTGGCATCACCTCGCTTCAGATGGACATCAAGATCGACGGTATTACCGAAGAGATCATGAAGGTCGCTCTGGAACAGGCGAAAGGCGGCCGCATCCATATCCTGGGCGAAATGGCGAAAGCCATCACCGAAGCCCGTTCGGAACTCGGTGAACACGCACCGCGCATCGAAATGATGAAGATCCCGGTCGACAAGATCCGTGAAGTCATCGGTTCCGGCGGCAAGGTCATCCGCGAAATCGTGGAAAAGACCGGTGCCAAGGTCAACATCGAAGACGACGGAACGGTCAAGATCGCCTCTTCCGACGGCAAGGCGATCAAGGCCGCCGTCAACTGGATCAACTCCATCGCGGCGGAACCGGAAGTGGGCGTGATCTACGAGGGAACGGTCGTCAAGTGCGTCGACTTCGGTGCCTTCGTCAACTTCTTCGGCGCGAAGGACGGCCTGGTGCACATCTCGCAGCTGGCTCCGCGCAAAGTCGGCAAGGTCACCGACGTCGTCAAGGAAGGCGACAAGGTCTGGGTCAAGCTCATGGGCTTCGATGAGCGCGGCAAGGTCCGCCTGTCCATGAAAGTGGTCGACCAGGAAACCGGCAAGGAAATCGAGAAAGAAAACGCCGAATAAACCCGGCCTGATCTCGAAACGGAGAACGCGCGGAGGACCCTGTCTTTCGCGCGTTTTGTTTTTTAGGGCCGGGTGAGCCGGACAAACTTCCCGTGTGCGGCAGGACAGGCCGGAACGCCGATTTGCCTCTGCTGCGGAAGCTGCTATACCCGCGATCGAATATCGGACGAGAGGATCGACATGGGGCAAATGCGCTTGGTTGTCGTTGGTGCCGGCGGCCGCATGGGCCGCGCGCTGACAAAGGCCGTGACAGAAACGGACGGGGCCACTGTTGTCGCTGCAATCGAACGCGAGGGCTCTGAGTTCCTGGGCCAGGATGCCGGGGAACTGGCGGGTGTCGGGCCGCTCGGTGTTCCCGTGACGGACGATCCTCTGACGGCCTTTGCCAATTCCGATGGCGTCCTTGATTTCACCGCGCCCGCAGCCAGTCTCTGGTTTGCGGAACTGGCCGCGCAGGCGCGGATCGTGCACGTGATCGGAACGACCGGTTGGGCCGAAGGCGAGGACGAACCGCTGAAGGCGGCTGCACGCCACGCACGCATCGTGAAATCCGGCAACATGAGCCTCGGCGTCAATCTGCTTGCGAACCTCGTGCGCGTCGCCGCCGCCGCCCTTGATACGGATTTCGACATCGAAGTCATTGAAATGCATCACAAACATAAAGTGGATGCACCGTCCGGCACGGCACTTCTGCTCGGGCAGGCCGCAGCCGAAGGCCGCGGGATCGACCTTGGTTCTCATTCGGTGCGCGCGCGCGACGGCATCATGGATCCCCGCAAAACCGGCGACATCGGGTTTGCCACTTTGCGCGGCGGTTCGGTGATCGGTGAGCACTCGGTGGTGTTTGCCGGTGAGGGTGAACGCATCGAGCTGGTTCACCGCGCGGAAGATCGTCAGCTTTTTGCGCGCGGCGCCGTCAAGGCCGCGCTGTGGGGATACGACCAGAAACCGGGTTTTTACTCGATGGCCGACGTGCTCGGCCTCAACGCATAACGTCGCGTAGAGCCCTTTTGAATGATACGGAATCATTTGATGGAACCAATTCAGCTCGTATCCAAGGCGCGGAGCGCAGCGCGATGCGGAGTATCGAGTAAGCTCCGCAACGCTGTAGATGGGCTGAATTGGCCCACCGAAGGCCCGATTGTCGGGCTCGCCGGACGTCGTTGCGCTCTGCTTCCGGTCAACCAGACCGCCACACAGCGCGCGCCTGGCCGACAAACCCGAAACTCGGGTCAAATGGCCCCGAATCATTCAAAAGGGCTCTAGTTAAGGAGAACGGCATGGAACGCCTTCTTGTGCTTGTCCGACACGGACAGAGCGAGTGGAATTTGAAGAACCTGTTCACCGGCTGGAAGGATCCGGGCTTGACCGAGCAAGGCGTTGCGGAAGCCCACAGGGCCGGCCAGCAGCTGCGGGATCTGCAACTGACCTTCGACCTGGCCTTCACGTCCGACCTGTCACGCGCGCAAAAGACGCTCGACATCATGCTGGAAGAACTCGGTCAGACCGGTTTGGAAACCCACATGGACCAGGCCTTGAACGAGCGCGACTATGGCGATCTGACCGGTATGAACAAGGACCAGGCCCGGCAGGAATTCGGCGAAGAACAGGTCCATATCTGGCGCCGGTCCTATGACGTTCCGCCGCCGGGCGGCGAAAGCCTGAAGATGACGGCGGAACGGGTACTGCCTTACTACAAGCAGGAAATTCTGCCCCGGGTCATGGAAGGCAAGCGCACGCTGGTCTCCGCGCACGGCAATTCTCTCCGGTCCCTGATCATGGAACTGGAAGACCTGACCCCTGAGGAAATCCTGAAGCGAGAATTGGGAACGGGCACGCCGATCGTCTACCGTCTTGACGAAAATGGCGGCGTGGTCAGCGTTCAGGATCTCGCCGACTAGGAAATCGAGTGTCTCAAGGAAAAAGGCGGTCGCTATGACCGCCTTTTTGTTTTGGATCAGATTTCAAATCCGCTTTGCGCCGCGATGTTCTTGAGCGGTTTTTCCGGACGTGCACCGACATGGCTGATGACGTTGGCGGCGCACAGGCAGCCGAGTTCCGCAGCATCGCCGAGCTTGTACTCGCGCGCCAGACCGAACAGGAAACCGGACGCGAACAGATCACCGGCTCCGGTCAGGTCAACGACGTTGTTAACAGCCTGCGCAGCGACCTTGACCGTTTCGTTGCTGTCGAACGCCATTGCTCCGTTCTCGCCGAGCGTCAGCGCGGTCAGGGCGCCGGAGTCTCGCGCCGCGGAAATGGCAGTGTCGAGATCCGCCGTCTCGTAAAGCGCCTTGAGTTCGTGTTCGTTGGCGAACATCAGATCCACGACCTTGTCCTTCAGGAGCCGCTGAAATTCGCTCCGGTAGCGGTCGACGCAAAAGGAATCCGAGAGGGTGATCGCCACCTTCCGTCCATTGGCGTGGGCGACTTCGGCTGCCTTCAGGAAGGCTTTCTTCGCTTCTTCCGGGTCCCACAGATAACCTTCCATGTAGGTGACAGCGGAGGCCGCCACGACATCCTCGTCGACATCGCCAGTGCTAAATTCAACGCAGGCGCCAAGATAGGTGTTCATGGTCCTCTCGCCGTCGGGCGTGATCAGGATCACGGAGCGCGCGGTCGGATTGCCGTCCACGAGGCGCGGCGTGTTGAAGTAGACGCCTGTGCCGTTCATGTCGTGGTAGTAGCTGTCGCCCAGTTCGTCTTCGGCAACCTTGCCGAAATAGGCAGGATTACCCCCGAGCGAGGCAATGCCAGCCGCGGTATTGCCCGCGCTGCCGCCGGAGATGCGGACAGTCTGCCCCATCTTGTCGAAAAGCCTCACAGCCTCGTCCGTGTCGATCAGGCGCATCGACCCTTTGACAAGGTTCTCCCGAACCAGGAAGTCCTCTTCGACATGCGCAAAGACGTCGCAAATCGCGTTGCCGATGCAAAGCGCATCAAATCTCGTTTCGGTCATGAATTCCTCTGAATGCGAAAGCTGCTGATGGGTCAGGAATGCGGGTTCGGGCGCAATGCGCGGTTGGCTTCCGGTTCCTTGATCTTGTCCCGGAACGGGCTGGCCCTGTAAACGCCCAGAATGTTCAGTTCCGCGCAAAAGAAGGCGAGTTCTTCAAGCGCGAGGCCGACGGCCGGATCGTCCGGGTGACCTTCGACATCGGCATAGAACATCGACGCGAAGAACTGGCCCTCGAGCTGATAGGATTCCAGCTTGGTCATGTTGACGCCGTTGGTGGCAAATCCGCCGAGCGCCTTGTAGAGCGCTGCCGGAACGTTGCGGACGCGGAAAATGAAGGTCGAGATGACAGGCTGACCGTTGTGGGCGGCCTCCATCTTTTCCCTGGAGAGGATAACGAAACGGGTGGTGTTGTGCGCGGCGTCTTCCACGTCCCGGCGCAGGATGTCGAGGCCATAGATTTCGGCAGCCATCTCCGGTGCGAAGGCGGCCACGGTCGGGTCATTGAGGTCGGCCACCTGGCGCGCCGACCCGGCGGTGTCGCCGCCGACCACCGCTGTCAGTCCCAGTTCGCGGATGATGTTGCGGCATTGTCCGAGCGCATGGATATGGCTCTGCACTTTCTCCAGCTTGTCGATGGACGCACCTTTGGGCGCCATCAGCTGAAACCGTATTGGCATGAAATACTCGCCGATGATGTGCAGGTCGGACTTGGGCAGCAAGTGGTGGATGTCGGCAACGCGTCCGGCAACTGAGTTTTCGATGGGGATCATGGCAAGGTCCGCCGATCCGTCCGCCATTGCCGAAAAACAATCCTCGAACGTCGCGCAAGGAATGGCCTCGTAGTCCGGGTAGACACTTCTGCAGGCCATATGGGAGTTCGCCCCATTTTCACCCTGGAAAACAATTCTCTTTCTGTCGGTCATGGATCTTTCGCGTTCTGGCGGTTGGGGTCATCAGGTCAGGAGCGCGGCGCGGGCCCGCTCAAGGTCTTCAGGTGTGTTCACGTCCATGGGGGCGCTGTCAATGATGGAAACGTCGATTCGCATACCTGCTTCAAGAGCACGCAGCTGTTCCAGGCTCTCACGCAGCTCCAGCGGTGAAGGCGGCGTCTGAACAAAACGCTCAAGCGCTGCCCGCCGATAGGCATAGATGCCGATATGCTGGTAGAGCGGCCCGTCGCCTGAAGGTGCGGTCGTCCGCGTGAAATAGAGCGCCCGGTGGTGTCCGTGCCCGTTCGGTGTCGTCACCGCTTTCACGAAGCTCGGATCATCGCGGAACTCCGGGCGGGTGATTTCCGTCATGATCGTGCCGATCGACACGTCCGGGATCGCAAGAGGTGAAAAGGCTGCCCGGATGGCATCCGGCTCGATCTGGGGAACGTCGCCCTGAACGTTGAGCACGACATCATAGCGGTTGTCCGGATCGAGACTGCCGGCAGCTTCATGAATGCGGTCGGATCCGGAGACGTGGTCCTTGCGGGTCAGCACAGCCTGTCCGCCATGATCCTTGACGGCTTCGGCAATGGTGACGTCGTCGCAGGCAACCGCAACCGGGCCGATATCGGCTTCCTGCGCCTGTTCCATGACGCGGACGATCATCGGCTTTCCACATATGTCCGCCAGCACTTTGTTCGGCAGGCGCGTCGCTGCCAAGCGGGCGGGAATTATGACCAGTGCTGCTGTCAATCGTGTCTCCATTTGGAGGGTCAGCGCATTTTTAGCGAAAAAAATGCCTGCCGCGTCCGTTTGTCATATCAATTGCCCTTTTAAAGCTATGGACAGCAAGGTCAAAAAATTTGTAGGTTCCGGCGAAATTACATAAAGCTGATAAGGGTCCCGCGTTGCGGGAGCCTGGGCGCGTATGAGCTTGGAGCCGGAGAGAATGGATTCCTTCACACTGAACAAGGCCGCCGGTGCGGTTCTGATGGTTCTGATTCTGACCATGGGTGTTGGAATTGTTTCCGACGTCATTTTCCAACCGACGATTCCCGGGAAGCCCGGCTATGAAATCGTGGTGGAAGCCGCACAGGATGCGACGTCGACCGTGGAAGCGGAGCCCGATGTGGTGCCGATCTCCGAGCGCTTGCTTGCAGCCTCCGCCTCCGATGGTGCCAACGTCGCCAAGAAATGCGCGGCCTGCCACTCCTTCGACGAAGGCGGTGCAAACAAGTCCGGCCCGGCGCTATGGGATGTTGTTGGTCGCAAGCCCGGTGGCCATGACGGCTTCCGCTACTCGTCCGCGATGTCGGCATACGGCGAAGAAAATCCTGAGTGGACATACGAATCGCTCGACAACTTCCTGGCCGCACCAAAGAAATACATCGATGGCACGTCCATGGGCTTTGCTGGCCTGCGCCGTCCCGAGGAGCGCGCGAACATGATTGCCTACATGCGCGAACAGTCGGGAGCTCCGAAACCGCTTCCTGCCGAGTGATCGCAGCGGTCAGAGACACCAATTCATTGGTAAAAGAGCCGGGTTGTCCAGCCCGGCTTTTTTGTTGCTATATGAAAAATTAACGAAGGTTGGGTTCCGTTGTAGGAAGACGTGGGGTTGACGTCTGGCAGGATCTACATGGGCAGACGGCCGAATCTAAAATCTGTTTTGAAGCCGAGTGGAACCTGGGTGGCTTCCATTGCGGCCGTTTTTTGCTTTTTTGTCGGCATTGCGCTGACGGGCTACGTCGGACTACTTGTGCGCGGTGAGCTTGTCTATCACCACAAGAGCGACGTTCTCGCCGAGTTGAGCGACTTCCGCGCGAAGCTGGAGCTGGAAATCAGCCGTGCGGTCGCCCATGGGCTGGGCCTGAGAGACTATTTGGGCGAATTCCAGGGCGATACGTTCGAACCCGACGATTTCCGCAACATCGCGACCGAGCTGCTCGAGGCAAATTCCAGTATCCGCTCGATAGGCATCGCCCCGGGAAACATTCTTCAGGCCGTTTATCCGCTTGCACCGAACGAGTCCGCGATTGGGCTGGATTACCGGTCAAACGCTGCCCAGTGGCCTGCAGTCGAACAGGCGATGCGGTCGCGGGACGCCGTCATCTCGGGTCCGGTCGACCTTGTGCAGGGTGGGCGCGCCCTGTTGATCCGTATTCCTGTTTATCCGGCGAAATACACGAGCCAGCCTTTGGCCGAACGCACTTACTGGGGCGTGGCGACCCTTGTGATGGACGAAGACAGGCTCCTGTCCTTCGCAGGAATTCTGCCTGTTAGGGAAGAAATACGCGTTTCCGTGGTGTCCAGAGCGGATGGTGGTCCGGCACAAAGCCTGCTTTATGGCAGCGAAATCCCGGAGGGGAGCGATCCGGTCGCTGTTCCGCTTGTCTTGCCGGGCGCTGTGGAATGGGAACTCCTGGCCTATCCGGACGATGGCTGGCAGAGCACCGGCAAGGAAGTCTGGATCACGCAGTTTGTCGGCAGCGTTCTCGCTCTCGTTTTCAGTGTCATGACGTTCCTGCTCATCAGCGAAATCTACCGCGCGCGGTCGATCGCCTTGCACGATCCCCTGACCGGGCTTGCCAACAGACGGCTGCTTGAAGAGCGCATGCAGCAGCTGGCGGCCATGTGCGACCGTTCCGGAGTGGGGTTCGAGATCTTTTATCTGGATCTTGATGCATTCAAACCGGTCAACGACAATTACGGCCACTCTGTCGGTGATCAGCTGCTGATCGAGATTGGGCATCGGCTTCAGAACCAGACACGCGAATACGACACGGTGGCGCGTGTAGGTGGCGACGAGTTTATTGTCCTCACCCCCGGAAGCATGCGCCAGGCGGAAAAGCAGGCCTTCGTGGCCCGGCTGGCAGAACGCGTGAATGCCGTGTTCGAGTTTTCAGGAACACATATCGACATCAGGGCGAGCATTGGCAATGCCAGCTATCCGATGGATGCCGCGACGATAAGCGATCTCCTGCGCGTCGCTGACGGGCGCATGTATGCGCAGAAGGCAAGATCGAAGCCGGCAGGGTCGAATCTGCCGGACGGTGGCGTTCCTCAGGCCGGTTAAATTTCTGTCATAATGGCATCCAGCAGGTGACGTTTGATCGGCTGATCCCTACACTGTTTCCAAAGTAACCCTATAAATCCGGGTCTGGGGAACAGAAACGGGACGGAGATACCGATAGTGTTTGCACGGCGTCTATTTAATACCCTGGCCGCAGCGGTCGGGTATGCAAGCGTAGTTTCTTTTGCGGCAATGCCGGCCAGTCTGGCCAATACAGCCGAGCCGGAATGGCAACACGCGACAGCCTTGACCGGAACGCCCGGCTATAGCGCGGACGCCAGCCACTTCGACTACGTCAACCCGGACGCACCGAAAGGCGGTCTTCTGCGATTGTCCACCAGCGGTGGCTTCGACACCTTCAATCCGATTCTTCCAAAGGGTAACGTCGCGCCGGGCATTAATCTTATCTACGACAACCTGATGGAACAGGCGCTCGACGAGGCCGACATCAGCGCCCAATATGGCGTGATCGCCGAGGCAATGCGCTATCCGCAGGACTACTCCTGGGTTGAATACCGGCTCAATCCGAACGCGAGATGGCACGATGGCAAGCCGATCACGCCGGAAGACGTCATCTGGTCGTTTGAAAAGGCGACCGAACTCAATCCGCGCCAGAGGTTCTACTATCAGAACGTGACATCGGCAGAGGAATTGCCCGGCGGTGTGGTCAGGTTCGAATTCGATACCGCCGACAACCGCGAGCTGCCGCATATTGTCGGGCAGGTGCTTGTCATGCCCAAACACTGGTGGACCGGGACCAACGCCAAGGGCGAAACGAGGGACATTGGCGGCAGCACCCTGGAACCGCCGCTGGGGTCGGGTCCTTACAAGATCAAGAACTTTGAAGCCAACCGCCAGGTTGTCTACGAGCGGGTGGACGACTATTGGGGCGAAGATCTTCCGATCCGGGTCGGCACCAACAATTTTGGCGAAATTCGCTACGATTCCTATCTGGACAGCACCGTTCAGCTCGAGGCCTTCAAGGGTGACCAGTTCGACTGGCGGTCCGAAAACGTCGCCAAGAACTGGTCAACAGGCTACCGGACACCGGCGGTTGATCAGGGCAGGATCCTGCTTGAAACCTTTCCGGACAAGGGCAGCGGCTTGATGCAGGCCTTCGTGCCCAATCTGCGGCGCGAGAAGTTTCAGGACGAACGGGTCCGCCGTGCCATGAACTATGCCTTTGACTTTGAATCGACCAACCGGACCGCGTTCTTCGACCAGTACAAGCGCATCTATTCCTATTTCGCGGGCACGGAACTGGCGCATTCCGGTCTGCCGGAAGGCGCAGAGCTGGAAATACTGGAAAGCGTTCGTGACCTGGTGCCGGCCGAAGTCTTTACCGAGACCTACGAAAACCCGGTTGGCGGCGATCCGCAGAAAATGCGCCAGAACCTGCGTGAAGCCTTCAATCTCCTC